>Ga0335076_10005269_pt1 | contig 13067 bp, 12 predicted proteins | sample Lox_Sample_25_FD_206717 | JGI IMG/M metagenome (GOLD analysis project Ga0335076, IMG submission 206717) | Soil microbial communities from Loxahatchee National Wildlife Refuge, Florida, United States - Lox_Sample_2.5 | ecosystem: Environmental > Terrestrial > Soil > Wetlands | place: USA...
GGGCGTAAAGAATTCACTTCGTCGAAAATTATCTTGATCCAGTACACATAAGACGCTGCGCAGGAAACGGCGGCCACACCAGCCGCTATCTCAACGGGCTCGCTGCATAAGTTCATTCCGCTCAAAATCCTCGCGCCAGCATTTACTCGCGTTCGCCCAAACTCAAAACTGTTTCATCACTGGCTCCAACTCGTAGGCGTGCGAATCCATCGGTGCTTGACAAGTTCACTTTGGAGCGCACCCGGTAGCGGCCCTTTGGCGCTAGCCGCGATGTTGGATTCCACATTCTTGAGTTTGCGCATGCCGGGGATGATCGTGGCGACGTCTTTGTTGTTGAGGATGAAGCGGAGAGCCATCTCGGGCATGGTCATTCCGTCCTTGAGCAACGGCTTTAGCGCGTCGGCATGAGCTACGCTGCTTTTGAGATTTTCCGCGACGAAATAGGTGCTGCGCCAATCATTCGCAGGCCATTTGCTGTCAAGCGTGAGCGTCCCAGTGAGCGAACCTTCGTCGAACGGCACTCGCGCAATGGCAGCGACATCTTTTTCGCGGCACGCGGGGCAAAGTTCGTCCTCGGGATTCTGGTCGAAAATGTTGTAGATGACTTGTACGGCATCCACGAGGCCGGAGCGAACGGCGCGGATGCCGTTCCACGGTTCCCAGCGATTGAGGCTGATGCCGACGGCGCGGACTTTGCCGCTGCTGCGCAGATTTTCGATGGCGCGGGGCAGGCGCTCATCGTCGAGCCATTTGTCTTCCCAAGTGTGAAACTGAATAAGGTCAAGTGTTTCGATGCCGATGTTGGCAAGACTTTTTTCGACGTACTCGACGATATATTCTGGCGGAAAACAATCGTCCACGGAAAATTCGCGGCGGCTGGGCCAGCGGCGATTCTTCGGCGGAATTTTTGTGGCAACGTAAAGCTTTTTGTCGGGGCCTCCAACCGCCGCATTGCCTTTGTTGGCGCGAAGGATTGTTCCAAGAATCTGTTCGCTGTGGCCGTCGCCGTAGGCCCAAGCGGTGTCGAAAAAATTGCAGCCGAGGTCCACCGAACGCTGGAGCGACGCGAGCGATTCTTTATCTTCCGAGCCGGTCCAGCCGGCCAGTCCCCACATTCCGTATCCAATTTCGCTGACGTTCCATCCCGTGCGGCCAAATCTGCGGTAATGCATTGGTTCGTGCCTCCTAGTTTTGGAGGGCACATTATACGGGGAAAAGAATGTGAGGAGTGGGTGGTGAGTTGTGCGTAGTCAAACTCCGAAGAGAAAGATAATCATGACGAGTGTTGAGTGCAGCGCAGTTGGCGGAGCCCCGGGAGGCGGGAGGCCCACTAATCAGAACTTGCGTGCCCACACTGGTCCGGGTCGCGCTTGGGCGCAATTACCAACGGAGCCTGATTCTGATACTCGTGCACAGCCCCGCGCACAGCGTGGAGTTAGTGCGTGATGGTGATGGTGAGCGTGGCGGAGTGGTTAATGGGGCCGGCGACGGTGGCCGATGCGGTGACGGAAACGCTGTCGGTTCCGACGGGAGTGCCGGTGTTTTTGCTGGAGGTTCCAGCGCTGTTGCAGGAAGCCAGGCCGCACGCGACCACCAGAAATGCCAGGAAAGCCACGAGGCGCGAACCACGGAAGGCCGGTCTTCGGCTAGCGCCGATGCCAAACAGCAAAGCGAAAATGGGGAAAGCAAAGACGTAAGCAAATTGCTGAGGGGATGGTGTTGGCAGATGCAGAGCCGCGCTGGGAGCGGTGGTGGTGACGGTGAGTGTGGTGGTGGCGGGTGCGCCGTTGGGTGTGATGGAAGACGGATTGAAGTTGCATGCCGCTCCGGAAGGAAGTCCGTTGCAGGCAAGGCTGACCTTCGAATTGAATCCGTTTACAGGCGTGACGGTGAACACCGCTTGCCCAGTTTGTCCTGCAACGATGGTTAGCGTTGTTGGGTTGACCGAGACCTGGAAATCGGGAGCAGGGAGATTGATGGTGTAAACCGCGGTTGCGACGGCGCTGTTGGAAAAACCGGTGGCAGAGGCGATGGCCTTGATCGTCTCGGTCGAGCCGACGGCAAACGGAGTGGTGAACACGGTCGACGATGTAGTTGGATTGGTGCCGTCGGTGGTGTAATAGATCGTGGCTCCCGCGGTCGTGTCAGAGATCGTCACCGTTTGAGCCGAGGTGTACGTTGCAGGCGCGGGCGAAAACGTGGGCGTCGCCGCTGGAGGCGCGGTGGTGGTGATGGTGTAAGTGGCCGTGACGATGGCGCTGTTGGCAAAGCCGCTGGCTGCCGCGATGGCCTGAATCGTTTCCGTGGAGCTGACCGCGATCGGCCCGGTGTACTGAATCGCCGTTGCGCTGGTGGCGGGTGACGTGCCGTCGGTGGTGTAAAAGATGAAGGAATTCGGGGTGGTATCCGAGATGGTCACGGACTGCGCCGTGGAGAAAGTGCCGCCCGTCGGACTAAAAGTTGGCGTCGCGACTGCCGATGCCGTAGCCGTGAAGCCGTGGAAAATCCCGCTTGAGTCGGCATAGGTCCCCGCCAGTTCCCCCGTCGGGTTGATGCTAAAAGGGACGGTCCCCGCAAAGAGGCCCGCCGTGCCAGCCCCCGGCGCATCGAGCGGAAAGTTCATCGTGGTGGTGCCGCCGGGTATCGCGAAGCCGTGCTCGACGCCGTTTGCGTCGCTATAGGCTCCGGTGATGTCTCCTTGGCCGTCCATGTTCGTCAGCAAGGTTCCGCGAAATATACCTGACGCGCTGGCGCCCGGGACATCCACGGTGGTGAAGACGCTGTTGGCGCTCAGTAAAAAGCCGTGAAGCACGAAATTCGAGTCGGTATAGATTCCTCCAACCCCTCCCAATCCGTCGAAGCTGTGCGCGATGGTCCCGACGAAAGTAGTTCCCTTGCCCACGCCCTGGCCACTGCTTGCGTTTGGATCGCTAATCGGCACGCTGAAGGTTCCCTGGGCGTTTCGCGTGAAGCCGTGAAACACCTGGTTTCCGTCCACGTAAAATCCGGTTACGCCGCCGGGACCGTTGATCTTGACGGGTACGGTTCCCTGCGTTGGAGCGGTGCCGGCCCCCGGAAAATCGAAGGTGGTGAATGTCCCACCGGGAGCACGGATAAAGCCGTGGCGAACCGCATTTGCGTCCACGTAAAATCCGGTGACTTGCAAGGCTGCGTTGATGTTGAGTGGGATCGTTCCGCGATGGCTGATGGTCGTGGGGGCGCCGGTAACATCGATTTCAGTGATTGTGCCGTCTGGAGCGCGCAGGAACCCGTGGTACGCGTTGTTCGAATCGGCGTACATTCCCGTGATATTCCCGCCGACCTCTATTCTGATGGGGAAAGTTCCTTGATTCTTGGCGGTGCCGGCGTTGGGAGCATCGAACGTGCTGATTTTTCCATTGGCCGCTATGAGCACGAAGCCGTGAGCCACGTAAGAATTGTCAAGGTATACGCCCGTGGTGTCTCCGCCTGCGTTGTTGCCGATTGCCAGAGTTCCTTGCAGTGCGGACTTACCGGCGCCCAAAACGTCGATAGTGGAGAAGGTATAGATGGGAGTGCCGCCTCCTGCCTGGGGGCGGCCGGGCGTTGCTGAAGAGCTGGACACTCTAATGAGCGAGACAACTCCAAAGGCCATCACACCGAGACATAACGCGGCAACACTTGCGGTCTTGCACGCGGCAACGACATAACGCATCACGGTTTCAACCCCACCCGGAAAACCTGAATCGCGAGAAAGCCATCGTTGTTTCATTTGATCGACCTCAAAATGCGCCGAGGAGCGCAAACTTGGGGCGATGCTTGCAACTGACGCTCATTCAGTCAATAGGGGTGGAAACGAGATGATATGAATTCGGTATGAAATCGGGCCTTGCTGCTGGATCGGCCGAGGCATCGCCGGTGAGATTTTTTCTCTTGCAAATCTCGTGAAATTATTGAAAATACAGGGCGTACTCTTGCCGAGGCCCCTTACTGGACGAATATCCAGCTTCGAGTCCAGTGAGTTTAGATGTGTGTATCGCCAATCCCACCGACCCCTCCTTTTTCTACGGAATCACTTCAAGCACCACGTTGACAGCCCCACCGTTATAGCTGTTTATGCGTTCAAGACCCGGAATGATTGCGCGTGGGCGCGTTCTTGGGCCCGGAGTCTCACTCAATTGGAAGGACTTAGGGAATCAGCTTGCCGACGGGAACGAACTCGGTCTTGCATCCGACCAGGCAGCGGACTTTTTGGAACGCGGCCTGTTCCTCGGCGCTCAGCGTATGCGCGCCTTTACCGGATTGATAAAAGCGTTCGTGCGCACTTCGAAATTCGTCGCTGCCGGCGTATGCCGCCATCAGATGAAGGTTTTTATCGAACTCGTAATAGATGCGGCATCCTCCCGGGAAAGGGATTATGCACTCAAATACCGTGAGTCGAAGGATCCCATTCTCGACTGTAGGCTCCGTAGCCATATTGAATTGATACAACGCTCTGTTCAAATCGCTTCGTGGGAACAGCAAACGTAATCGCTCTTGGGCAACCCCCATCCCGTGAATTTGAAATTCGGGCTGCGCCTCAGTGGAAGAACCAAACACCCGGTCAGGATCAAGCAACACCAATGTCGCTTGATGATCATACTCGCTGACTCCGGCGGCGATGATCTCCTCTCTCCCATCGCCATCCAGATCGGCGAGGACTATGGCCGATAAGCCACCAGAATGCCAGTATTCTGAAAGGGTCTTGCCATTGGAATCAAGAATCGCCATTTGAGTGGGCCACCACGGATAATGCTGACTCAAAACCACGATTCGGGGAGGTCTCTTGTCCGTTGGCTTCAAGATTCTCACGGCATGCGTGACGAATGTCGCTGGACTTCCCGCAAGCTCCGGCAGCACTCTTCCGGGAGTCCAACGCCATTTCTCCTTGCCTCGATCCGAGTAGCAGATCAAGGTTGACGAATGCGAGAATGCGCCGACTGGGGAGTAAGAGAAGAGAACGCTGGTATGGCCTTTCCCTTCCAGATCCCCGAACCAGATTCGCGTCGGCTGCCACTGCGCGTAGTACCAGTCAGGACCGAATCCTCCAGGGAAGACTTTTCGCCAAAGCTCCTTTCCATCTGCATCCATGATGACCAACGCCGAACCGTCCAGCCGCCCAATCTTCGGCTGGTCCGGTAGCACTAACATTCTAATTGTGAAGTAGGCCGTCAGGGCCACTATCGCGCACAGCGCCGCGAGCACGCCAATCTGTTTGAGCCGACGACGCGGCGACGCTTGCGGCGCCGCCAGATTTCCCACCGGCGCATGGATCTCTGTGCCATTGCGCGGCAATGCCACGATCCAACGTTTTTCGTGCGTGCCATCCGCGGCGCTTGCCGACCGATTCGGCAGACTGATGGCAATCGCATCCTCCTTGCCTTCCTCCTGGTAATACGTTTCCAGCGCGTGCCGCAGCCGATTCATCTCTGTGGCCACGTCGGCAGCCCGCTTCGTTCTGGTCTCGGCCGGCCACAGTTCCTGGATGACTACGTCCGGCTTCAGAACGGATTGCGAATCGATATTCTTGAAGAGAATTTCGAGCAACTTCCGAAGTTGGCTCTTGTTTGCGAAGCTCCGACTGTGGAGGATTCTATCAATCTGGTCGCGAAGGGCGATGGGATCCACGGCTGAGCGAACTCCGAGACGCGGTTGCTGCGTCGACGTGTGAATGAATCCAAAAACCCGCGAAGCAACAGGAGCCGAAGTCTTACTTGTATCGATTCGGATGGCCTAACAAAACCGTGGGTAAAATATACTTCATCGCCAAAAGCAGACAAAACGAATTTCGCTTGTTGAGGATTGCCCCAAGTTGTGGGAATGCGGCGTAGATGGGATAGAAATTCGTGGCCGTGGCCGGTAACGGACCACGTGGAGCGTCTCCAGGTATGCGAAGACCGAAAGTGTCCGAAGGATGGAGCCGCAGAGAACCTGAGCTAGTAGCGCCACGAGGTGGTGTCGGCGCCTGGCGGGGCGGATTGGAGCATGTGGGCGGCGGATTCTCTCAGGACGCGTTGCGTGAAGGTCAGGCCGCCCTGGCGGGTGGTGGCGCCGGGAGGGCCAGTGTAGCAATGAGGTTGATCCACGCCGTAGTCGAAGGTGGCGTCGGATTGAGGCGATGTGGTGGATTCCAGCGCGGCTTGCATGAGGTGGACGGCGTGATCGAGGAAGAAAGTATCGGCGGTGCCGACCATGACGTGAAGTTTGCCCTGGAGCTTGGGTCCTAGCGTTTTCCAGTCGCGTTGCAGGATGGCGGTTAAGTCGTAGTGTTCGCGCCAGTATGCGGCGACTTGTTTGTTGATAACGCCGGTGCGCTGATCCCATATTTCGGCGGGATAGCCGTCCGAGCCAACGGGGCTGAAGACCGCCTGCCAGATGTCCCACTGTTCGCCGGAACGTCCATGCGTTCCGAGCACGAGCTCCCAGCGATTTGTGCCTTCGGTGGTCGCCAGAATAATGCCCGGTGGCGTGCGCATTTCCGGTTGCGAGACGCGTCCGAACGGGCCGATGGACCAATACGCGTTCTGGTCGTCGTAAATATTCACCGTCTGATAGGCGTGGAAGTCCACCGGATCGGGACACGCGCCCCACGCGCCGTTGAAATCATCGGGATAAAAAATCTGCGTGGCTAACGTTTCCCAGCCGCCAGTTGAACCGCCATACGTTGCGCGCGCCCAGCCCTGTCCAATGCCGCGAAATTCTTTTTCAATGTAGGGAATCAGTTCGCGATTGATGGCTTCGCCGTAGGGTCCGACGTTCGCGGAGTCCACGGCGTAGGAATCGTCGTAGTAAGGATTGGCGTGCTGAACGAGCAGCAGCAACATGCGCGGCAGCTTGCCGGTGGTCCAGTCCTGATAGAACTTGTATTGCGTTTGGGCGCGCTCGAGCGGATAGCCGCTCATCTCCGGGCCGGGGGGAGTCATACGGAAGCCGTTGAAGTCATGGGGAAAGTGTCCGTGGTTCACGAGCAGCGGATAGTGAGCATTTGGGTGGGAAGCCCACCCTTCCGGGATGACCACGATCGCACCGAGATACATCGGGTGTCCCCAGAATTTCGTCAACACCTCGCTTTTCATGCGGATGTGCTTCACCCATTCCGTGTCCTTGGGCTGCTCAATGGGCGGAACGATTTTGGTGAGATGGATTTGAATGGTGTTCGATGAGGATGGATCGATGAAGACTTTTTCGGGGACGCTATAGAAATTTCCCGGCTTGGAGTCCCAATGCTGGCCTTCGCCTTCATCCATGGGAAGCTTGACGGTGTGTCCGTCGGCGCGGCGGAAGGTGGTGTATTTGTTGAAGACGCCCTGCACCCAATAGTCGCCCGCAGGTACATCGCGGAAATTGGCGATGGGATACCCGAGAGCGTCGTCGGAAATGGTCGCGTTTTGGCCGGGGGCGAGGGCGTCCACGTGCGTGCCAAAAATCTGCTGCGACTTGGCTTCTTCTTCGAGAATCTGGAAACGCGGTTCCGGGTCGTTGGTGGTGGAGATGACCACGAAAACGCGCCCGTCCAGCGGAGTGGCGCTCAGTTCCGAGCCGAAGGAAATCGCAAACCGTGGCCGCGCTTGCGCTCCTCCCTGTGGAGAAGCGCAGACGGGAACGCCGCAAAGCGCGAGCGCCGCCAATAAATTAAGTGTATATCGGGCGAACCTGGCCACTACGGGGCGCGGGTCGCGCCCCAGATTTCCTGATAAGCGACGCATCAAGTTTTCCTTCGCGAAATGAGTATGAGATTCCAGAGGCGGCCATTGTAGCCGAGTGATTCGCGAAAGTCTGCGCCGACTTGGGTCGCGCGATGCTTACGCGGCCGTTGCGACTGCTTTTTTCGGGGCCTTTTTGGTTTTAGCCTGAAGCTCGCGTTCTGCGCGCACCCAATCGTCCAGCGGATTTCCCGGAGCGCCGTGGCGCTCGAGATAAATCTCGTAAGCGCGCTTGGCGATTTTCTCCTGCATGGAAAGCTTTTTCGTGGCCCGCGGTTTGGACTTCGCCGCCGAACCACTTCCGTTTGTTCTTGCCATGATCTCCTCTTTGGGCCGTTAGTTCAGCCACGCACCTATTATCCGCGCATTGGAAGAAGCAAGGTAAACGAAATTTGAATAATCAGAATCCAATTCCAAAATGACAAGAGGCCGCGAAACAGGCGCGAGTATCCGGTAACGCCCACGCTTGTTGCCCGGAGAGCGGAAGGGTATGCTGCTGGCTGCGGGAATTTGATGGAGGGGAACCATGAAGCGAGTTATATGGATGATGGCGGCAGTGTTGGCGGGCGGCGCCGCGAGCATGGCACAGGATGCGGCGACAGGGCCGGTGGCAAATCCGGTCACCACCACGGTGAAAACGCAACTGACGCGCTACGAGAAGAATATGGTGGCCGCGGCGGATTTGATGCCCGCGGAAAAGTACAGCTTCAAGCCTACGCCAGAGATGAACTCTTTCGGCCACGTCGTGATGCACATCGCGCAATCGAACTATTTCCTTTGCTCGAAGATTTCTGGCCAGGCAGCGCCGGAACTGAAAATTGCAGACACGGATGCAAAAGACAAGCTGGTGGCGGCGCTGAAAGGTTCCTTTGAGTTTTGCAGTTCGGCTCTGGCCGCGGTGGACGATTCGCATTTGAGTGATCCGTTTACGATTTTCAACCGGCAGACCTCGCGAGCGGGCTTGCTGATTACGCTGAGCGACGATTGGTACGACCACTACGGCGCACAAGCCGTTTATTTGCGCCTGAACGGCCTTCTGCCGCCAACAGCACAGCCGGCGCCCGCGAAGTAGGTAGCGCTCGCGCTCGATGCGGGCAACATCCGCTGGGCGAAAGAGGCCGGTTGCAGCCGGCAACCCTCCGGGCAATGCCGACTCTGACGACAGGAACACTATCTCGCGCCGAAGCCAATGCCTTGGCCGGGCATTAGCCACAGCACAAGTGCTAGGCAAGCGAGGACGCACACGAAGTAAGCGGCAATTCTGGGGCTCGGCTGCGGCGGAAGATCCTTGGTAAAAAGACGGTAGACGACGCCTGCTCCAACCAAAATAAAGATTCCTTCTTTCAGGAAAATTGCGAGAACCACGCAAGCAGCAAGGACGAAAAAACGCTCGGCTCGGCTAAGGGCGTTTGCCGCTTGCCCGCCATCCAGAACCCAGACTGGCGTCAGGTTTGCGATATTCAAGCCCGCAGAAGAGCGTGCCAGCGCAGCCCACAGCCCGTGATGTGTGTAATACCAAAGCCCCGCGCATACGGCAGCGCCTAGGAATCCTGCGAATGGACCGGCCAAGCTGACGGCCGCGCGCGTCTGCCGCGTAACGCCAAGAGCGGCCCAGCGAACGTATGCTCCCAGACCTGGTAGAAAAACAGGCATGTCCGCCGGCAACCCACGGCGGCGGATGTCAATGTAGTGGCCCATCTCATGGACGAGAATCAAGACGGCGAAGCCAATGCCAAACGCCGCGCCGAAGATAGCCCAGTAAACGCCCATAAATGCGAACAAGCTGAAAATGAATTTCAATTTAAACAAGGCGAAAAGAAGCGTTTTGCTTTTTGCCAGCACAATAGCGATGGGAGCTAGAGGGCCCAGCTTGCGAGCCCAGGCGTGCTTTTTCTCGGGAGGCGGGGCTGTTTGCGCCGCCTGGTCCATCTTGCTGACGTGTTCGCGGATCCACTCTGCTTGTGTTGAGTTTTGCGGCAGAAGTGGAAGAGCCTTAAGCCATTCTTCCCGTGCATCCCCCGGTTTTTCCTGCTCTTCCAGCTCTTTTGCCCGCGTGGATATCCGGAGGAGATCCTCGCTGTGAAGCAGCGCGTGGCACTGGTCGCATGCGGTAGCGCCAAGCGGCACAGGAGAGCCGCAATTCTGGCAATTGCGAATGGGTTCGAAGTAGGCAGTAGACACGAATCGACCAGTGAGAAAGAAATCAGGTGGTGGGCGGCGCTTCAGTAGAAGCCCCTGCTGTAAACGGCCCGAGGATGTCCAGCTTGGGTCCGGCAGTCAATTGCACAGCGATTCGAATGCCTACCGATAAAATAACCAGCCCGATGATTCCGTGAAAAGGATCCTGCAGTGCGAGAAACGGCGATGCCAGTCCGAGCAAGGCAAGGCCTCCCAATGCAGCTGCCCAGTGAATCTGCGGTTTCGGCGCAGGCTGAGACGACGATGTAGCGCCTGCGTTTGCAGCCGTCGAATTGTTTTCTCCGGACTCGGACGGCGCAGGAGCAGCCTGTTGCACCCGAGCGGGCGGCTGGGTCTTCCTGTCTTTTATGGCTATGGAAATCCCGATCGGAATTGCCGCCATGGAAACGGCTGCGTAAGTAAGCAGAGCGGCCGCAATCTGGTAGCGGCGTCCTCCGATTCCGCCGGATCCAAACCTCATGGCTTTTCCTACAATAAAGCCTACGGCCAAAGAGAAGTAGCCAATCACAATCGTCGTGGCAATGGCCAGCCCCGCGTAGACGATGAGGCCGACAATCGCTCCACCGATACCGAAGAGCAAACCGCGGACGTAGGCAGAGTGGCTATCGTTCGGGATTTGGGACTTTAGTTGGTTGGTACAGCCCTCACAGGCGAGCGCGCCGTTGATCCGATAGTATTGGCCGGTGAGGGTCCTGTTGCAGGACTTGCAAGTGTCAGCACCCGGTGCAGAGGGATACTCCGCCGTGCCAAACTGGGGAATCGAGTCTGTCATAGGCATCTCCGGGCTCGAAACGGAAATTAACACACAAGGCAGGTGACCAGAAGAGGCATTTTTAGAAAGTCTGGAGCTATGAGTACAAAGACCTAAGACCCGGCTGTACGCCACAGTTAGTCCAGGGGGAAATCCGCCAGCTAAACCTTCTCAGCGAAGGCGAGAAAAGCGGCAGCGCAAGTTCTCAAGGTGAAACGCCGCAGTGAGACATCCCGGCACAGTATCCGAAGTTGCCCAGCCGGGCGTGCTCTTCGCACTTTTCTGCTGTTCAAGCAAATGCTTTTTAACCAATAGTTTACGGACCTTCCCGGCAAGCCGATGCTCAGGTGGAACGCCATCAGGAAATCTGCACGGGGTTGGTAAGAAGACTGCAATCTCTACTTGCAAAACTGATAGGCGAGGGTGTGGTTGCCCAAACGACCCCATTCCAGATCGCCCACCTTAAGGCCAAACAATGACAAGACGCTTCTGCCGCCTGGGCCCCCACGGACTTACCGGTTTCCTCGTTTTCGGTTTGTTATGCCTTTCGCCAAGCTCTGCGCAAGAAGCCGAGCGGAAGGTGTTGAAAAAGGTGGAAGCTCAATACCCTTCCATCTTGAAAAGACGGGGGATAGGTGGGACGGTGCGCTTGAAAGTATTAGTGCGGGCCGATGGCAGCGTGAAAGACGTTGAAATTCTTGGCGGGAATCCTGCCCTTGCCGATGCGGCCGAAAAGGCGGTTCGCCAGTGGAAATTTGCGCCCGGGAACGACAGTACCGTCAATGTCGCGGTGAGCTTCGATCCGAACTCGTGATTCGCTAACCGGTTAGATTAGACAGGGGGTTATTTCAACTTAAATCTCATTATATTTAGCCATTCCGCGAAATACGCGACGCACCTACCGCCGCGCTATCCTCGGTCCAATCTTTTCGTAAGTCCTACAAAATCAACAGGCCAAGATTGCCTTCAGACCTGGAGAACATCCCCTTCCCGGTCGCCCTCACTCATATCTCCGGCTTTGAAGCGGGCGGCGCTGATGTCCACGGTCTTTTGAAAACTGTCGAGGTCCTGTTTGGCAAAATTGATGGTGGACTGGGCGAGGGCGACGTCAATAAATTGCTGGCCTACGTTGAAGACGAGCTGGCGCTCGTTATCGGCAACCTGAGAACGAGAAACGGCGGTGGCGTCCTTTGCAGCTTGCAAGCGATGCTGGCGTTTCTTGCCACGTTCGAAGGTGCAGCCGATTCCCAGGTCGAATTGGCTCTGCGTATTGATGTAGTCGGCGTCAAACTTGCTGGGCTGAAAAATGGGCAAGTACTGCGCGTCCCAGGAGAGGACAGGATTGGGGCGGAGATTGGCGGTGATTTCGAGAGCCTGGTTTTGGAGGATGGTGGAGCGGGCGGCCTGGAGAGCGTGATTGTGCTGGAGAGCGAGGCGGATGGCCTCGTCGAGGGTAATGCGTGCGGAGGCACTCTCAGGCGCCGCCGCGGCTGGGAGCGGAGAGGGTAGGGGGGCCAGCCGGAGGGTTCTGCTGAGCCAGGGCGCAGATGGGCAAGGCCAAAAGCGCGGAGGCCAAAGCCGTGACTTTCTTCATGTTGATACTCCTCCATGGCTCCCAGGCAAGGGAGAAAGTGATCCCGCGATGATTGTACGGATAAGATGCAATTGCACCGAGAGAAAGATGATCCTGGCATCGGGGCGTGAAGGCGGGTCTTATTGAGGCTTTCGAAAATACTTCTTAGCCAGACTAGGCCCAGAATGGTATGGTTGTCAGGTCGAGAGACGCAGCCGAATACACGCTAAATCCCGGCAACGATGCGAGAGTTTCTCGCGTCTAAGGGGCTGGGTAAGCATGGGGGGTCATGCAGCGGGGTAGAAGTATCTTCGGACGAACAAGAGCGAAACGGGCTCTGGCAGTGTTTGCGTGCGCCGTGCTGCTGTACTTCGCGGCGGGCGGAAGTCTCTTCCACCAGCATACAGGTGGTCCGGAAAACGCTTGTCACATTTGCCAGTCGCTGCACATGCCGGTGCTGGCTCCGGCTGCACTCGATCTCGTAGCAGCTCCAGAGCTGATCGCAAGAAATTCTTCGCTGCCACAGCATGCGGCGCCAAGCAATTCGTTTTCTCTGCACCGCGCCTCCCGAGCGCCTCCTTCCCCGTAATTTCCATCTCGCAGTAGACTCACGAAAAAAATGCGCTGACCTCTAACGGGCCAGCGCCACCGCCTTTTTCCAGGCGGCCTCTATCCACCACAACTACATAACCCGCAAAGGGATGGAGAAAAAATGTTAAAGCGTTTGGGGAGTTACTCGATTTTAGCAATCGTATTGCTATTTTCAGCGGCGGTCAGCTGGGCGCAACTGGGGAATTCGGGGTCGATTGAAGGAGTGGTGAAA
>Ga0335076_10005270_pt1 | contig 13066 bp, 13 predicted proteins | sample Lox_Sample_25_FD_206717 | JGI IMG/M metagenome (GOLD analysis project Ga0335076, IMG submission 206717) | Soil microbial communities from Loxahatchee National Wildlife Refuge, Florida, United States - Lox_Sample_2.5 | ecosystem: Environmental > Terrestrial > Soil > Wetlands | place: USA...
CCGGTAGGAGACCTTCTTCACCGGCGAGAACATGCTGTCGATCGGCAACAGCCCGATCGGCGAATCTTCTGCCCGATTGCGGTCGGCGGGCACGTAGCCCTTGCCGGTCGTCACCGTGAACTCGATCCTGAGATCGGCGCCCTCATCGAGCGTGCAGATGACGAGGTTCGGGTTGAGGATCTGGATGTCGCCGGTCGTCTGGATGTCGGCGGCGGTGACGGCGCCCGGGCCACGGCGCTTGAGCACCAGGCGCTTGACGCCGTCGCCCTGCATCTTGACCGCGATGTCCTTGACGTTGAGCACGATGTCGACCACGTCCTCGCGGACGCCCGGAATCGACGAGAATTCGTGCAGGACGCCGTCAATGTGAATCGAGGTGATCGCCGCTCCCTGGAGCGACGATAGCAGCACTCGGCGCAACGAGTTGCCGAGCGTCTGGCCGAAGCCGCGCTCGAGCGGCTCGGCGACCACGGTCGCGACCCTGCGCGAGGCTTCGCTCAGCACGATGTCGAGCTTCTTCGGCTTGATGAGTTCTTGCCAGTTCTTCTGGATCACGGGTGTTGGCCTTCTCTTTCGGCGGATGCGGGCAGAGCGCCTTCAGGCGATCGGCGCGGTCGTTCGGATCAGACGCGGCGACGCTTGCGCGGGCGGCAGCCGTTATGCGGAATTGGCGTCACGTCGCGAATCGAGGTGACGTTGAAGCCGGCCGCCTGGATCGCGCGCAACGCCGACTCGCGACCCGAACCCGGGCCTGAAACCTCGACTTCGAGTGTGCGCATGCCATGTTCGGAAGCCTTGCGCACCGCGTCCTCGGCCGCGATCTGCGCCGCGAACGGGGTCGATTTGCGCGAGCCCTTGAATCCCATGGTGCCGGCGGAGGACCACGAGATCGTGTTGCCCTGAGCGTCCGTGATCGTGATCATCGTGTTGTTGAACGTCGAGTTCACGTGGGCGACGCCGGAGACGATGTTCTTGCGTTCGCGGCGGCGGACGCGGGTCGCTTCTTTAGCCATGAGGTTGTCCTTCGATCGCGCCTCGTAAAGCGCGCGTTTCTGAAATGGGTTAAAACGAAACGGCGATCACTTCTTCTTGCCGGCGATGGGCTTGGCCTTGCCCTTGCGGGTGCGGGCGTTGGTGTGGGTGCGCTGCCCGCGCACCGGCAGTTGCTTGCGATGGCGCAGGCCCCGATAGGCTCCGAGATCCATCAGGCGCTTGATATTGATGGCGACCTCGCGGCGCAGGTCGCCTTCAACCATGTAGTCGCGATCGATGGTCTCGCGAATCTGCATCACTTCCGCGTCGGTCAGCTGGGAGACCCGCCGCTCCGGCGGGATATGGACCTTCTCAGTGATCTCCTCGGCCTTCTTCGGCCCGATCCCGTGAATGTACTGAAGCGCGATGATCACGCGCTTGTTGGTGGGAATATTGACGCCTGCTATGCGAGCCATTCGCCCAAACGCTCCATTTCGGCGGCGGTTCGGCGAACACGCCGGGCGCCGCGGGACTGCCCGTCTCGACGTCCGGTGGAGGCCGGCCCATGTCGAGAATCCGCGAAAACGCAAAAAGTCCCACGCGCTCGCAAGCGGCGCCGGGACCCAGAACGGCTTCAGGATGCCGGGGGATGTAGTGGTTCGTCCGCGCTTGTCAAGCAAAATCGCCACTGTCAAGCGAAAAACGACCGCATCGGAGGGTGCCCGGTCTCGAACCTTCCGGCGATGGCGAGCCGCCAACGTGCGCCTGCGCTACAACCGGCGCGACATGCAGACGGCGTCGCCGTGCGGCGCATTTTGTCGCCTTAAGGCTCCTCGTTTCCCTCGCAATGTCGCCCAAATGCCTCTATAGCCGCCCCACGCGAGACCAAAGCCACCGGCAGCCGGCGCCCCGATCGCCCAAGAGGAGTTCCCATGACAACCATACCTTCCGCGCGTTCGCGGAATGTCGCCCTCGCCTTTGCCCTCGGCCTCGGCGCGGCTTTCGCTCTATCTGCTCCGGCGTCGGCCGATCCGAAGGTTCTGGCCAAGATCGACGGCCAGCCGATCACCGAGGACGACGTCGCCGACGCAATGGCCGACATCGGCCCCGGCTTGCCGCAGAAGCTCGAGGGCGCGGCGCGGCAGAAATACGTCCTCGACTATCTCATCGACCTCAAACTCGCGGCCAAGAAGGCCGAGGCTGACAAACTGACCGCGACGCCCGAGTTCGATCGCAAGCTCGCCTATTACCGCCAAAAACTCGCGATGGAGGAATTGCTCGGCTCGATCGCCAAGGCCGCGCAGACGGACGAAGCGGAACGGAAAGCTTATGACGAGGCCGCGAAGGCCGAGCCGCCGCAAGAGGAAATCCACGCCCGCCATATCCTGGTGCCGACCGAAGCCGAGGCCAAGGCCGCGCTGGCGCGCGTCAAGGGCGGCGAAGACTTCGCCAAAGTGGCGACCGAACTCTCCAAGGACCCGTCCGGCGACGGGGGCGACCTCGGCTGGTTCACCAAGGACCGCATGGTGCCGGAATTCTCCGACGCCGCCTTCAAGCTGAAGAAGGGCGAAGTCTCCGACCCGGTCAAGACGCAGTTTGGGTGGCACATCATCAAGGTCGAAGACACCCGCACCAAGAGCTTCCCGCCCTTCGAGCAGGTCAAGGATCAGGCGGCGCGCTATGTCGCCCAGAAGGCGGAAAGCGACGCGATCGGCCAACTCCACAGCGCCGCCAAGATCGAGTACTTCGACGCCGACGGCAAGCCGCTGCCGCCACAGGCCCAGGCGGCCGATCCGGGCAAAGACGCCCCCGCCGCCGCGGCCGCGCCCGCCGACAAGCCCAAGACGCCCTGACGCGAACTCATTGCCTTCGCGAGAGCGGAGCCCGCCGGCCCGCTCCGGTTCTTGTTCCGGAAACGTCCATGGCCGCTCCCGCCCCCCTTTCGCCGCTCGCGCCGAAAACCTATCCCGCCCTGCCGGAGATCGCCGGCGTCCGCTTCGCGATCGTCGCGGCTGGCGTCCGTTATACTGGGCGAACCGATGTCATGATGGCGCTGTTCGACCGGCCGGCGGCGGTCGCGGGCGTGTTCACCCGTTCTAAGTGCCCCTCGGCCCCGGTCGACTGGTGCCGCGCCCACCTCGCCCGCGGGTCGGCGCGGGCGCTCATCGTCAATTCCGGCAACGCCAACGCCTTCACCGGAGGCGTCGGCGCCGCAGCGGTCGCCCATGTCGCGGAGGCCGCCGCCAAGGCGATCGGCGCAAGCCCGAGCGAAATCTTCATGGCTTCTACCGGCGTCATCGGCGAGCCGCTCGACGCGACCCGCATCGCGCGAGTGATGGATACGCTGGTCGCCGAGGCAAGGGCCGACGCGCTCCTTGGCGCCGCCAAGGCGATCATGACCACCGACACCTATCCGAAGATTGCGACTCAGCGCGTCAAGCTCGGCGACGCCGAGGTCATCATCAACGGCATCGCCAAGGGGGCGGGAATGATCGCGCCCGACATGGCGACCATGCTGGCCTATGTGTTTACAGACACGCCGATTGCGGCGAGCGCGCTCCAGGCGATGTTGTCGAGATCGGTCGAGCGCTCGTTCAACGCCATCACCGTCGACAGCGACACGTCGACCTCCGACACGCTGATGATCTTCGCCACCGGCGAGGCTCGGGGCGCGCCGCGGATCGAGGACGCCGCGGATCCGCGCGCGGCCGCCTTCCGGCGCGCGCTCGACAGGCTTCTGCGCAACCTTGCGCAACAGGTGGTGCGCGACGGCGAAGGGGCGCGCAAGTTCATCACCGTCAACGTCGAAGGCGCGGCGAGCCGCAAGGCAGCGAGGCGGATTGCGTTCTCGATCGCCAATTCGCCGCTCGTCAAAACCGCCTGCGCCGGCGAGGACGCCAACTGGGGGCGCGTCGTGATGGCGGTCGGCAAGGCCGGCGAGAAGGCGGAGCGCGACAAGCTCGACATCTTCTTCGGCAAGATCCGGGTCGCCCATGACGGCGCGCGCGATCCGGACTACGACGAAGCTCAGGCGTCGGCCTATATGAAGCGCGATGCGATCGAGATCACCGCCGACCTTCATCTGGGACGCGGCCGCGCGACGGTATGGACCTGCGATCTCACGAAGGAATATGTCGCGATCAACGGCGACTATCGCTCGTGAAGGTGCTGCTCGTCGTCGCGGCGGCGCTGATCGACGCCGACGGACGGGTGCTCTTGGCGCAACGGCCGAAAGGCAAGCCGCTCGAGGGCCTGTGGGAGTTCCCGGGCGGCAAGATGAACGCAAGTGAAGGGCCGGAAGAGGCGCTCATCCGCGAACTTGGCGAGGAGCTTGGGATCATAGTCAAGCCGGCCTGCCTCGCGCCGCTCACCTTTGCGAGCCACACCTACGACGACTTCCACCTGCTGATGCCGCTCTATGTTTGTCGCCGATGGGAAGGCTTCGTCCAACCGCTCGACAGACAGGCGCTCAAATGGGTCCGGCCAAAGAACCTGCGCCGCTACCCGATGCCGCCCGCGGACGCACCCCTGATCCCGTATCTCGAGGACCTACTGGGGTGAGGCGAGGCCGTACGCTTCAAGGCGCCGTGGTCCAGGTCTTGTAGTCCTCGTCCGTCATGGTCGGCAGATTCTTGATGAAGGCGACGATCGACCAGATGTCCTGATCCGACGCCCCGGCGAGGCCGAAGCTGGGCATTCCGGTGAACTTGATGCCGTTCCTGATCACCCAGAAGAGCTGCGGCGCGGTTCGCTCTTTCGCCATCACCTTGAGATCGGCGGGCACTGGCTTCAGTCCTTCGGACCATTTGGCCCAATTGGCGTCCGGCGGTCCGCCGTGACAATTGACGCAGCCGATCGTCGAATAGACCTTCGCGCCGGCCTTCACGGTTGCGGGATCATCGAGGTTGGTTGGAGCGGGATCAGTCGCATGGGCCACAACCGAGGCGCCGCGGACGCTCGCCAGCGCCCAGTCGACGATCGCCGGATTGTCCACGTTTTCGGCGACGCTAAAGAAGCCGCCAAATAAGTAGATCGCCGCGGCGACGGCGCCCAGGATCGCAAGGGCGCCGATGAAGGCGAGAAATCGCATGGGACGTCTCCTATCCCGGTCGATCGCGGTCGCGGCGCCCAACGCCGCGAAGGGCGCGCCCCGATCGGCCAACCACAGCATCCGCCGGGGCAAGACGGAGGGTCAAGCCCCGAATAGTGCGACCCCCTCGGCGACCGCCGCCTTTTCGAGGGCGCGATCGAGCGTCGCCAGGGGCAGTCCCTCGCGTATGGCGAGCTCGAGATAAGCGGCGTCGTAGACAGTCAGCTTCCGCGCGCGTGCGAGCGTCATGATGTTCGCATCGTCTCCTGGCGGCTCCAGCCGAACTGGCAAAAGCGCAAGGCGCCGAAGGAACTCCGCCGACATGGCCTCGGTAATTCGCCGTCGCCGCTCGCTCACGAGAAGGACATTGCGAATCTCGTAATAAAACACAGCGGGCGCGCGCGACCCGACACGCGACAGCGCGTCGAAAGCGGCTTCAACGCGGGGATCGGTTTTCTCATCGAGGAACCAGGCCGCCAGGACCGACGCATCGGCGACGAAGCTCAATATTTATGCCCCTCGTGGCGGCTTGCCAGGATTTCGGCGCGCGGCGCCTTGCCAGTTTTTTCCCGCAAGGCCTTGAGCCGCTCGATCGCCTCGGCGATCTCGGCTGCACGCATATCGGCCTCGGGCACGACGCGAGCGATCGTCTTGCCATGCCGGGTGATGCGGACGGTCCCGCCGTGCTCCACCTTGTCCAAAACCTCGGCCCATTTGGCCTTGGCCTCGGAAGCTTGATATTCGAGAATGTCCATCATGGCTTGACCAGTCGATTTGACCGGTCAAAACATAGGCGGTTGCGGCGTCCAGCGCAAGCTATGTGATCCTCCCGGTGTCCCGCCGGCAACTCCCGCTTAATCCTTTCACTGTCATGCTGCATCGATGCCGAAGCCCGACTCGAGCAAGATCGCCGCCCTGCCCGCCGCGCCCGACCTCGCCGCGGCGGCTGCCGGGTGGCTCGTCCGTCTAGCGACGGAGCGACGACTGTCGGAGCGCACGATCGAGGCCTACGGCCGCGATACCCGGCAGTTTCTCGCTTTCCTGCAGGAGCGGTTCGGCGCGGCGCCCAAACTTGCCGATTTCACCGATTGCGCGGCGGCGGACTTGCGCGCCTTTCTCGCCCGCCGGCGGGCTGAGGGCGTCGACGGCCGGTCATTGCAGCGCGCGCTTTCGGCCTTGCGCTCGCTCGCCCGCCACATCGCACGCGAAACCGGGCAAACCGCGGCGGCGCTCGGCGCCCTCCGCGCGCCGAAGGCCGCGCGCCGCCTGCCGCGGCCGTTGAGCGCGCCCGACGCGAGGGCGGTGACCTCGGTCGCCGCACGCGAGGGCGAGGCGCGCGAACCCTGGGTGCTGGCGCGCGACGCCGCCGTGCTCGCGCTCCTCTACGGCGCGGGACTTCGCATTTCCGAGGCGCTCTCGATCCGCCGCGCAGACGCGCCGGTCGGAAAAACGGAGGCGATCACCGTCGTCGGCAAAGGCAGGAAGTCGCGCTCGGCCCCTGTCATCGCGCCGGTGCGCGAGGCGGTCGAGGACTACCTCGCGCTCTGTCCCTATTTGCTCAAATCCGAGGGGCCTTTGTTCGTCGGCGCCAAGGGAGGGCGATTGTCGCCGCGGATCGTGCAACTGGCGATGGCGCGCATGCGCGGCGCGCTTGGCCTCCCCGATAGCGCTACGCCACACGCGCTTCGCCATTCCTTCGCCACCCACCTGCTCGCGCGCGGCGGCGATCTGCGCACGATCCAGGACCTGCTCGGCCACGCCTCGCTGTCGACGACCCAGGTCTATACCGGCGTCGACAGTGCCCGGCTCCTCGCCGCCTATCGCGCGGCTCATCCGCGCGCGTGACCTTCGGCCTTCCTATCGACGACCTCATGCGCGCGGCTTAAGAAGGCGGCGCTGCAATCTGAGGAGGAGGGTTCATGTCCGTCAAGCGCATTGTCTTCACCGGGGGATCGGGCAAGGCCGGCCGCCACGCCGTCCCGCATCTCGTCGCTCACGGTTACTCGGTCCTCAATGTCGATCTTAAGCCGCTCGACTTGCCAGGCGTGCCGACGCTGATCGCCGATCTCACGGACAACGGGCAGGCGTTCAACGCGCTGACCACCCATCCCGGGTTCGCCGGCTTCGAGCAGGGCCATCCGCCGCGCGCGCCAGACGCGGTGGTGCATTTCGCCGCGATCCCGCGCGTCCTGATCGAGCCGGACAATGTCACCTTCGCCACGAACGTGATCAGCACCTACAATGTGATCGAGGCGGCGATGAAGCTCGGCGTGCGCAAGGTGGTGATCGCATCGAGCGAGACCACCTACGGCGTCTGCTTCGCCGAGGGCGACAAGGATTTCCATTCGTTTCCGCTGGAAGAAGATTACGACGTCGACCCGATGGATTCCTACGGCCTGTCGAAAGTGTGCAACGAGAAGACCGCGCGCGCCTTCGCGATGCGGTACGGCGCCGACATCTATGCGCTCCGGATCGGCAACGTGATCGAGCCGCACGAATATGGCCCCTTCAAGGGCTACGCGGCCAATCCGCCGGTGCGCAAGCGCAACGCCTGGAGCTACATCGACGCGCGCGACCTCGGCGAGATCGTGCGGCTATGCATCGAGAAGGACGGGCTTGGCTTCCAGGTCTTCAACGCGACCAACGACACGATCACGCTCAACGAGCCGACCAAAGAAGCGCTGAAACGGCTCGCGCCAAAGACGCCGGTCACGCGAGAGATGGGCGAGTTCGAGGCGCCTTTGTCGAACCGCAAGGTCCGCGAAGTGCTCGGCTTCAAAGAGGCGCACGACTGGCGCCGCTATGCGAGCAAGTGAGCGGCAGAGCCGAACAAGAAGCCGTTTGGGCGCCCCGCCGCCGCCATCGCTACGCCCGGGTAGCGTCCTTCCGGAGGCGCCTTCGGCGTTCCACTGCAGTGGGCTAGTAGCAACTCCGAAAAACAGCGTGGGCCCCGACGCCTTGGGCGTACCGGGGCCCTGTTTCGCTGCTCGCGAAACTTCTCGGATGCACAGATGGTAGCCTCGGCGGATGAGACGCTTGGCCTTCGCGTCCGCCGCCAAGCATGGTTGTCAGCGATTTGTGAGAGCGCCCTTCCGCCCTGGCATGTCGAGCGGCGACGGCGCTTCGACCCCGGTCACGCCAGGGTCATCTTCCTTGGTCCGGCGGAGTCATGGCTACCCCGTCTTTCTGCCGCGCCTCGATATTGAGCGGCGTTGCGTCGCCTTCCGCATTGCCTGTTCATGACGACACCATGAGGTTCGCGCCGAGTGCCGCCGCTGTCAAATCAAATCTCTGTCTCTCGCGCAGCTAACAGCAAAGCGCTTCATTGCGAGCCGAAGGCGAAGCAAATCCATCCTGCTGCGTTGGGACCGGATCTGGCGACGCAGAGACAATGGCTCGACGGCGGGGAAGGATTGCTTCGTCGCTAGCGCTCCTCGCAATGACGGCTCAGAGGACGGAGATTTGGCTTGCGCTTACCCGCTCGCGGCCTCGACGGCGGCGATCGCCGTCATGTTGACGATGCCGCGTGCGGTGACCGAGGGCGTCAGCACATGCGCGGGCTTCGCGGGACCAATGAGAATTGGCCCGACCGGCAGCGCGTCGGCGATGACGCGAGTGAGCTGGAGCGCGGTGCTTCCGGCGTCGAGATTGGGAAAAATCAGCACGTTAGCCTCGCCTTGCAGGCGAGAGTTCGTGATGACGCGCTGGCGGGCTACAAGCGACAGCGCGGTGTCGGCCTGCATCTCGCCGTCGACTTCGAGGTCGGGCGCGCGCTCCTCCAAAAGGCGCAGCGCCTCGCGCATTTTCAGCGCCGACGGCGTGTCGGCCGAGCCGAAGTCCGAGTGCGAGACCAGCGCGATCTTCGGCGCGATTCCGAAGCGGCGCACATGATGGGCGCAGGCGATCGCGGTGTCGGCGATCTCCTCGGCGCTCGGGTCGTAGCGCACATGGGTGTCGGCGAGGAAATAGACGCCGGCCTGGGCGATGACGAGCGACAACGCCGAGAAATCCTTGGCTCCCGGGGCGAGCCCGACGATGTCGCGAATATGGTCGAGGCGCGATGTGAACCGCCCTTCGAGCCCGCAGATCAACGCGTCGGCCTCGCCGCGATGAACCGCGAGCGCCGCGATGACACTGGGAGAGGAGCGGACGACGATGCGCGCCACATCCGGGGTCACGCCCTTTCGCCCCGCCACTTTGAGATAGGTTGCGACATAGTCGCGGTAGCGCGGATCGTCGCTCGGGTCGATGATTTCGAAGTCGGCGTTCGCATGGATCGTCAGGCCGAAGCGCTTGATGCGGTCGCGGATCACCTCGGGCCGGCCGATCAGGATCGGCTTGGCGAGCCGCTCCTCGAGCACCACCTGCGTCGCCCGCAGCACGCGCTCGTCCTCGCCCTCGGAATAGATCACGGTCTTCATCGCCGCGCGCGCCTTGGCGAACAGCGGCTTCATGATGAAGCCGGAGCGGAAGACAAACCGGTTGAGCTTGTCGGCGTAGGCGTCGAAATCGGCGATCGGCCGGCGGGCGACGCCGCTTTCCATCGCCGCGCGCGCGACAGCGGGCGCGATGCGCAGCATGAGCCGCGGATCGAATGGGCTTGGGATCAGCGAGGTCTTGCCGAACAGCGAGGCCTCGCCGCCGTAGGCTAGCGCAGCCACCTCGGACGGCGTTTCGCGGGCCAGCGCCGCGATCGCGGCGACCGCCGCCTTTTTCATCGCCTCGTTGATCTCGCGCGCGCCAACGTCGAGCGCACCGCGGAAAATATAGGGGAAGCACAGGACGTTGTTGACCTGGTTGGGATAGTCGGAGCGCCCCGTGCAGATCATAACGTCGGGCCGCGCTTCGAGTGCGAGCTCGGGCATGATCTCGGGCGTCGGATTGGCGAGCGCCATCACCAGCGGGTCAGACGCCATGAGCTTCAGCATTTCGGGGTTGAGAACGCCGCCGGCCGAAAGCCCGAGGAAGATGTCGGCGCCGGGGATGGCGTCGGCCAGCGTGCGGGCGCTGGTGTCGCGTGCATAGACCGCCTTCCAGCGGTCCATCAGCTTCCCGCGGCCCTTAAAGACGACGCCCTCGATGTCGCAGACCACGATGTTTTCGCGCTTGGCGCCGAGCGAGACGAGTAGGTTGAGCGAGGCCAGGGCGGCTGCGCCGGCGCCCGAGCAGACAATCTTGACCTCGCCGATCGTCTTGCCGGTCAGCTCGAGCGCGTTGACGATCGCAGCGGAAACGATGATCGCGGTTCCGTGCTGGTCGTCGTGGAAAACGGGAATGCCCATGCGTGCCTTCGCCTTCTCCTCGACCTCGAAACATTCGGGACCTTTGATGTCCTCGAGGTTGACGCCGCCGAACGTCGGCTCGAGCGCGACGATGATGTCAACCAGCTTGTCGGTATTCGTTTCCGCGACTTCGATGTCGAAGACGTCGATGCCGGCGAATTTCTTGAATAGGACCGCCTTTCCCTCCATCACCGGCTTGGCGGCGAGCGGACCAATGGCGCCGAGGCCGAGCACCGCGGTGCCGTTGCTGAGGACGGCGACCAGATTCTGGCGCGCGGTGTACGTCGCCGCGGCCTCGGGGTCGGCGGCGATCGCCTCGCAGGGAAACGCAACGCCGGGCGAATAGGCGAGCGCAAGATCGCGCTGATTGGCGAGCGGTTTGGTGGCGACGACCTGGAGCTTGCCGGGCGGAGAGGCGCTGTGAAACTGCAGCGCGTCGGCCCTGAGATCGGCCGCGCCTTCCTTGGCCATTCCTCGCCTCCATCCGCTTGCGAGCCGGCGACTGTTGCCGCATTCCACCGACAAGGACAAGGGCGCGCGAGGCGGCTTCGAGGCTTGCCGTTCTATTGCTGCGTGTCGGCGCCCTCGGCCGGCGGCGGCTCGGCGGCCTGAACCTGCCGGACCTCCTGCCCGGGCTCAGGCTCTGGCGCCTGAGCCGTGGCGGTTGCGGCGGCGGCCGCCGCTTGCTGCGCCGGAGCGGTCTCCTGCGGCGCGGGCTGTTGGCTCGCGGACTGGGAGGCGCCGCGCAAGATCGTCGAGGGGTCGCGCAGGAACGCTTCCCACTGTTCGGAGCTGCCCGCGAAAGCGTCGCGGTCGACCTTCACCGAAATGCCGTCGATCCTGCCATCCGACTGATATTGCCAGAAGCGCCAGGCCCTGCCCGCGTATTTGACTGACGGGTGATACTTGGTCGAGCGAACCCAGATCGGGTACTCGGCCAGGGAGCCGTCCGCGAGGATCGCCTGATAGAAGTCGACGGTCGTGTAGATGATCGGCCGCTTGCCGTAGTGGCGCTCCATTTCCTGCAGCATCGCCCGCATGTCGGCGACGGCGCCCTCCTGGGTCAGATGCTTGTGGCAAGTCTTCGAGGTCGGCGTCGCTTCGACGTCGAGGACTGGCGGCAGCGCGTCCGGCTCGGCCGGCGCGTTTTGCTCGAAATTTGCCATCTCCTCCATCGGCGGCCGGCACCAGTAGACGAAATGGTAGGCGCCGTGCGGCACTCCCGCCGCTTTCGCGCCAGTCCAATTGGCCTGGAAGCGCTCGTCGATATTGTCGCCGCCTTCGGTCGCCTTGATCCAGGCGAACTTGACGCCGCTGCCCGCAACCGCATTCCAGTCGATGTCGCCCTGGAATTTGGAGACGTCGATGCCGTGGATCGGGTAGTCCGTCGGCCTCGGAAGATCCGAGGAGAACGCGTCCAGGGGGCCCGCGCCGCCGCCACAACCCGAGAGCGGCCCGGCCAGAGCAAGCGCAATGGCGGTCAGAAGGCGGGAAGCGAAAATCTTGCCGTCCGGCATCGTCAGCCTGTCAAAATCGCTCCGCTAACCGTAGTCTCGGCGGACGATTGCGTGTAGTGGTTGGCGGAAAATCTAGAGTGATCCCCGTAACGCTTCGTTAATGCGCCCCGCGCGCGCCCCTGACTGGGCGACGCCAACCCGCCGGAACCCTGTATGTCTTGCCGAATGGACCTGTCAATGCGGATGGCGGTTGCGCTGGCGGCGCTCATACTCGGCCTGAGCGCGGCGGATGCAAGCGATTGCGGGCCCAACAAGCTCGGAACCTCCCGCGTTGTGGAGGTCGGAACGCGCGGCGGCCTCGACGTGGGCTTGAAAACCTATCCACAGACGATCCCGCTCGTCGACCATGAGGTGATCCTGACTTTCGACGACGGCCCCGCCGCCAAGACGACGCCGGAAATTCTGAACGCCCTCGCCGATGAGTGTGTTCGCGCAACGTTCTTTGACATTGGGCGCAACGCCGAAGAGCTGCCGGAAATCGCGCGCCGCGAGGTGCTCGACGGCCACACGGTCGCCCACCACACTTGGTCGCATCCCCAGCCGACCCTGCGCTACTTGCCTGGCGGCGACGCCGCCGCACGCGCCGACGTGCTGCGCGGCATGATCGCCGTCGAGAGGGCGGCCTATGGCCAGGACTTCGGCGCCGGCGAGCCGAAGGACCTCAAGGACCTCAAGCTCCACACTCCCTGGTTCCGTTTCCCGGGTTTCGCCGATACCGCGGACCTGCGCGACTGGTTCGCCGCCAATAATGTCGGCATCTTCGGCGTCGACTTTTGGGCGTCCGACTGGATCAAGATGACACCGGAGCAGGAGCTGCATCTGGTGATGACCCAGCTCGATCGCCTCGGCAAGGGCATGTTGCTCCTGCACGACAACCATCAATGGACCGCCGACATGGTCCCGATGCTTCTCAAGGAACTGAAGGCGAAGGGCTATAGGATCGTTCATATGGTCCCCGGCCCCGGAACGGGGCCGACCGCCCCCGCGCCGAAAGGCTGGTTCTCGGAGACCGAGCGGGTGATCGGCGCCTTAAGGCCGAGGTTTGAGAAATCCGCCGCCAAGGCCGGCGATGGACCGATTCCGGTCAAGCCGCCGCCGCCGGAGGTAAGTATCCCCCGGCAGAGCCGGGGGCTTTAGCACGTGAACCGCTCGAAGCGGTAGGAGGGGTCGCTGACGCGGCCCCTTGAATTTGGAGCCACCCGAGG
>Ga0335076_10005271_pt1 | contig 13065 bp, 14 predicted proteins | sample Lox_Sample_25_FD_206717 | JGI IMG/M metagenome (GOLD analysis project Ga0335076, IMG submission 206717) | Soil microbial communities from Loxahatchee National Wildlife Refuge, Florida, United States - Lox_Sample_2.5 | ecosystem: Environmental > Terrestrial > Soil > Wetlands | place: USA...
GGCGGCGGTGCCACTAGCTCAGTCCGCGGCATCTAACTACATTTAGAGGACCGAAGCGGTGGCTTGGAACGCGTCACTTGGGTCGCATAAGAGGCGGGACTCTACGCAACTGATTCCGGCGCCTGCGCTATTCCGAGCGTGCATTCCATTCCTGCGCGGCCTCGACCTGCGTCGCCGCCTCGGGGCCGTTGCAGCCGCACTTGAGGCATTCGACGTGGTAGGAGGCGTCCGGGTCGTCCTGTGCGCTCCAGCGCTCGACCACCAGTTGATCGGCGCCGCTGCCGCAGAAGGGGCAGGCGAGAGGCTCGCCCACATCTTCGATGGGGTTGCCGTCCATGTCCGTGAAGTGGTCGGGATCGAACGGGCTCATGTTGTGCTCGGGGCAGTCCCCGGCATTGCTCGGGGTCAGGACGAGCTCACCCGGGGGCCTGGCGCGCCGCACCTCCTGGCGGTGACGGTGCGGCAGGCGGTGTCGGCGGCTTGCGGATGATGCTGGTCGCCATGCTGACCACGGATGCGAGATCCGAGAGATGACCCGGCACGACGAGCGTCGTGCTCTCCTTGGCCATCTTGCCGAACTGGCGCACGTACTCCTCCCCGATGCGTAGCTGCATCGCCTCGATTCCGCCGCGCTCGCTCAGGGCGCCGCCCACGCGGCGCAGGCCCTCCGCCGTGGCGGTGGCGACGGCGAGAATCGCCGCCGCCTGGCCGTCGGCTTCATTGATCTGCTGCTGCTTGCTCGCCTCGGATGCCTTGATGACGCGCTGTTTGTCGCCTTCCGCCTGGTTGATCTTGGCGTCGCGCTCGCCTTCGGAAGTGAGCACGACGGCGCGCTTCTCGCGCTCGGCGCGCATCTGCTTCTCCATCGCCGACAGCACATCCTTCGGCGGCGTGATGTTCTTGATCTCGTAACGCATCACCTTGACGCCCCAGGCGCCCGAGGCCTTGTCGAGCTCGGCGACGACGTTGGCGTTGATGATGGCACGCGCCTCGAAAGTGCGATCCAGCTCGATCTTGCCGATCTCGCTGCGCAGCGTGGTCTGCGCCAGCTGGGCGATGGCGAAGGCGTAGTTGGTGATGCCGTAGGAGGCCAGGTGCGGATCGAGGACCTGCATGTAGAGCACCGCATCGACGCCCACCTGAACGTTGTCCTTGGTGATGCAGATCTGCTCGGGCACATCGAGAGCCTGCTCCTTCAGGTTATGACGGTAGGCGACGCGCTCGACGAACGGAATCAGGATGTGGAAGCCCGCCTGCAGCGTACGGCTGTACTTGCCGAGGTTCTCGACCACGTAGGCGCTCTGCTGCGGGACGACCGTGGCCGTGCGGAACACCAGGATCACGGCGATGAGCGCTAGCGCGATGAAGACGTACGAGGTGTACATGGAAGCTCTCCGCCGTCAGTTGTCGGGCCGTACGAGGAGCGTCAGATCGCGCACGCTGACGATGCGTGCGCGGCCGCCTGATGCGATCGGGATGTTGCTGTCATTGCACACCGTCCAGAAGCTGCCGCCGTACTCCGCCTGGCAGCTCTCTCCGGCCCCCAGCGGCACCTTGAGTGTGATCAGGCCGCCGGCCGGGCCGGTGCTCATCGTGGGCAGTTCGCCGTGGAACCTGCGATAGATGCGGCTGCGAAAGGTCACCATGGAGACGATCGCGAGGACCGCGAACAGGCCCCACTGCAGCCACTCGGCGAGCGGCATGACGAGGGTGGCGAGTCCCACCAGGATCGCGGCACTGCCGATGAACACCAGATAAAACTGGGCGTTCACGAAGGCCAGCTCGGCCCCGAGGAGTATCGCGCCTGCGATCATCCAGCCCCACCAGGTCATCTCGGTCCCCTCGTTACGCTGTGCGGCCGCGCCTCATCGCCTCGCCACAAATTATACGGCTTGTGTTGATGAAATACGGTAAACACGCAGCTTTCCGCTCTCGCCTCGCCCGCCCGGATCTGCTTCCATCGCAGCAAGGTTGTGTGCATGGCGAAGGCGCACGAGGCGGAGCTGCCCATCGAGAGGCCCGGGGGCCTGGTCGCCGTCGCGCGCGCGCGCATGCGCACGCGTCATCTGTCGCTGCGGACCGAGCAGGCGTACCTGCAATGGCTGCGGCGTTATGTCGTCTTTCATCAACGCCGGCACCCGCGCGAGCTCGGCGCTCGCGAGGTCGAGCAGTTTCTGACGCACCTCGCGGTCGAGCGCCGGGTCAGCGCCGCGACACAGAATCAGGCACTGCAGGCGCTGCTGTTCCTCTACCGCCACGTGCTCGACATCGAGCTGCCCTGGCTCAACGACATCACGCGTGCCAGCCCAGCGAAACCCCTGCCGGTGGTGCTGACACGCACCGAGGTGCGCGCGCTCCTCGCGCAGCTCGAGGGCGCGCCGTGGCTGGTGGCGAACCTTCTTTACGGCAGCGGCCTGCGACTGGCGGAGGCGCTGCGCCTGCGGGTCAAGGATCTGGCACTCGAGCGTGGCGAGGTAATCGTCCGCGAGGGTAAAGGCGGCAAGGACCGCCTGACGATGCTGCCGGCAACGCTCGATATGGCCGTGCGTGCGCATCTCGAGCGGCTGCATGCCTGGTACGATGAGGAGCGCCGGCGCGGGCAGCCGGGGGTGTCACTCCCGTTTGCGCTCGCGCGCAAATACCCGGAGGCGGGTACGCGCTGGGGTTGGCAGTATCTGTTTCCCGCCTCCACCTTGTGCCCCGATCCCTACACGGGATTACCGGTACGTCATCACCTGCACGAGAAGGTCGTGCAGCGCGCCATCCAGGGTGCCGTGCACAGGGCCGGCCTCACGCAGCCGGCGAGCTGCCACACGCTGCGGCATTGCTTCGCCACGCATCTGCTCGAAGACGGCTACGACATCCGCACCGTGCAGGAGCTGCTCGGCCACTCCGACCTCAAGACCACGATGATTTATACGCATGTCATGGCGAAGGGCGCCCATGGCGTGCGCAGCCCGCTCGATCGCGGCAGTCAGTGAACGCGCGGCAGCTCGGCGTGCAGCTGCTCGCACATGATGGCGAGGAATGCCGCGAGTCCGAGGTAGAGCGCACCGTATAAGAAGCGCGTTTCGGCAGGCACGCCGTAGTAGGCAGCCTCCTCGGGCGTGCGCATGCCGCGCCATGCCTTCATGACGTGCGGCAACGCGAGCAGCGCCATGAGGATGAGCAGCGGGCTCGGGCTGTAGAAGAAGACCACGACCAGGAGCGGCGCGCCGATCAGCCACAGGTTCGGTGAGATGGCGGCGGTGACACGGCCGCCGTCGAAGGGCGCGAGCGGGATCAGGTTGAAGAGGTTGAGGAAGAAGCCCGAGTAGGCGAGCGCGAGCAGCAGCGTGCTGTTGAGGTTGCGCGCGAGGTAGAAGCACCCGAGTGCGCCGGCGGTGCCGGCGAGCGGTCCCGCGACACCGACGTACGCCTCGGTCTCCGCGTCGTGGGGCAGCTCCTTGAGCTCGACCCACGCGCCGACGAACGGGATGAAGGTCGGGAGCCCCACCGCGAGGCCGCGGCGACGGGCGGCGACGTAGTGCCCCATCTCGTGAACGAAGAGTAACGCCACGAACCCGACCGCGTACCACCAGCCGAACAGCCACGCATACACCGCCACCGACAGCAGCATGGTGCCGGCTGCCGGCAGCACCTTGCCGAGCTTGAGCGCCTTGAGCAGTATCAGCAGCAGCTTCACGTGGCTACAGCCTCACGTGTTGGCTACGCCTGGCGGCCGGCGCGCGCCTTCAGCCAGCGGGTGACGGCCGCGAAGACACCGACGGCGGCGACCATGATGACCTTGGCGAACTTCACGATGGCGGCAGCGAGCAGCGCGAGGAGCCCGAGCTTCTTTGCCGCCACGCCCGCGACCAGCGCCGCCAGGCCGTAAGCCGCGACCTTGTCGGTGGAAGCGTTGAAATCGTTGTAGCCCTTGCCGGGATTGAATGACACGGCGCTCAGCAGCTGCTGCGCCGCCGCCTTGTCCGCGTCCACCGTGGAGGCGCTGGTGATGAGATTGAGCGACAGGTAACCCTCGCGGCCGAGAAGGTAAGTGTTGTAGTTGACCGTCGGATCGGTGTCGACGCCGTCCTTGCGCCTGGCCTCCGCGGACCACACCAGCTGGTGCGTATCGGGCTCGTAGGCCGGCGGCTCGATCCAGCGCGTCACGACCAGCGCCGGTATGCCGGCTTTGACACGCTCGGCGTTCGCCGCCTCGGTGCCGTCCTTGAGCGACTCGAGCAGCTTGTCGGCGTTCCAGTGCCTCGCGTCATCGTCCTTGATGTACCCCGACGGCTGGTACACCACGGCGACGAACCAGACGCGGTGCTCGCCGCGCGGAACGATGAGACCCAGGAACCCGTCACCGCTGCGATTGCCCATGGCGCTCATGAGCGCAACGGCCTGCTGCCGCGGGATGAAGCCGAAATGCTCAGGCAGCGCCAGTGTCGCCTCATCGCGCAGCGGCACGCTCGTCGGCCCCACCACCAGCGCCGCGCGTGCGGCGCCCGCTGCCGCGCGCATCGCCTGCTGCTGGGCAGTGGTCGGCGTCTGTGCGCGGGCCTGCGCACACGCCGCGAGCGCCACGGCCAGGGGCAGCATGCGCATCATCCGCAGCGCGCAGCCGTGGGACACGGAAACCTCCCTCGCTCTCACGCGACGCCCCCGGGGACGGGCGGCGTGCCGGGCAGAGCCTCGGCGCCGGCGCAAGCGCAGTCAATCTCACCGCCTCGCGCGCACGACACGCATCACACTCCGCGCCCGAGCTTGCTCTCGCGGCTGTCTCAGCAGGCCCCGCGAAACGCGTTCTGTCGCCACGCCTCATAGACGACCAGCGCCACGGCGTTGGCGAGGTTCAGGCTGCGGTTGCCGGGTCGCATCGGGATGCTGAGCTGCCGCTCGCGCGGGACGCTCTCGAGCGCCTGCGCCGGCAGCCCCCGCGTCTCGGATCCGAAGAGCAGGGCATCGCCAGGCTCGAAGCTCGCGGCACTGTAGGCACGCGGGCCGCCGGTCTCGACGCTGAAGAGCCGCGCGCCCGCGAGCGCCGCGAGGCACGCGCCGAGATTCTCATGCACCTGCACGGTGGCGATCTCCCCGTAGTCGAGCCCGGCGCGGCGCACCGCCTTGCGCGTCAGCTCGAACCCGAGCGGCCTCACCAGATGCAGCACGCTGCCGCAGTTGGCGCAGAGACGAATGACGTTGCCGGTGTTCGGCGGGATCTCGGGCTGCAGGAGCACTACGTGGAACATGAATCGAGCTCGGGCGCTGCGTGCGGGTGTGCCGCGAGGCGTGTGCGATAATGCCCGCCATGGCGAGCCGCACACCAGACGTTCCCGCGGGGCATGCGCCGGCCGCCCCGGGCGAGGGTGCGCTGGCGCTCTCTTTCTGCGGCCTCGACTTCGCCTCGCCGATCGTGCTCCTCTCGGGTTGCGTCGGCTTCGGTGAGGAATACACGCGCATCGAGGGGTTCTCGAACCGCGACGTCGGCGCCGTCGTCCTCAAGGGCACCACCGCCAAGCCGCGCCTCGGCAACCCGCCGCATCGTGTTTACGAGACCCCGGCCGGCATGCTGAATGCCATCGGGCTGCAGAACCCGGGCGTCGACTACGTGGTGCACAGCATTCTCCCGCAGCTCGACTTCAGCGAGACGCGCTTCATCGCCAACGTCTGCGGCTCGACGATCGAGGAGTACGTCGAGGTGGCGCGCCGCTTCGATCAGTCGCCAATCGATGCGCTCGAGATCAACATCTCCTGCCCGAACGTCAAGGAAGGCGGCGTCGCCTTCGGCAACTACCCCGAGATGTCGGCGCAGGTGGTGGCCGCCTGCCGCCGTGTGACGCAAAAGCCGCTGATCACCAAGCTCTCGCCCAATCAGACCGACATCCGCGAGAACGCGCGCCGCTGCATCGAGGCCGGCACGGACGCGCTCGCGGTGATGAATACCGTCACCGGCATGGCGATCGACGTGCAGACGCGCCGGCCGGTGATCGGTAACGTCCAGGCCGGTCTCTCGGGACCTGCGATCAAGCCGATCGCGCTGCTCAGGGTCCATCAGGTGTACGAGGTTGCCCGGGCGCACGGCGTCCCGATCATCGGCCAGGGGGGCATCACCACCGCGAACGATGCGCTCGAGTTCATCATTGCGGGCGCCACCGCGGTCGGCATCGGCACGGCGCTGTTCTACGAGCCGCTCGTCTGCCGGGCGGTCAACGAAGGCGTCGCCGAGTATCTGCGCGCTCACGGCTTCGCGAGCGTCACGCAGCTCACCGGCACGCTGCGCACCACCGACGAGACGCAGGACTGCGCGGTCTCGGGCTGACTAACGCTCGCCTCGAAGGAGTCCGCATGACCCAAGCTGTTGCGGCGGGCCTCGCCTGCAGACTGGCGGCCCGGCCACGCCTGGCGCTCTTTGCGCTGCTCGCGGCGTGCGCCGGCGGCAGCGCTTCCGCACAGGACACCGCCGCCGCTCTGCCACGGGTGCAGATGCCCCTCACGTCGACCGAGCAGGTGCGCGGCAGCGCGGCAGCGCCCCTCACCCTGGTCGAGTTCACCGACTACCAGTGCCCCTACTGCCGGCGCTTCCAGGCGGAGGTGTGGCCGCGCATCAGGCACGACTACGTCGACACCGGCAAGGTCCGCTTCATCGTGCGCGACCTGCCGCTGCCGTTTCACGCCGCGGCGAAGCCGGCGGCCGAGGCGGCGCATTGTGCCGCGGAGCAGGGCAAGTTCTGGCCCATGCACGATGCCCTTCTCGCCAAGGGCTCGGACTTGAGTGCCCAGGGCATCGAGCAGCACGCCCGCGCGCTCAAGCTCGACGTCAACCGCTTCGACACCTGCGTGGCCTCGGGGAAGTACGCGGCGGCGATCGGGCACAATGCCACCGAGGCCGATGCGCTCGGCCTGCGCGGGACGCCGTCGTTCATCATCGGCCGGGTGCAGCAGGGCCAGCTCAGCGGCTGGGCGGTCGAGGGGGCGCTGCCTTACGAAGACTTCGACGCACTGCTCAGGCAGGCGCTCGCTGGCAGCTGAGACGCGCGGCTCGGCACCTAGATCAGCCGCTGCTGGCCGCCGCCGTCCGCCGCCGCCTGCGGCGGCTGCCGCTCGAAGCGCAGCGGCGTCGGCACCGTCGCGACGAAACGGACCTCCAGCGCCCGGAAGCGCTCGAGGATGCGCAGGTTGATGCTCTGCTGCGCATCGGCATACACGCTGAACTCGGGACGCAGCACGAAGTACACCACCTCGAACTGCAGCGCCTTGTCGGTACAGCGCAGCAGGTGGCAACGGTCGAAGCGCGTCTCGGGCGTGCCCTCGACGATCTCGCGCACCGCGCGCGGCACGGCGGCGAGTGCCGCGACCGGCGTCTCGTAGTGCACGTCGAGCACGAACAGCGCCCGCCGCTCGCGCAGCCGTCCGAAGTTGCGCACGCGTGCCTTGAGGAGGTCGCCGTTGGAGATGATGATCTGCTCACCCGAGATGCTGCGCAGCCGGGTGCTCTTCACACCGATGTGCTCCACCGACCCCTGCACGTCGTCGACGGTGAGGAAATCGCCGAGTCCGAAGGGCTTGTCCAGCGCGATCGAGAGTGAGGCGAGCAGGTCCGCGAGCACCGTCTGCACCGCGAGCGCGAGCGCGATGCCGCCGATCCCGAGGCCGGCGAGCAGCGGCTGGATCTGCACTCCGAGGCTGTCGAGGGCGAACAGAATCGCCATGCCCCAGACGAGGATCCCCGTGGCGAAGAGGATCACCTCCATCGAGCTCTTGAGGAGCGTGTCGGGCCCGGTCGAGCGCTGGCGACGCAGGTCGATCGCGTGGCGCACCCCCGTCATGACCCAGATCGCGACCTGCATCCAGAACACCACGATCAGCACCACCGACAGCCAGCGCTCGGTGCGCGGCGGGAAGGCGAGGTCGCGCGAGGCGAGCCAGACGGCGAGGCCCCAGATGAAGAGCGGATGGGTGTGCGTGACCCAGGACGCCGCGAGATCGAGCCAGAAATAACCGGCGGTGGTCGGCGGCAGGCGGCGACGCTGGCGGGCGATGAAGCGCTTGACGAGCGGCAGCACCGTGAAGGTGATGAGGAAAATGACGAGCGCGACCGTCCACTCGGCAAGCTCGTTGCCGAGGAACTCGGTGTGCCACAGATCGCCCCAGCCCGGCATCGCTCCCCCCGCGGCTCCGCGGAGCTGAAACTTACCGGGTTCTCGCGCGCGCGACTACGCGTCCTCGCCGCGCCGCCCGCCGTTCATGCCGAGCTCCTTGAGCTTGCGGGTGAGGGTGTTGCGTCCCCATCCGAGAAGCTTGGCCGCATCCTGGCGGTGTCCCTGGGTGCGTCGCAGCGCGGCGCGGATCAGCACGCGCTCGAACTGGGGTTGCGCGGTATCGAGCAGCGGCGGATGCCCGAGGAGCGCGTGACGCTCGGCCCAGCCGGCGAGCGCCACGGCCCAGTCGGCCTCTCGGGCCGGCGTGGCCGCCTCAGCGGCAAGCTCGGGTGGCAGGTCGGCGAGATGCACTTCGCTCCCGGGCGCGAGCACCGACAGCCGCCGGCAGAGGTTGACGAGCTCGCGCACGTTGCCCGGCCACTCGTAGGCCGTGAGGCGCGCGAGCGCATCGGGCGCGAGTGCCTTGGGCTCGACGCCGAGCTCGTGTGCGGCCACCACCATGTAGTGCGTGAGCAGTGCCGGGATGTCCTCGCCGCGCGCGCGCAGCGGCGGCAGCTCGATGCGGATCACGTTGAGGCGGTGGTAGAGGTCCTCGCGGAACAGCCCGCGCGTCACGCGCTCCTGCAGGTTCTGGTTGGTCGCGGCGATGACGCGCACGTCGACGCGGATCGGCGTCTGGCCGCCGACGCGGTAGAACTCCCCCTCGGCCAGCACCCGCAGGAGCCGCGTCTGCAGCGGCATCGACATGTCGCCGATCTCGTCGAGAAACAGCGTGCCGCCGTCGGCCTGCTCGAAGCGCCCGCGGCGCAGCGTGTCCGCGCCGGTGAAGGCGCCGCGCTCGTGGCCGAACATCTCCGACTCGAGGAGGTCCGCAGGGATGGCCGCGGTGTTGAGGGCAATGAACGGCCGTCCCGAGCGCGGGCTGTGCTCGTGCAGCGCGCGCGCCACCAGCTCCTTGCCGGTGCCCGACTCGCCGGTGATCAGCACCGTCACCGACGAGCGCGCGAGTCGCCCGATGGCGCGAAACACCTGTTGCATCGCGGGCGCCCGGCCGAGGAGCTCGGGTATCCTCGGAGCGCCGCTGGCATCGACGCCGCCGGCGAGCGAGCCGCTCGCCGCGCGCCGCACCAGTGCCACCGCCTGGTCGATGTCGAAGGGCTTCGGCAGGTACTCGAAGGCGCCACCCTCGTACGCCGAGACCGCGCTGCCGAGGTCCGAGTGCGCCGTCATGACGATCACCGGCAGCGCCGGCCGTGCGTCGCGGATACGGCGCAGGAGCTCGAGCCCCGAGGCACCCGGCATGCGGATGTCGGTGATCAGCACGTCCGGCGGGCTGTCGCGGCGCAGCGCATCGAGCGCGGGCTCCGCCGCCTCGAAGGCGCGCGGCGCCATGCCATCGTTACGCAGTGCCCGCTCGAGCACCCAGCGAATGGAAGCATCGTCATCGACGAGCCAGACCTTGAGCGCGCTGCCGTTCATGTTGCCTCTCCGAGGGGCAGCAGCAGCGTGAACACCGTGCGCCCCAGCTCACTTTCGAATTCGATGATGCCGCCGTTGCGCGTCACCAGCTCCTGGGCCACCGCCAGCCCGAGGCCCGTGCCGTTCGCACGTCCCGTGACCAGCGGATAGAAGATCGAGGCGCGCAGATGCGCCGGCACGCCGGGACCTGAGTCCTCGACCTGCACGCTCGCCACCAGGCGGTGTGCGACGCTGCCGATGCTGACGTTCGAGCGCGCGCGCGTGCGCAACACGATGCGCCCGCGATCGCCCTGCGCCTGCAGTGCGTTGCGCGCGACGTTGAGCAGCGCCTGGATCAGCTGATGGCGATCGAGCATCGCGTTCGGCAGGCTCGGATCGTAGTCGCGCTCGATCAGCAGCGTCGGCGCGGCTTCGGCGCGCACGAGGTGATAGACGTGCTCGCAGATCTCGTGCACGTTGAGCGAGCTCTTGCTCGGGGCGCGCGTCGGGCTCGCCATCGAGTCGACCAGCGCGGTGAGGCGGTCCGCCTCGCCGATGATCACCTGCGTGTACTCCCGCAGCGCCGCCGCCGGCAGCTCGCGCTCGAGCAGCTGTGCGGCGCCGCGCAGTCCGCCGAGCGGGTTTTTGATCTCGTGGGCGAGCTGGCGCACCATGAGACGCGTGCCGTCGAGCCGCGCGAGCAGGTCGTTCTCGCGCGAGATGCGCTGGCGCTGCGTGGTATCGGCGAGCTCGAGCAGCAGGTGCCTTCCGGTGAGGGCGCTCATCGGCGTAATGGTGATGTCGAGGGTGCGCACCTCGCGCGGCGCGCCGGCCGGGCGCACCGCGAGCTCACGGTCGGCGATGCCCTCGCCGCTCGTCAACGCCCGACGCAGGCTCCTGCCCAAGCCCTCGGGCTCGTGCAGCAGATCGCTGAAGGGGCGGCCGCGCGCCATCTTGAGACTGAAGGCGAGCAGGTCCTGCGCCGCGACGTTGGCGTACACCGGGCAAAGCTGCGCATCGAGCATCACGATGCCGGTGGAGAGCGCATCGAGCAGGTCCGCCGGATCGAAATGGGCGAGCGCCGATGGGCTTGCCTGCTCAACGGCCATGGCGCCCCCGCGGCGCGGCGGCCAGGAGACGCGCGCCGCTGCGGCGCGCGCCGCACCTCAGCGCGGCGCAACCACGCGGTTGTTCGGGTTGTTGGAGTTGAGGATGGAGTTCTGCTGAACGGTGTAGGTGATGCCGGGGGTCTGGCACAGCACCCGGCCGTCGCTCGAACGCACCAGCGCCTGGAGCGTGTGCTGCCCACGCTCGACCGGCGCGAGATTGAACTGGGCACCCGTCGGCTGGCCGTTGTTGAGCGACGCTCCGTCGAGCGTCACGTAGACCCGATCGCCCGGACGCAGCTGCGGGTCGGTCTGCACGACGATGGTGAGGGAGTCGACGTTGGCGAGCTCGGCGTCCGCACCGGGCTGCACGATGGCGCAGCCCTGGTAAGGCTGCGTTGACGTTGCCGCCGGCTCCCCGCTCGGCGCCGCCGGAGCGGGCGCGGGCTGCGCCTTGTAGGTCTGGGCCGTCTGCACGCGGATCTTCTCCGCGTTGGCGTGCGGCTGGTCGCTGTAATGGACCACGCCGTTCTCGTCGGTCCATTTGTAAACCGTCTGGGCGAAGGCCAGCGTGCAGCCGAGCAACATTAAGGTAAAAGCCGTGGTGCGCATCACCATCGAGCATAGCGCTGCGCGCGGCGCACGACAAAAGCGGGTGGCGGCATGGGCCCGCCGCCACCCGCACCCCTTTCCCCGTCGCTCCCGCGCGCCGGCTACGGCAGCGGCCGGTCGCGGCGGTCGGCGGCGAGGAGCTCCTGCGTCTCATCGCATCAGCAGCTGTAGTACATCTCCAGCTCCACCGGGTGCGTCGACATGCGAAAGCGCGTGATCTCCTGGAGCTTGAGGCCCATGTACGCATCGATTACGTCGTTGGTGAAGACGCCCCCACGCGTCAGGAACTCGCGATCCTTGTCGAGATACTCGAGCGCCATGTCGAGCGAGTGGCACACGGTGGGGATGTGCTTCGCCTCCTCGGGCTCGAGGTCGTAGAGATCCTTGTCCGAGGGGTCCCCGGGGTGGATCTTGTTCTGAATGCCGTCGAGCCCCGCGAGCATCATCGCCGCAAAGGCGAAGTACGGGTTGGCGCCGCCGTCGGGGAAGCGCACCTCGATGCGCCGCGCCTTGGGGTTCGACACCCACGGGATGCGGATCGAGGCGGAGCGGTTGCGCGCCGAGTAGGCGAGCAGCACCGGCGCCTCGAACCCGGGCACCAGGCGCTTGTAGCTGTTGGTGCCGGGGTTGGTGAAGGCATTGAGCGCGCGCGCATGCTTGATGATGCCGCCGATGTAATAGAGCGCCAGATCGGAAAGCCCCCCGTACTTGTCGCCGGAGAACAGCGCCCGCCCTTCCTTCTGCAGCGACTGGTGCACGTGCATGCCGCTGCCGTTGTCGCCCACCAGGGGCTTCGGCATGAAGGTGGCGGTCTTGCCGTAGCCGTGCGCCACGTTCTGCACGGCGTACTTGAGGATCTGCACCTGGTCGGCCTTGGTGACGAGGCCACCTGCGGCGATGCCGATCTCGGCCTGTCCGGCGGTGGCCACCTCGTGATGGTGCACCTCGACCTTGAGCCCCATCTCCTCGCACGCGAGGCACATCGCCGAGCGGATGTCCTGGAAGGCATCGACCGGCGGCACCGGGAAGTAGCCGCCCTTGATGCCGGGGCGGTGCCCCTTGTTGCCCTCCTGGTATTCCTTCGGCGAGTTCCACGCCCCCTGTACCGAGTCGATGGCGTAGAAGGCGCCGTTCATCTCGTTGCCGAAGCGCACGCTGTCGAAGATGAAGAACTCGTTCTCCGGGCCGAACAGCGCGCTCTCGGCGATGCCGGTCGACTTGAGGTAGGCCTCGGCGCGCTTGGCGAGCGAGCGCGGATCGCGCTCGTAGCCCTGCATGGTCGCCGGCTCGATGACGTCACAGCGCAGGTTGACGGTCGTTTCCTCGAAGAACGGATCGATGACCGCAGTCGAGGCCTCCGGCATGAGGATCATGTCCGACTCGTTGATGCCCTTCCAACCGGCGATGGACGAGCCGTCGAACATCTTGCCGTCGCGGAACAGCTCCTCGTCCACGAGCCGCGCGGGAATCGTCACGTGCTGCTCCTTGCCGCGCGTATCCGTGAAGCGCAGGTCCGCGAACTTCACCTGCTTTTCTTTTATGAGCTTGAGTACGTCACTGGGTGTCATATCGCCTCCGGGAAAGGGGTGAATCTCGCCGCCGGAGCCCGCCCGCGTCGTCGGGCCGCGCTGGCATGCTCGGGACGAAGTGGCCTGACATTGCAGGGGATGTGCCAGTCCAGAGAAGACGCCAAATCAACGGCTTGCAAAGCTCAGCTCCGCCTTATGCACCAGATTGGTGCGGCG
>Ga0335076_10005272_pt1 | contig 13065 bp, 12 predicted proteins | sample Lox_Sample_25_FD_206717 | JGI IMG/M metagenome (GOLD analysis project Ga0335076, IMG submission 206717) | Soil microbial communities from Loxahatchee National Wildlife Refuge, Florida, United States - Lox_Sample_2.5 | ecosystem: Environmental > Terrestrial > Soil > Wetlands | place: USA...
TCGCGAGCGCCGCGATTGCCCCCTCGTTGCGCGGCGAAGTCACGCTCGGGCTCCTGCGCCGCGCTTCGGCGATCGTCTCCCGCGGCCTGCTCCTGGTCCTGCGCGGCGACGAGGCGCAGGGCGCCTCCCAGGTCGGGCTCGGCGGCAGCGATCCGGACGGCCTCGCCCGCGGCGTGCGCCTGCCGCTCGCCGAGCCGGGGGTGGTCGCCGACGCCGTGAACCGGCGCGAGTCGTGGAGGGGGCCGGTGCCCGGAGGGGCCTCGAACGACCGCCTGCTGGAGCGGCTCGGGGGAGTGAGGCCCGGCGAGGCCGTCGTCGTGCCGATGCTGTTGCGCGAAGGAGCCGGTCTCGTGTTCTATGGCGACGACGGCGGCTCGGGGCGGCCTCTCGGCGCGACCGAGGACCTCGAGTGGGCGCTGCTCGAGGCCGGCCTCGCGATCGAACGGGACGTGCTCGACCACCGCCTCGCGGATTTCGAACGGGCCCGGGGCTACAGGCCCTGACCCGATGGCAAGGAGAGGATCATGTCCAGGTTCCCGCTCACGGCCCTTTGCCTGACGCTCCTGGCCGCCCAGGCGGCGGGTGCGGATCGGCGCACGATCGGGCAGATCGACAAGCGCGATCCGCGGCTCGACCAGTTGATTGCGCCCGGCACCTCGATCGAGGTGCTGGCGGACGGCTTCAAGTGGTCCGAGGGACCGGTGTGGGACCGCGCCGCCGGACGGGTGCTGTTCTCCGACATCCCCAACAACGTGGTCGACGCCTGGAGCGAGACGGGCGGCCTGTCGTTGTTCCTGAAGCCGAGCGGCTACACCGGCAGCGAGCCCTTCACGGGCCGCGAGCCCGGATCCAACGCGCTCACGTTCGACGCCAAGGGGCGTCTCGTGCTGTGCCAGCACGGCGACCGTCGCATCGCCCGCCGCGAGGGCGACACGTTCGTGACGCTCGCGGACCGCTACGACGGGAAGCGCTTCAACAGCCCGAACGACCTGATCTACGCCAAGGACGGCTCGCTCTACTTCACCGACCCGCCTTACGGACGGCCCAAGACCTTCGACGACCCGGACCGCGAGATTCCCTGGCAGGGTGTCTACTGCCTGTCGCCCGACGGCAAGGTCAGCCTGGTGGTGAAGGACCTGAAGGCGCCGAACGGCATCGGCCTCACTCCGGACGGCAAGACGCTCTACGTGGCCCAGTCCGACGGCGACAAGCCCTACATCATGGCCTACCCCGTGCAGGGGGACGGCTCGCTGGGCGCCGGCCGCCTCTTCTTCGATGCCACCCCCTTAAAGAAGGATGGGCCGGGGGGGCCGGACGGCCTGAAGGTGGACAAGGACGGCAACCTGTTCGCGGCAGGACCAGGCGGGATCCTGGTCTTGACCGCCAAGGGCGAGCACCTGGGGACGATCCACACGGGCGTGCCGACCGCCAACTGCGCCTTCGGCGGCGACGGCTCGACCCTCTACATGACGGCCAACGACATGCTCTGCCGCATCCAGACCAGGACCAAAGGACTCGGGTTCTAGCCCTTCTGTCGACTTGCTCTTGACAGCCTGTCCATTTCTTGTAGACTCGTAAGGTTGCACTGAACGGGGAACTGCGTGCCTGGGTGACAGGCAGACCTTTTCCCGTGTTCGGTTCTCAATCGGAGGGGAAGTGCCCACGGTCAACCAACTCGTCCGGGTCGGTCGGAGCAAACTGCGCTCGAAGACCGACAGCCCGGCGCTGCAGGGATCTCCACAGAAGCGCGGGGTTTGCGTCCGCGTCTTCACCTCGACGCCCAAGAAGCCGAACTCGGCGCTGCGCAAGGTGGCGCGCGTCCGGCTGACGAACCACATCGAGGTGACGGCGTACATCCCCGGCGTGGGCCACAATCTGCAGGAGCACTCGATCGTGCTCATCCGCGGCGGCCGCGTGAAGGACCTCCCGGGCGTGCGCTACCACATCGTGCGCGGGACGCTCGATGCGGTGGGCGTGCAGGGAAGGAAGCGCGGGCGCAGCAAGTACGGAGCGAAGCGGCCCAAGGCTTAGGCTCGCAAAGGACGTTCCCGGGGCAAGGCACCCGGGGGAGGAGTCGAGAAAGGACGTTCCGGCGGGATCGCCGGAAAGACACGGTCGGGGACATCGGGCCGCCAACGGGCAGGACGGCCAGGATCTTCGAGGCGGGGCGGTCGTTGGGCCTCAGACGGACGCCAGCCGGCGACGGCAGGACGCCGTAGCCGCGAGGCGCCGTCTGTTGTCGTTTGAGGGAGTCGAAGAAGAGGTGAATCAAGCAGTCCGAGCCGAGGGGGTTGAACGACGCCTTCGACGAGTCGAAGCCGTCGTTCTCGACCTCGCTGACGCTCGGGCGTGCAGGGAGCGCGAGGCAGCGCCCCCCTATGAGAGGAAGACATGCCGCGTCGGGGACTGATTTCGCGCCGTGAGGTTGGAGCGGATCCGCTCTACAACAGCGCGCTCGTGACCAAGTTCATCAACACGATGATGTACGGGGGCAAGCGCGCCACCTCGCAGGGGATCATGTACGACGCCCTCGGCGTCGTGCAGCAGAAGACCCAGGACGATCCGCTCAAGATCTTCAAGAAGGCGATCGACAACGTGAAGCCGACGCTCGAGGTGAAGAGCCGGCGCGTCGGCGGCTCGAACTACCAGGTGCCGGTCGAGGTCAACACCCAGCGGCGCACCTCGCTCGCTCTGCGCTGGCTGATCGGCTTCGCCCGGAAGCGCCCGGAGCGGACGATGGTGCAGAAGCTCGCGGCCGAGATCATCGACGCGGCGAACCTGCGCGGCGGCGCCGTGAAGAAGAAGGAAGACACGCACAAGATGGCGGAGGCCAACAAGGCCTTCGCTCACTACCGCTGGTAGCCGGCGGCTAGAGCAGGAAGACGACTGTGCCCAGGACCACGCCTCTCGAACGCACCCGGAACATCGGGATCGCGGCGCACATCGACGCCGGCAAGACGACGACTACCGAGCGCATCCTCTATTACACCGGCGTCAACTACAAGATCGGCGAAGTCCACGAAGGCACCGCCACGATGGACTGGATGGAGCAGGAGCAGGAGCGGGGGATCACGATCACCTCGGCCGCGACCACCTGCTTCTGGAAGGAACACCGCATCAACATCATCGACACGCCCGGCCACGTGGACTTCACGGCCGAGGTCGAGCGCTCGCTGCGCGTGCTCGACGGCGCGGTCGCGGTGTTCGACGCCGTCGCCGGAGTGCAGCCGCAGTCCGAGACGGTGTGGCGCCAGGCCGACAAGTACCGCGTGCCGCGCATCGCGTTCATGAACAAGATGGACCGCGTCGGCGCCAACTTCCTGCACTCGATCGAGACCATGCACGACCGGCTGGGCGCGAAGTCGGCGGTCGCGATCCAGCTGCCGCTCGGCCAGGAGGACAAGCACGAGGGCGTGATCGACCTCGTCGAGATGAAGGCGATCCGCTATCTGAACGAGGAGCTGGGCGCCAAGTTCGAGGTGACCCCGATCCCGGCCGACCTGCTCGACGAGGCCAAGCTCCACCGCGACGAGCTGATCCACAAGGTGGCCGAGGCCGCCTCCGAGGCCGGCGACGACCAGCTGATGGAGAAGTACGTCGGCGGCGAGGCGCCCACGGTCGCCGAGCTCAAGGCCGGCATCCGCAAGGCCACGATCGCGATGAAGCTATTCCCCGTGATCTGCGGCTCGGCGTTCAAGAACAAGGGCGTCCAGCCCATGCTCGACGCGGTCGTCGACTACCTGCCGTCGCCGGTCGATGTGCCGCCGACGATGGCGAACGACCCCAACAACAACGGCGAGCTCGTCGAGCGCCCGGCGAGCGACTCGGCTCCCTTCAGCGCGCTCGTCTTCAAGATCATGACCGACCCGTTCGTCGGCCAGCTCGCCTTCATCCGCGTCTACTCGGGCTCGATGAAGACGGGCGACAGCGTGCTCAACACGACCAAGGGCCAGCGCGAGCGCATCGGCCGGCTGCTGAAGATGCACGCGAACAAGCGCGAGGAGATCAAGGAGGTCTACGCCGGCGACATCGCCGCCGCGGTCGGCCTCAAGAATGTCACCACGGGCGACACGATCTGCGACCCGAACGCGCCGGTGGTGCTCGAGTCGATCCAGTTCCCCGCCCCCGTGATCGCGCTCGCGGTCGAGCCGAAGAGCAAGGGCGACCAGGAGAAGCTCAGCAACGGCCTCGTCAAGCTGATGCAGGAGGACCCGACCTTCAAGGTCGAGACCGACAAGGAGACCGGGCAGACCAAGATCTCGGGCATGGGCGAGCTGCACCTCGAGATCATCGTGGACCGCCTGAAGCGCGAGTTCTCGGTCGAGGCCAACGTCGGCAAGCCCCAGGTCGCCTACAAGGAGACGATCCGCAAGGAGTCGAAGGCCGAGGGCAAGTACATCAAGCAGACCGGCGGCAAGGGCCAGTACGGCCACTGCAAGATCGAGCTCTTCCCGGCGCCGGGCGAGGGCTTCGTCTTCGAGAACGACATCACGGGCGGGACGATCCCCAAGGAGTTCATCAAGCCGATCGAGCAGGGCATCAAGGAGGCCACCGAACGCGGCATCCTGGCCGGCTATCCGATCGTGGACGTGAAGATCCGCCTCTACGACGGCAGCTACCACGACGTCGACAGCAACGAGATGGCGTTCAAGATCGCGGGCTCGATGGCGTTCCAGGAGGCCGCCCGGAAGGCGAACCCGGTGCTGCTCGAGCCGATCATGAAGGTCGAGGTGGTGACGCCCGACGACTACACGGGCGCCGTCACCGGCGACCTCTCGGCGCGCCGCGGCCACCTCGAGGGCCAGATCTCGCGCGGCGGCTCGCAGATCATCACGGCAATGGTGCCGCTGTCGAACATGTTCGGGTACTCGACCGACCTCAGGTCGCGCACCCAGGGCCGTGCCACCTACTCGATGCACTTCGAGAAGTACGCGGAGGCCCCGCGCAACGTCTCGGAGGAGGTCGTGGCTCGGGTCACCGGCAAGGTTGCGAAGGACTAGGGAATCAGGTTCAGGAAGCGCGAGGGCACAGAGATGTCGAAGGAGAAGTTCGACCGTAGCAAGCCGCACGTGAACATCGGGACGATCGGGCACGTGGACCACGGCAAGACGTCGCTGACGGCGGCGATCACGAAGGTGCTCGCTGCGACGAACCCGAAGGTTCAGTTCAAGGCGTACGACCAGATCGACAACGCGCCCGAGGAGCGGGAGCGAGGCGTGACGATCAACGCGTCGCACGTGGAGTACGAGACGGCGAACCGGCACTACGCGCACGTGGACTGCCCGGGCCACGCGGACTACATCAAGAACATGATCACGGGGGCGGCGCAGATGGACGGGTCGATCCTGGTGGTGTCGGCGGCGGACGGGCCGATGCCTCAGACGCGCGAGCACATTCTGTTGGCGCGGCAGGTCGGGGTCCCGTTCATCGTGGTGTTCCTGAACAAGGTGGACATGGTGGACGACCCGGAGCTGCTGGACCTGGTGGAGCTCGAGGTGCGCGAGCTTCTGAAGACCTACAGCTTCCCGGGGGACACGGTTCCGGTGGTGCGGGGCTCGGCGCTGAAGGCGCTCGAGGGTTCCGGGACGGACGACTCGGCGAAGCCGATCCTCCAGCTGATGGAGGCGGTCGACAAGTACATCCCGCTGCCGCAGCGCGAGGTGGACAAGCCGTTCCTGATGCCGGTCGAGGACATCTTCACGATCTCGGGGCGCGGGACGGTGGCGACGGGGCGCGTGGAGCGAGGCAAGGTGAAGGTCGGCGAGGACGTGGAGCTCGTGGGGCTTCGCCCGGAGAGCCCGAAGAAGGTGGTGACGGGCGTGGAGATGTTCAAGAAGCTGCTGGACGAGGGGACGGCGGGGGACAACATCGGGGTTCTCTTGCGCGGTACGGAGCGCGAGGAGATCGAGCGGGGGATGGTGCTGGCGAAGCCGGGGTCGATCACGCCGCACACGAAGTTCAAGGGCGAGGTTTACGTTCTGACGAAGGAGGAGGGCGGGCGTCACACGCCGTTCTTCACGGGCTACCGCCCGCAGTTCTACTTCCGGACGACGGACGTGACGGGAGTGGCGAAGCTTCCCGAGGGCGTCGAGATGGTGATGCCCGGGGACAACACGCAGGTGACGGTGGAGCTGATCACGCCGATCGCGATGGAGAAGGGTCTGCGCTTCGCGATCCGCGAGGGCGGCCGCACCGTCGGCTCCGGCACCGTCAGCGAGATCCTGGAGTAGGCGATGCGCGACCACATCGTGCTGCAGTGCCCCGAGTGCAAGCGGCGCAACTACAACACGACCAAGAACAAGAAGAAGACCACGGAGCGGCTGGAGCTCAGCAAGTACTGCCGCTTCTGCCGCAAGCACACGGCCCACAAGGAAACGAAGTAGAGGTAGACTATTAGGTTCCTGGACCTGGGGGCCGATCGGGGTGCGCAACCCTCGGCAGAAAGGAAACGGGCTGCGAACGGAGCGGGATTCACGCGCCGCTCGCGAGAAAAAGGCAGGACGCTGCGCGGGGGGCTGGGGGGTGTGACGCAGCACCCGAGGAGAGAAACAGGCAACGGACGCGCGGACGGACCGGATTCACTCCGGGGAGCCCGCGGGGGGGCCTGGGGGGTGCGACGCAAGCACCTCCCAGAACAAAACAGGCCAGTAGCTCAATTGGTGGAGCACCGGTCTCCAAAACCGGGGGTTGGGGGTTCGAGTCCCTCCTGGCCTGCCAGCCGCCCGGAGGCGGCGGGCTTCCATCGAGCAGGTCGCACGGGCTGGAGAGTCGATGCCAATGGCCGTGGTTGACGAGGAGAAGGTGGAAAAGGTCGAGGCGGCGGGCGACGACGAGAAGCCGCAGCGGGCGAGCGAAGGCGGCGCGGGCGGGATCGGCGCGGCGCTCAGCTGGCCGGCGCGGAAGCTCGCCGAGGGCAAGGCCTTCTTCAGCGAGGTCCGGAGCGAGCTCAAGAAGGTCACCTGGCCCTCGCGCCAGGAGGTGTACTCGACCACGCTCGTCGTGATCGCGACCTCGATCCTCTTCGGCTTCTATCTGTGGGGCCTCGACCTCGCGTTCTCGCGGGTCATGTCGCTGGTGCTGACGAGGTGAGCGTGACGACCGGAACCACGGCCAAGCTCTGGTACATCGTGCACACGTACTCGGGCTTCGAGAAGAAGGTCTCCGAGAGCCTGAGGCAGCGCGCGAAGGCCTACGACCTCGAGGACCAGATCGGCCGCATCGAGATCCCGACCGAGGAGGTCGTGGAGATGAAGGCCGGGCGCAAGGTCCAGACCGCGACCCGCTTCTTCCCCGGCTACATCCTGGTCGAGATCGAGACCGAGGAAGGCTCGGACGGCAAGAAGATCCCCGACGCGACCTGGCACCTGGTGCGCAACACCCCCAAGGTGACCGGCTTCGTCGGCTCCGGCAACCGCCCTGTCCCGCTGTCGCAGGAGGAAGCGGACCAGATCTTCAACCAGGTGAAGGAGTCGATCGAGAAGCCGAAGCCGAAGTACACCTTCGAGCGCGGCGAGAGCGTGAGGATCATCGACGGTCCGTTCTCGAACTTCCAGGGCGTTGTCGAGGAGGTCAACCTCGACCGCAACACGCTCAAGGTGATGGTGACCATCTTCGGCCGGTCGACACCGGTCGAGCTCGACTTCCTCCAGGTCGAGAAGCTGTAGGACCGAGCGTGGAGAGCGGCAACAAGCGCGAAGCGAAGCGGGATTCACTCCCGCGAAGCGTAGAGGGGGTCTGGGGGATGCGACGCAGCATCCCCCAGGACAAGGATAGATGAAGAAGGTCGTCGGACAGATCAAGCTGCAGATTCCCGCGGGCAAGGCCACGCCGGCCCCGCCGGTGGGTCCCGCGCTCGGCCAGGCGGGCGTCAACATCATGGACTTCTGCAAGGCGTTCAACGCCAAGACGCAGAAGGACGAGGGCCTGATCATCCCGGTCGTGATCACGGTCTACGCCGACCGCTCGTACACGTTCATCACGAAGACGCCGCCGGTCGCCGTGCTGATCAAGCGCGAGGCGGGGATCGCGAAGGGCAGCGGCGAGCCGAACCGCAACAAGGTCGGCAAGATCACGATGAAGCAGGTCGAGGCGATCGCGAAGCTGAAGCTGCCCGACCTCACGGCCGCCGACCTCAAGGCTGCGGTCAACACCGTGCTCGGAACGGCCCGCAGCATGGGAGTCGAGATCTCGGGCTAGTCGTTTCGCAATGACCACGAACCGGCGATGGCTCGCCGGCCGCGTGGAAGCGCCAGGCAGTACATGGCGCGGAGGGAGTGAGATGGGACGAGTCGGCAAGAAGTACCGGAAGGCCAAGGAGGTCGTGGCGTCGAAGCCCACCTACCCGCTTCCGGAGGCGGTCGCGGCGGTCACCAAGGCCGCCTTCGCGAAGTTCGACGAGACGGTCGAGGTGGCGGTGCGCCTGGGCGTCGATCCCAAGCACGCCGATCAGATGGTCCGCGGCACCGTGGTGCTGCCCCACGGGCTCGGCGGGAAGTCGAAGAAGGTCCTGGTGATCGCCTCCGGCGAGAAGCTGAAGGAAGCCCAGGACGCCGGCGCCGACCACGTGGGCGGCGAGGACATGGTCCAGAAGATTGGCGAGGGCTGGCTCGACTTCGACGCGGTCGTGGCGACGCCCGAGATGATGAAGTCGGTCGGGCGGCTGGGGAAGGTGCTCGGGCCGCGCGGCCTGATGCCGAACCCGAAGACGGGCACGGTGACGTTCGAGGTGGGCAAGGCCGTGAAGGAGATCAAGGCCGGCAAGGTGGAGTTCCGCGTCGACAAGACTGCGATCATCCACGCGCCGGTCGGCAAGGTCTCGTTCGGGCCGGAGAAGCTGCTGGAGAACGCGAAGACGCTGATCGACATGGTGATCAAGGCCAAGCCGGCGGCGGCCAAGGGCCGCTACGTGAAGTCGATCGCACTGTCGTCCACGATGGGCCCGGGAGTGCGGGTGGACCTCGCCTCCGTCGAAGGCCACGCCTGAGGCGGGTGAGGACATGAATCGCAGCGAGAAGCAGCAACTGATCGACGAGCTCCACCAGGAGCTCGAGAAGGCGCCGCACGCCGTGCTCCTGGACTTCAAGGGGCTCTCGGTGCCGGCGGCGACGGAGTTCCGCAAGAAGGTGCGGGCCTCGGGCTCGCGCTACCGCGTGGTCAAGAACTCGCTCGCGCTCCGGGCCGCGAAGGGCACGGCGCTCGAGAAGCTGGAAGCGAAGCTCGAGGGCACGACCGGCATCGCGTACACGGGCGACGACCCTGTGGCGCTCGCCAAGCTGCTCGTGGACTTCGCCAAGGAGAACCCGGCGCTCTCGGTCAAGGGCGGCGTCGTCGCCGGCAGCCAGATGCTCGACGCCGACGGTGTGAAGGCGCTCAGCACGATGCCGGGCCTGCCCGAGCTCCGGGCGAAGCTGCTCGGCCTGCTGAAGGCGCCCGCGACGCAGCTCGTGCGGCTGCTCGGCACGCCGGCGACGCAGACGGTGCGCGTGCTGAAGGCGCACCAGGACAAGCTGGAAGGCAAATAGATCGAGTCCCGTTCGAACGGGATCAGGAACGAAGGCTTCGTAGTCGTCAAAGTAGAGAGGAAGAAGGAAACGAAGATGGCTGACATTCAGGCGATCGCGAACGACCTCAGCGGCCTCACCGTGCTCCAGGTGGCGGAGCTCGTGAAGACGCTCGAGGAGAAGTGGGGAGTCTCGGCGGCGGCCGCGGCCCCGGTGATGGTGGCGGCGGCGGGCGCTCCGGCGGCCGGCGGCGCGGCCGCGGCGGCCGAAGAGAAGACCGAGTTCGCGGTTCACCTCACGAGCGCCGGCGACAAGAAGATCAACGTGATCAAGGTCGTGCGCGAGGTCACCAGCCTCGGCCTCAAGGAGGCCAAGGACCTGGTGGACGGCGCTCCCAAGCTCGTGAAGGAGGGCGTCTCCAAGGAGGAGGCCGCGACGATCAAGAAGAAGTTCGAGGAAGTCGGGGCCCAGGTCGAGATCAAGTAGCTCGTTCTCGGGCAAAGGCACGAGAACGGGTGTTTCGATTCCCGTATTTTCGGGCGCTCCAAGCGGCGGGGGGACGTGTGTCTCCTCGCGCTCGGCGTCCGGTTTCCGTTTTGACAGCGGCCGGCGGTGTCGGCCGCATGCGTGAGGGTTGCTGACGAAAATGGCTACGGCGACCGGGAACATCTACCGCGAGCGTATCGACTTCGCGAAGATCAAGACCTCGATTCCGATTCCGAACCTGATCGAGATCCAGAAGAACTCGTACGAGCGCTTCCTGCAGATGCGCGTGCTCGCGGCCGACCGCGAGGACGCGGGGCTGCAGTCGGTGTTCAAGAGCATCTTCCCGATCACCGATCTTCGGGAGAACTGCTCGCTCGAGTTCGTGGACTACTCGATCGGCAACTGGGAGTGCAAGTGCGGGCGGCTCGTCGGGCTCGACAAGCTCGGCCGCGCCTGCAGCTTCTGCCAGGCGACGATCATCATGGACCCGCGCGGCGACCGTGAGATCCACTGCCAGAAGTGCGGCCACCTGAACGAGAACCGGCCCCAGACCTGCGAGACCTGCGACGAGCCCGTCGGCCTCAAGCTGAAGTACGACGTCGACGAGTGCCAGGAGCGCGGCATGACGTTCGCCGTGCCGCTCAAGGTCACGATCCGGCTCGTGGTCTGGGACAAGGACGCCGAGACCGGCGCCAAGACCATCCGCGACATCAAGGAGCAGGAGGTCTACTTCGGCGACATCCCGCTGATGACGGAGAACGGCACCTTCATCATCAACGGCACCGAGCGCGTCATCGTCAGCCAGCTCCACCGCTCGCCCGGCGTCTTCTTCTCGCAGCCGGAGAAGGGCCTGTTCGCGGCGCAGATCATCCCGTACCGCGGCAGCTGGGTGGAGTTCGAGTTCGACGCCAAGAACCTGCTGCACGTGCGCATCGACCGGAAGCGCAAGTTCCTCGCCTCCGTGTTCCTGCGCGCGCTCGGCATGAAGACCGACGCCGAGATCCTGAAGCGCTTCTACAAGGCCGACCACATCCTGGTGCGCGAAGGCCGGCTCGGCTGGAAGGTCTCGCCGAACCTCGTCGGCATGAAGCTGTCGAAGGGGATCTTCGGGCCGAAGGACGCGAGCGGGCACAAGCCCGAGATCGTGCACTCGGGCAAGAAGATCACGGCGCAGCAGCTGGCCGAGATCCAGCGCCTCGACGTGCAGGAGATCGAGATCACCGAGGCCGACCTCGAGGGCGCCTACAGCGTCTCCGACATCGTCGACCCGAGAACGGGCGAGGTCGTGCTCGAGGGCAACGAGCCGCTCTCGCCGCGCGTCTTGTCGGTGGTGCTCGCCGAGGGCAGCCAGATCGACGCCTTCGACGTGTTCTTCCCCGAGCGCGACGAGATCGGGCCGATGCTGTCGATGACGGTCAAGAAGGACTCGATCAAGACTCCCGAGGAGTCGCTGATCGAGATCTACCGCCGCATGCGCCCGGGCGACCCGCCGACGCTCGACTCCTCGAAGAACCTGTTCGAGGGCATGTTCCTGAACTCGCAGAAGTACGACTTCTCGCGCGTCGGGCGCCTCAAGCTCAACACCAAGCTCGGCCTCTCGACGCCGCTCACCGAGCGCATCATCCACCTCGAGGACATCGTCGCGGTGATCGCGTTCCTGCTGAAGCTCAGGCGCAACCCGCTCGACGTGGACGACATCGACCACCTCGGCAACCGCCGCGTCAGGAGCGTGGGCGAGCTGCTCGAGAACCAGTTCCGGATCGGGCTCGTGCGCATGGAGCGCGCGATCAAGGAAAAGATGAGCGTCTACCAGGAGATGGCGACAGCCATGCCCCACGACCTCATCAACGCCAAGCCCGTGATGGCGTCGATCCGCGAGTTCTTCGGCTCCTCGCAGCTGTCGCAGTTCATGGATCAGACGAACCCGCTCTCGGAGATCACGCACAAGCGGCGGCTCTCGGCCCTCGGGCCGGGCGGCCTCTCGCGCGAGCGCGCCGGCTTCGAGGTGCGCGACGTGCACCCGACCCACTACGGCCGCATCTGCCCGATCGAGACGCCTGAAGGCCCGAACATCGGCCTGATCTCGAGCCTCAGCTGCTTCGCGCGCATCAACGAGTTCGGCTTCATCGAGAGCCCGTACCGCAAGGTCAAGGACGGCCGCGTCCTCGACTACGTGCAGGTGATGGAGCAGGGCGAGAGCGACTACAAGGTCGGCGACATCGTCGAGCGCGACGAGATGGAGCGCGAGATCAAGGGCGCGCGCGAGCGCAAGAAGCGGCCCGCCGAGATCGAGCCGTACTGCTTCTACCTCTCGGCCTGGGAGGAGGACAAGTACACGATCGCGCAGGCGAACGCCCGGCTCGACGACGCGGGCAACCTGATGGACGAACGCGTCGAAGCGCGCAAGGTCGGCGACTCGATCCTGGCCAAGCGCGACGAGATCGACTACGTCGACGTCTCGCCGAAGCAGCTGGTATCGGTCGCCGCGTCGCTGATCCCGTTCCTCGAGCACGACGACGCCAACCGCGCGCTCATGGGCTCGAACATGCAGCGCCAGGCCGTGCCGCTGCTCCGCTCGGAGGCGCCGTTCGTCGGCACCGGCATGGAGCACATCACGGTCAAGGACTCGGGCGCCGCCGCCGTCTGCCGGCGCGCGGGAACGGTCGACTCGGTCGACTCGCGCCGCATCATCGTGCGCGTCGAGGCGCAGGACGGCCCCGACAAGGGCAAGGAGATCGGCGCCGACATCTACAACCTGACCAAGTTCAAGTGCTCGAACCAGAACACGAGCCTGAACCAGAAGCCGATCGTCAAGGTTGGCCAGCACGTGGCCAAGGGCCAGATCATGGCCGACGGCCCCTGCACCGACATGGGCGAGCTCGCCCTCGGCCGGAACGTGCTGGTCGCGTTCATGCCCTGGCGCGGCTACAACTTCGAGGACGCGATCCTGGTCAGCGAGAAGCTGGTCAAGGAGGACATGTACACCTCGATCCACATCGAGGAGTTCGAGATCGAGGCGCGCGACACCAAGCTCGGGCCCGAGGACGTCACGCGCGACATCCCGAACGTCTCCGAGGGC
>Ga0335076_10005273_pt1 | contig 13065 bp, 13 predicted proteins | sample Lox_Sample_25_FD_206717 | JGI IMG/M metagenome (GOLD analysis project Ga0335076, IMG submission 206717) | Soil microbial communities from Loxahatchee National Wildlife Refuge, Florida, United States - Lox_Sample_2.5 | ecosystem: Environmental > Terrestrial > Soil > Wetlands | place: USA...
CGGCCCCTGCGCCGAGAGCGCGCTCGAATTTATCAACGGTGACCGTACCAGCCTGTATCTGGATCAGCGTGGTATCGCCAGCGTGTGGCTCTGGAAGGGCCGATGCTCTTGCTGCTCCGAGCGGCGCTGGCGAATCGAGGTCGGTGATTCGAGCGACTCCATCGGACTGAGTATCATGCCAGGCGACAACACTCCCGAACTCGAGTGGCAAAACCTGCTCAAAACCTGCCTGCCATGATGGCACCTGGCGAACTACTTCAGGAAGCTCTTCAGCATCCAAACGGTTTTCTGATGCAGGGTGATACGGCCAACCATCAAGTCCTGGCTCTCCGCATCCCCGACTGCGCCGGCCAAGTCACGCGCCTTCGCCGCATCCGCAAGCAGTTTCTCATTCGCCGTGATCAGCTGTTTTACGTAGTCCTCCTGCGACAGCGGCGCGGCAAATTCCTTCATGCCCGCCGTCTGGGCGAACTTGCCCAACCCGCCAATGGCATACGCATCCAGCGCCCGAATCCTCTCGGCAATCTCATCGATCGCGGTGAAGAGTTCTTCGTAATGGGTTTGAAATGCAGTGTGCAGGGCGAAAAACCCCTGACCTTCGACATTCCAATGGGCGAGATGGGTAAGCGACATGAGCGCATAGGAATCCGCCAAAACCTGGTTCAGGTTTTCCGCCAAGGCGGCGAGTGTAGATTTCGTGTTTTTCATGGCAACACCGTTTAGCACGACTGCTGGCGCTTGGAAAGCGTGGAACGCTCCACTTTCTGTAATCTCTACCTTTCTACGATTCCAAGACGCGCAAGGACATTTTCTTTGATTTGCCAGCATTCTATTGACAGCTTCCATACGATGACGAACGTGAAACCTTATATTTTGAAGCGATGCGCCGCAGGGCTTGCCGGCTTGCTGATCGCGTCCGCACAATCCGCCCAGTTCAAAACGGAGAACGTGTTTCTCATCATCAGCGACGGTTTCCGCTGGCAGGAAGTGTTCACCGGCGCGGAGGCTGGCCTGATGAATGAAACGAATGGGGGAGTCAAGAATCCCAAGGCTCTGAACGCCGAGTTCTGGCGGGACACCCCCGAGGCCAGACGCCAGGCTTTGCTCCCCTTCATTTGGAGTGAAGCTCAGCGTCACGGTCAGATTTTTGGGAACCAGGCTAAAGGCAGTGTGGTGTCGGTCACCAACGGCAAGAAGTTCTCATATCCTGGTTACAACGAAATCCTTACTGGACGGGGTGACCCACGTATCGATAGCAACGACAAGAAGCCGAACCCTAACGAAACCGTATTCGAATGGTTGAATAAACGTTCCGGGCTGCGTGGGCGCGTCTCATTACTTGGAACATGGGATGTATTCCCGTACATCTTCAACATCGAGCGAAGTCGCCTGCCGATCTGGCCGTCTTGGGAGATCCAATTCGAACAAAGTCGAATCAACATTTCAGGCATCGTTAATGATATGGTTCGAGACACAACCCCAATTTGGGACGACTTGACCTACGATTCCCTCCTTTTTCATGCCGCCACGGTCCATGTGCAACGCAAACACCCTCGTGTCGTCTTCCTTGGTTTCGGAGAAACCGACGAATGGGCGCACGCTGGCCGGTACGATCTTTACCTTACGGCAGCTCATCATGTTGATGATTTTGTGAGACGACTCTGGATTACGACACAGAACATGCGCCAGTATCGAGACAAAACGACCTTTATTCTCACCGCCGACCATGGACGCGGGAGCGGGCCAAAAGCCTGGCGTGACCATGGTGAAAAGGTCGAAGGCGCGGAAGGTGATTGGATCGCCATTATTGGTCCTGATACCCCTCCACTGGGTGAGCGGACCGACGTTGGTCCAATCACCGAGAGTCAGCTTGCGGCAACTATCGCCGCGCTGCTGGGGGAGGACTTTCATCACGCCTTTCCTCAAAGTGGGGCGGGGATCAGCGATGCGTTAACCGACAGGAAATAACATGCCGTGCACACCGACACTCAATCCGAAAGATGATCCACCCACTCCAGACCTGTGGTCGTTCGCTTAGGAGGGCTCCACGGCCGATGGGGAACTCCGGTTCAGCCAGAAGCTCCGCTTTCAAGAATGCCTTCAGAAAGTTGCGAAGTTGAAGACTCGAGCTGATTCAAAGCTCGTCAACGTGGTGTCGCAGTAAATGCAGGCGCAGTTTAGAGCACCGCAGCCATCGTTGGCGCTCATTGTCTCAAGCTTCATTTGAGTATTTGAGTCACTGCTTCATTACCTTGACCACCCCGGTTAATTCCTCGCCTTTGGCTACGGTTTTCCACTTCCCCTTTGCATCCCGGTACGCGAGGGTTCTGAATCCCTCGCATTGCACCCAGACGTGTTCGCCCGGGGGCGGAAGCGACTCTTCTTCCTCACCACCCGCATTTCTCGAACGATCCCCGTTGTCATCTTTCATAGGTCAACGAGAAACTTCTCTCGCAGCAACGCTGCACATCCGTCGGTGCGGTAAACCCTCCGCATGCGAACATTACGTGCAGCTCTTGCAAATCAGGCCGCCTCACGCTACCAAACAAGCCCTGCCACCAGGAATCAGTGCCTTACAACATCAACGAATCCGGGCAATAAATAGGTCAAGGTAGGTACCGGGAGCGCTCAAAACCAGTTCAACATCCCGCAGATTATTGACGACGCAGGCTCGAACCACATCGATTTCAGCAGTGAAGCGTGTGGCGTCGCTGGGATCCTCGGTCCACCCTCCGGCTTTAAAGTAGCGGTGCGTGTGACGGCAGCGGAGCAGTCGGATGACGAATGGCTCCACAGAGGCCGGTTTCAGTATCATCGCCATGATGGAATCTGTTTTGCTAAAACTGAATATTCACCGGGGCGAGGTGCTGCGCAAGTTGGTCCAAGAACTTTCACGCCTATTGCCTTTTGTCCCCCCTTTGGTCCTGCCAACGGTACAATGGGGCCTGCATTGAAGAAGAAATTTGCTCGACGCCTCCGAGGGCTGCTCCTGACCAGCGCTATTCGGGCGGCTTTCAACCTTGCAGATTCAGCCTGCCGACTTCGAGGCCTGCCCCTCTTGTTCACCCGCCTCCGCAACGGCGATTTCAGTCACCCACGGTTGGCCATCAGGTACGAGGGGCCGTTGATTGCATGGCAATGCAGCCAGGTAGGATAATTCCATCCGCTGCAGTGCAGTTTCAATACGGCGCAGGGAATGGCCACGGAGCAGCACCTCGTGGGTCGCAAAGATCAGCCGGAGTGTTTGCTCTTTGCCGTCGCTCTTGAGTTCGGCGAACGCGAACTGGTCGAACGGCAACAGCATGCTTTGTTCAGTCGAGACTTCGATTTTGACTGCGCGAGCGTTGGGATCGCTCGCCCAACATTCGGGAGATTTTGTGCTCATGGGTTTGTGTGGGTTGATGATTACGACGACGGGAAAGCTTCAGGCGGCAGAAATTGTCAGCAGCGCGGCGACCAAACCGTAGCAGGTAGCCATGCAGCCGATCCCAAAGACGCACGCCATGCCGGGGCGAAGCACGCGGCGCAAGTTCCAACGCCAACGGACGATGCCCGGAGCGCGTGACATTCTCGCGCAATTGCTCCTTGTCCGGCGTGAAGATGCGGATGCCGCGCCGTCCACGCGAAATGGTCACATACCATTGCTGGGCACTTGTGGCAGCCTTGATGGTCGAGTCCGAGAACAACACGTAGTCCACGGTCTTGCCTTGGGAACCGTAGGACGTGACGGCGTAGCCAGGCAGGAATTCCCGGAATTCCCTGTCGAGCACGCGGCCGTCCGTGAGTTCAATGCCGCCATCGGCACAAACCGCCTTTACGGTCACCAGTTCCCCGTTGGTGACGAGCCCACCTGAAACCAGTTTCCGATTGGCTTTCACGTGTAAGCGGTCACCAGAGGCAAGCGCTAACTCGCGGGGCAGGCAGACCGAAATGCGGTCGAGCATCTTGTTTGAAACAGTGACAAAGCGCCCAGCAACCTCGACCAACACCCCCGCTTTGACGATGCCGGCCACCTTGCCTTTCGCGCCCGGCTCGGCCTGTCGGATCTTCTGATTGAAGACCACGACCGCGTCTTTCGGATAGAACCGCTCGTCGCGCTTCTGCGCGTTCGTGAGGTCCAGCCTGTCCAGCGCCTGAACCACCGTATCATTTGTCCCCAGCAGTCCCTTTGCTTTCAGGGCATCGCGAATCCGCAAATTGACTCGGTGGACCTCCGCCCAGGTCTGCGAGACGACCACCCCCGAAGCGTCTCGCTCCGTGAGTCGGAGGTATTCGTCGGCAAGCTTGTCGGCTTGATCTGTCAGGCCGCACGCCACTACCGCGCCCATCTTATCGAGACGACCAAATGACTCGCTCACCTTGCCCGCCGCCGCCGATTCGACAGCTTTGCGATATGCCCGAATCTGGTTACGCTCCTCGTAGTCCCGCCCCAGCGCCGGATCTTGTCGGCGAATCCTGTGCAACTCGACGGGTTTAACGCCGGAATGGCGCTCGATGGCGAGCAGGGCGTCTGATGCCTCCACAGCACCATGCTGCCGCGTGTCACCCGAGAGAATTACCCGAGCGCCCCGGTCGCGGGCGAGACGCAGCATTTCGAGCATCTGCCGTCCCCCAATCTGCCCCGCCTCATCCACGACCACGACCGCCCCCGTGGCAAGTTCGCCCTTGAGGAGGAAATTAGCGACTGTTGACGGTGACGGCAGTCCTGCCTTTTCCATGTCCATGACCTGCTGACGCTGCGGGGCGAGAACGACGGCGCGCCGACCAGACTCTTGGAGTTGTTCGACAAGTTCACGCAGGACGTAGCTTTTGCCCGTGCCCGCGCCGCCACGAAACACGGAAACCGCATTCGTTGAGGCCAATAGAGCATCGAGCGCCTTGCGTTGCTCATCGTCCAATGTCGCCTTTACTGGTCGCGGATTGGCCACCAGCGGATGGCAAGCGGCAACGCCATCTTTCGCGGTCTGGACAATCTCCCATTCGCGAAGCAGGACGTCGCGCAGGGTCACTTCGCTTGGGCGCTCTCCATCCCGGATGTAGCCGCGCTGCCGCGTGAATTCAGTGAGTTCGCCAACCGAGAAGCCCTCGCCTCGTGCCCGACCGAGTGCTTCCTGCCACACCTGGTACTCCATTACGACCGAGTTACGGTCAAACAGATGCTCCTCTGCCCAATGCACGGCTTCCCCCAGAGATAGGCGCTTTTCATCCGACGGACTTTGCTTGGACTGATTGCGGAGACGGCTGATTTCCTCTCGCTCATCTCGCGTCACCTGCGACTCCCATAGTTTGAGCAACTCGGCTCGGCTCAAGTCTCGCTGCTTCCGTGCGCGTTCGGACGTTGCGATCAGCCGGCGAGCCGCCATCAAGTCTCCAGAAGCGATTTCCGGTTTTTCCTGCAGGAGCTTGGCCAACGCTTGGTCAATCTCCGAATGCCGTTTCGAGAAACGCTCGCACAGTTCGTCCGAAACCCCCTCAATCTGGAAGTCGCCGCGCACCTGGTTACGAATCCGGTATCCGAAGGCCCGCAACTCGCGAGCGAGCTCGTGGTAATAGGCGTTTTCGGCGAATTTGCGGGCGCGCAAAAGCTCATAGTTTTGGAGAGCCTTCCAACGATTCTCCACCGAATCGAAGGTAGCGTTGAAAACGATGCAATGCGTGTGCAGGTGCGGGTCAAGGGCACGTGACGTGTCGTGAGTGAACAGGGCTGCCGTGAAATTGCGTGTAAGCCGGTCGCTCTGTGCCCCGCTGGACCGAATACGGGTCGCAGCAAACGCTTCGAATTCCCGCAACGCCAGCTTCACACCCCGCGCATGGGCTTCAAGAATCCGCTCGTCTTTGCCAAGGAATGCAGCCAGGGATACGGATTTTGGGGGAGAGAACGTGAAGTCATAGAATATCCGGCGATTGGCTGCGTTCTCGCCGGCTTCAGTCCGCGTCGTGTTCAATCGCTGCGTCAGCGTCTCGCCGGTGGTCGGATGTTGGTTCTCGCACAGCCGTAAGAAGCCATCGGCGCGGACTTTGCCGGACAACCCGAGACGTTCCGCACCGATTCCAGTCCACTCGCCGGCCACACGCTGCCCTTCGTCGTAGTAGTCGCCGACGCAGAGGTGTTCCTCGAAGTACTCCCGAGCGTTCTTGAGGTTGTACTGCGTCTTTGCTGTAACCACGCGACTGAGTCTATGCGGCCAAATCCGCCGCGGCTGTGTATCACACGCACTTCCGTCGGCAGCGTTCAGTAATTGGACTAAGTTGCAGCAGGATCTGTCCGTGTCCGCCAGACCAACAGCGCACCGGCGATGAACGGAACTGCACCAAACGCCATCCGATAATGTTTCTCGCCGACAAGCTCGGCGCAGAAGAAATCTTCGAGCGTTTCCTCAATCGCCACATACACGCCACCTGCAATGAAAATCGCCCCCTATGTCCACACGGTCGGTCGGAGCAAGATGATCGCCAACGCGTAACAGCGAAGCCAGGCCGATGGCCCAACACTGTGCCGTTCAGCCAATCCATGCGCTTTGGGACTTTTTCTCTGCTCAAGTGAGTGCGAGCGATTCCAACTCAGCGATCCGTTTGCGCAGTCTCGGAACGCCGGAAGGCATCTGTTTCAGCATCTGCTCCAACGCCGTTAGTTCATCCTGCACCGCGGATTCAGTTTGTCGGCGCAGGTCCTCGATGGCGACCCCGACTCGGTCGCGCCAGTCCGCCGCCAGACGGGATAGGTTCTTCTCCACTTCGTAGCGGGCCTTGCGCAACAAAACTCGTTCGACCGAATGGCGGAAAAGCGTCAACGGAATGAGGCAGCCGACGGCAGTGAAGGCCGCGTCGAACGCATAGGCCACATCCACCGGCGGCGCTTGTGGCTCGCGCACTTCGAGTGTGAACTCACGCGGGGTGAGCATCACGCCGAGTGCGGCCTTCACATGTCCGGCGAGCCGGTCGTGCAATGCTCGAAGCGTCCGCGTGAGATGCGCCTGCGTTTTGTGCAAAGGCGCGCAGAATAAGGGGCGTTGCTGACGGGAGACTTCAGCCAGTTCTCGGTTCAGGAACTCGTTTAACCATCCACGCCAGACATCCAGCAATGGCGGCAGGCGCAAGTTCCACTGCGGAAACTGGCCGCGCAGTTCCCTCGTGAGTTTCTCCTGCAATGCTGTCTGCGTCGGTTGGAGTTGCTCGAGGAAGGCGTCGAGCGCGTTGGCGGATTGTTCCCGGGCGAACACACTCAACTCAGAACGCAAAAGTCCAGACTGCCGACGTTCCTCCGCCAGTTTCTCGCGGAGAGCGTTCCGCGCTGATTCTGCCTGTGTTGCGGCGGCGAGCGCAACGCGCAGGTAGTTCAGCGTTTGGTCGCGCAGGGAAGCGAGCTTGTGTCGGAGTATCTGGCAGCCAGCCTCGTCCTTGTTTTGGCGCAACGGTTCGAGCAATTCCGTCAGTAACTTCGCCTTCATCGCCGCCAGTTCCGGCTTGATGGAGTAGAAGAAGACCAGAAGTCCGCCATCCCATTCCCGACGAAGTTGCGCTTCGACAAAGGCCGTGACTTCCATCCGCTGCGGCTCGGTCAACAAATCTGCCTTGGTGAGCAGCAACACAATCTTCGGCGTGTGCCGACGCAGGTCTTTCAGCAAGACCAGGTCGCGCTCCGAGAGTGGCGCGTCGGAACTCACCGCCACCAACGCCGCGCCGACATGCGGCAGCCAGTTCAGCGCGACCTCCGTGTTGTGGGCGAAGGCGCTCCCCAGGCCCGGTGTGTCCACGAATTGCAGCGGTGCGAGCGGCTTCAACTCCGGCAACCCGACCTCCACCGCGGCGACGTGCTTTGCGTTGTTCGGATTCTCATTCTCACCGACGTAAAGTCCGATCTCACTCACCGGGATTTCATTCACCGCGCCATCGAGGAAACGCACTTCGGCGCTTTCCCGCTCCCCGTATCGTAATCGCGTGATCACCGCCGTAAGCGGCACAACGCCGATGGGCAACACCGCGCGTCCGGTAAGATGATTGAGGAACGAACTCTTGCCCGCCTTGAACCTGCCAAACACCGCCACGTCAATGCCGTTGCTCCGCTGTAACAACTCGCGACTCGCGCCGATTTGCGGTTGGAGACTGGTAAGCCGGAATTCGTCCGCCAAGGACGCTATCCGATTCAGCGAAGTCGGCGCATCATTCATGGCGAATTCCCCCCAGTGGGAAGACCTCGTGAATCTGCCGGTCAAGATTCAGCCGCCGCAGCGCAATTGGATTGCTCAAGTCGTATTCGTGAGCGGCCAACTCCTCGAACAGTTCGCGCAACACGCGCGGACTGCCGTTTGAGCGATGGTGCAGCCATTCAGCAATCTTGACGGCCTCGCGCGGAATCAGCCCCGCCTCGACCGTGGCCGAAACGAGCGCACGAGTTTCGGCTGGATGAAACGGCTGTAACTCGACCTTCTCGAATCGGACCAGCCACGTCCAGAAGTGTCCGATGTCCCACGAGTGCTCCGAGCGCGTGCAAATCCAGACCGGTGCTCGCTCCATGACGCCTTCGAGAAAGGAACTGAGCTTGGGAGTCGTCCAACCTACGCCATCGAACACGACGGTGCGCTTCGCGGCAACCAGTGCGCGGAGAAGGCGGTGCTTGCGTTGCGGAAGTTTGAGTCCGGTCACGTCCAGACCCAATCCGGCTTCGAGGCTCTCGCACATGGCGACCAGATGCTCGGACTGCGGACTAACGAGCAGGCCAAGTTCATCCTTCAGGCAATTGACGAGCGAAGTCTTGCCCACGCCCGCCGGGCCGAGGACAAGTGCGTGTTTACGCTGCGCGTGGAGATGTTCGAGGCGGGCCGATTCCTTCTGCCGCCCGACGAACGGGAGGACCAGCTTGAGATACTCGTCTGGATTTGCTGTTTGCATGACTCGCTACCGATTTCAATTCTGTTTCGGTAGGAGTCATCAGCCGGAGGCGGTTTCCCGTTGAGCGGGCAGGCAAACTCCATTGCCTTTGATGCAAATTACCATCTTCCACTTCGCAAGCCAAGCTCAGCGCGACGGTTTGTCCGTAGGGGGTAGGGGAGCGCACACACCTCGAATGCGGTGACCGGTTTTCTCCCGGCCACGCACCGCTGGGGTCAATGGAATTTGCCGAGCGGTATCGAAGCACAGCTCTCCCAAATTCAAGTCATCATTTCGGACAGGCAGTGAACACCCCGCCGCCAAATACGGCCCGTTTCCCCAGCTCGGCTTCAATCGCCAACAGCCGGTTGTACTTGGCGATCCGCTCCGAGCGACACGCTGATCCGGTCTTGATCTGGCCTCCGCCCATCGCTACCGCGAAATCCGCCATGAACGCGTCCTCCGTCTCACCAGAACGGTGCGAAATCACGTAACGCCATCCCGCGCGCTGGCACATTTGGATCGCCTCAATCGTTTCGGTGACACTGCCAATCTGGTTGAGCTTGATGAGCACCGCATTACTCGCCTTCTCCCGAATCCCGCGAGCGATGAACTTCGTGTTGGTCACATACAGGTCGTCGCCCACGATCTGTACCTTCTGCCCCATGGCTGCCGTCTGCTTGGCGAAACCCGCCCAATCGTTCTCCGCAAGCCCATCTTCGATGGACACTATAGGGTATTTCTTTATCCACTCCCCGTACAACGCAATCATCTCATCCGTGCTCTTCTTGCCCTGGCCCGATTTCGCCAGCACGTACTTTCCGTCTTCAAAGAAAGAACTCGAAGCGGGGTCCAATGCGATGGCCACATCCTTCCCGGCCTTCAATCCAGCGGCGCCTATGGCCTCCAGGATGACCTCCACCGCTTGCTCGTTGCTCTCCAGGTTCGGCGCAAATCCGCCTTCATCACCCACGCTCGTCGCCAGCTTCTTTTTGTGCAGAATGCCCTTCAACGCGTGGAACGTCTCCGCCCCGTACCGCAGCGCTTCCGCAAATGTCGGGGCCCCGATCGGCATCGCCATGTACTCCTGAAAATCCACACTGTTATCCGCGTGCTTGCCGCCGTTGAGGATGTTCATCATTGGGACCGGCAGAATCACCGCGCCCGGCCCGCCTAGATACGCATACAGGGGCAGGCCCGCCTCCATCGATGCCGCCCTCGCCACCGCCATCGATACGCCCAGGATGGCGTTGGCCCCCAGCTTGGCCTTGTTGGGAGTTCCGTCCAACTCAATCATCAGGTAGTCAATCTCGGCCTGCCTCGATGCCTCCATGCCAACCAACTTCGGAACTATCGTCTGGTTCACGTTCGCCACGGCCTTCAACACACCCTTTCCGCCGTAACGTTTCTTGTCCCCATCCCGAAGCTCGACCGCTTCGTTCTCGCCTGTCGACGCGCCCGAAGGCACCCCTGCGGAGGCGGTGATGCCGTTCTCCAGCTTCACTGTTACCGAAACCGTCGGATTGCCCCGTGAATCCAGTATTTCCAGGGCGCTTACGTTTTGAATCTTACTCATAGGTTAGTTTTGAGGTTTTGTGATTTGGAAAAGTTCCGCTCGAAATCTTCAAGGTTTCACGATCAGCACGCTGCAATGCGCATGGTCGCTAATCCGGTCCGCGGTGTCTCCCAGCAGCCGGCCCCACATTTCCGAATGGTCACTGTGCCCCACGATAATTAGGTCGCACTTCTGCTCGGCCGCATACGACACAATCGTCTTCGCTGGGTGTCCCCGCCTCGTTTCGCACCTGATCTTCACCCCTTCCTTCGCCGCCGCCTCCTCCACCTCTTTTTGCCGCTCCCTGTAGTATTCGTCGCCCGCCTCCGCCTCTCCCTCCGGCTCGCCTGGCAAATCCGTGTAGCGCGGCAGCGGCTCCCGCACCCACAGCGCCGTAATTTCCGCTCCGAACTCCCGCGCCAGCACCGCCCCTCGATGCAGCGCCGCCTTCCCGCCCTTCGAACCGTCGTAACCAACTAATATATTCTCAAACATAGGTTCCTCACTTTCCGGCCGCCACACTCGCCACCTTGCTCCCGCCGTTGCTTCGCTCTGCATAAACCCGCCCCCAATCCACCATCCGCTCGATGGTGGGCTGGAAGAATTTCTGCGCGATCAACGTCGGCACGAACGCGCTCAAAATCACCACCGTCACCAGGATGGTGTACTGCCGCTCATCGATGATCTTGTTCGTCAGCCCAAACAGCGCTGAAATCGTCCCGAACGTCAGCCCCGTCGCCATGAGCAGTGTCGTGTAATTCGCCTCCCGGTTCTCCATGTAGAACACCTTCGTTATGGGCCACACCGCGACGTACTTCGTCGCCATCTTCAGCAACAGCAATGCCGCGATCAGCCCCAGCGAAGCCCACAACGCCGGCAGCGATACAAACAGCCCCGCCTTGATGAAATAGAACGGTGTGAAAATCGTGAAAGCGATGCTCCGCATCCGATGCACCAGCGTCTTGTCTCGCAGGAACACGCCCGCCACCACCAGCCCCACAAGGTAGGCCGGCAACACCGCCTCGCTCTTGGCTGTGGATGCCAGTCCGCCCAGGAAGAACAGCACCAGAAAGATAAACTTCACCTCCGGCTCGCTCACCCGCGTCGCCCCAAGCTTCGAAATAATCAGCCGCGTCCAGGTCGGCATGAACCACAACATTGCCGACATCACCACCACAAACACCAGCAGCCAGATATTGAAATTGGCGAACAGCGTGCCCAGCGCCAGCACCGTCCCGAAATCCGTGATAAAGCACGCTGCCAGAATCGTCTTCCCCAATGGCGTCTGCCCCAGCCCGCCTTCAATCATCACCGCGTACACCACCGCCACGCTCGTCGTGGACAGTGCGATGCCAGCAATCTGCGCCTGGTGCAGCGGCCACCCCAGCGCGAATTGCGCAAATGCCCACACCGCCCCAAACGGCAGCGCAAACGACACAATCCCGATGGCCAGGCTCGCCTTCAGGTTCGCTCGCAGCGACACCGGGTCAATCTCCGCTCCGGCCAGGAACGTCAGCACCCCGCTTCCAAGCATCGCCAGGAAATTCGTCCACTCTGTAGTCTTGAGTATGTGATGCTCTCCCCCAATCGCGATGTTCCCAGCCACCACGCCAACCACGATCTCTATCAGTGCCACCGAAATTCCCGTTCGGATAGAAATTAGGCTCGCCAGGAACGCGAGCCCCATCCACGCCGCCGCTATGTACCAAATGTGCTCCATACCAAACTCCGCCTCAGATTTCCGGGGCCTCCTTCACGTCTTGCTCCGCCCGATAATGAATCACCCGCGCCTTCTCCAAGGTCACCAGTCCCCCCTTCATCATTTGGTCCAAAACTGGCAAGAACGTTTGGATCTTCTCCTCCGTATCCACAATCTCGACGATCAGCGGCAAGTCCATCGACAGCCGCAAAATCTTCGCCGTGTGCAGCCGGCTCGACTTCCCGAACCCCATCGGCCCGCGCAGCACCGTCGCCCCGGCCAGGTGCATCTCCCGCGCCTTGAGCACGATCGCCTCGTAGAGCGGCTGATGCTTCCAGCGGTCCGACTCACCGATAAAAACCCGCAGCAACATCGCGTCATGAGGCAAGTGCATATCAATTTCCTTTCATTCCGTTGATCTCGAGCGCCAGCGCGTGCCCTAGCCAGACTCCGACCAGGCACAGCACCAACGACACCACCACGTTCGCCCCGGCCCTGAACCATTGGCCGTCGTCCGCAAGCGTGAGCGTCTGCAGGCTGAAGGAAGAGAAAGTCGTGTAACCCCCGCAAATCCCCAGCATGAAAAACTGGCGGAACCTAGCCGGCGCCAGCCATCTCCCATCCGGCCCCGTCGCCGTGGAGAATAAACCGATGATGAAGCACCCGCTGATGTTAACGATGATAGTGCCCCAGGGAAAAGTCTGCCCGAACTTATTGGCTACGTAGCCGGAAAGCCCCCATCGGCCAAGGCTGCCTAGACCGCCACCCACGAATATCCACAGTGCATTCCACATAACAATTCCAACCGCGCCAGTGTGGCGCCGTTAGGAGTTATCAGCACTGAAACCGTTCAGGCGGTTCTCTCGCCAACGCGAGACGGCAAACTCCATTGCCGACCACAATCTCGCCCTAAAGGGTCGTAATGGACAAGCCCAAATGTTGG
>Ga0335076_10005274_pt1 | contig 13065 bp, 15 predicted proteins | sample Lox_Sample_25_FD_206717 | JGI IMG/M metagenome (GOLD analysis project Ga0335076, IMG submission 206717) | Soil microbial communities from Loxahatchee National Wildlife Refuge, Florida, United States - Lox_Sample_2.5 | ecosystem: Environmental > Terrestrial > Soil > Wetlands | place: USA...
GAACAGCTTCGCGCCGGCGATCGAGCATTCCGGCCCCTATCACTTGCGGCTATCGATCGAAGAGAACCGGCTCGTCTTCAGCATCCGCGACACGAACGACCTCGAGCTGCACCGCTTCATCCTCTCGTTGACGCCGTTCCGGCGCATCGTGAAGGAATACTTCGACGTCTGCGACAGCTATTACCGCGCGATCCGCAGCGCCTCGCCCTCGCAGATCGAGGCGATCGACATGGGCCGGCGCGGTCTCCACAATGAAGGCTCGGAAATCCTGCAGGAGCGGCTGAAGGGCAAGGTCGAGGTCGATTTCAATACCGCGCGACGGCTGTTCACGCTGATCTGCGCCCTCCATATCCGGGTCTGAGAGGCGGTCGTGGCGGAGCTGCCGTCCATCATCGACCCAACGGCCCCGGCGCCCCGTTCGTCGAATCTCCCGGGGGCGGTTCTGTTCTGTTGTACCCTCAATGCGATCCGGTCGCCGATGGCGGCGGCGATCCTGAAACAGCTGCTGGGGCAACGGATCTATGTCGATTCTGTCGGTACTCGTGCCGGCGAGCTCGACGGTTTTGCCGTTGCCGTGATGGATGAGATCGGCATCGACATCTCGAAGCACAAGCCGAAGACCTTCGATGACCTGGAGGACACCTCCTTCGATCTCATCGTCTCGCTGTCGCCGGAGGCGCAGCACAAGGCGGTCGATATGACCCGCGCCATGGCTTGCGATGTCGAGTTCTGGAATACCTTCGATCCCTCGATCGTTGAAGGCTCGCGCGAGCAGCGCATGGAGGCTTATCGCGAGGTTCGGGACGGGCTGATGCAACGGATCCGCCAACGTTTCCCGATGCCTGGCGCGCCGAAGATCTGAGCCGGATTCGGCCCTCCGCACCTTCTCCGCTCACAACCTGTTGAATGAGATTCGGGCTTTCCCGGCGCAGAGGGACTCGGGTGTCGTTCGTTCATCGTATGCGGTGTTTCGCATAACGCGTGGGTGATCCATGTCTAGTCTTTCCAGGGTTTTGTCCGCTCTCGGTCTTGTGAGCGGTGCGATATTCTCCGTCTATCCGGCTCAGGCCCAGGATGCCGGCGATCCGCCCGATGCGGTCGCCCGCATCGCTGAGATCTCGGGATCGGTTTCCTATCACCAACCCGGCTCCCAGGACTGGCAGGCGGCGTCCATGAACTATCCGGTGGCGCCGGGTGCCGGGGTCTGGACCGAGCCCCGTTCTCACGCCTCAGTCGATATCGGCGGCGCGCGCATCCATCTCGACGGCTCGAGCGAGCTCGAAGTGACCGCCCTCAATCCGGGCCAGGTGCAGCTGTCGGTTCCGCAGGGCGCCGTTTACGTGCACGTCTATCCGGGTGCGCAGGGCGAGGCGATCGAGATCGACACCGCTCACGGGGCGGCGCACCTCAACCAGCCCGGCCAATATGAGATCGTCGCCGGCGACGACCAGCACCCCTCGAGCCTCGCGGTGATCGAAGGATCGGCCCAGATGGTGGGGCAGAGTGCCAATCTGGCACTGCAGACGGGCCAGCGCGGCAATATCGCGCCGGACAACAGCTCGACCACCGACCAGGCCCAGGCCGACGACTTCGTCCACAACGTCCAGGCCGAAGAACAGGCCTATCAGCCGCAGGCGACGCAGCAGACTGCGCAATACGTCTCGCCGCAGGAGCCGGGCTACCAGGACATGGCGCGCTACGGCCAGTTCCAGCAGGACCCGACCTACGGCACCGTCTGGTATCCGCAGCAGGTTGCGGCGGACTGGGCGCCCTATCGCTACGGCCATTGGGCCTATGTGGCGCCCTGGGGTTATACCTGGGTCGATGATGCGCCGTGGGGCTTCACGCCGTTCCACTACGGCCGCTGGGTCCAGGTCCGCGATCGCTGGGGGTGGGTCCCGGGCGAACGCGTCGAGCGGCCGGTCTATGCGCCGGCCCTGGTCAGCTTCTTCGGCGACCTCGGAGGCGTCGGGATCAATGTCTCCGTCGGCTGGGTTCCGCTCGGGCCCGACGAGGTCTATGTGCCTTATTACCACCACAGCCCGCGCTATGCGCGCGACGTGAACATCACCAACGTCCACAACGAAACCAAGATCGTCAACGTCGTCAACAACACGACGGTGATCAATTACAACAACTATACCAATCGCCGCGGGGCGACCGTGGTCAACCGCGAGGTGATGGCGGGCTCTCGCGCCGTGGCGCCGGCCTATGGCAAGCAACCTCATGCCCAGGAACAACAGCAGTGGGCGCATGCCAAGCCGATGAACCAGGTCCCGTTCAAGCCGCAGTACAATGCGAACCAGCAGCACGCGGCGGGGCCGAAGTTCGCGGCGCAGAACCAGCATCAGCAGTTCAACGGCCAGGGCCAGAAGAACGTCGGCCAAGCCTCGAATGGCCAGACCAAGTACGCTGCGGAGCCCAAGCTCCCGGGACAACAGCAGCCCTCGCAGCCGCAGACGAAGACCATGCAGAAGCCGAAGAACGCGGCGCCTGGGCCTTACATTCCGCCTGTGAACAACGGTGCCGTGGCTGCGAAGCCGACGTGGAAGGGCAACGGCCAGCCGGCGCAGACGAATATGCCGAAAGTGGCGGCGCAGCCCCAGGCTCCGAAACCGACGACGCACAAGACCAACAATCCGCCGATCATGACCGGCGGGAATCCCGGCGCGCCGAAGCCGAACTGGCAGAACGGCAACCCGTCCAATGTGCATCAGCCGAAGGCGCCGGCCCCGAATGGGAAGGCCCCGAATGGGAAGGCCCCGAACGGGACGCCCCCGAACATCATCTACCCGACCGGCAACGGCAATCCGTCGTCTGCGCAGTACAAGCAGCAGGAGTTCAAGCAGCAGCCGACGGCGAAGAGTGTGCAGCCGTTCACGACCCAATCGGCGCATCACAACAACAATGCGAAGCCGTATCTCCAGAGCAGCCAGCATACGGCGAAGCCGCAGTACCAGCAGCCATCAGCGCGGCAGAACAAGAACTATCCAGCTGCGAAACCCGCGCAGCCGCCGGTTCCTGCCAAGCAGCAGCCGGCTCCGAACTGCGCCCCGGGCGCCGCAGCCTGCACCAAGTAGTGGCCGGCGAGGCGAGGGCTCACAAAGGTTTGAGGAGAGGCGGCCCCGCCAGGGTACAAGATAGCCGTGGGGACGGCAGAGTGATGCGGCGCGACGGAGGCGTCCATGTTCCTTCGGCTTCTCACGGCGGCGCCGGGCGGGCTCGCCCTCCTGCTGGTGGCTTCGTCGGCCTTCGCACAACCGGTCGGTACCCCGGCAGATCCGCCGGAGGCGATCGGGCGGATCTCGGCGATTGCCGGCACGGTCACCTACCGTGATGTCGCCACCAGTAAAGCCCGGCCGGCGGAGCTCAACTATCCTCTGACCAGTGGCAATGCGGTCTCGACCGAGGCGCGCTCGCATGCCGCGATCGATATCGGCGCCGGACGTTTCTATCTCGATGGCGCGAGCGATGTTGAGGTGGGTGCGCTGGGCGAGGGCACCGCGACGCTCACGTTGAAGGCCGGGGCACTCATTCTGCATGTAATGCCGGGCGGGCAGGGGCAGGTCTTCACCGTCGTCACGGCGCGCGGCACGGCGCGGGTGGACCAGCCCGGATACTACGAGATCGTCGCCGGCGACGATCAGCACGCCACCAGCCTCACGTCGCTTGAAGGCGGCGCCCAGCTCCAGACCGCGGATGGCGAGAAGGTCGTCGGCCCGGGGCGGCGCGTCAGTCTCGCGCCAGGCAACAACGACGCGGTCGCGGATGCGGCGGCCGAAGACGATTTCGTGAGGCTGGTGGAGGCGGAGGCGACGGACAAGGGCGAGAACGTGACCGAGGCGCCGAAATACGTGTCGACGCAGGCGACCGGCTATCAGGATCTCGATCGCTACGGCCTCTGGGAGCACACCGAGGAGTACGGTCCGGTCTGGGAGCCGCAGGTGATGTCGGACTGGGCACCCTATCGCCAGGGGCATTGGGCCGACGTGAAGCCGTGGGGCGCCACCTGGATCGATGATGCGCCCTGGGGATTCACGCCGTTTCATTACGGACGCTGGATTGAGATTCATGAGCGTTGGGCCTGGGTGCCGGGCAATGCCGCCATGGATCCCGTCTATGCGCCGGCGGTGGTGAGCTTCTTCGGAGCATCCGGCGCCCAATCCCGGAACGTGAGCTGGGTGCCGCTCGGACCCGAGGAGCCCTATTTGCCGCCCTATCCCGTCACGATCAACTACGTGCGTGTCGTCAACGCGCCGAGCATGCCGCAGATCGTGAACGTCACCAACGTGAACAATGTCTCTCAGGTTACGAATGTCGTGAGCGAGGTCAGGCACCAGCCCGCCTTGATCATCGACCGGCTGGTCAACAACCACGCCGCAACCGATGGCGGGGGCTCGCTGGTGTTCGGCGGCGGGGGCTCGACCGTCGGTGTCGGCGCGCCCTCGGCCTTCCAACCGGCCCAGCCCACCGTCAATGCCTTCAGCGCCCCGCTGCCGGCGCTGATCACCATGCCGGGCACGCACTGACGCGGGTCACACTGACGCGGGTCAGGGGCGGCCCGGCACCTTCACCCGGATGCGGTAGAGCGAGGTGGAGGCGGTGATGAAAAGGCTCTTCAGGTCCGCGTCGCCCCAGTTGAAGTTGGCGGTGTATTCCGGGACGCGAATGACGCCAAGGCAGGTGGCCTTCGGGTCGAACACGTGGATCCCGCCCGGGCCGCAACAATAGAGATTGCCGCCGCTGTCGATCTTCATGCCGTCCGGGGCGCCCGCGCCCTCGCCGACGGTCTTGGCCCAGATCCGGCTGTTGGCGAGCGTGCCGTCGGCACGGACGTCGAACACCCGGATATGCTGGCGCTCGGTGTCGTTGACGTAGAGCAGCTTCTCGTCTGCGGAAAAGCAGAGACCGTTCGGTTGGCCGAAGTCGTCGGCGAGCAGGGTCAGCTTCTTCTGCTCGGGATCGGCACGATAGACCCCGCGGAACTTCAGCGCCGGCTCCCGCGGCACGCCATAGAACTCGGCGCGGCCATAGGTCGGGTCGGTGAAATAGATGCCGCCGTCGCTCTTGGTGACGATGTCGTTCGGGCTGTTGAGTTCCTGGCCGTCGTGATGGCTGGCGATCACGGTCAGCCGGCCGTCCGGCTCGGTGCGGGTGACCCGACTGGTGGCGTGCTCACAGGCGAGCAGGCGCCCCTGGCGGTCCCAGGCCAGGCCGTTCGACATGTCGGACGGTTTGCGAAACACCTGGACGCCGTCCTTTGCCGTCCAGCGTCGGATCTGGTTGCCGGGCATGTCGCTGAACAGCAGGGACTGCTCCTTCGCGTTCCAGAGCGGTCCTTCCGTGAACAGGAAGCCGGTGCCGAGCCTCTCGAACTCAACCGCCTCGCCGACCACCGCCGTGAAGTGCGGGTCGCGGATATCGACTCCCCGTGGCGGGGTCATTTCGCGGCCTTGGCCTGCGTCGCCCTGATGTCGCTGACCGAGTCACCGCCCACGTACCAGTCCTCCGACTCGACATCCTCGAACACGACCCAGATGGCTTCCTTCGGCAGCTTCGCGACTTCGCTGATGGTCTCCGTGACGCGGCGCGACATCTCGTCCTTGCGCTGCTTCGAGTGGCCCTTGAGGATGCGGATGTTGACGAACGGCATGTCTTTCTCCCCGTGTTTTCTGGTGGACTGTCGTTGCGCGGCAGTATGCGACGGGCTCGGCGGCCTTTCCAAGCCGGCTCGACGGAAGCAGTCTTTTCTTCGTAGACTCAATGGCTTGCGGGATTGGCTTGCGCCGGCTTGGGTGAGGCTTGGCCGACGCCTGCTATGCCATTCCTACAATTGAGCTTTTGGCTTTTTAGGTTATGATCCGCGCCAATTTCGCGCCGGCAGCCGCCCCGGCAATCCGACGGGTGGCTGGGGGGCGGCGCGGAGAAACCAGGAGATTTGATGGCTAAAGAAGACTTGATTGAGTTCTCGGGCACCGTCACGGAACTGCTGCCCAATGCGATGTTCCGGGTGAAGCTCGACAACGAGCACGAAGTGCTGGCGCATACGTCCGGCAAGATGCGCAAGAACCGTATTCGCGTATTGGCCGGTGACCGCGTGAATGTGGAAATGACGCCCTACGACCTCACCAAGGGCCGCATCACATTCCGCTTCAAGTAATCGAAGCTTCGACGACGCAGCAACGACCGGAGGGGGCGGGGATGGACCGCCTTTCAGAGCTGGTGCTGGCCTCCGCCTCGCCGCGCCGGCTTGATCTCCTGCGTCAGATCGGCATCGTGCCCGCCGCGGTCGATCCTGCGGAAATCGACGAGACGCCGGTGAAGGACGAGCTTCCCGCGCACTATGCGCGGCGCATCGCCAGCGCGAAACTCGACGCCGTGGCGCCGCGCCATCCCGGATGCTTCGTGCTGGCGGCGGATACCGTGGTCGCATGCGGCCGCCGGATCCTGCCAAAGGCCGAGGACGCCGCTACCGCGCGGAAATGCCTGGGGCTGCTGAGCGGCCGGCGGCACCACGTGCTGGGCGGGATCGCCGTCGCGGCGCCGGATGGCCGTCGCATCTTGCGGCTGGTGGATACGGCCGTCATCTTCAAGCGCCTCGCGGAGGCCGAGCTCGCCGCCTATCTCGACGGCGGCGAATGGCACGGCAAGGCCGGCGGCTATGCGGTGCAGGGCAGGGCGGCGGTCTTCGTGCGCGCCATCTCCGGTTCCTACAGCAACGTGGTCGGCCTCTCGCTCTATGACGTCGAAGCGATGCTCAACGGCCTCGGCTTTCGGAGCTGACGGGGATGGCTGACGGAATGGGCGAAGAGGTCTTCATTTCCCTCGGCCCCGATCGCGCAGAGCTCTATCGCTGGGCCAATGACCGCCTGGTCCAGGCGATCGCCGAGCGGGAAGGCGAGAGCGGGCCGGCGGGGGCGATCTACTACGGCCGCGTCACCAAGGTAGACCGCGCGCTCAACGTCGCCTTCGTCGAGATCGGTCTCGAGAAGCCGGGCATGCTGCCGCTGAAATCACATTCCCGGCTTGCCGAGGGCGACGGCGCGATCGTGCAGGTGAAGCGCGGCGTGCACGAGGAGAAAGGCGTGCGCCTCAGCCACGGCAATCCGGCCGATCGGCGCTTGGCGCCGATGGTCGAGGGCAGGAAGCCGCCGTTCCTCATGGTGCCGCCGCCCGCACTCTGGGAGAGCGCTCTGAAGATGCTGGCGCCGGAGCGGATCGCGGCGATCCATTGCGACCGGCGCGCCGATCTAGAGCGCGTCCTCGCCTGGTGCCGCACCCATTCGCCGGAGCTCAGCGCAAAGGCGGCGCACCGGCCACGCCGCGACTGGGAGCCGAATGATGCCGCGGCGACGGAGGAGATCGCCGCAGCGCTCCAGGAAGAGGTGGCACTCCCGACCGGCGGCCATCTGCTGTTCGAGCCGGTCCGCACCCTGACGGCGATCGACGTGAACAGCGGCAGCGCCAGCGAACGGCGCGGCGACGATCGCGGCGGGATGGGCGAGACCGCGCTCAGCGTCAACCTCGCGGCCGCGCAGGAGATTCCGATCCAGCTCGCCTTGCGCAACCTCGGCGGCGTGATCGTCATCGACTTCATCGACATCGAGAACCGCGGCAAGCGCGACCGCGTCGTCGAGGCGCTGCGCGAATCGGTGATCGTGGATCCGGCGATTGACTGGGTCGGCAACATGTCGCGCCTCGGCCTCGTCGAGTTGAAGCGTCGTCGCTCCGGCCCCACCTTGGCCGAGATGTGGAAGCCGAGTGCGCCGTGAGCGGCAAGGGCCCGAAATGCCCGATCTGCGGCAAGCCCGTGGCGGTGGAGTTCCGGCCGTTCTGCTCCGCGCGCTGCAAGCAGGTCGACCTCAACCGCTGGCTCAGCGAGACGTACCGCGTTCCCGAGCGGCCCGCCGACGACACCGAGGACCGGCCGCCCGGCATTGTGGACGACGACGGATAACCTGTTGGTTTTGCATATTATTAATACCCTGGTCCAAGCCGGGGCCGGGCCGACGGCAAGGCTGGACAAGGACGGTCATATTCACTAAAAAGCCGCGATCCGCGTCGGGGCGCACCAACTCCAGTCCCGACCTTCCCCCGGATGCCCAGGTAGCTCAGTTGGTAGAGCACGTGACTGAAAATCACGGTGTCGGTGGTTCAATTCCGCCCCTGGGCACCACTACGTCTCCCATTATTCGATTCCCTGGCTTATTTGCTTCGGATTGGCCCACCGCGGGTACCGCGGTCGAAATGGGACATTCTCGGCGTGGGATGCCGCCTCCGTTCACCGTGCGAGTGGCTTCTTTGACTCGGACGCCGGTCGGGGGTCGAATGGCCCGGATAGCAAACGCCGGGTTTAAGGGGCAGCCTGACACATGCAGCGAAAGACGGTGAGGAGCATACTGGCAGCATGTGTCCTGTACGGCTGTGCAAATTCCAATCCTGACGCGCGGGCCAGCTCCGACCCGAATGTCCAGTCGGTGCTTAAGGGGTGGCAGAAGTGCGCCTTGTTCTCGGCATTGAACGAAGCCGCGACGGATAAATCTGCAGAGGCCGGAGCCGATGCCGCGATGGCCCTTTGCCACGACGAGGAGGGCCGGTATGTGAAGGCATTGATCGGCGCGCACGCCACACCCGAAGGCGCGGCGCAGATCGAACGCCAGAAGTTCGAAGATATTCGCGGGCAGATGATTGCAGAGATTCTCGGCTGGCGAAACCGGTAGTGATTCTGACGCGGCGGCCGGAACGGCTGCCGAGTTCAGGAATTTCTGAAGTGGGCCGTCATTTCCCTGAGGGAGAAGCCGATGCTTCCGAGAGCGAAGGCCGAGAATCCGATCGACCCCGAGAAGCTGGTCGACGAGGCGATCGAGGAGACCTTCCCTGCCAGCGATCCGATCTCGCCGGGCGTCGGTCCCGGTGAGCCGATGCCCAATCCCGGCGATGCCGCATTGAGGCGGAAGAAGCCGAAATCGATCAGCTCTAAACAGGCGACCTACCGCCGCGACCGGGCTCGGTCAGCGTCGTGTGCACCGTGCCGTCGATGGTGACGTAGACCTCGCCGCGATCGGTCGGGACGGCGCAGAGCGGCTGCAGTGGGCTCATCGTCTCGCGACATGGCTTCCAGACCAGGTGCGGGGGACCGGACACGGTAAAGCGCTCGGCGACCCTTGCTTGCGCATCGGCAGGGGACATCAGCAGAGACGGCAGCGGCGTGGGCAGGGCTGCCGCCGTGGTCATCTCTCCGCTCTCGGCATCGACCTGGACGACCAGCACGACACCGCCGGATCGCTCCCAGGGCACGAGATAATAGGCTCGGCCCGGTACATCCAGACGTCTTACCAGGAGCGGCGCGCCGGCGACGGCCATCGCCGCCGCCGAAATCACGGCTTCATGCCCCGGCCCGCGCAGGCGTTCCACGGCTGCGCGGGCTGCGTGCGCGGCTTCCGCGGCGCCGATCACGGAGCATGCGGGGCACGCTTACACGCCGCGCCCCGAAGTGAGCTGAGTGAACACATGGCCGTCGATCCGGACATAGAGCGAGTATCCGCCGATCACTATATGGTGGAACGGCAGATGCGGCGACCAGGATTGTCGGCAGGGCTTCCAGACGAGCGTTGACGGGACGCAATAGGTATCCGGGAAGACCTTGAAGCGGCCGCGCTCCTCGGGCAGTTCGAAGGCATGGCCGTCGATCAACCGCGCGATCGCCTGGCGAGCGGCTTGCCCCGTCGCCGGGCTGAGCCAGTTCTCCGCAGGCTTCGGCAGCAGGCGCACGCTCTTGAAGGTGCCGAATCGAGCATCGACGTCGATGGTCGCGGAGATGCGCCCATCGGTCTCCCAGGGGACGATGTAGTAGAACTCTCCCGGCCGGTCGAGCCGTTGCACCAGGACCGGCCGACCCATGGCGCCTTTAGCCGAGAGGATCTTGGCGCGATCGTCTTCGACGACGCGGAATTCCTCCAGGCCGCGCCGCGCGAGATCGGCCGCGGTGTCGGCGGCGAGGATGGTCCGCCCGTCGGCGTGGATGCGCACCTCGCGGGCGCGCGGCAGCTCGATTGTCGGCGGCGTCGGATCGCAGACGCTGACCCACTGCGTGGCGCCGCCCGGCGCATCATAGGCACAGCCGTTGAAGCGATTGGTCTGCCATTCGGAATAGGTGACGAATTCGTTCGCTACGCCGTGCGAGCCTCCCGAGCCGCAGGTGTCAGCATCGTCGTGGGACGAGAGCGAAGAGTCCCAGACCGGGTTGTTCAGCCAGAAGCCTTCCACGACGTAGGTCCCGCCGTTCGGATCGACGTCGGTCTGCACGCCGCAGACGACGTTCCAATGGGCGCAGTTATAGACCAGCACGGCCGGCGACACTTTGTAGTGACGCAGCGTGAAGACCACATGGCGCGTGCCCTCGGATTCGGTGGTCGGCTTGTAGACTACGAAGAAGTTCGGCAGGAAAGACGCCGGTCGTCGTGCGTTCAACGTGTAGCAGAGGCCATAGGGGTCGGTGTACCAGCTCGAATTGGCGTTGTGGTTGTGGTTGGAGGTGTAGAGGTCGTCCTGATCGAGCGACGCGTAGGGTACGCCGATCTCGTGCAGGATCATCATCGCGCACGCGGCGCCGCAGTAGTAGGACGTATCTTGCGTGTGATAGTGGTCTCCGGTGTTGTAACTCCAGCTCATAACGGTGCCCTCCAGGATGTCATGTGGGATGACGCGTGGGCCGGATGCGTGGGTGCGGCGGTGCAGCCGCTCACCAGATCGAGCGAATGCTCGACGTCCCACTATCGCTCAGTCACGAGGTCCGATGTATCGGGAACGGATCGAAGTATGATGAAGATCACGACGCCTGCGACGGGCATCCACCCGCCTGTCATCAAAGTGCGGTAGCATTTCGGCGGGAAGTCCCACGTATGTGTCGTTGGCGCCACCACTCGTGAATTCAATGCCCACTGTTCTTCTGACGCCCGCCGCCATGCCGCGCCTCGGCATGGTCGATGCGCGGTTCCAGTCCTACAATGTCGAGATGGTCGAGGTGACCGGTGGCCGGTTCTGGGCACCCTACGCCGCGATCGTCGAAGGCGAGGATCGCTATCAGTATCGTTCGCCCATCGATCTCGGAAATCCAAAGCTGCGCATGTTGGCGGCGGCCCTCGGGCCGGCCTATGTCCGGGTCAGCGGGACCTGGGCGAACCATACCTATTTCTCGGATTCCGATCCGGCGCCCTCGGCGCCGCCTCCCGGATTCACCGGCGTGCTGAAACATCAGCAATGGCGAGGCGTGGTTGATTTTGCGCGCGCCGTCGACGCCCGGATCTTAGTCTCGATGGCCGTCAGCGCCGGGACGCGCGATGCCGCCGAGCGTTGGCTACCCGATCAGGCGCGGCGGTTGTTCGCCTTCACCAAGTCGATTGGGGCGACGACCGACGCTGTCGAATTCATGAACGAACCGAATGCGGCGGAAATCGGCGGTGCGCCGAAGGGCTATGACGCGGATGCCTATGCCCGCGACTTCAACGCATTCCAGGAGCTGGTGCGGGAGGTTTCGCCGCAGACCTTGGTGCTTGGCCCGGGCTCGATCGGCGACAAGCCGGGAAGCACGGAGCCGCTCGCTGCCGAGCGACTGCTGGCGGGGACTTCGGCCGGAGTTGATGCGCTCGCCTATCACTTCTATGGCGCTGCGTCGCGGCGGTGTTCCGGCGATACCTGGTGGCCGCAGACACGGCCGCAGGATGCGCTCAGCGAAGACTGGCTCGGTCGAACCGGGCAGAGCTTCGCGGTCTATCGCGCGCTGCGCGACACTTTCCTGCCGGGAAAGCCGATCTGGCTGACCGAGACCGCCGACACGGTCTGCGGCGGGAATCCTTGGGCTTCGACCTTTCTCGATACCTTCCGCTATCTCGACCAGCTCGGCCGGCTGGCGCAGTCCGGTGTGCAAGTGGTCATGCACAATACGCTGGCGGCCAGCGACTACGGCATGCTGGACGAGAAGACCTTCGAGCCGCGGCCGAACTACTGGGCCGCATGGCTCTGGCGCAAGCTGATGGGAGAAACGGTGCTCGATCCCGGCGTGCCGATCGCGCCGGGCCTCCACGTCTATGCGCACGGCCGTCGCGACGCTGCCGGCGGCATCGCCCTGATGGCGCTCAACACCGATCGCCAGGTGGAGCGGGTGGTGACACTGCCGGTGCCGAGCCAGCGCTACACCCTGTCGGCGGACGATCTCCAGACTGCCAAGGTCAAGCTGAACGGAACGCTGCTGCGGCTCGGCTCCGGGGGAGTGATGCCAGCGCTGTCGGGCATCGAGACGCCGCCGGGGCCGGTGACCTTGGCGCCCGCGACAATCACCTTCCTGACCACGGGAGACTTTAGCCCTACAGCAACGTCGGCTGTTCCGGCGGATAGGTGATGCTCGTTCCTTCGACGCGGGCGAAGCCGGTGAGGGCGTGGATGCGACTGTCGGTCTCGCTCAGGATTTCGACGGCCGGGATGCCGCGCACGGTGAGGGCATCGGCCACCAGCGAGCGGTGACAGCGCCACGGCATCGCCTCGGCGCACATGATCGCGGTGCGCTTGCTCTGGCCGAGGTCGATCAACTGCTCCAGCCCTGCGCGAAAGCTCTCGGTCTGCATGTAATCGGCGTAGCCGCGAAAGCCCTCGTTGCGCCAGCCTCCATTGGGCGAATCCTTGCGTGGATGCCGGAGACCTCCGAGCGCTTGCAGTGGCACATAATCGATGCCGACGGCCTGCAATGACGCCGCGAGCTCCTTGTCGTTGTATTGCGGGTTGCGGCGGGAGCGGGGCACGGTGCGCACGTCGGCGAGGCGATCGATGCCGTAGGCCTGCAGCAGCGCGATGAAGCGCTCGATCGGGTGGGTCGAATGGCCGACGGTGAAGATCGCGCCGGCAGGCCACTTGCCGGACTGTGATCGGGCCTGATTGTTCACGATGCCTCGCAGGTCGAACGGGTGCTGGGTCAATCCAAGGATCATGCATTCCGTTGCTGAGCAGCAGCCGAATTCGCCGATCCATGGTCGGCGCTTCCCAGTGACGAAGTCGGCCTCAAGAGCTCATTCT
>Ga0335076_10005275_pt1 | contig 13063 bp, 7 predicted proteins | sample Lox_Sample_25_FD_206717 | JGI IMG/M metagenome (GOLD analysis project Ga0335076, IMG submission 206717) | Soil microbial communities from Loxahatchee National Wildlife Refuge, Florida, United States - Lox_Sample_2.5 | ecosystem: Environmental > Terrestrial > Soil > Wetlands | place: USA: Florida...
CATGTCCTGGGGGGTGACCTCGACTCCCTGCTGGCCTACGGTTTTCGCGGCCAGCCCGGCCTGGGTCACCGCGGCCCGGAACGACCCGGTGAACGCGCTCAGCGGCAGCTTCCAGTTCAGGCCGAGCCCGAAGTTCGAGGCGCTGCTGGCCAGCCGGGATCCGGTCAGCCCGAGCGACAGGGTGGTGAACGCGGTCCCGCAGGACTGCTCGAAATCGCTGCTGAACGGCGGCGCCGCGCCCAGCCGGGGGGTGGCCGGCACGTTGCTGAACGTCCGGCCGCCCACGCTGATGCTGGACCGGCACGGGATCGGCGTGTCCAGCGACACCTTGCCGCCGGACAGCAGCGCCGCGGTGGACACGATGGTGAACGCGTTCCCGGGCTGATACTGGCCGTTCAGCGGGTCGATCCTCGGCGCGCCGGCCGCGTTCCGGTCGGCCACCGCGAGGATGTGCCCGTTGGACGCCTGCACGGCGATGATGGCCGCGGCCGAGGGCTGCCCGGCCAGTGCCCGGTCGGCGGCCGTCTGCACGCCGCCGTCGATGGTGGTGCGCACCGGGGTGCCGCGCTGCCCGTCCCACTTCTTCAGCACGGCCACCTGATGCCCGGCCGCGTTCTCGGCCACGATCATGGTCTGCGGTGAGCCGGCCAGCATCCGCTGGTAGACCTCCTGCAGCCCGGACACGCCCACGGTGGTGCCCGGCCGGTACGCGATGCCCTCCTGCTGCAGCGCGTGCGCGGTCTCGGTGCCGACCGACCCGGTCACATCGCTGGCCAGGCTGCTGAACAGGCGCCGGGACACCCGGCGCACGGTCAGCCCGGGCACCTTGTCCAGCTTGCGGCGCAGCTTCTGGTAGCTGGACGGCTCCAGGGTCAGCAGGGTCAGCGGCCCGGACTGCGGGGCGGCCCGGATCACGCTGAGCACCTGTGCCTCGTCCAGGCCGGTCGCGTACGCGAACGCGGTCGCGGTGGCCTGCGGGTCCTTCAGGTCGCCCGGCCGCACCTGGGCGATCCACGCCGCCGACGGCCGGATCAGCGACCCGCCGCCCGCGTCGAGCACCGGGGCCCGGTTCGGCATCCGGCTGACCACAGCCATCCGCACACCCTGGCGCAGCCCGGGGTTGATGACCGCCGGGCTCCACACCACCTTCCAGGACCCGGACAGCTTGCGCAGCGTGAAATGGCCAGTGTAGTCCCAGGCCGCCCCGTCCTGGCCCAGGTCCACCGAAGCGTGGAAATAGGCCGTCGCGACCCCGGAATGCTGGCTGATCTGGCCCATCGACAGGTAATAGGCGGCCGCGCCAAGCTGCTGGTACGCGGTGCGCAAGGCCACCGTCACCGGGCCGGGCGGCCCGGTGGTCAGCGCGGCCGCCTCCTTGTACTGGCCCTGGGCCCAGGCCAGCAGGAAGTTCTGCGCGGCCGGCTCGGCGGATGGCTCCCCGCTGACGATCCCGGTGGCGATGCCGGCCACCAGGAGGGCAGCCACCAGCCCGGCAGCCCCCAGTTTGAGCTGCCGCGACCTTGAGCGCAGGCCGCTCACGACTCCCCCGGCGCCGCCGCTGCGCGGTGCGTGTCCGCCGACGGCAGGCTGCGGATCACGCTTTACTGAGACGAAGGGCGTGACGGGCTTGCGGGCAGCCGCGTGCGCCCCACGTCTACGGTAGGAGGCCACGGCCTGCTTCGCCATCAGCCCCGCCGCCGGAAGGCACGTTCCACCTCCCGGGCGGCATCGCGTTCTGCCAAGTCGTGACGCTTGTCGTAGGTACGTTTGCCGCGAGCCAGGGCAAGTTCGACCTTGACCCGGCCATCTTTAAAATACAGTGCCAACGGCACAATGGTGAGCCCGCGTTCTGCCGTTTTGGCGGCCCACCGGTCGATCTCCTTGCGGTGCAGCAGCACTTTGCGCGGCCGGCGTGGTTCATGGTTGGTCCAGGTGCCCTGGGTGTACTCGGGGATGTGCACCCCGTGCAGCCAGACCTCTCCATCCTGGATCTGGGCAAACCCATCGGTAAGCGACGCCCGGCCTGCGCGCAGCGACTTGACCTCAGTGCCGGTGAGCACCAGGCCACCCTCGACGGTGTCCTCGATGTGGTAGTCGTGCCTGGCCCGCCGGTTACGGGCGATAACCGTGGACTGCTGCTGCCGGGAAGAAGTGGATGCCATGGTTCAGCGTCCGCTGGGCTCAGGCGCGTAGGTAGCGCCTGAGGGTGAGGAAGGACGTGACGCCACAGAGCAGCACTCCCATGACCATGGCCAGGACGATGACCTCGATGAGGTCGGCCAGACTGAGCTGCACGTTGTACGGGAAGTACTGCTGCAGCGCATCCAGCCCCATCGTCTTGACCGCGACGAGCAACGCGGCCGCGATCACCCAGCCGATCAGCCCCGCGATGACTCCTTCCAGCAGGAAGGGTAGCTGAACGTAGAAGTTGGACGCGCCAACCAGCCGCATGATGCTGGTCTCCCGGCGGCGGTTGAACGCGGACAGCCGGATGGTGTTGGCGACCAGCAGGATGGCCGCGATGACCAGGATGATCGCGGTGATGATGACCGCGTCCCGCGCGCCGTTCAGCAGCTTGTAGAAGTTGGACAGGATCGACTGCACGTTGACGATGTTGTCCACGCCCGGGCGGCCCTGCACAGTGCCGGCCACCACGCTGTAGTCGGCCTGCGCGTTGGCCAGCTTGACCTGGAAGGAGTCCGGGATCTCGTTCTGCGTGACCAGGCTGGAGAACGACTTGTCCTGGGCGAAGTCCTGCTTGAACCGGGCGAACGCCTGCGCCTGCGACTCGTAGTAGACATGCTGCACGCCGTGCGAGCGCAGCGAGAGCAGGTCGTTGTAGATCTGCTGCCGTTCAGTCGCGGTGGCCGGCCCGTTCTGCTTGCACTGCGGGCTCACGCTGGTCGCGGTGCACAGGTAGATCGACAGCTGGACCCGGCCCTGCCAGTAGGTCCGGGTGTTGTCCACCTGCTTGACGAACAGGAACCCGGTGCCGAGCAGCGACAGGCTGATCGCCACCACGACGACCAGCGCAACCGTCATCGTCAGGTTGCGCCGGAGGCCGGTCCAGACCTCCTGAAACAGGAACTGTCCACGCATGGTTGCTTGAATCCCTCGGTATCCGGTACCGCCCAGACCCCGTCAGCGGCCCTGACGGCGTCAAGGGCCGCTGAGCTGGTCAGTACGCCTGGCCGTACACCCCGCGTGACTGGTCGCGCACGATCTTGCCGTACTCCAGCTCGATGACCCGCTTACGCATCGAGTCCACGATCGCCGCGTCGTGCGTCGCCATGACGACCGTAGTCCCGGTCCGGTTGATCCGGTCCAGAACCTTCATAATCCCGATGGACGTGGCCGGGTCGATGTTCCCCGTCGGCTCGTCGGCCAGCAGGATCATCGGCCGGTTCACGAACGCCCGGGCCATCGCCACCCGCTGCTGCTCGCCGCCGGACAGCTCATGTGGCATCCGGTCGTGCTTGCCCTCCAGGCCGACCAGGTCCACCACTTCCGGCACCACCTTGCGGATGAACCGGCGTGGCTTGCCGATCACCTGCAGCGCGAAGGCCACGTTCTGGTAGACGTTCTTGTTCGGCAGCAGCCGGAAGTCCTGGAACACGCAGCCGATCCGGCGGCGCAGGTAGGGCACCTTCCAGTTGGTCAGCCGGGCCAGGTCCTTGCCGGCCACGTGGATCCGGCCCTCGGTCGGCTTCTCTTCTTTCAGGATGAGCCGCAGGAACGTCGACTTGCCCGCCCCCGACGAGCCGACCAGGAAGACGAACTCACCCTTTTCGACGTCAATGGTGACGTTCTCCAGCGCCGGGCGGCTCTGGCTCGGGTACGCCTTAGTGACGTTATCGAAGTGGATCACGGGCCCATCACTCGCTCGACGGAAATGCGGGACCAGGCGGCCGGATGCGGCTGCCAGACGGCCGTCCGGGCGCTGGGGAACTGTCCGGTTTGGCCACGGGCTAGTCTAGGGGGGAATGCGGCTCGCAGCGGCCAACACTACAGAACTGGCCTGAGCGGGCGCGGACCGGAGGGACCCAGGTGAGTTGTGAACACTTGATCTGCGCGCAGTGCGCGGGGCCTGTGGTCGAGGCCCGTTGCCCCGCCTGCCAGGCCGCACGGGCCCAGGTACATCATCACTCCCACCTGAGCAAGCCGCTCATCCTGGCCATCCTGCTGGTGCTGCTACTGGTCGCGCTCTCGCTACAGCAGCTCGCGCACTAAGCAGTCGGGTTCTTACGCAGCCACCTGATCTCGGCCTCGATGAAGTCGTCGATCTCGCCGTCCATCACCGCCGCCGTGTTCCCGGTCTCAAAACCGGTGCGCAGATCCTTGACGTTCTGGTACGGGTGCAGCACGTAATTTCGGATCTGCGTCCCCCAGCTGCCGGATGAGTCGCCGCGCAGCTCGGCCATCTTGGCCGCCTGCTCGGCCCGCTTGCGCTCCAGCAGCTTGGCCTGCAGCACCGCCATCGCGGTCGCCTTGTTCTGGATCTGGCTGCGCTCGTTCTGGCAGGACACCACGATCCCGGTGGGCAGATGGGTCAGCCGCACCGCGGAGTCGGTCGTGTTCACGCCCTGGCCACCCGGGCCGCTGGAGCGGTACACGTCCACCCGGATCTCGTCTTCCGGGATGTCGATGTGATCGGCCTGCTCCACCACCGGGATCACGTCCACCCCGGCGAACGAGGTCTGCCGGCGGCCCTGGTTGTCGTACTTGGAGATGCGCACCATCCGGTGCGTGCCGTGCTCGCCGCGCAGCGTCCCGTAGGCGTACGGCGCCTTGATCGCGAACGTGGTGGACTTGATGCCCGCCTCTTCCGCGTAGGACGTGTCGTAGATCTCGCTCGGGTACCCGTGCCGCTCCGCCCAGCGCAGGTAGATGCGCCGCAGCCCCTCGGCCCAGTCGGCCGCGTCGGCCCCGCCCGCCTGGGCGTTGATCGTGATCAGCGCTTCCCGGGCGTCGTATTCGCCGGACAGCAGCGTGCGCACCTCGAGTTGGTCGATCTCCTTGCGCAGCGCGGCCAGGTCACGGGTGGCCTCTTCGCGAGTCGGTTCGTCGTGCTCCTGGTCTGCCAGTTCGAACATCACCCGGGTGTCGTCGAGGCGGCGCCGCAGGCTGTCCAGCCGGCTGAGTTCCCCCTCCAGGTAGGAGAGCCGGCGGGTGACCGCCTGGGCTTTCTCCTGGTCGTCCCAGAGCCCGGGGTCGGCGGCGCGGGCGCGCAGATTGTCTGCTTCACGCCGCATGGCCTCGGGGTCGAGAACGGACTCCACACTGGTAAGCGTCGACGACAGTTCCGAGAGTTCATTTGCGGGATCGGTACCTGCCATGCGGGAAAGCCTACGCGAGCGCAGGCATTCGAAAGGACGATCGCCCGCCAACTCACCCAGGATGTTCGGGAAGCGAACTCGCCGTCACGAGTGTCCGGATCGCCCGGACCGCGACCGACAGCATGGCTACGGTGAACCGGTCGCTCTCCCAGATCTCGGTCAGCGTCTGCGCGGCCCGGCTGACCGCCGTCCCGTTCCGCTCCACCCAGACGCCCAGCCGCTCTTCCGGGCGGCCCGGGCCGGTCACTTCGAGCACGTCCCGGGTGATCGCCGCGTGCGCCGCGTACAGGTCGTCGCGCAGCGCGGCCCGGGCCATCGTGTTCCACCGGTCGTCCCGGGGCAGCGCGGTGATCCGGTCCCGCAGCCGGGCGATCTGCAGCCGGTCGGCCAGGTCGAAGTAGACCTCGGCGGTCTCCTCCACGCTGCGGCCCACCGTCGCGGCGATCTCGACCAGGTCGAACGCGGAGTAGGCGGGCACCATCCCGGCCACCGTCTCAGCCAGCGCCTGCGGCACGCCGCGGGCGGTGAACGAGTCGAGCCGCTCGCCGAACTCGGACCGGTCCCGGCCGGTCAGCAGCTTGGGCAGCCCGGACGTGACGCTGAGCACCCCGCCGGAGAAGAAGTCGATGGTTTCCGCGATATCGAACGGCGGCCGCCGGTTGTGCAGCAGCCACCGGGTGCCCCGCTCGGTCAGCTTGTGCCCCTCCAGCAGCATGTCCAGCTGGGTGGGCACGTCCACCTGGCCGTCCAGCGCCTCGACCTGGGCCCAGAATCCGGCCATGTCGAACACCTGCCGGGCGACCAGATAGGCCGCGGTCAGGTCGGGCACCGACGCCCCGGTCTCCTCGTTCATCCGGAACAGGAACGTGGTACCGGACCGGTCCACCATGTCGTTGACCACCGCGGTGGTGATGATCTCCCGGCGCAGCGGGTGCGCGTCCATCTGGGCGGCGAATTTCTCCCGCAGCGGCGCCGGGAAGTAGTCGGTGAGCACCGACCGCAGGGACGGGTCGTCGGGCAGCGCCGAGGCCAGCATTTCCTGCTCCGCCCCGATCTTCACCTGAGCCAGCAGCACGGCAAACTCGGGTGTGGTCAGCCCCAGTCCGGCGGACCTGCGTTCGGCAACTTCCTTGTCTCCCGGCAGCACCTCCAGGCGCCGGCTGATCCGCCCGTCCCGGGCCATCTTCCGCATCATCCGGCTGTGCACGTGCAGCATTTCCGCGGCCTGTGCCCGGGACGAGGCCAGCGCCCGGTTCTGGTGGTAGTTGTCCTGCAGCACCAGCTGGCCGACCTCGTCGGTCATCTCCTGCAGCAGCCGGTTGCGCTGTTCCATGGTGAGCTCGCCGCGGCTCACGCTCTCAGCCAGCAGGATCTTGATGTTCACCTCGTGGTCGGAGGTGTCCACGCCGGCCGAGTTGTCGATGAAGTCGGTGTTGATCAGGCCGCCGGCCAGCGCGTACTCGATCCGGCCGGCCTGGGTCACGCCCAGGTTGCCGCCCTCGGCGATGACCTTGGCCCGGACCGCCGGGGCGTCGATGCGCACCGCGTCGTTGGCCCGGTCCCCGGCGCCGGCGTCCGACTGGGTGCTGGCCTTGATGTACGTGCCGACGCCGCCGTTCCACAGCAGGTCCACCGGCGCGGCCAGGATGGCCGAGATCAGCTGGTCCGGGGACAGCGCGCGGACGTCCTCGGCCAGGCCGAGCGCCTGGCGGGCCGGCTCGGACACCGGGACCGACTTCGCGCTGCGCGGCCACACCCCGCCACCGGCCGAGATCAGCGTCGCGTCGTAGTCGGCCCAGGACGACCGGGGCAGCGCGAACAGCCGCTCCCGTTCCGCGAAGCTCACCTCAGGGTCCGGCACCGGGTCCAGGAACACGTGCCGGTGATCGAACGCCCCGATCAACTTGATGTGCCGGGACAGCAGCATCCCGTTGCCGAACACGTCGCCGGACATGTCGCCGACGCCGGCCACGGTGAAGTCGGTGGTCTGGGTGTCCACGCCGAGCGTGGCGAAGTGGAACTTGACCGACTCCCAGGCGCCGCGGGCCGTGATGCCCATCTTCTTGTGGTCGTAGCCCTCGGACCCGCCGGACGCGAACGCGTCGCCCAGCCAGAACCCGTAGCTGGTGGCGATCTCGTTGGCCGTGTCGGAGAACGTGGCGGTGCCCTTGTCCGCCGCGACCACCAGGTACGGGTCGTCCGTGTCGTAGCGGACCACGCCGGGCGGCGGCACCACCTGGCCGCCCTGCAGGTTGTCGGTCACCTCCAGCATGGCGCTGATGAACGTGCGGTAGCAGGCCAGCACCTCGGCCTGGTGCGCTTCGCGGTCGGCGGCGTCCGGCAGCCGTTTGCAGACGAAGCCGCCCTTGGCCCCGGACGGCACGATGACCGAGTTCTTCACCTCCTGGGCCTTGGCCAGGCCGAGGATCTCGGTGCGGAAGTCCTCGCTGCGGTCCGACCAGCGCAGCCCGCCCCGGGCCACCGCGGCGAACCGCAGGTGCACCGCTTCCAGCCGCGGCGAGTAGACGAACAGCTCGAACTGCGGCCGCGGCGCGGGCAGGTCGGGCACTTGCGCCGCGTCCAGCTTGACCACCAGGTAGGGCACGGCAGTGGGGTCGCCCTTGGGCGCTGCGAAGTAGTTGGTCCGCAGCGTGGCCAGGATCAGCGCCAGGTAGGCGCGCAGCACCCGGTCGTGGTCGAGCACGGCGACGTCGTCCAGCTCGCCGCGGATCTCCTCGGTGATGGCCTCGCTGCGCTCGGCCTGGCCCGCCTGCCGGGCGGGGTCGAACCGGGACTCGAACAGCCGGACCAGCAGCCGGGTCACCGTGGTGTTGGAGCGCAGCACCCGCTCGATGTAGTCCTGGCTGAACCGGGTGCCCGCCTGGCGCAGGTACTTGGCGTAGGCGCGCAGCATCATGATCTGCCGCCAGCTCTGGTGCGCGTCCAGGACCAGCGCGTTGAACCCGTCGTCCTCGATCTGGCCGCGCCACAGCGCGGACAGCGCGTCCTCGAACAGCCCCTTGACCGCGCTCGGCGCGGGCACCGCCGCCGGGCCCGAGGTGCCGAGGCGGCGCAGCCCGAAGTCGTAGATCCAGAACGGGGTGGCCAGGCCCGGGCCCCGGAACTCGTACGGGTGCTCGTCGACCACCTCGACGCCCATGTGCTGCAGCCGGGGCAGCACGTCGGTCAGCGTGATCGGGGATCCGGTGCGGTAGATGGTCAGCCGCCAGACCAGCGGGCGGCCGGGCGGGGCGTCCTCCACCGGCACCCCGCCGGAGAACCCCTCGGCCTCCCACATCTCGAACGCGACCGGCTCGCCGGTCTCCAGCATCCGGACGATCTGGGTCAGGTCGTCCAGCGCGTACAGCGCGGGCACGTCGGTCTTGTAGGTCTCCGGGATGGCGGACGAGCAGATGCTGAGCAGGTTCTTGGCCTCGGCCTCGCCCAGCCGCTCGTGCGCGGCCGCGGCCAGGTCCTCGTCCCAGGACCGCACCGCGGCGGCCAGCCTGGCTTCCAGCTCGGCCGTGTTCACCTCGGGCAGCCGGGTGCCGGGCTCGGCCCGCACCACGACGTGCAGCCGGGCCAGCGCCGAGTCGCCGACGGTCGCGCTGTACTCGACCGCCACCCCGCCGAAGGCCTGCCGGAGCACTTCCTGGGCGCGCAGCCGCACCGCCGTGGTGTACCGGTCCCGGGGCAGGTAGACCAGGCAGGACATGTACCGGCCGTACCGGTCCCGGCGGAGGAACAGCCGGGTCTGCCGCCGTTCCCGCAGGGCCAGCACGCCGAGCGCGATCGGGACCAGTTCGGCCGGCATGATCTGGAACAGCTCCTCGCGCGGGTAGCCCTCCAGGATCTCGGTCAGGTCCTGCCCGTCGTGGCTGTCCGCGGCCAGCCCGGCCGCTTCCAGCACGCTGGCCAGCTTGCGCCGGAGCACCGGGATGCGGGTGATGCTCTCGTGGTAGGCGGCGTGCGTGAACAGGCCGAGGAACCGGTACTCGCCGTTGATCTGCCCGGCCTCGTCCACCCGCTTGACCGCGATGTAATCCAGGTAGGACGGCCGGTGCACGGTGGACCGCGAGTTCGCCTTGGTGATGATGAGCCGGATCGGCTCCTTGGCCCGGGCGCGCACCTCGGGCGGCAGCGCGCCGAACGATTTCGAGCCGGCCCGGTCGTGCCGCAGGATGCCCAGACCGGTGCCCGGCACGGCCTGCAGCGACATCTCCGCCGGGTCGTCCACCAGGTCGTACTCGCGGTAGCCGAGGAACGTGAAGTGGTTGTCGGCCAGCCAGTGCAGCAGCGCGATGGTCTCGGCCGGCGCGCTGGCCCCCTCGGCGAACAGCCGGTCGGCCAGCCAGGTGGCCTTGGCCTGCATCCGCGGGTAGTCCTCGACCGAGACCCGGACGTCGTGCAGCACCCGGTGCAGGTCCTTCTCCAGCCCGGGCAGCGGCACGTCGCAGGCCCGGCCGTCGATCTCGATGTGCGTCCAGGACTCGGCCTGCTCGTCGTGCCCGCTCCGGCTGGCGTCCAGCCGGCCGACCACCTCGCGCAGCGCCCCGGCCACGTCCCGGCGGACCAGCAACTGCGGGTGCACCACGCGGTAGCTGGTCACGCCGTGCCGGGCCAGCTCCATGGTCACCGAATCGACCAGGAACGGCATGTCGTCGGTGACGATGTCGATCACCGTGGCGGCCGGGTCGAACGCGGCCAGCGAGCCGCCCTGGCCGATCTGGACCAGGGCCCGGCCCTGCGGCCGGTCGGCGGCCAGCCGGGCCTGCGCCACGGCCACCGCGGCCACCGGCCCGGCCCCGGCGGCGGCCAGGTCTTCATCCGGGACGTGCCGGTAGTAGGCGCGCAGGTAGGTCAGCATGTCGCCGACGCCTACCTCGCCCGCCTCGGCCGGCCCGGCCGCCTTGGCCAGTTCGGCCGCCTCGGCCAGCAGCGCATCCCGGTTATCCGACATATGTAGTCACGCTCCAAGTGGTCACAGCATGTCCCGCAGTTCCCACAGCAGGGGGTAGTAATGAATTGGCACCCGGGACCGCAGGTAGGGCGCCCCGGTCGATCCGCCGGTGCCGGATTTGGTGCCGATCTGCCGCTCCACCATGGCCACGTGCCGGGCCCGCCACAGCCCGGCCAGCTCGTCGTGGGTCAGCAGGTCCTCGGCCAGCTGCCAGAGGTCGTCGTACTGGGCCCGGTCCCGGGCCACCGCGGCCAGCGAGTCCAGCACCTCCGCGTCCGACCCGGCGGGCAGCCCGCGGGCGGCCAGCAGGGCCAGGTACGCGTCCCAGACGCTCGGCTCGGCCAGCCGGCGGCGCAGCCGGTCGCGTTCCGCCTCGGTCTCGCCGCGGAACCGGGCCAGGTACCGCTCATCCTTGAGCCCGGACAGGAACTCCAGCTCGCGGAACTGCACCGACTGGAACCCGCTGGCCGGGGAGAGCAGCGCGCGGAACTCCAGGAAGTCCTGCGGGGTCATCGTCTCCAGGATGTCCACCTGCGCGATCAGCAGCCGCTCGATGGCGTGCACCCGGCGCAGCAGGTGCCGGGCCCGCCAGGTCTCGCCGGCGGTCATCGCGTCCCGGACCGCCGCCAGCTCGTGCAGCAGCTGCCCGAACCACAGCTCGTAAACCTGGTGCACGGTGATAAACAACAGCTCGTCGTGCGCGGGCGGGTCGGCTTGCGGCACCTGCTGCGCGAGCAGCTCAGGCAGCCGCAGGTAGCTGCCGTAGGTGAGCAGCCCGCCTTCCTCGCCGAAGTTGCGCGGGCTTGGCGAAGCCAGCCGTGCTGAGGAGGCTGAACTGGATCCGCCCGCACCACGCCGTTGTGGTGTTGTCACCCGATAACGCCCCTCGTGCCCCTTCCTACGCGCGCCATTCAAGTCAAACCCGCACCGACCGCTCGGGCAGGCCCTCCGGCCTGCACTCGCTAGTCGGTCTTGAATGGCACGACTAGCCACCCTTCTTGCCGCGCCGCACCTCGTCCTGACTGTACGCGGGGTCAGCCTGGCTCGCGAACAGAGCCAGCACCTCCGGGTTGGCCAGCGCGTCCGGGTCAGCCGCCTGGGCCACCGGGGTGCCGAGCAGGATCTTGCGCACCGGGACCTCGAGCTTCTTGCCGGACAGCGTCCGCGGCACCCCGGGCACCTGATGGATCTCGTCCGGCACGTGCCGCGGCGACAGCTCGCCGCGCAATGCGCCGCGGATCCGCCCGGTCAGCTCGTCATCCAGCGTGCAGCCGCCGGTCAGCACCACATAGAGCACCAGCCGCCCTGGGGTGCCCAGCTGCCCGGTGTCCACCACCAGGCTGTCGGTGATCTCCGGCAGCCGCTCCACCACCCGGTAGAACTCGCTGGTGCCCATCCGCACGCCGCCCCGGTTCAGCGTGGCGTCCGAGCGCCCGTAGATCACGCACCCGCCGTCCGGCAGCACGTTGATCCAGTCTCCGTGCCGCCACACCCCGGGATAGGCGGCGAAGTAGCTGGCGTGGTAGCGCTCCCGGCCGGGATCGTTCCAGAAGCCGACCGGCATCGACGGCATCGGCGCGGTGATGACCAGTTCGCCGACCTCGCCGGTGACCGGCTGCCCGGACTCGTCGAACGCCTCGACCCGGGCGCCCAGGCAGCGGCCGGCGATGATGCCGGCCCGCACCGGGAGCAGCGGCGACGGCCCGACGAACCCGGTGCACAGGTCGGTGCCGCCGGAGAACGAGCCGAGCTGCAGGTCCGCGCCGACCCCACGGTAGACCCAGCCGAAACCCTCGGGCGGCAGCGGCGACCCGGTCGAGCCGATGCCGCGCACCGCGGCCAGGTCCAGCTCACGGCCGGGGGACAGCCCGGCCTTGGCGCAGGCCAGCAGGTACGGGGCGCCGGTGCCGAAGTAGGTCACCCCGGTCCGGGCGGCCAGCCGCCACAGCGCGTCGGTGCCCGGGTACGTCGCGCTGCCGTCGTAGAGCACCACGGTCGCGCCGACCAGCAGGCCGCCGGCCAGGTAGTTCCACATCATCCAGCCGGTCGTGGTGTACCAGAAGAACACCGAGTCCGGTCCGAGGTCCTGGTGCAGCGACAGCGCCTTGAGGTGCTCCAGCACGACCCCGCCGTGCCCGTGCATGATCGCCTTGGGCAACCCGGTGGTGCCCGACGAGTACAGCACCCACAGCGGGTGGCCGAACGGGACCTCGTCGAACACCAGGCTGCCCCCGGCCGCGCCGGGCAGCTCGGCCCAGTCCAGCAGGCTGGCCCCGGCCGCCTGCACCGCCGCGGTCACCGGCGGCCCCCCGGGCCGCCCACCCACCATGATCACCGCGCCCAGGCCGGGCAGGCCGGCGACGATCTCGGCCAGGGCATTTTCCCTTTCGAACGCCCGTCCGTTGTAGCGGTAGCCGGCCACGGCGACGAGTACTTTCGGGGTGATCTGGGCAAACCGGTCGATCACGCTGTGTGCGCCGAAGTCAGGCGAGCAGGACGACCAGATCGCGCCGAGGCTGGCTGTGGCCAGCAGAGCGATCAATGACTCGGGCACGGTCGGCAGGTAGCCGGCCACCCGGTCGCCCCGGGTCACGCCGAGTTCGCGCAGCGCGGCCTGGACCCGGGCCACCTCGGCGGCCAGCTCGCCATAGGTCATGCTGCGCGGCTCGCCGTCCTCGGCGGCGGCGATGATGGCCACCCGGCCGGGATCGGTCTCGGCCATCCGCAGCGCGTTCCGCGCGTAGTTCAGCGTGGCGCCGGAGAACCA
>Ga0335076_10005276_pt1 | contig 13060 bp, 11 predicted proteins | sample Lox_Sample_25_FD_206717 | JGI IMG/M metagenome (GOLD analysis project Ga0335076, IMG submission 206717) | Soil microbial communities from Loxahatchee National Wildlife Refuge, Florida, United States - Lox_Sample_2.5 | ecosystem: Environmental > Terrestrial > Soil > Wetlands | place: USA...
GATGGGTACTCTTTTGTAATTTGGATGCTGCAAATCTGTGCAAATCTAAATGTTCAACCTGCAAGGATGAATGCGCGATGAATGAGTGTTACAATCCTTAACATCCACGTAAGTACAACAAACAAATGTATTTAGCCATGGTGCCAGGAACGAGATGAATTCCATCCTGGTTCTATCGGGTTGCGGGGCCAAGTGAGGGCAGTTCAGTTTCCACAGCGTTTTCCACAAGCAGCGGGGCCGGGATAAAGGCGATTTTGAGCCGCTATGGTTGTCACGTTCCGTTTATATTTGGGCCTATTTCTACTTATTACTCAGAAGTTAACAGAAGCGATTTCCTCAGCTGTCAAATCGCATGAGGCCCTCGGAGCACACGCACCGGAAGAAACAGGAGCGCTTTCAGCAGCTCAAATACGCCATTCACGGCAATTCCCACGATGCGAAACGGCAAGAGGAGTAGCCAGACGAAAGGGTAGGCCACCAACGCGAATAAGGCGATTGGCCAGCACACCACTAGCAGGATGCACCAAAAGAAGAACGCAGCCATTTTCTCTGCCTCCTATTTAGGGATACGAAGGCGACGGGGTGAATGTTTCCTTGGTTTCGAAATCCCTCAAGCGCAATCGGCGGGCGACAGCCTCCGGGACTTCGGCCTCCAAATCGATATGGGAATCGTGCACGCGTGACTGTACTACGCGCCCGAGTGCGTGAATGAGAGCAAGCGAGCGTCCTTCGGAAAGAGGCATGTGCAAGGAGAGTTTAACGACTGGATCTACCGGCAGCGTCGCGTCAATCCTGCGCAACAATTCATCTAGCCCCTCTACCGTCAAAGCGGAGACGAACACCGGAGGCACCTCGCCATTTTTCATTGTCGACCATGCCGCGGAAAACTGTTCGCGTTGCTCAGGGCTGAGCTGATCAATCTTGTTGAACACGCGCAGGCGGGGACGTTGTAATACCCCGAGTTCGCTGAGAATCTTTTCCACTTCCTGTTCCAGTTCTTCGTGAAATGGGTTTGAGATGTCACTGACCTGCAGAATGAGCGCGGACTCCTGCACTTCCTCGAGTGTCGCGCGAAATGCGGTCATCAATCCTTTCGGGAGCGCTCTGATGAAACCCACTGTGTCGGAAACCAGAATTCTTCGGTTCGAAGGCAGCCGGATCGCGCGAACCGTCGGGTCCAGAGTGGCGAACATACGCGAAGAAACCAAGACCTGGGCGCGGCTCAGGGCGTTGAATAAGGTTGATTTTCCGGCATTCGTGTATCCGACCAGGGAAACGGTGCCGAGCGGTACGGCATTGCGAGCCTCGCGCCGCAAGGCGCGCTGTTGGCGCACTTCGTCGATGCTTTCCTGAATTTTGCGCACGCGATCGCGAATTCGCCGGCGATCCGTCTCTAATTTCTTTTCGCCAGGCCCGCGCACGCCGATGCGGCCCGCACCGCCGCCAGCACCTCCCGCGCCTCCTCCGCCGCTCTTGCCGCCCAAGCGAGACATCTGCGTGCCTCGTCCGGTCAAGCGGGGAAGCATGTAGTTCAGTTGGGCCAATTCCACCTGCAGTTGGCCTTCTCGACTGCGCGCGTGTTTTGCAAAAATATCGAGAATTAACTGGGTCCGATCGATAACTCGCCGTTCCGTGGCTTCCTCGATATTCCGTTGTTGAACGGGCGACAGTTCGCTATCGAAAATGATCAGGGGAGCCTTGCGGGCGGTTGCTTCCGCGCGAATTTCATCCAGCTTGCCTCTCCCAACCAGAGTCGCGGGATCTGCTGTGTCCCTCAACTGAAATAGCGTTCCAGTGACATCCGCGCCGGCACTACGAGCCAATTCGACCAGTTCCGACAGAGACTCGCGGCCAGCCTCTCCTACGGGCATGCCGGGGAATCGGGGAGCGCGTTTCCAACCGACTCCTACCAATAGAGCGCGTTCGGACGTGGCTGTATCGTGCTGCGTTTTCATGGAGAGCTGCGTACCCTTTTGCCTGCGGTGACGTTCCGGCGCATGGAGGAACACTTCGTCATCAATTGCAATTATACGTCTATTTCGCGGGAGCCGAACACCATCGCTGCAAGGCGGAACCGACGATATCGAGCGCGCCCTGTTGAATTTCCGGGGAGTCGCCGAAACCGGCAAGCCAATGAACGTCGGTGTCGCGGCGGAACCAAGTGATTTGTCTTTTGGCGTAGCGGCGGGTTGCTTGCTGAATGGCGACGCGCGCATCCTCAAGTGCCATTTGCCCGATCAGCACTTTTCGCAATTCGCGGTAGCCAATGAAATCAAACATCTTTGCAGTGTCCGGGACTCCTTGTTCGATGAGACGGCGAACTTCCTCCATCCAGCCACGCGTGAGCATGGCATCTACACGCGCGTGTATTCTTTCGTACAGCGCATCCCGCTCAGGCATGAGTCCGATTTTTATGGCGCGCCACCCCTGCAATGGCGTTCGTTTGGTTTCATGGACGCGGGAAAGTGGTTTCTTGGCTAGGAAGCAAACTTCGATCGCGCGGATCAACTTCTGTTCGTCGGCTGACGCAATTTTTCCAGCTGAGTCGGGATCCAGGCGCTGCAAGATGCGGTGCAAGTGTCCAGGCAAGTGCTCTTCGGCGCTTGCTCGTAATCGAGTCCTCAACTTTTCGGAGCGCTGTGGAACGTCTGCCAAACCTTCCAGCAAAGCGCGCAAGTACAATCCGGTGCCGGCGGTAACGACTGGCAGCTTTCTTCGCACTCGAAGATCATTCAATATTTGGGTCGCTCTTTCGCGATATCCACCCGCAGTCGACTCTTCGTTGCCATCCAAAACATCCAGCAGGTGGTGCGGAATGCCACGTCGCTCTTCCAGATCGGGCTTGGCGGTGCCGATATCGAACCCACGATATAGTTGGGTAGAATCACAGGCCATTACCTCACCGTTCAGTCGCTCAGCCAGCCAAATGGCCAACGTCGATTTACCGGAAGCGGTCGGTCCCAGGATGACGAGTAGCGGAAGGTCAGCGAGAGAGTTCATTTGTGAAACAGAATAGGCCACGCGCGGACCAGCAAAACAATCAAAACGATAGCAGCCAGCAGCAAACCGCCCAGCACTTGTTGGCGTGGAATCTTCATGGGGAAGGCGGCGGTGGCTGCATGCAAATGTAACCTATCACCAATTCCTAGGAGCGTCAGTGCGCTTTGTTACTGCCCAGTAGGGATCGGAAGGTTGTAGTAATAGGTGAAGCGCAGCTCGATATATGGCCCTTTGAATTGTGCAGGCAGCGTCGGAAACGGATTCGACGCACGAATCGAGGAAATCGCGGCGCGGTCCAAGGGCTCCTTACCCGAGCCAAACACCCGTTGTGGATCTCCGTCGGGCACGCTGCCGTCGCGCATAATTTTGAACTGCAGCGAAACCACACCTTGCTCGCCAAGCTGAACGGAAGCGGGCATCACAGCAAACCAGTTCTGCTTAACGGTGATATATACGCGACGAAGATAGTCGTTGAAATCTACGCCTTGCGTGTCAGAGAGAATCTCCACGCCGGCGCCCGCTGTACCGTGGCCCGCCGAGCCTCCACCACGCCCAGCGCCGGGTATCTGGCCTGAACCCGCGAGCGGCACAGGAGAGTTCGGCCGGGCACCTCTGGCGGCATCGCGAATGGCGTCTCCCGGAGACGTTGTTTTTGGAAGCACGAGCCCGCTCTGGGGCACCGGCATATTCGGCGTTTCCAATTTCGCTGGGGACTTCGGCAGGTCGCCGCGATTTCCGTCAGCCGGCTTCGGTGGCTGCGGAGGTGGCGTGGCATTGGGTTGCGGCGTGGGTGCGTTGGGCAATTCTCGCTTCGGAACAGGTTGAGGCTGCGGCTGCGGTGGCGGCTGCACCGGGGGCGGCGTAATCGTCGGTGCAATCTTGCGAATCTCGCGCGGGTCAACTTTTACAGCAGGTTTTGGCGCCGGGGGAGCTGAGGGTTTGAGCGATTCGAGAGCGCCCGGAGGCAAGAGCACGGAAATCTGTTTGCGGCCGATCTCTTCCTCTTCGTGGGACCGGGAACGATAGGCGAGCACTTGCACCATAGCGACGACGAAGAGCAGGTTCAACAGCAGCGAAGCAATGGCCACAACCATTTCGCCAATCGGACGCTTTTGTTGTTGGGTGGAGGGCAGGAACGACAGTTCGCCAGTTTGGATGATGTCCGGCTGAACCAGATCCTCAGAGACTGGAATATGCTCCGGCAGAACCTCTGGAGGAGCGGCACCCTGAGGAACGGTGATGCGCTCGTCCATATCCGTGGGCTGAGCAGGTAGATGAGAGTCGTCGGGCCGTTGAACTTGCTCAATGTTTAAGTCTCGAGGCACCACCACCCGAGTGGCGATGGCTTCCAAAGGCAAGTTGCTGGGGATGGTGGAGTGTCCATTTAACGGGATGATGGGAAGGGTCGCAGGAACGAGTGTGCGTTCGTCCAGCGAGGTGGGGCGGCGGCGTGTGGTTGGCTCGTCCGCAGCCGGCGGGCGCGCGCCGCGAGGTACTAAAGTCCGTGGAATCATCGTTTCACTTTGTCAGACACACCTGACGCTACGGGTTGGACGCGGGCGCTGTGTTCGTGGATGCTTTCCATCACCTGGGTTGCCAGATGTAGCGCGGCCCTACCAGCTTGCCCATCTGTTTTGGGAGGGACGCGCGAGTTTACAGCTTCTATAAAGGCTTGCAGCTCCGCCCGAAGCGGTTCTACGTCGGGCGCGGGTAATTTTTCGAAGGCGAATTCGGGCTGCGGACCTGGCTTTTTTACGGCAATGCGCAAAGCGTCCCGCCGGGCATAGTCGAGCGAGATGTACTCGTGCTGCTGAAAGAAACGCATTTTACGCACACGTTCTGTTGAGACCCGGCTGGCGGTGACATTCGCTACTGCGCCTCCAGCGAACTCCAAACGGGCGTGGGCGATGTCTACCTTATCGGTGAGCACCGGGATGCCGACCGCTTTGACTTCGTCAACCGGCTCTTTCACCAGCGCCAGCAGGATATCCAGGTCATGAATCATCAAATCGTAGATTACGTCGATATCGAGGCTTCGCGGAGTAAAAACACCTAACCGGTGCACCTCAAAGAACAATGGGCGGTTCACGATGGGTTCGACAGCCTGCACGGCGGGATTGAATCGTTCCACGTGGCCGACCTGCAAAATGCGTCCATGCTGCTTGGCCATCGCGATCAATTCGTCCGCCTCCGCCAAGGTTTGTGCCATGGGCTTTTCGACTAAAACATCGATTCCCAATTCCATTAACTGGCAACCAATCTGGCGGTGCGCGATGGTGGGAACGGCCACACTCGCGGCGTCCACCGCTCCGCGCAAGTCTTCCAATTTAGAGAACGCGCGAGTTTGGAATTCTTGCGCGATGCTGGCCGCGCGTGAGGGGCTTTGGTCGACAATTCCCAGCAATTCGACATTTTCCATTTCGCGAAAGGCGCGCACGTGGTTTCGGCCAAATTCGCCACACCCCACGACGGCGACACGCGTCTTGAGCATCTCCGTTCCGGTACTTCGACTCATTCTTTGTTCATTCCCCGAGAATCCGTTGCAGGTTCCGCTTCGGCATCAGGCGGAAATGCGGCAATCGCGATGCCCGCGAGATCTGCCATTTGCATCAATTTTTCTCGATCAAACAACAGTGTACGCTCTGCGTCGATTGCCAACGCAGTGACCCCGGCCTGCTTCATAGCTTCGACGGTGGGCAAACCCACCACGGGTACGTCGAAGCGCATATCTTGTTTAGGCTTACTGACCTTCACGACGACAAGGGGCTTTCCTTGGGCATAGCGAGCCGCGCGCGAGATGGTTTCGTCTGTGCCCTCCATAGCTTCTACCGCGACGCAAGCACGATCGGAAACCACCACGGTCTGCCCGATGTCCATAGCCGCGATGTGCCGCGCGATTCCCAAGCCATAGGCAATGTCGGCACTTTCCCGTTGGTCGGGAGCGCGTCTCGTAAGGACCCCAGGCTGAGGCAACAGGGGTTTCAAGAAGAACGTCGAATCGACCAACTGGATCCCTTCTTCTTCGAAAACCTTGGCTACCGCACCGATCAACGAGTCGGTGTTTTTCCTCGGGAGAGAAAAAAGCAACTTTGCCAGTTTCCAGTCTGGCCGGATCGCACTGAAGATTTTGTTGTGCTTTACCTGGCCGGCCATTACGGCGCGCTTAACGCCTTCCTGCTGCATCAGCGCGATGGCCTTGCTCAATTCACCTAAGCTCACCCAATGTAACCGTCTCGCGGCTTTCTCCAGTTCCGGCGAAGCTTCTTCCTTCAGCGCGATGACGGCCATCTCGATTCCCTGGGAGCGCGCTCCCTCGAGAACCAGGAACGGAAATCTGCCATTGCCCGCGATCAGGCCCCACCCGGTTGCGCTATGAAGAGTTTCAGGCATGAAAACCATTTACTTCACAATTCCGCGCGCAGCGCTTTCCACAAAAGCGATCATCTCCTGGATGTCCGCCGATTCACCCAATTTCTGCCGCATTTCGGTGAGCGCCTGGGCGGTGTTCTTGCGCGACCGCACTAGCAACTTGAAAGCGCGCTGCAGCGTCTGGATGCGCTCGGCTGAGAATCCTTTGCGTTCCAGACCTATCGTATTGGCACCAAAGCATCGAGTCTCCCGTTCGGTCACAATCAGCGAGAAGGGCAAGACGTCCTGGGTAATGACGGTGCACGCGCCGATATAGGCGTAGCGACCGAGCCGGCAAAACTGGTGCACTGGGGAAAATGCGCCCAGGGTCACGAAGTCGTGTACGGTTACATGCCCTGCCAGAGTTGCGCCGTTTACAAATAAAGTTCCATTTCCGATCTGGCAATCGTGGCCCACATGCGAATAAGACAAAAAGAAGTTCTCGCTGCCGATGCGAGTAACGCCTCCGCCCTTTTTTGTACCGCGACTGATCGTCACATGCTCGCGGAAAATATTGTCGTCGCCGGCCACCAATTCGACGTGCTCGCCACCAAATGTGTAATCCTGCGGGTCGCCACCGATGACACAAAAGGGGTGAAACACGTTGCGCGCGCCAAATCTCGAAGGACCGTGGATCACAGCGTGAGAATGCACAATACAGCCTTCGCCTAATTCCACATCCGGGCCAATCACCGCAAACGCTGCGACCTCTACTCCGGATGCGAGTTTCGCGGCGGGTGAAATTACCGCGCTATCGTGGATTTTTCCGATGATCATTTGGCTGAGTTAGCAGCTCGATCGCGATCCACCATGACGCACATGAGCTTGGCTTCCGCGGCTAAATTCGCTTCTACGTAGGCTTTTGCCTGAATCTTGCAGAGATCGCCTTTCCAAATCAGGACATCGACTTCCACGCGGAGCTGGTCTCCCGGCAAAACGGGCCGGCGAAATTTCACGTCGTTCATAGAGGCGAGATACAAAACCTTGCGATCCCGATCGGGAATCTCCTGGAGGAGCAACAGGCCCCCTGACTGGGCCATGGATTCCAGAATTAACACGCCGGGCATCACCGGCTGTCCCGGGAAGTGCCCCTGGAAAAACCCTTCATTGATGGTGACGTTCTTTATGGTCACGATGCGCTTGAAGCGCTCCATCTCCGTTACTTTGTCGATTAATAAAAACGGATAGCGCTGCGGCAGGAACTTTTGTATTTCGTTGATGTCCAGTAGCATGCCCGCTCCTGTGCCGCGCAGTCACGTTCAGCAGCACGATTCGGTATATCGCAAACCTACTATTATAAGCAATCCTGTGCCTCCGCACATCTATTCTTCGTAGTTAATTACATGCCTGCCTGTGCGCTGGATCATTGCCGGAACTTTGGCACCGTTGCTACTATCTCGACATCATGAACCAGCAAGACCAGGCCTTGCCCATAACCCTACTCGCGCACCTGCGAAAACGGCTGCCGCGAATGTTAGACACGCTTCGGCAGCTCACCCTAATTGAGTCGCCCAGTTTGGAAAAGAACCATGCCGACCGGTGCGCCGGCTTCCTGGCGGATGAGTGGATGTTGCGTGGCGCCCTCGTCCAGGTGATACAAGAGAGACGGCGCGGTGATCATATCCGCGCAGTCTGGGTTCCCAATTCCGCGCCGCCCCGCTCGCAAATACTCGTTCTTGGGCACTATGACACTGTGTATCCGACCGGCACGCTATCGAAGATGCCATTTCGCATCGTTGGCTCCAAGGCCTACGGACCGGGCACCTTCGACATGAAAGCCGGCATCGTCCAGGCACTTTTTGCGCTCGAGGCCTTGCAGGAGCTGAAAACGCGTGTCGCGAAGCGCCTGGTTTTTTTGTGGACCTCGGATGAAGAAATCGGCAGCGAATCCTCAAGGAGGCTAATCGAAGAGGAGGCGCGGCGAAGCGACGCTGTATTTGTGCTCGAGCCTTCGTTAGGTCCACGTGGCTTGGCGAAGACCTCTCGCAAAGGAGTTGGTGAGGCCAAACTTATGGTTCACGGGCGCTCGGCCCACGCGGGACTCGACCCGGACGAGGGTATCAATGCCATTCATGAACTGGCGGAACAAATCGCGCGCATCGAGAAGTGGAACGATCGTCGCAGTGGGGTCACTGTGAATGCCGACTTGATCGACGGCGGCACGCGCACTAACGTCATACCGGATACGGCCAAGGCAAATTTCGATCTACGCGCCTGGCGACTGTCGGACATGCGTGCGTTGGAGAAGCGCTTCCATTCGCTGAAACCAATCCGCCGTGGCGTCAAGCTTGAGCTTCGCGGTGGTTTCAATCGGCCGCCCTTAGAGAGAAAACAAAGCGCGGCCCTTTTCGCGCGTGCCAAATCCCTTGCCAAGCAAATGGGCTTTGCCTTGGGTGAAGCCGCGGCAGGGGGAGCATCGGACGGAAACTTCACCGGCGCTTTGGGAATACCAACCCTGGATGGTTTCGGTGCGGTAGGAGATGGCGCCCACTCCGAGCGCGAGTTTGTTTATTTCAAAACCATGCCGCAACGAGCGGCGTTGTTGGCGGCGATGCTGGCCACGTCCTAGGAACATCCAGGTGTGCAAAGTGCGAATGGCTCGCTCTTTAGTTAGCGTCCGTAATTCTTTTTTAGATATTCGTTGGTATCCCGCATCAGGTCGCCGTAATCGTCGTGAAGCACTTCTTTTAACGCGGCTTCCGTACTGCCACCCTCGGCAATCCGGTCCAGAATACGTTCGACGTCGCCCATGCCGTCGGTTTCGACCATGTATTCAATGTTGGCCAACGCCCAAGCATAGGCGTATCGCGCCACGTCGCCCGGCAGACCCATCCAAGGTCCCTCCAAGCGACCCAGGGGGGCGAACTGGCCCCCATCGTAAATCTGAACTAACACGGCGGCATTTTCGTCGCTGCGTTTGCCTTCCATCCACTGCGCCACACCCTCCTGAATCCAGGTCGGGGCACGCCCTCGAGTCTTCTGCTGAATAAAGCTATGCGTCAGCTCGTGCTTCAAGACTCGCGAAAGTTCCGAGTCCACACCCGTCAAGCCTTGAACCGGCACGCGAATTCGCCCGTCATTCAGTGCGCCTACCCATCCTGGAGCGCGCGTGATATCGGCGAATGCCTGCTGAGTGTAGAGCACCACGCCAATGGGTTCAGGTGGGGTATAGTTCAAAGCCGATTCGATGGTGGAGTAATGTTCTTCGAGTGTGTGGAGCACTTCGCGGGCCAGCACCGGTTGCGCGGTTCCGTTGTATTTCAACTGGAAGTGCGCGCTTTCATTCTCCTTGTAGTTTTCCTCTTCTTCTTTGTCGCGCAGAGCTTTGTCGAGCGCAGCCTGGGTTTCGCCGTCCGGTTTCAAGGAGAGCGACCTCCTCCATTCCGCCACAGCCTGCTCGGGCTTGTTCATGCCGTAATAGGCCCAGCCCTCCAGCTTGTAAATGTCGGCGTTGTCGGAGGAAACCCGTTTCGCCCGTTCAAGGTAATCGACGGCTTGCTTAAACTCGCTCTTTTTTAGATAAAGATAGGCGACGTTCATCAGCAGGACGGGCTGGTCCGGCAGAAAGTTGATCGCCGTCCGCTCGTCGCCGAGAGCATGTTCCAGATCGCCATGGGCGAGTTCAAACTGCGCGGCAGCGTGGTGCGCCAACGCAGCCCGTTCATTGGCTTTCGAACTGCCGGCACGAGCTTCCCCTTCCACTCGCGCGATATAATCGCGATCGATGGTGCCGTCGTGGACGGCCGCTCGGTCAATTTCAACGGCATTCGCAGTCGCTTCCATAGGCGGCGGCGCGACGTTCAGAGTCGCGGCCACGGCTGCCGGGGATTCCACAACTGGGGTCAGTCCTTTCTCAATGTGATCGACGATGCTTTTGGGTATCGACAACTGCCCCGCGGAGGTTTCGTAGCGGACCTTGTCTCCATCCTCAGTCACATTGGAGGCAACGATCTGGCGCCCGTTTTTTAAGACAATTTTGTCGGCGTACGCGCAGGCAGCAAACGCGAAGGCACCAGCGGTGACCAGCAAGATTCGCGTGATTTTTCCCGGGATCGCCATACGACTATTTTAATCCTGCCAAGCCGGCTGTTCCCGCCTGCCTTGTCGGCGCATGCCGAAAGTGACTACACTCAATGCATGCGTGTTCGCTCCGCCTCGGTCTTCCTGCTGCTCTGGTGTGTTCCCCGGTGCCTTGCTTCGGATTCTCAGCCCCGCGCCACGCTTGCTTCGCTAGATGCTCTGCGGGTTGATTCTGCAAAGGTGTACACCATCGCGGCGGCAGACCGCATCGAACTTCGCAAAGGCGATCTGCTGATCTCGTTCGAACGGGGGAAGCTGGCATTATTCCAGCCATTCGAAGGACGGGTCACAGGATTTGTATTTTCCGGGATTGGTCACACGCTAGCCCTCCCCCGCGATCCTGCGGAGAAACAGCAACTCGCGCGTTTTCTCGGTACTCCTGTACTGGATCAGCAATTTGTTTCCATTTATGCCCGTTTTACGGACGATACCGCCCAGGATCTCATGTCACAATTCAAACGCGCGTCGGTCGAACCCGCTCTCGATGAATCGTTTGCGGCACTTTGGCTTCCACAAGTTGAGCGTTTGAATCCCGCGCATTCACTGCGCATTTTATTCGAAGGCTACGTTTCGAACGCGAGGCATTTTTTTCATGCTGGTATGGACGGCATTCTCACCGGGCCATTCGACGTTTTGCTGGACGACATGAGGAGAGAGAATTTCCTGTTAGGTCAACCGAGGGTCGTAAGCAAGATCAGCTATTACGACGTTTGGACATCTTACGCGTTGCCAAACTTTTCTCCTCCGGCGGTCCCTTTCCGAGGAATCCACTACCAGGTCAGCACCACCATTCGAAACGATAATTCGCTCGAGGGCGACGCTTCCATCGATTTTCGTGCGGTGAATTCCGGCGATCGCGTTTTGTTCCTGCAGTTGGCCCGTTCTCTCAAGATCGACTCCATCTCTACCGGCCCTGGAGAGAACCTTGTCTTTTTTCAGAACGAAGGACTGACCGAACAGCAGCTGCGCACTCGCGGCGACGATACTCTATGCGTTTTCCTTCCCAGCGCGGAGCACCCTGGAGGGACATTCACGTTGCGGTTCCACTATCGCGGAAGTGTGATCGAAAATTACGGAAACTCCGTGCTGTTTGTAGGCGCCCGGCAAAGCTGGTATCCACATTCCGGCGACCCCGCGGAGTTTGCGACTTATGACCTTACGTTCCGGTGGCCAAAGCATCTTCGACTGGTTGCGACAGGGGAAAGATCGAGTGATCGGGAAGACGGCGAGTTCCAGGTCGCACAATGGAAGTCCAATCAGCCGTTTGCCGAGGCCGGTTTTAATCTTGGGGAATATGCCTTTACGTCGCTTTCTTCGGGCAATCACACGGTCGAGGTCTACGCAAACAAACTACTCGAACAAGCGATCCTCACGCGGCTGCAAAAGCGGATGGCAGTACCTGAACCCCTGCCTCGAGTGCCAGTGATTAACCTGAACAATCCGCCCAGCGCCTTGGCTATGCCAGCGCCAAGCCCTGCCGATGCGCTGAACTCGCTGGCCCGAGAAGTGAATTCCTCGATCACTTTCTACGAAAAGTACAACGGGCCGTTCCCGTTTCATCGACTTGCGGTTTCGCAGATTCCCGGAACTTTTGGGCAAGGCTGGCCGGGATTGCTGTACCTTTCGACGTTTTCTTTTCTGCCCGCCGAGGCGCAAGAGCGTGTCGGCTTGGACGCTGCCTCGCAAGAGGCGTTCACGGACATCATTCCGGTTCACGAAGTTGCGCATCAATGGTGGGGTAACGTTGTGGGATGGTCGGATTACCGGGATCAGTGGATTGATGAAGGACTAGCCGTTTATCTTTCGCTGCTTTTCACGGACTCACAGAAAATTCCAGATCACACGCTGCAGCAATGGCTTTCGCGCTATCGCAAGCGTCTGGTAACCAAATCCAGCGACACCGATGAGGCTCCGGCAGATATCGGACCGGTCACTATGGGAACGCGTCTGTCCTCTTCGAAGTCGCCGGACGCTTATGACGTTGTGGTGTACTCCAAGGGCGCCTGGATATTTCATATGCTTCGCGAAATGCTTCGTGATTCGAACGCGCGCGATTCCGACACTCGCTTTACCGCTCTGTTGCACACACTGATTTCGAAATATGCCCAGAAGGCGCTGACAACAGAAGAACTGCAGAAAGAGATCGAGTCCGTGATGACTCCAAAAATGGACCTGGAAGGCGGCCGATCGATGGAATGGTTTTTTGAAGAGTATGTGCGAGGAACGGGAATTCCGCGATACCGCGTTGAGTTCACTACCCACCGGACCGAGAAGGGATTACAGGTCCGCGGTAAGCTCTATCAATCCGGTGTCCCCCGCTCGTTTATCGCACCAGTTCCGCTTTATGCAGGTTCTTCCGCCGGCCGGAGCACATATTTGGGTACAGTGCTTGCCGCAGGGGACGAGACATCCTTTTCGTTCCACACGCAAACCGAACCACACAAGTTACTGATCGATCCGCACATGACGCTCCTCTGCCTCGCCGAATGAAGGGACCATCACATGCAAACGAACGAGCGGCGGCTCCTAAAAGCTACGGGCTTTTTCGAGCAACTGTTGTTCCAATAGAGGG
>Ga0335076_10005277_pt1 | contig 13058 bp, 11 predicted proteins | sample Lox_Sample_25_FD_206717 | JGI IMG/M metagenome (GOLD analysis project Ga0335076, IMG submission 206717) | Soil microbial communities from Loxahatchee National Wildlife Refuge, Florida, United States - Lox_Sample_2.5 | ecosystem: Environmental > Terrestrial > Soil > Wetlands | place: USA...
AGAAGTCCACGTGAGCAACGCCCGAACGCCGGTTAATGAAGATCAGCTGTTCGCTCACGCCGCCTCCTGAAGGCTCTCAGCGACCTCACGAAGGACGATTGCGACGACGGTGAACGCAGTCGCAGAAGCGAGGTGCTCGCCGGTCGCACCGAGCGGCGCGCGCTCGGTGTGCGACGCGGCGAGAACCTCGTAGTCCCGCGCCTTCTCGTTCAAGAGGTCAGCGGCTTCCACGCCGAGACCTCGAATCAGACTGAACCCTTAACTCAGCAAGTTTGCGGCGAAGCGGCTCCGGGACGTCGATCTCCCCGGACACGGGTTCGAATCCCGTATGCGCCTTCTTCCACCCGCTGGTTGATCGCACGGGTCGCGGACGCCTCCGGCGGCATGCCGGGTTCTGCGACGGCATTGCATCTCAGGCCCGCCTGTGCGAGCCTGGCCTTCTGACCAGCCTGGCGTAGAGGACACCAATACTCCGGTTCAGGAACGATGAACGTCGACCTAGCCGAACGGCTAGGTCACTGCGGCGGGTCGCGAAGCTTGCTCTTCTTACGAGCCTGATCCTGTCTCTGGTCGTCGGCGCGAGTGCGTTCAAGCCGTCGGCGACGCAGGCGGCCGCAACCCCGAGCTTCGTCCAGACGAACACGAAGGAGATCGGCTCCGGCAAGACCGACGCCGTCGCGTTCACGAAGGCCAACACGGCCGGCAATCTCATCGTCGTCTACGTCCTGTGGAGCAACACCGGTGCCGTGACCCTGTCCGACACCAGGGGCAACGTCTACACCAGCGTCGCTGCTCCGACCAAATACAACGGCGGACAGAACAGCGCCGAGGTCTTCTACGCCAAGAACATCCCCGCCGGCGCCAACACGGTGACCGCCACATTCGCCACGTCGGTCAGCAGCTTCGGCATCGTCTACATCCACGAGTACTCCGGGATCGACAAGAACAGCCCGCTCGACGTGACGACGTCCGCCGTCGGCGCGAGTGGGAGTGCCATGAGCAGCGGCTCGGTCACCACGACGAACGCCAACGATCTGCTCTTCGGCGGTGGCGTCTCCTCGGCCACGGTGACGCAGGCCGGCAGCGGCTACACGATTCGCTCGACGGGCTCGGGCAACGTGACCGAGGACCGTCTGGTCGGCGCGACAGGCTCCTACAGCGCCACCGCCACGCACAACGGGTCCTACTGGGCGATGCAGATCGTGGCCTTCAAGGCCGACGCGGGATCGGTCGACACGACACCGCCGAGCGTCCCTGCGAACCTGAGCGCCGCCGCCGTTTCCGCGTCGCAGGTCAACCTCTCCTGGACGGCGTCGACGGACAACGTCGGCGTCACCGGCTACAGGGTGTACCGGAACGGCGCACAGATCGGCACGACGACCCAGACCTCCTTCCCGGACACCGGTCTGCTCGCCGGCACCGGCTACACGTACACCGTGAGCGCGTACGACGCGGCGGGCAACAGCTCGGCGCAGTCGGCGCCGGCCACCGCAACAACCTTGCCGGCTCCCGACACGACGGCGCCGACGGTACCGACCAACGTGAGTGCGACGGCGGTCTCGACCTCCCAGATCTCGGTCACGTGGAACGCTTCGACCGACAACGTGGGCGTCACCGGGTATGCCGTCTATCGGGATGGAGCGCAGGTCGGAACCTCTGCGCAGCCGGGGTATCAGGACACCGGCCTTTCGCCCAACACGACCCACAGCTACACCGTTGCGGCCTACGACGCGGCGGGCAACACCTCGGCCCAATCGGCGCCGGTCAGCGTGACGACCCTCTCACCGCCCGACACGACACCGCCTACGGTCTCCGTCACCAGCCCGAGCGCCGGCTCCACCCTGACGGGGATCGTCAACGTCAGCGCCACGGCCGGCGACAACGTCGGCGTCTCGAGGGTCGAGTTCAGCGTCGACGGCCAGCTGGTGAATACCGACACCTCGAGCCCGTACGGGTTCTCGCTCGACACGACGACCCTGGCGAACGGCAGTCACACCATCACCGCGACGGCCTTCGACGCGGCGGGCAACGCGGGCACTTCGGCCGTCAACGTGACCGTCAGCAACTCGCAACCGGACACCACGCCCCCGTCTGCGCCGACCGACCTCGCCGCCTCTCTCGTGTCAGCGTCCGCCGTCAGCCTCACCTGGACCGCCTCGACCGACAACGTCGGCGTGACGGGCTATCTCGTCCTTCGGAACGGCGCTCAGATCGGAACGTCCAGCGGGACGAGCTACAGCGACGGCTCGGTTGCCGCTTCCACGAGCTACGGCTACACGATCGAGGCTGTCGACGCGGCCGGCAACGTCTCGGCTCCGAGCAGCACATTGAGCGTGACGACTCCTGCGCCTCCCGCCGGGCCCGTGTATCCGCTGAAGGTGAGCCCCAACGGCCGCTATCTCGTGGACCAGACGGGTGCGCCGTTCCTGGTCGTGGGCGATGCGCCGCAGCCGTTGATCGGCGATCTCAGCGAGGCCGATGCGGCCACCTACTTCGCCGACCGCCAGAAAGAGGGTTTCGACGCCGTCTGGATCAACCTCCTCTGCGGCAGCTACACGTACTGCAACAGCAACGGCACGACCTTCGACGGTATCGCACCCTTCACCAGCGGCAACTCTCCGGCCGACTACGACCTGACGACGCCCAACCCGGCCTACTTCCAGCGCGCCGACGACATGATCCGGCTGGCCGCCCAGCACGGCATCGTCGTCTTCCTCGATCCGGCCGAGACGGGGAGCTGGCTCACCACCCTGCGGAACAACGGCGGGACCAAGGCGTTCGACTACGGCGTCTACCTCGGCAATCGCTACAAGAGCTTCCCCAATATCGTCTGGATGAGCGGGAACGACTTCCAGAGCTACGGCAACAGCACCGACGCCAACCTCGTCCTGTCGGTGATGGAGGGAATCCACAGCGTCGACCCGAACCAGCTGCAGACGGCGGAGCTCGCCTATTGGGCCAGCTCGTCGCTCGACTCGCCGATCCTGGCGCCGATGATCACGCTCAACGCCGCCTACACGTACTACCCCACCTACGCCGAGGTGCTCTACGCCTACAACCAGTCGAGCACCGTGCCCACCTTCATGGTCGAGGCGAACTACGAGTTCGAGAACAACACGGGCAACGATCTCGGGACGCCCGCGCTGCTGCGTCAGCAGGAGTACTGGACGATGCTCTCCGGGGCCACCGGCCAGCTCTACGGGAACCACCACACCGTCAGCTTCGACGCCGACTGGCAGAGCTATCTCGACACCACCGGCGCCACCCAGCTCGGCTACGAGACCAGGCTGCTCACCTCGCTGCCGTGGTACGAGCTCGTCCCCGACCAGAACCACTCGGTCGTGACCGCCGGCTACGGCACCTTCGCGAGCACCGGTCCAGTCCACACCAACGACTACGCAACCGCCGCCCGCGCCTCCGACGGCTCGGTGGTCGTCGTCTACATGCCCACCTCCAGAACCATCACCGTCGACCTCTCCAAGCTCGCCAGCACGGTCACGGCCCGCTGGTTCGACCCGACGAACGGCGCGTACACCCCCGTGCCCGGCTCACCTTTCCCCAACACCGGCACGCGCCAGTTCACCCCGCCGGGACCGAACGCCGAAGGCAGCGGAGACTGGGTTCTGCTGCTCCAGGGTCCCGACAGCCAGCCGCCGTCGGCACCCGCGAATCTCTCGGTCACGCCTCGATCGGCCAGCCGGCTGGATCTGTCGTGGACCGCGTCGACGGACAACGAGGGCGTTGCCGGATACGAGGTGACTCGCGACGGTGCGCCGATCGCGAGCACAGCCGGCACCACCTATTCGGACACCGGCCTCGCGCCCGACACGACATACAGCTACTCGGTCCAGGCGCTCGACGCCGCCGGCAACATCTCCGGCCCGTCGAACACCGTGACGGTCACGACTCCCCTCCCGGACACGACCGCTCCGTCCGTGCCGACGAACCTGCAAGCGTCCGGCGTCGGCGCGCAGTCCGCCACGCTCTCGTGGGCGGCGTCGACCGACGACCTCGGAGTGGCCGGCTACAGGGTCTACCGGAACGGCGTGCAGATTGCGGACACGGGAGCGCTGAGCTACGTGGACGGCGGCTTGACGGCGTCGACGACGTATCAGTACACGGTGGCGGCGTACGACTACTCGGGCAACGTCTCGCCTCAATCGTCCGCTCTGCAGGTGACCACCTCGGGAGCGCCTGCGCCGGCTCCGGCCTTCGTTCAGCTTGCCGAGCGGACCGCAACTGCCTCGTCGAGCACCGCCAGCACCGCCGGCTTCTCCGCTGCGACGAAATCGGGAGACACGATCATCGTCTGGGTCTGGTACAACAGCAACGCCCAGAGCGTCACGAGCGTCACCGACACGGCCGGGGACACGTATGCGCGCGCCGTCGGGCCGACGACCGGAACGGGCACGCAAGGCGCGTGGCGGCAGGAGCTCTGGTACGCGAGGAACATCGTGGGCAAGAGCGGCGTGGTCGTCACCGCGACGTTCTCCGGCACCTTCAGTGGAGAGAAGGCCCTGACCGCGCACGAGTATTCGGGTCTCGATCCTGTCGCCCCGCTGGACGCGACGTCGGCGAGCGTTGTGACGGCCGCGAACGCGACCAGCGGCGCCGTGACGACGGCCTACCCCAGAGAGTTGATCTTCGGAGCTGCAATCTTCGCGGGCGTCGGCACGTCGGGCAGCGGCTTCACGCAGCGCTCGTGGATAGCCGAGAACGCGTCCGAGGACAAGGTGGTCTCGAGCATTGGATCGTACGCGGCGACGTTCACGAACGTCTCGCAGCCCGTCGTCGTCCAGATGGCCACGTTCAAGGCCGCCGGCCAGTAGTAGAACCGTCGCCCTCGGCTGCCTCGAACGTCGTCCGGCTAGCGCGCGTACTCCTCCGCCGCCTGCGGCTGGAACTCGAAGCCGACGAACGCCTCGTCTCCGAGGATCTCCGCGTTGTGGCCCGGCTCGATCACGTACGCGTCGCCGGGGCCGATGTCGACGACCGTGCCGTCGTCGTGCGTCACCCGCATCCGGCCCGACTGGACGATGCCCAGGTGCCGGTGCTGGCAGCTGTCCGTTCCGGCCACCGGCTTGACGCACTCGGCCCACGTCCACCCGGGCTCCATCGTCAGACGCGCGGCGGTCGTGCCGCCGACGCGGACGACGTCCACCCGAGTCTTGTCGGGGGTGCGGGTCTCGTCCGGGGAATCGAAGTCGCGCTTCTCGACGCCTGCCATCTCCGCCTCCTGAAGTCGGACCCCTCACAGCGGCCGATCTTCTCGCGCGCGGCGGCGACCGGTCAAGGTCGAGCCTCACGCCGCCGGGAGCGGCTAAGGGGTGGTGCGGCGCCGCTGCCCGCGGCGCAGCGCCTCGATCCGGCGGCGCGCCTGCTTCGTCGGGCGCGCCCCGAGATCCGCGCCGAGCGGGCGTGCGGCGCGCCGCTCGAGCCGCTCGCGCTCGCGCGCGGCGGCCGACTCCGCCGTCTCCTCGTACAGCTCGGCAGCGGCGGCGACGGAGCCCCGGCGCTCCGCGAGCCCGGTGACGACGACGGTCCAGCGCACCTCGCCGCGCCGGATCTCGAGCCTGTCGCCCACGCCGACCTCCTTCGCCGGCTTCACCCGCACGCCGCCCACCTGAATGTGGCCGCCGAGAACGGCGTCCGTCGCCGCGCTCCGCGTCTTGAAGAAGCGCGCCGCCCACAGCCACTTGTCGACCCGGACCCGCTCCACGCGGGTCACATGTCGAGCGGCGGCCGATCGTCCGGAGGATCCTGCCGGTCGCGGTCGCGCTGCCCGTCGTTCCAGCCGCCGCGCCGCCTCCGCCCGCCGTAGCCGCCGAACCCGCCGAAGCCGCCGCGCATGAACATCCGCAGGGCGATGAACGCGATGAAGATCACGATCCCCGCGCCCCCGCCGTGGAAGCCGTAGAACATCCGCCTCCGATGGTAGCTCGCGCTACGCCGCCGAGGACAGATCCGCGACGAGCGGTGCCGTGTCGAGCGGGTCGAACCCGAGCCGCTCGGCGATCTCCTCGCTCGTCGGCCTCGTCCCCTCGGCGAACAGCGCGCGGAGGATCTCCCCCGTCGCCTCGCTCCGCCACCAGTCCTCGCCGACCTCGCGGAGCAGGTGCGCGCGCAGCTGCGACGAGCGGATCCACGCGCGGAGATAGTCCGCCGAGTAGAAGCCCGGGTCCATGTCGGACAGGTACCCGCGCGCGTCGTAGCGGACGCCGGTCGCCTCGGTCAGCCGCTCCTGGTAGTCGCGCGGCGACTCGCCGCCCTCCTCCGCGAAGCTCGCCCAGAAGCCGAGCTCGTAGCGGAGCTTCGCCGTGTAGCGCCGGTAGAGCAGCGCCTCGAGGAACACCGTCGCCTCCGCGTTCTCCTCGGCCTGCGCGTCGGTGAGGCCGAAGTGGAGCGCGTGCCAGCCCGGCTCGCGCGTCACCGCCTCGAAGATGTACGAGTAGATCTCCGTCAGCGCGTGGTCGCGCGAGATCCGGCGGAACGTGAACGGCAGCCCCGGGTCGACGCCGGCGTAGTGAAGCGCGTGGCCGGCCTCGTGCATGAAGGCCTGGTAGTCGGCGACGCCGCCCTGGGCGCGTGTGATCAGGTGCACGACCGCGGGCGGATCCGACGCGATCACGCAGGCGCGCGGATTCTTCTGCGGGCGGTCCTCGAGGTCGAGCCGGATGTTCGGGATCGCCGTCATGTCGAATCCGAGTGCGCGCACGCTCGCGAGGCTGACCTCGACCGAGCGCTCCTTCGTGTACGTCGCCTCGAGCGGCGAGAGCCGGCGCATGTACTGGACGTGCGCGTTCGTCGGCAGCGCGTCGCGCTCCTGGCCGAGCAGGCGGTCGAACCAGACGCCACGCAGCCGCTGCCACTGCGCCGTCGTCTCGTCGCTCGCCGCGACGAGCGCGCGCTCGAGCGCGCGGAGCGAGATCCCCTTCTCGTCCTCCGTGCGCACGATCGGGTCGGGCTCGCCGGAGATCTCCCCGTCGAGCTGCTCCCACGCGGAGATGAGCGCGAGCCGGTCCGGGTTGAACCGGGCGGACGCGGCGCGCTCCAGCTCGCCGAGCTCCTCGCGGTCGCGGTACTGGTCGAGGATCGCGAGCCGCGCGAGCGCGGAGCGGAGCGGCAGCTCCTCGCCCTTGAACTCGACGCGCGCGCCGAGGATCGCGTTCTCGAGCGCGTCCTCCTGCTCGGCGAGCGCGGCCGAGATCAGCCCCGACTCGCACGTCTTCCGCAGGCGGTAGAGCTGCTCGCGTCGGTCGCCGGACGCGGCCTCCTCGGCGTCGGCGAGCGCGTCGATCTGCGCCTGCGAGAACAGGTCGGCGTAGCGGGCGACGATCGCCGCCTGCTCCGACACCTCCTTCTCGCCGACGCGGACGGCGCGGCTCTCCTCGGAGCGCTCGACGTAGTAGCGGCGAAGGACGTCCTCGTACTCGTCCGGCGTGCGGACTGCGGTCGTGGCCATGGCTCGCTACCTCTCCGCGGCGGTCAGGTCGGTGAGACGGCGGACGGTGTCGGCGAGCTCGACGAGGTCGAACGGCTTCGCGAGCACGGCGTCCGCCTCGGGACGCTCCATGCGCGTCGCGTCGGGCGAGCCGGTGACGAGCGCGACGGGAACCGGCGGCGTCCGGCGGCGCAGCTCCTCGAGCAGGTCGTCCGTCCTCTCGGCGCCGAGGTTGAGGTCGAGCAGCACGACCTCGACCGGCTCGTCGTCGAGGAGCCGGCGCGCCTCGGCGAGGCCGCCGGCCTCGAGCACGCGATAACCGTCGAGCTCGAGGTTGACCCGGCAGACGAGCCGAATCGCCTGCTCGTCGTCGACGACGAGGACCGTGTGGCGAGTGTCCGCCGTTGCCACGGGGCGGCAGTGTACCGATCGCGCTACGAAGTGGTGGCGGCAGCGTCGAGGCGCCCCAGGGTCGTCTCCCGGCCCAGCAGCTCGATGCTCTCGAACAGGCCCGGCGAGACGCGGGAGCCGGTGACGGCGACCCGGATCGGCTGGAAGCCCTGGCGCGGCTTCAGGCCGAGGGTCTCGAGCACGCCGCGGAGCGCGGCCTCGATCGCCTCCGCCGTGAACGGCTCGAGCCCGGCGAGCGCCTCGCGCGCAGCGGCGACCACCGGCGCGCCCCCATCGAGGTCGGCCGGATCCGGCTCGACGTCGTGAAAGAGGAACCCGGCGAAGCCGGGGAACTCGCCCAGCCGCTGGATCTTCTCCTGGACGAGCGGCGCCGCCTTTCGCACGAGCTGCGCGTCCCAGTCGTAGCCCTCCTCGCCGAGCCAGAGCAGCAGCGCGTGCGCGAACTCGTCGGGCGCGAGGGCGCGGATGTAGACACCGTTCATCCAGTCGAGCTTCGCGTAGTCGAACTGCGCCGGGCTCGGGCTGACGCGCTCGAGCGTGAACCGCTCGACGAGCTCGTCGCGGCTCATGATCGTCGTCTCGCCGTCAGGGGCCCAGCCGAGCAGCGCGAGGAAGTTCATCAGCGCCTCCGGGAGGTAGCCGTCCTTGCGGAACTCGGCGACGGTGACGGCGCCGTGCCGCTTCGACAGCTTCTTCCCGTCGCTTCCCGAGACGTTCGGGACATGCGCGTAGACGGGGACGTCCGAGCCGACCGCGCGGATGATGGTGATCTGCTTCGGCGTGTTCGAGATGTGGTCCTCGCCGCGGATCACGTGCGTGATCCCGTCCCAGACGTCCTCCATCGGCGACGCGAAGTTGTACGTCGGCCGCCCGTCGGAGCGGACGATGACGACGTCCTCGATCGTCTCGTTCGGGATCTCGACGCGCCCGCGGACGACGTCGTCCCACGCGGTCGTCCCCTCGTCCGGCATGCGGAAGCGGATCGCGCCCTCGTCCTCGTACGCCTTGCCCTCGGCGACGAGCTGCTCGGCGACGCGGCGGCAGTCGTCCATGCGGTCGAGCTGGAAGGTCAGCGCCCCGTCCCAGTCGAGCCCGAGCCAGCGCAGCGAGTCCTCGATGTGGTCGACGGCCTCGGCCACCTCGCGGCTCGTGTCCGTGTTCTCGATCCGCAGCCGGAACTCGCCGCCCTCGTGCCGCGCGTAGAGCCAGTTGAAGAGCGCGGTGCGGACGTTCCCGATGTGGAGGAGCCCGGTCGGGCTCGGGGCCATGCGGACGCGGACGCTCACCGTGGTCGTATCGTAGAGCCGTGCCGCTCGCGCCCGTCTCGGGCGCCGTCGGCGCCTCGGTCTCGCTCCGGCGCGTCGCCTGGTCCTGAGTCAGCGCGACGCCATCGCGTCCATTCCGGCGCGGAGCTCGTCCGCCGAGAGCTCGCCGAGCGCGACCGGGACGATGCGGTACGAGAACAGCCCGTCGAACGACAGCCGCCACACCGGCGTCCCGTCGGGCCGGTACTCGCCGACGACCGGGTCGCCGCCCCACGAGACGAGCCAGTTCCCGCTCGCGAGCAGTCGCGCCGAGCCGCAGCAGAACGAGCTCGTCACCGTCGGGTCGGAGACCTCGCCGATCAGCGTCGCAGTGCGCGCGACCGGGTCGATGCGGAAGTGGAGCGCGCGCGGGGCGCGGCCGAGCAGCGTCCCGTCGTCGAAGACGGTCACCGTCCCGTCGGGAAGCAGCCGCGCGTCGTGCTGCCCGCCGAGCGGATCCGTCGCATCGGCCGGGTCGCCGACGACGGTGAGGCTCTCCGGCGTCGGCGTGCCGCCGAGCTTCCACAGGATCTGCCCCGTGGCCCGGTCGATCGCGTAGACACCGTCGGTCTGGCGCAGCGACAGCAGAACGATCGAGCGCCCGAGCGAGACCGCGTTCGCGTGGAAGAAGTCGTACCCCTGGACGCCGCCTGCGAGCGGCACCGGCATCGACAGGATCGTCTTCACCCAGCGGGCCGACTCCGACATGGAGACGTGCCCGTCGGTCGACCACGACCAGACGAGCTTGCCGGCCGGGTTCACCTCTTCGATCTCACCTTGCAGAACAGTCGCGTCCGCCGGCCCGCCGAACGGCGTCAGGTCGACGCCGCTCTTCGGGGCGTAGACGAGGAAGGCGTAGTCGCCGTTCGAGTCGACCTGGAGCTCGTGGTCGTCGATCTGTCCGTCCGGCGAGACGATGCGGCGGACGAAGGTGCCGTCGAGCCGCCGCACCTGGTACTCCTCGGACGAAGCCGGAAATGACGAGAACGCGATCGCCGGACTCTGTCCACCGGGCTGGGGCAGCAGCTTCGCGTCGATCGGGACGCGGCGGGCCTTGTACCACCACACCGGGACGCCGTGCTCGTCGAAGACGACGATGTAGTGCGACCGCGCCGTGCCGAGCGAGAGCGTCGGCGTTGCGATCGTCCAGATCCCGGACGAGCCCACCGTCGCCTCCGTCCACTGCGGGAAGTCCTGCGGCAGGCAGCGCACGTGGTAGTCCGTCTCCCCCGCGGCCGCGCGGCCCTCGATCGTCGCGGCCTGGCCCGCCTCGAGGCGGACGGCGGTGCTGCTCGCGGACCGGCCGTCGATCATCGCCGTCGTCCCGGCCGCGGCCCAGGCGCTGAACCGCACCGGCGTCGCCGGGTTGCAGCGGACGACGTAGTCGTGGATCGACGGCGAGTACGACGGGGTGAGCGCCGGGGTCGAGGTGATGCGGACGAGGCGGGCGACATACGTCGCCGCGGGCGCGGACTGCGAGGCCGCGAGCCCGGAGCAGAGGACGGTCGTGAGGACCGCGAGCCGCAGCGCTCTCATCGCGGCACGATCCTCTCATCAACCGACGCCGGCGGGCAAGATGGACCCTGGTGGCGGAGCGCGTCCTCACCCGGCGTGAGCTGAACCGCGCGACGCTCGCGCGGCAGCTGCTGCTGGAGCGGAGCCGCGTGCCGCTGGTGCGGGCGGTCGAGCGCGTCGCCGGCCTCCAGGCGCAGTGGGGCCCGGCGCCGTACGTCGGGCTCTGGACACGCGTCGCCGGCTTCCGCCGCGACGCGCTCGAACGGTCGCTCCTCCGCACGCAGATCGTGCGCGCCGTGCTGATGCGCGGCACCATCCACCTGGTCTCCCGCGGGGACTACGGCGTCTTCGGCGCCGCGGTCGACGCGCCGCCGTGGCTGCGGCCGGAGCTGGCGGCCGTCGCCGACGGGCTGCACGACTCCGTCCGCGCCTTCGGGGCCGAGCCGCGCACGCGCGCGGAGGTGACGGCGTTCCTCGAGCGCGAGCACGGCGTCGACATCTCCACCGGCGAGGCGCTCTGGTACGCGATGCGGATCCGCGGCCGGTTGACGCACGCCCCGGAGTCGGGGCTCTGGAAGACGCAGGGGCTGACGCGGTACGTCGTCGTCCCGCACGAGCGGGCGGAGCCCGCCGCCGCGCGGGTCGAGCTCGTCCGGCGCTACCTCGCCGCGTTCGGGCCGGCGACGCGCGCCGACGTCTCCGAGTGGAGCGGCCTGCGCGTGCGCGACTGCGCGCCCGCGCTCGACGCGCTCGAGCCGCTGCGCCGGTTCCGCGACGAGAGCGGCCGCGAGCTCGTCGACCTCCCGCGCGCGCCGCTGCCGCCGGCCGACGCGCCCGCGCCGGTCCGGCTGATGCCCCGCTTCGACAACCTCGTCCTCTCGCACAAGAACCGGACGCGCGTGCTCGCGGACGAGCACCGCGGCGACGTGATCGACGGCGGCTGGGTCAAGTCGACGTTTCTCGTCGACGGCTTCGTCGCCGGCACGTGGGAGGTCGAGGACGGGCGCATCCGCCTCGAGCCGTTCGCGCCGCTCCCGCGCACCGTGCGCCGCGAGCTCGCCGACGAGGCTGCGCGGCTGGAGGCCTGGCTGCGCTAGCGTCGGCGACGTGCACATCGGCGCGCACGTCTCGTCCTCCGGCGGCATCCACACGGCGATCGACCGCGCCGAGGCGATCGGCGCCGAGTCGGTGCAGGTCTTCACGCAGAGCCCGCGCACGTGGCGGCCGACGAACCACGACCCGGCCACGTTCGAGCTCTTCCGCCGGCGCCGCGCCGAGGCCGGAATCGACGGAACGCTCTGCCACGCGCTCTATCTCTGCAACCTCGCCGCGCCGGACGACGCCGTCTACGAGAAGTCGATCGCGGCGATGCGCACCACGATGGAGGTCGCGTCCGGAATCGGCGCCCACGTCGTCTTCCACGTCGGCTCGCACCTCGGCTCCGGGCTCGACGCCGGGCTCGAGCGGGTGCTGCCGGCGATGGAGCAGGTGCTCGAGCTCTCGACCGACGAGACGTGGCTCCTGATGGAGAACTCCGCCGGTGCAGGTGGGACGATCGGCCGCTCGGTCGAGGAGCTGGCGACGATCTTCGAGCGGCTCGGCCGCCCGGACCGGCTCGGCGTCTGCCTCGACTCGTGCCATCTGTACGTCTCCGGCGTCGATGTCACCGACCCGGCGGCGCTCGACGCGTGCCTCGACGAGCTCGACGCGTCGATCGGCCTCGACCGGCTCCGCGCGCTCCACCTGAACGACTCGAAGGCGCCGCTCGGATCGAACCGCGACCGCCACGAGAACATCGGCGAGGGCCTGATCGGCGAGAAGCTCGGCGTCTTCCTCGCCAACCCGCGCCTGCAGGGGCTGCCGGCGGTGCTCGAGACGGCCGGCCCGCAGAACCGCGGCCCGGACGCGGACGAGGTCCGCAAGACGAAGGAGATCCGGAAGCGCTGGCTGCGGAAGAAGAAGCGCACGCGGTGACGCGCTACCGCTGGGTGATCCTCGCGGCGGGGACGGCGGCGCAGGCGAGCTTCTCCGCGGCGTCGGTCGGGCTGCCGGCGCTCGCGCCGGCGCTCCGCTCGCACTACGCGCTGACGCTCGGCCAGACGGGCGTCGTGCTCGGCGCGATGTCGCTCGGGATGGTGCCGACGCTCTTCGCCTGGGGCCTCGCCGCCGACCGGATCGGCGAACGCGCGGTGATCGCGCTCGGGCTCGCCAGCGGCGGCGTCGCGCTCGCGGCCGCCGGCTGGACCCGGTCGTATCCCGCGCTCGTCGCGCTCCTCGCGCTGTCCGGCGCGCTCGGCTGCGCCGTCAACGCGGCGAGCGGGCGCGCGGTGATGAGCTGGTTCGTCGAGGAGGAGCGCGGCACCGCGCTCGGGATCCGGCAGGCGGCG
>Ga0335076_10005278_pt1 | contig 13058 bp, 8 predicted proteins | sample Lox_Sample_25_FD_206717 | JGI IMG/M metagenome (GOLD analysis project Ga0335076, IMG submission 206717) | Soil microbial communities from Loxahatchee National Wildlife Refuge, Florida, United States - Lox_Sample_2.5 | ecosystem: Environmental > Terrestrial > Soil > Wetlands | place: USA: Florida...
GCAAATCAGGACGAAAGCCCCGGCGTGCGCGGCGGAAAGCTGGATCCGGCCGACGGCCGGCTTACCCGCGGCCAGGCGCCGTTCCGGAGGTTCGATGCCATGATCGACGGCGTTGCGGATGATATGCAGCAGGGGATCGCTCAGTTGTTCGATCACCGTTTTGTCCAGCTCGGTATCGTTTCCGGAGGTGATGAGCTCGGCCCGTTTTCCAAGGGTGGCGGACAAATCGCGCACCATTCTGCGGAAGCGGGCGAAAGTCTCACCCACCGGCAGCATGCGGATGCTCATGGAGTTCTCGCGGAGCAGTTCGGTGAGGCGCTCCACCTCTTCGGAGATGAATGCAGCTTCGGCATCGCCTGAAGCCAGGGCGTAACTGCTGAGACGGGCCTGGACCGTGACCAACTCGCCGACGATATTTACAAGGTTGTCGAGTTTGGCGGCGGGGACACGAATGCTGGCGGTCTCGGTGGGACGTTTTTCGCGGGCTTCGTCGCGGCGCTTTTCGCGCAATGTGGCCAGGTGCTGCTGTTCGAGGAGCGCGGCATCGACTTTGTCCTGCGAGACCACACCCGCTTCGACCAGCAATTCCCCGGTGCGTGGACGGCTATCGAGGCAGCGCTCGACGTCATCGGCGGCGGCGTCGCCGCGGCTCACCAACAAGTCTCCCAGGCGCGGCGTCTCTCCGCACTCCGGCACCTCGATTGGCGAGATCGATATGCGGGCGCGGTCTTCGACGAAAATGAAAATGTCGCGAATGGCGTCTTCATCGGCCGAAGTGGTGAGAACCGCGTCCCAGTAGGTGTAGCACAGCTCCGGATCAAACCGATCCAACATCGGAATTCGGTCCAGGTGCGCAACCAAGGTCAAATCGCCCAACTTCGCCAGGTCGCGGAGAATCAGGAGTGGGTTTACGCCCCATCGCAGAATGTCTGGGGCGGGTTCGAAGTGGATACGGCAGGTGCGGGTTTCCGCCGGCTGTTCGGCCGGGTTCGCCACAGGGCTGGTTTCGGCCGGAAGCTGCGGCGGGGTTTGGGGTAGAGGCGCCGCGCGGCGCAATTGGTCGAGCACCAGGTTCCCCTGGGGCGCCAACCGGGCAGCCTCGCTTTCGGCGAGCGGCAGGAGCGCCTGGATGTGGTCGCGGCCCGCAAGGGTAGCGCCCACCAGAGCCGGGGTGGCGGGAATTCGGCCGTCGCGCACCTGGTCGAACACGGTTTCGATCTCGTGCGCAAATGCGGCGATGGCGTCAAAGCCGAACATCGCGCCCGATCCCTTGATGGTGTGCAGGGCACGAAAGACGCGTCCCACGAGTTCCGCGTCGTCGGGCCGTTCTTCCAACTCCAGGAGGGAGACCTCCAACTCGGAAAGCAGTTCCGCGGCTTCTTCCCGATACGCGTTGGCATTGGCGTCGTTCATACCGCCTCCTCAGGCCCGCCACAAGCAGTTTTGGCCGCGGCGATGCGGACAAGTCGAGCGTCTCTGATCAAAACCCACGGATTGGCATGCTTCGTGAAACCAGTCCGGTGCCTGGCCGATTTCCAGGTGGCCGCCCCGGTTGACGGCCGTACGATGGGTCGAACAAAGCAACTGCAAGCCGGCCAGATCGACTCGGGTTACTTGTGACAGGTCCAGCGCTGCGGCGCGCTTTTCGGTACTGGCGGCGACGATCGTGTCGAAAAGCGCTTGCTGAACCAGAGCCGAACCGGACAGGTCCAAGGGACCGGCGACCTGGATAATCTCGCGCGGACCGCTGGTTTCCAGACGAATCGATGTTTCAGGCGAATCCATCTTTCTTCTCCATTCCGTAGTGACCGTCGGGCAAACTCCCGAACCGGTCGAACGGCGTATCGTTGAAGCGGTTGGAATCCATCGCCGCCAGACGCTTCACAAAAAGCTCGCCAGTGGCGGTGTTGAAAACCATGACCCGTCCGGACCGGCCACCAACGACCGACGCGGCGGGTGTAATCCCCCGTTTGGCGATTTCCCGCAACGCCGTCCGCACATTCTTCGCCCCTACCGAATACTGGCTGCGCGACAGATTCTGTGAAAGTCCGTCGGCGCCGCCCACCAATTTGACTTCGAGTTCGTTAGTGGCCACACCGCGGCTCAGGAACGTATCGAAGACAATTTTGAGCGCGGTATCGACGTACCGCGGGGCGGCCATTTCATCCATCGGTTCCAGTGCGCCGCGGGCGCTGGGCAAGAGGCAGTGAGTCATGGCGGCAAGGCCCAATCGCGGCGACCGCACGGTAACCGCGACGCACGATCCCAGAATGGTCTTGATGTGGGTCGGCGCGTCTACCAGGATCCAATCCCCAGGTTTGAGGAAAACGAAACTGCCCCCCACGGTCTCCATCCGCCGCTCACCACATTCAAGCCGCGGCTTGCGCGCTCATGTGCAAGCCGGCCAACTCATCGGCTGAAAAGACGCGATCGATATCCAGAATCATCAGGAATTGCGCATCTCGCTTTCCCATCCCGCGGATGAAATCGGTCTTGATAGACGTACCCAGTCGCGGCGCGGGCTGAATCTGCTCCGGCTCCAGATCGATGACCTCTTCGACGGAGTCGGCCAATGCGCCCATGATCGTGGTTTCTCCTTCCAGACAGATTTCCACGACGACGATGCAGGTATTGACCGTCTTCTCGGTCGCAGTCATGCCGAACGCCAGGCGCAGATCCACGACGGGAACTACGCTGCCACGCAGATTGATGACACCGCGCATGAATTCCGGCGTCCGCGGGATCTTGGTGACGGTGGTGAAGTCGAGGACCTCACGCACCGTCGCCACATCGAGAGCGAACACCTCGTGATCCAACTTGAAGGTGAGGTATTGCCGGGTTTCCGTAATGGCATCTACGCTCATAATCGTCTCCAGGCGACTTCAATATTTCTCGAAGGCTTCGTCGCCCAGATCGTGCGACGTTCCCTCGCGATGACCGGCCATTACCAGCGGAAATCCGTTAGCCTTGCCGTTCCGCTTCTCCGGCGGCGCTTTTGGCTTGGCCTTGGGGGATGGGGCGGCTGCTTCGCGGACGGCGGGCCGGGCAACTGACGCCTGCCGCGCCGATACATGACCCTTTTCGCCGATGTCGAAGAAATTGATGGTAGACATCAAGCCTTCGGCCTGGCTGGACAACTCCTCGCTGGTAGAGGCCATTTCTTCCGATGCGGAGGCGTTCTGCTGAATGACGCTCTGCAGTTGCACAAGTGCCGAATTGATCTGTTCCGCGCCGGTATTCTGCTCATTACTGGCAGCCGAAATCTCCTTCACCAGCTCCGAAGTTCGCTGAATGTTGGGAACCAGTTTCTCCAGCATGTCGCCGGCTTTTTCGGCGACTTTGACCGTGGTCCCGGATAGTTGGTTGATTTCACCCGCCGCTTTCTGGCTGCGCTCCGCCAGCTTGCGAACCTCGGCCGCGACCACGGCGAATCCCTTGCCGTGCTCGCCGGCGCGGGCAGCTTCGATGGCGGCATTGAGGGCCAGCATGTTGGTCTGGCGGGCGATTTCCTCGATGATCGAGATCTTGCTGGCGATCTCCTTCATGGCATTGACGGCATCGGCGACAGACCGGCCGCCTTCCTTGGCGTCTTCCGCCGAACGGGCCGCGATCTTCTCGGTTTGCTGCGCATTGTCGGCATTCTGCCGGATGTTGGAAACCATCTCTTCCATGGACGAGGACGCTTCTTCCGCCGATGCCGCCTGGGAGTTCGCGCCCTGCGAAAGCTGAGTGGATGCCGAACTCAAAGCCTGGCTGCCGTTGGCGACTTCGGCGGCGACCGTTTTGATTTCGACGACTACCTTGGTCAGCCCGGCGATCATGGCTGCCAGGACTTGCATCAACTTATCCTGACCGCTACGCTCGCGGACCTGTACCGTGAGATTGCCGCCGCTGATGGCCTCGGCGGCGGCGGTGATCTCGTTCATCGAATCAATGAGGACATTCAAATTCTGTTTGATCGTGTTGAAATCACCGTTGTAGTTATCGGTGATCCTGGGCGGAATGTCGCCCTTAGAGATACGATCCACATATTGCGCCGCGACGTTGAGAGGACCGATGACCGCATCCAGCGTCTGGTTGACGCCGTCTACGATTCGCCGGAAATCTCCACCGTGACGCGAAGCATCGGCCCGGGTGGCGAGCCGGCCTTCCCGGGCGGCGGCAGCCAGCGTGTCCATGTCGGTGATCAGGCTGCGCAGGTTGGTGCGCACGGTCTCGATGGTTTCGTTGATGAAGGCTTTCTTGCCGGGGAAGCGCTCCAGCGGCGCTTCGAAATTACCGCGTCCGAATTCGGCGATGCAGGCCATGGCCTTTTTCTTGACCTGAATATGACCATTTACCATTTCGTTCACGCCGCGCGCCATATCTCGATAGGCGCCTTCAAAATGTTCCAGCGGGATGGTGACATCGATATCGCCGGCGTTGTGCTCGTCGGACATCCGCGTCATCTCCTGGATGAACCGCTTGATATTGGACCGTAGCAGCTCGATGTTGTCGTTGATGAAGGCTTTCTTGCCGGGGAAGCGCTCCAGCGGCGCTTCGAAGTTGCCGTGCCCAAACTCGGCGATGCAGACCATGGCCTTTTTCTTGACCTGAATGTGGCCATTTACCATTTCGTTCACGCCGCGCGCCATGTCGCGGAAGACGCCATCGAAATGCTCGATCGGGATGGTGACATCGATATCGCCCGCATTGTGCTCACTCGACATGCGCGCCATCTCCTGGATGAACCGCTTGATGCTTCCGCGCAGCGCTTCGATGTTCTCGTTGATGAACGCCTTTTTGCCGGGGAACTGCTCCAGGGGCGCTTCGAAATTGCCGCGCGCGAACTCGGCAACGCATGCCATGGCTTTCTTCTTGACCTGGATGTGGCCCGCCACCATTTCGTTCACGCCGCGCGCCATGTCTCGAAACGCGCCCTCGAAGTGCTCCAGCGGGATGGTGACATCGATGTCGCCCGCATTGTGTTCATTCGACATGCGCGTCATTTCCGAGACGTAGAGGTTGAGCTGATCGATGCAACTGTTCAAGCCGACGCGGAATTCTTCAAAGCGTCCGGGCCAGGTTTCTGTGATTTTTGCCGGGATAATCCCCTTGCTGATCTGTTCCACACTCCCGGAAATGCGGCTCAGCGGCGCCGCAAGCGCGTCTACGATTCGATTGACTGCCACCAGGGCTTCTCGCTTTTCCTCTCCGCAGGCTTCCACATCACAGCGCGTATCCAGGCGGCCAGCGTCCAGGGCATCCGCCAGATGATGCAGCTCATGCAACGTTCTCGCCTGGGTAGCCACCTGGGCGGCGTCGACCTTCTTGACGGTCACTGATGTCTTTTTCGGCATTCTCGATCAACTCCTCAGATCAACGGTTAGATCGTGGGCGGTATTGAGGAAGGCGCGACGCCGATTCCTTTTGATCCCACTGCAATACTATTCGGCGGCCCAGTCCGAATTCTCTATGTTGCGACGAGCATTTGAACGACTATAAGGTGTTTTGCCGCCCCAGCTAAGGGTCCGAACACGCTGGGCCGGCAATCGCGACTTACGCAAGCAAGGATGCGGATGGTGTATCGAGATAGACGCAGGCGCGCGGATGATTGCGCAGGATGGAGGCCGGGCAGGACGGTGCAATCGGACCCTGGAGCGCGTTGCGCACGGCTTCGGCCTTGCGCTGGTCGGGGACGCAGCAGACGATTTCGCGCGCGGAAACCAGCGTCGGGCAGGTCAGCGTAAGGGCCTCGGTGGGGACGGCATCGAGTGATGGAAAGTGACCTTCGCCGACCTGTTGGAGGCGGCACTTTTCATCGAGCGTGACCCGGCGCACCGCCAGCGGGTCGTGGAAATCGGCTTCGTGCGGATCGTTGAAGCCGATGTGGCCATTTTCGCCGAAACCAACAAAGGCCAGATCGACCGGCCGCCGCGCCAGCAGTTTGGCGTAGCGGCGGCATTCCTGGTCGACATCTCCGGCATCCCCGGCGAGGTAGTGAACTTCGCCAGGCTGCACCGGATCGGCGAGCCGGGTTTTCACCCAATACCGGAAGCTGGCGGGATGCGTGGCCGCGAGGCCGACATACTCATCGATGTGAAACATCTCGACGAAGCGCCAATCGATTTCGGGGTGCTGAACCAATTCGGCAATCATCTCGAGCTGAGAGTTGCCGGTGGAAATAAGGATGCGTGCAGCGCCGTTTTCACGAATCTGCCGTTCCAGAATCGACGCCGCCTGCCCGGCCGCCGCGGCACCAAGCTGCCTCTTGTCCTTATAGACCCGGACTGTCAGATTGCCCGCGCGGAATTCCGCCACTGGGACATCTTAACATCTGGCCGCGGCCGGACACGGATAAACTGGGTAGCAATGCGGATCGCGAAACTGCTTCTTGTGTGCACGGTGCTCCCCGCCGCGTGGGCGCAAACCTCCGACGGCAAGCCCGTGCGGCTGGCCATCGCCGGACTCAATCATGGCCACGTCTCGGGGTTCCTGCGCAACGCCGAGGCGCGAAGGAACGACGTCGAAATTGTGGCGGTCTATGATCCCGTGCCGGAGCTGCTGGCGAAGTATGCGAAGTCGGACGGCTTCGCCGACAATCTCCTGTTTACCGATCTGGCGAAGATGCTGGATACGGTGAAGCCCGAAGCGGTGGCGGTGTTCAGCGACACGTTCGCCCACGAAAAGATCGTCGAAGCATGCTTATCGCGCCACATTCCGGTGATGATGGAAAAGCCGCTGGCGGTGGATGGCAGGCAAGCGCTCGCCATGCAGCGGGCTGCCGACCGTTACCAGACGCCGGTGATCGTGAATTACGAAACCACCTGGTATCCCGCCTATCCCGAGTTGTGGACGATTTTCCATGAACAGAAATCGGCGGGCGAAATCCGGCGGATGGTGGCCGAGACCGGCCATTCGGGTCCGAAAGAGATCGGCGTGCAGCCCGAGTTCCTGGCGTGGCTCACCGATCCGGTCCGCAACGGCGCCGGCGCGCTCTTCGATTTCGGCTGTTACGGGGCGGACCTGATGACGTGGCTGATGGACGGACAGCGGCCGCTGAAGGTCACCGCGATCACGCAATCCGACAAGCCCGACATATACGCTCGCGTGGACGACGAAGCCACCATTTTGCTGGAGTACCCAAAGGCGCAGGGCGTGATTGAGGCGTCGTGGAACTGGCCGTTCGACCGCAAAGACTTCGAGGTATACGGCGAGCACGGCTCAGCGATCACGTCGAACCGTGGCACGATCTTGACGGTGCGTCTGCCGCGCCAGCGCGAGGAGACGCGCAAGCCTCCGGAACGGAGCCCAGAGGAACATGATGCGATTTCGTATTTCACCGCCGTGGTGCGCGGGAAGTTGAAGCCGGATGGACCTTCGTCGCTGGCCGTGAATGTGGTGGTGGTGGAGATCCTGGAAGCGGCGCGCGAATCGGCGCGGACGGGGCGGACGGTGGTGCTGGCGGAGACGAAACAGTGACGAAATCGCGCAGACACTTTCTTGGCGGCGCCACCATGGGCTTGATGGCGGCCGCGGTTGCATGCGACAAGCCGGAACAGAAGTCCGTTTCGGAAGCGCCGCCGGCCGGCGCTCCACCGGCCTTCGGCACGTCGCCGGAAGTCGGGCCGCCGGTCTCCACGACCACCTTCGCGGAAGCGGAAAAGCTGGTTCAGTTCGAACTCAAGCCGGATGAGCGCCAGCAGGCCGCCGACAGTTGGCGCAAAACCATGGCCGCGCTGTACGAGCGGCGCGCGGGACCGCGCAAATTCGCCCCGGATGCCAGTCTGGCTCCCGCCACACAGTGGAATCCGATGCTGCCCGCCCTCGATACCATGCCGCGCCGCGATCGTTTTGTCCGCAGCAAGGCCGACGGCACACCCCTGCCGGCCAACGATGCGGATATCGCCTACGCTTCGCTTGCCCGGCTTTCGCGCTGGATCGAATCGCGCAAGCTCTCCAGCGAGCGGCTCGCGCATATCTACCTGGATCGCATCGACCGTTTCGATTCCAAACTACGTTGCATCATTACCCTGACCCGTGACCAGGCGCTGGCCCAGGCAAAAAAGGCCGATGCCGAGATCGCGGCCGGGCACTATCGCGGCCCACTGCACGGCGTTCCGTTTGGCGTGAAAGATCTGTTGGACACGGCCGGGATCGCCACCACGTACGGTGCCGAGCCGTATCGCAACCGCGTCCCCCGGCAGGATTCGGCCGTAGTGAAGCGTCTCTACGACGCGGGCGCCGTGCTGATCGCGAAGTTGAGCCTGGGTGCGCTGGCGCTCAACGATATCTGGTTCGGCGGCCAGACCATGAATCCGTGGCTGCTGGAGGAAGGCGCATCCGGATCGAGCGCGGGGCCAGGCGCGTCCACCGCGGCCGGACTCGTGGGATTTTCGATCGGCAGCGAAACCGGGGGAAGCATCGTAAGCCCGTCGATGCGCTGCGGCGTGACGGGTCTGCGTCCGACTTACGGCCGCGTGCCGCGCACCGGAGCGATGACGCTGTGCTGGTCGCTCGACAAGCTCGGACCGATGACGCGCGGCGTCGAAGATGGAATGCTGGTGTTGCGGGCAATCTCGGGACCCGATGCCGGTGACGTCGGCAGTGTTCCTTCGCGCCTGGATTTCGACGCTACCGCGCCGGTCACGGGTTTGCGCGTCGGCTATTTTCCAGCGTGGATGAAGGAAGCCCCGTCCACCGACGTGGATCGCGCGGCGCTCGAGACGGTCCGCAGGCTCGGCATGTCGACCCACGAGGTGGCCTTGCCCGATTGGCCGTACGATTCGATGCAGCTCATCCTGTTCGCCGAAGCCGCGGCGGCCTTCGAAGAGCTGACGCTTTCCGGCGGCCTGCGGCAACTGAAGGCGCAGGTTTCCGACGCCTGGCCGAATCTCTTTCGACAGGCACGGTTCCTGTCGGCGGTGGATTTCGTGCAATGCGACCGGATGCGGCGCAGGGTGGCGCAGGAGATGGCGCGCATTTTCGGCCAGGTCGATCTGCTGCTGGTGCCCTCGCTGCGCGATGAAATGCTGACCATCAGCAACTTTACCGGGCATCCGTCGCTCACGCTGCGGGCGGGCTTCGTCGAGGTCGCGGAGGCGCGCAGCGACTGGGCGCCCGATCCGGCCCATCCGCTTCCCAAGTTCAATCCGCCGCGGCGCGTCCCGCACGGAGTTACTTTGCTCGGACGTTTATTCGACGAAGGCACGGTCGCGCAGGCGGGACTGGCTCTGGAACGAGCTTTCCAGGTGATGGGCGAACATCCGCCGGGATTCTGACAATCGCTAATGTGGCGCGCGTACTCATGCGTACGGCGGCCAGGCGGACTGACAGTCCGCCGCAGGCTGGCAGCCCACCCCACATTAGGGCCAAGGCCATTACATACTAAAGAGTCTATTGAAGAAACCGGGATTTCATTCCATAAGTGTAAGTGTGGGTTTCCTCGTCCGCCCGATTTTCAGATGGATCGCCCTGGTAGCCGCCGTTTTCAGCACTGCGCCGCCAGTTCTTGGCCAATCGGTTCTAACGCCCGGCCAGACGGCTTTGTACTCGTTGAACGGCAGCTATTTGTGTTACGGGTCCGGCACCTGTTATGCCACGGCCGCGGTCTACAACATTTCCGTGCCGGCAACCGCATCGCGGCTCGATTTGACGGTCCCTTCCAACGCAAGCGGCTATCCGGTTGATGTATACGCAGTCTTTGGCGCCAACCCCTCGCAAAGCAGTACCGGGTTGCCGAATGGCGCCACCCTGCTTGGCTTTGCGGATTCCACACACTCATTTCAGGGTTCCATCGGAGGATCGTCGAGCGCCCTCGCGCTTCAGCCCGGCACCTGGACCATCGGGCTGTACGTGCCATTTCAATCGGGGGCGACGATCGTCCTTTCGGGATCGATTCTCGCGAATCTGGTTTCGCAACCGTTGACGATCACCAGCCTGAGTCCGTCCTCCGCGACAGCCGGCGGGGCGGCGTTTGCCCTCACAGTCAACGGATCGGGTTTCGTCTCCGGAGCAACCGTGTACTGGAACGGCGCTCCCTTAACGACCACTTACAGCAGTTCCTCTCAATTGACCGCGTCGGTTCCGGCCAGTTTGATCGCGAACAGCGGTTCATTCAGTGTCATGGTAATCAATCCTGGCGGATCGTCATCAGGATCCGTCACATTTTCGGTGATTGCGCCGGCAGCCGTTCCTACCATTGCGAGCGTGAGCCCTTCCTCCGCGATTGTCGGCGGATCGGGTTTTACGCTTACAGTCAACGGGACGAATTTCGACAGCACATGCGTGGTGAACTGGAACAGGTCGCCGCTACTCACCACCTATACGAGCGCTACGCAGTTAACCGCCTCGATTCCGGCTGTGCTCATTGCGAACGGGGGATCGGCAAGCATCACGGTGGTTTCAGGGGGCGGCGCTGTCACATCGAATGCGGTGTCGTTTCCCATCACCAGCACCTCTCGATCCGTGCTGGCGCACATCGCGGCGGGCGACGGGTGGACCACGGTCATCTTTCTGTACAACAATTCGTCGGCGCCCGTGACCGTCTCTTTGACGCTTCACGGCAATGACGGGACGATCTTCAGCCTGCCGATGACGGTCACCAGCAACGGGCAAACGCAGTCGCTAATGGCGCTCGCCAATACCACGATCGCACCCGAGGGAACGATGCAAATTTCGATGGGCGGCGGAATCGCAATCACCAGTGTCGGATGGGCCGACCTGACAAGTTCGGCGCCTCTCAATGGGTTCGCGATTTTCCGCACGATCAGCGCGAATAGTCCCACGTCGGAAGGAACGGTGCCATTGCAGACGCAATTCCCCGGCATGTTGCTGATACCGTATGACAACACATCCGGCTCCGTTGCCGCGGTTGCCCTTGCCAATGTGGGAACCACCGCCACCACAGTTACGGCGACCGTGTGGGACCAGAACGGGATCCTTCTGGGCACGCAACTGATCGCGCTGCCCGCCGGCGGCCATACTGCATTTACGCTGCCGCAACAGTTGACCATGACCGCGGGAAAAGTAGGGTATGTGCAATTTCAAGCCAGTGGACCCGGCGAATTGAGTGCTATCGGCTTGCGGTTCAGCGCCTACGGCACGTTCACCTCAGTCCCGGTAGTGTCCGTTCAATAGGTGTAACTGGTTCGTAGCGAAACTCCTGAGACAAACCGCCCGCCCGGTCCACTGATCTACTCTCGCCCTTGCCATGGCGCTGTTCAAAACCCAGAGTGCCGCTGTCTACGGCATCGACGCTCATCGTATCGATGTCGAAGTTGATCTGTATTCCACCGGCTCGGCGCGCGATTCACGCATGGTCGGCATGCCCGACGTGGCCGTCCGCGAGAGCCGCGAGCGCATCAAGAGCGCGATCTTCAACTCCGGGTTCCACTACCCCAATAAGACCGTAACCATCAACCTCGCGCCGGCCAATGTCCGCAAGGAGGGCGCCGGGTTCGATCTTCCGGTCGCGCTCGGCATCCTGGGCGCGATGGGCGTGGTCCACGGACTCGACCGGCACCTGCTGGCGGGCGAACTGTCGCTCGATGGCGCCATCCGGCCGGTCCGCGGCGCTCTCTCGATGGCGGTCTGCGCCCGCAGCGAAGGCATCCCCAACCTGGTGCTGCCGGCGGAAAACGCCGCCGAGGCCGCCGTGGTTGAAGGCGTGAGCGTGTATGGCGTGCGCCATCTGGCCGAGGTCGTGGCGCTGCTGCAGCGGCCCGAGGAATTCCGTCCGCTGGCTCCCGCCGCGAATGGACGCGCTTTGGATTCGGCCAGCGCGCCGGACTTTCGCGAAGTCCGCGGTCAGACTATGTCGAAGCGCGCGCTCGAGGTTGCAGCCGCCGGAGTCCACAATGTGCTGATGGTTGGGCCTCCAGGCTCCGGCAAGACGATGCTTGCCAAACGTCTTGCCGGCATTCTTCCGCCGCTGACTTTCGAAGAAGCCATCGAAACCACCAAGGTCCACAGCGTGGCTGGACTCTTGAAGAGCGGCGCGGGATTGCTTCACGATCGGCCCTTCCGCGCGCCGCACCACACTATCTCCGACGCCGGCCTGCTCGGCGGGGGAGCCGGGATGCCGCGGCCGGGAGAAGTCAGTCTGGCGCACAATGGCGTGCTGTTCCTCGACGAGTTTCCGGAGTTTCCGCGCGATGTCCTGGAGATGCTGCGGCAGCCCATCGAGGACGGCTCGGTGACCATCGCGCGCTCGGCCATGACCGTCTGCTTTCCTTCGGGCTTCATGCTGGTCTCGGCGATGAACCCATGTCCTTGCGGATTCTTCGGCGATACCACGCGCGAATGCCGCTGCACTCCGGCAATTATTCAGCGCTATCTGGGCAAGATCTCCGGGCCGCTGCTCGACCGCATCGACATACACGTGGAAGTTCCGGCTGTGCCCTTCAAGGAACTGCGCGACAATTCCGTCGCGGAAGGATCGTCCGCCATTCGCGTCCGCGTGGAGCAGGCGCGAGCCCTTCAGCAGCGGCGCGGCTTCTACAACTCGCGGATGCCCGCGCGAGAGATCCGCAAGCTGTGCGCGCTCGACGCCGCCGGCGAACGCACGCTCGAAATGGCCGTGCGGCGGCTGAGCCTTTCGGCGCGCGCGCACGACCGCATCCTCAAGGTCGCGCGGACGGTGGCGGATCTGGACGGCGCCGAGGCGGTCAGCGCCAAGCACATCGCCGAAGCGGTGCAGTACCGGAGCATGGACCGGAATTACTGGACGTAGGGAGTCGACAGGGGTTCGTGATGCCGCGATACCCGGACACGAACGCCTGTTTGGCAGGTGGAACTAGCTCCGACGCCGGGGCTGATCCCCACCATTGTTGGCGCTATTGGTGAGGCGGGCGAGGCGCTCGTTGGGGTAATCGGGGGAATTCTGACCTTCACTATGCCAAACGGCAACGCTTGTGAGGACTCACTATCCTATAAGGGGACAGTACTCGGTCCCAGCCGAGTGCCGAATGTGGCATACATTGAGAAGAACTGCAAGCCGGTCGGTGCTCGGTCATCGTGCCGTCGACAAACGACCCTGGAGGACAGAGCATCGAGCAGGAGTATCTATGCCCCGATGG
>Ga0335076_10005280_pt1 | contig 13056 bp, 7 predicted proteins | sample Lox_Sample_25_FD_206717 | JGI IMG/M metagenome (GOLD analysis project Ga0335076, IMG submission 206717) | Soil microbial communities from Loxahatchee National Wildlife Refuge, Florida, United States - Lox_Sample_2.5 | ecosystem: Environmental > Terrestrial > Soil > Wetlands | place: USA: Florida...
CGTACACTGCCTGATCCATTTTCAGTTGCGCTTGCCGGATCTCCGTCCGATTCTCTTGCGCCTTCTGCCGCGCCGTGTCCAGGCTCATCTCTTCCGGCAACTCTTCGGATACCGCCGCTGGCCGGAATGGCGTCCGAATATCTCGCCCCAGCAAATCGTTCAGATTTTCTTTCTGGCTGTCCAGCGTGTCCTGCAGCGTCATCACTTGCACTTCCGCTTGTGCCAGTTGCGCTTTCACGCTCGTGCTCTGATACCCCAGCACTGTCTTCTCTTTCAGATACTCGTCCGTGGTGCGGTCAATCTCTTGCAGCGACTTCACGTTATCCTGCGCCGCATCCAGCGCCGTCTGCGTTTGCAGCAGCGAGTAGTACACGTCTTTCACCGTATTGGTCGTCTGTTGCCGCTGTTGCCGTGTCTGCTCTTCCGCCAACCGTTTCCCCACTTCCAGCGCCTTGATGTTCAAATGAATGTTGTACAACTGCGACAGCGTCTGGTACGCCTGCGCGATCGCCATCCCCGTGGCCTTCGGATCCGTCGTCACCGTGGCAGTGTCATTCGGCACATACGATCCATTCACCGTTCCGAACACCCCGCGCGAAAACTCCACCGACACCGGCGTCAATAACGCCCCGCCCGTCAACTGCACATTAAATTGCGGATACCGCTGCGTCCGCGCCGCCAAAATCTGGTCGTTCGCCGAAAGTTCCCCCTGTTTGTAAATTTTGATCTGCCGATTATTTTCCTGCGCCAGCGCAATCGCCTGGTTCAACGTCAGCTCTGGCTCGCTCGCCGAAGACGTTTCCTGTCCCAACGCGGGCGCACTTATCGCCAGCAACAGGAACAACACGCTTACCCCTGAAATTTTCAATGCGATGCTCCCGGGACGTTTCGCGCGACGAACTGGCCATTCTCGGGACGGCGAAAACTGCGGCTTTCGAGAAGGTCTATCTCTCTCAAAAACAACAACGTGCGGCGGAATTTATAACTCCCTCCGCGTTCTTGTCAATAAAAATTGCCACACCGTTCGTGGAGAGTAGATCGCGGCGTCTTGCCTCGAATTTCTTCGTAGGGGCGCAGCATGCTGCGCCCCATGTCCGCAAGATCACCGCGTCTTGCCTCTTAACGCCCCGCCTGTGTAGTGGCCGAGCTTACATCGGCGCTTTGTCCCTGCGCTTTTTGCTTTTGTAGGCGGCCGCAACCACTGCGTCTTGCCTCTCCTGTCTGCTCCTAAATCCGACCGTCATCCCGAACGAAGTGAGCGATCCCTCTTGCTCTTCACGTCTTGCGCGATCGTACTCGGAGGCGGTCCATGCGTTGGTGGAGTGACGTCGCGTGCTCAAACGAGAATGCGGAGCGTGTGCGGCAACAACACTTGCGAACCGGAAACTCTAAGCGAAACCTTCCTTCGCTTTACTGAAAACGGAAAACCTCTTATCGAAACCGCCGGATCACCAGATTGTGCCGATCCGACCGGTACATCCCCAGCACATACACAATCACCGACCCGCGCGTGGAATAGATCACCTGCCGAATCCGCAACAACGGTTCACGTTTCGGTACTTCCAGCAACTCCGCCGTCCGTGGATCGGCCGCGGTCGCGTCCACTTCTTCATCCGCGTACCCCAGCACCACGTTGTACCGCCGCTCCAGAATCCCAAACAACGATTCCCGCTCCAGCGGTTCGGCCAGCAGCCCCACAAAATGTTTCGCGGAAAAATAGCATGTCTCCAGAGCGAACGGCTCTCCCGCCGAATGCCGCAACCGTTCCAGCTTCAACACACGACTCTTCGGCGCCAGCGACAAGCGCGCCGTCGCTTCTTCTTCGTCATCTACAATCTCGGAGAACAGTACCTTCGAGCCAACCGTCAAACTCCGGCCACGCATCTGTTCGGTGTAGCTCATCAATTTATTGAAGTGGATTTTGGGGGTCGAAACGAAAGTGCCCACGCCTCTGCGCCGCTCCACCACACCTTCCTGCTCCAGTGTGGCCAGCGCGTGCCGCGCGGTCATTAAACTGACTTCGTGAATACGTGCGAGTTCCCGCTCCGATGGTACCGCGTCCCCCGGACGTAAACCCCCTGAATCGATAACTTTGCGGATGGCGCCCTGGATCCGCTGGTACGCTGGCACCCCATTCCGTACTTTTGCGGGCATGTGCTTTCCCTCGACGGGTGTCGCAACCCATTCCATCCCGGGCCGATTCCTTTTATTCCTGCGGAATCCTTGCGGCGACACGGGTCCTTTATCGCTTCCTGCACCTTTAGTAAATCGTTTTAGTGCGCTCCATGCTCCCCTCCTGCCGCTCGCCTCGCCCTCCCGGCGATTCGGCTGTCCACATTCCACGGAGAGGTCCTGGGTGCTATAGTGCACTTCTCTTGTTTCCCTTATAAAGTAAGATTTTCTGCTTGACAAGTGTTTCTTGGTGCTATATAGCTAGTTCCAACATGTCAGCCTCCGCGCTGACGAGGGGTGCTTGTCGTTGACTTCTGTTCGTTACAAGCCGGGGAGACGCTGCTCGTAGACTACGGGCAGTTTGGGAGGATCTTTATGAAAAAATTGCAGTCCGTGGCGTTGGCACTTTGCTGCCTAGCGCTCGTCTTTGTTTTGTTCGGAGCGAACGCCACCTTCGCTCAGGAAGTTACCGCCACCATCACCGGTACGGTCACCGATCCTAGCGGTGCCGCCGTGGTCGGTGCGACGGTCACCGCAAAGTCTGTCGAGCGGGGCACCACGTACAACACCACCACCAACGACGCGGGCATCTATCGCATCCCTCAGCTCCCCGTTGGTAACTACGATCTTCGTATCGAAAAAACCGGCTTCCAAACCTCCGTATACCCTGCGTTCACCCTCGTGCTGAACCAGGTCGCTCGCATCGACGTCGAGCTCAAGGTTGGTCAGGTTAGCCAGACCATCGAAGTGACTGGCGCTGCTCCCGTCCTCAAGACCGAGTCGACTCAGGTCGACACGATCATGAACGCGCAGACCAACGACAACCTGCCCCTTGCCTCCCGCAACTACGTCCAGTTGACCCTCTTGGCTCCTGGCTCGGTTTCTACCGACCCCAGCAGCTTCCAGAGCGGCAACAACACCGGCGGTTACGGCGCGCGTCCTTTGATTAACGGCAACCGCGAGCAGGCCAACAACTTCCTCCTCGACGGTATGGACAACAACCAAGTCTCGGATAACCTCCTTGGTTATACCCCGGCCCCGGACGCCATCCAGGAATTCAACCTCATCACCAATAATGCTTCTGCCGAGTTCGGAAATTTCATGGGCGGCATTGTCAGTGCCACCATTAAGTCCGGCACCAACGATTTCCACGGCGACATTTGGGAATACTTCCGCAACGACGCCCTGAACGCCAATAGCTGGTCCAACAACTTCCACACCACGAATGACGGTGCCACTTGGGATCCTCTCCCCAAGGGCAAGCTGCGTTGGAATATGTTCGGCGCCACCGTTGGCGGCCCGATCATCAAGAACAAACTGTTCTTTTTCGCCGACTACCAGGGACAACGCTATGACATCCCCGCTTCCGCAGGTACCTACAGCGTCTTCACCGCTGACGAGCGTGCAGGCAACTTCGGTGCGCTATGCCAGAACGGATTCACAGCGGGCATTTGCAACGACCGTGTTGTTGCACCGAATGCTCCGTCGGGAACCACCTGCGCCGCCGGCTCCAATAGCGCGAACTGCTTGGTATCGCATCAGTTGTACAACCCGTGTGCCTCTTCTCTTGGCCCCTGCACTCCAGGTTCGACTCCTGCGGCGACTCGTCTACCGTTCTTAAATAACGTAATTCCGGGCGCGATGATCAGTCCGGTTGCGTCGGCGCTCTTTACCTCATCCTTCTATCCCACGCCGTCGGGTACAGCCCTTCAGCAAAATTTCGTGAATTACAATTCCAACCAATTCAACGTTGACCAGGGTGACCTCAAGGTCGATTACAAAGCCACGGAAAAGGACACGATTTCTGGTCGCTTTACCCGTTCGTTCCAGAACAATCCGTCCAACAATACCTGGGCGTTGCAAGCCAACGGTTTGTCCACCACCCCGATTTACAACATCGTCGGCGACTGGACCCGCATGATCAGCAACAACGTCGTAAACGACGCCCGTTTCGGCTGGAGCCACGTCACCGTCGATAACGGAAATACCTGGCAATCTAGCGTTGGCCAGTTGGGTAACACCTTGGGTATCGGCAACGGCAACCCCGCCGGTCTCGACGGCTTGCTCGCACTGAACTTCTCGAATGCCTTGGCGAGCAACCTAGGAGCCGCGGTCAATACCGAAAACTTCGACGACCATGTTTGGCAGGCCGAAGACGCCGTCACCTGGACCCGCGGCCGCCACACCCTCAAGATGGGTGGCCAGTTCTTCCACCAAATTATCAAGACCTTTTACGCCGGCAACAACGGCGAACTCGGCTACATCGATTTCAACGGCCAATTTACCTCATCGGGAGTCGGCGCTGCCGTTTCTGGCGCAGGTGAGGCGGACTTCTTCCTCGGTCTGCCCTCCTCGTTCGGTCGCGGCGTCAGCACCGGCACCGCTTGGGAACAATCCACCAACATCATCGCCGGCTACGCCGAAGATACTTGGCGCCTCAGCGACAAGCTCACCCTGAACCTGGGGCTCCGCTACGAAGCGCACACCCCCTGGGTTGAGACGAACGATCAGCAGGCCAACTACAACTTCGTTACTGGTAACGTCGACTTGGCCAACCAGAACGGTGCCAGCCGCGCCCTTTACAACGGCTTCTACGGCGGTCGCGACTTCCAGCCCCGCGTCGGTTTTGCCTATACTCCCGGCGGTCGCTTCGGCAACCACACAGTCATTCGTGGCGCCTTCACCATCTCGTCCTATCTCGAAGGCACCGGCACCAACCTCCGTCTGCCTCTGAACGCTCCGTTCACCCCCGCGGAAATCAACTCGGACTACAGCCTCAAGGCCCTTCCGCTGACTTCCACCACCGACGGCATCGTCGGAGCGGCTGCTAGCGCATCCTGCGCCGCACCCACCTACGACTGCTACGCTGGTGCCTATCTCCGCGTTTGGGATCCCAACGTTCAGCCCGCCATCGACGACCAGTGGAACCTGACCGTTCAGCACCAGTTCTGGAATGACACCACCTTCCAGATCGGCTACGTCGGTCAGCGTGGCACGCACCTCATGGTGCCCTTCGACTACGCGCAGCGCGTTCTGCTGCCCAGCACGACCTGCGCCACTGCTCCTTGCACCGCGGACAGCCCCTTCTTTGCCGCGAACCCCACTCTCTACAACGTCCTCAGCAACGGCGGCACCACCGGCGCCTACGTCTCCGGTACACAGTCCAACGGAACGATGTCCTACAACTCGCTCCAGGCTGTGTTGCAGAAGCAAATGAGCCGGGGCCTCCAATACCAGGTGTCTTACACCTATTCCAAGTGCATGTCTGACAGCACCGGCTACTACGGCGCGTGGAGCAACGCTCTCAGCGCCTCCGCCTACTGGCAGAACGTTTATGACCAGAAGGCCGAATGGGCCCCCTGCTACTACGACGCCACTCACGTTCTCACCGCCTATGCCATCTACGAGTTGCCCTTCGGTCGCGGCCAGCAATTTGGTCACGACATGAATCGCGTTCTCGACGCGGTGGTTGGTGGCTGGCAGGTTTCTCCCATCGTCACCTTCCGCACGGGCTGGCCGATGCCTGGCCCCGGCGGCGACGACAACTCCGGCACCTACAGCCGCGGCGCGCGCGCCGACTGCACGGGTATCCCGAAGATCCTTGGCGAGTCGCCAATCGATCAAACAGCCTTCCCCGGCACCGGTGGTTATCAGTGGTTCACTAACAGCGGCGACTTCAGCAACGCTGCGGTTGGTACCTTCGGCAACTGCCCGGCCCAACTCGGTTATCTCCGCGGGCCTCACTACACGGACGTTGACCTCGGACTGGCCAAGAATTTCCAGCTGACCGAACGGTTCAGACTGCAGTTCCGCTCCGAATTCATCAACGCCTTCAACCACGTGCAACTGAACGCGCCTAGCATGGGACTCGGTTCCGGCCAAGGCCAGATCACCAGTGCTCAGCCGTCGCGCCAGATTCAGTTCGCGCTCAAACTCTACTACTAGCAGCAAGCCGCGTATAATGAGGCAGGCGATCACCCCCGCCTGCCTCATTTTCTTTTTAGGGGACCTGCGGTTTCAGGAACACCGCTTCCGACATGCCTAAATTCCATTCCCGTTTATTTCCCTCGATTCTCCTTCTCTTCATTCCACTCGGCCACACCACTCTTTTCGCTCAATCCGCACCCAAAGCTGCTGCCGCTCCTACCGCCGAGCAGGCCCTCGATCTCGCGCAACACGGCCGTTGCAAAGAGGCCATTCCCACGCTCAAGCGTGCCCTTAGCGCCACCAACAATTCCGTCGACCTCCGGAAGCAGGCTGCGGTCTTGGGTCTTCGCTGCTCCCTCGCCACCGACGATCGTGACTCCGCCGTCACCTTCCTCCAGCAGATGCACAAGCAATTCCCCAAAGATCCCGACATCCTCTACATGGTCGTCCACGCTTATTCCGACCTTTCCACTCGCAGTTCCGAAGACCTGGCGCGCACTGCGCCGCAATCCACCGCCGCACTCAAGCTCGCTGCCGAAGCCTACGAAATGCAGGGAAACTGGGATGAAGCCCAGCATCAATACGAAACCATCCTGAAGCGCGACCCGCAGGAACCCGGAATCCACTTCCTGCTCGGTCGTGCACTCCTGTCCCGCCCGAATCCTACCCCCGAAATGCTTGACCGCGCTCGCGATGAATTTCAGAAAGAACTGCAGGTGAACCCCACCAACGCCGGAGCCCACTACGTCCTAGGCGAACTCGCCCGCAAAAAAGAAAATTGCGACGAAGCCATCTCACACTTCGCGCAAGCCACCAGACTCGACAACAATTTCGCCGAAGCCTACCTGGGTTGGGGCTATTGCCTCACCACGCAGAAAAAATACGAAGACGCCGTCGCCAAGCTGCGCATCGCCGAACGTCTGATGCCCGGCAATCCAGCCGTCCACTTCGCCCTGGGCACAGCATTAAATTTCGCCGGTCAGAAACAGGAAGCCCAAAAGGAATTCGCCATTCACCGCCAGCTAACCGCCGCCGCCGCCCCCACTCCTCCGCCCCAGTAACGTTCTAGCCGTTGTAGGGTCCGCCTTCTGAGGCAAACCGTCATCCCGAACGAAGTGACGGCTCTCTCTCTTCGCATCGCCGCGTCTTGTCTCCCACTCACAGTCAACTCCGGCTACCGTAGGGGCGCAGCACGCTGCGCCCCATGTCCGCACGGATGCTCGCTTCATGCTCTTCGTTTTTGCCTTATCCCTTGTAGCGGCCACCTTCTGACTGTTTGCGGAAAAAATGCCTGGCATTGTGGGTCGGAGCTTTAGCTCCGACGTAAATTGCTTGTTCTAAATGGGCTTTAGCTCCTGAGGAACTGTTTTCGGCTTTTCCTTAGCCTGTTCTGAGGCGGGCGCTTTATCGCATCGCCGCGTCTTGTCTCCCACTCACAGTCAACTCCGGCCATCCGTAGGGGCGCAGCACGCTGCGCCCCATGTCCGCACGATGTGTCCATGAGGGCACCCGCCCTACGATCTTTCTGGAATGTTACCGACTATGCGCAAACCGGTCTTCCGTCTTCGCCCCCGCGTCCGCGGTCACCGCGTCGCGCTGTTCCCGCAGACACGCCATCCCCGCTTCGATGGCCCGATAATCAATCTCCAACAACGCTTTATTCCGCACTTTCGCGCGTAGCACCGCCGCCGCGCTCTCTTTCGGCAACGCGTGCGTCAATTCCAGCAACGCTCCCAGCATCACCATATTTGTCGCTTTCGTGGTTCCCAGCTTGTCCGCAATCTCCGACGCCGGCACGCAATAGATCATCGCCTCCTGCGGCGGAAACCCCGCTGGCAATTTCGACGCGTTATAAAACACCGTCCCGTGTGGTCCCACCTGCTTCGCAAACTTGTTCAACGAAATTTCGTTCATCGCAATCAGCACGTCCGGATGTTCCACCAGCGGTGATCCCACCCGCTCGTGCGACAAGCACACATGGCAATGCGCGCTCCCGCTGCGCATCTCTGGGCCGTACGACGGCAGCCAGCTCACTTCCCGTCCCGCGCGCATGCCCATCTCCGCCAGAATCTGCCCCAGCAGCAGCACGCCCTGCCCGCCAAATCCCGCAATATTCACCCGCAAATCCGTCCGCTGCAGCTCACCGCCGCACGGCGCCGGTTCTTTCGGCACTTCCTCTGGCGTATCGCTCACATGCAACAACTCCCGCACGCTCACTTGCGGCACCGCGTCATTCACCGCCTCCGGCTTGTGCTCGCGATACACCCCCAGCGGAAACACGCTGAGCATTTTCTCCTCAATCCACTTCCGCGATTCCTGCGGCGTCATCTTCCAGATCGTGGGGCATGGCGACAGAATCTCTACGAACGTGAATCCCACTCCGTCGCGCTGCAACTCCAGCGCCTTCCGCACCGCCTTCCGCGCCTTCATAATGTTCTTGTTGTCGTGCAGCGAAACCCGCTCCACATACACCGGCGCGTTCAACGTCGCCAGCAGTTCTGCCATGTGCAATGGATACCCCTCGTTCGAAGGCCTCCGCCCCCACGGCGAAGTCGTGCTCGCCTGTCCCACCAGCGTTGTCGGCGCCATTTGCCCGCCGGTCATCCCATAAATCGCATTGTTCACGAAAAAGACCGTGATCTTTTCCCCGCGATTCGCTGCATGAATGATTTCCGCTGTGCCAATCGCCGCCAAATCGCCGTCGCCTTGATACGAAATCACCATGCTGCTCGGATTCGACCGTTTCACCGCCGTCGCCACCGCCGGCGCCCGCCCGTGCGCCGATTGCACGTTCCCCGTGTCGAAATAGTAGTAAGCGAACACCGAGCAGCCCACCGGACTCACAAACACCGTGCGGTCCTGCACGCCCATGTCCGCAATGGCTTCCGCAATCAGCTTATGCACCACGCCATGTCCGCACCCCGGGCAGTAGTGCGTCTGGTGCTGCAATTCCGACTTCCGCTCATACTTCTCATAAAATACAGGTGACTTTGATTCGATTACTTTGTATTCGTCCACAACGCCACCTCATTCCGTAATCTTGCAAACTCTGCGCTGCGCAACAACCATCGCGCGTTCACACGCCCCACTCCGCCACCATGCCCATGCGCTCGTACACTACCTTGCACACTTCGTCCGCCAGCGGCACATTCCCGCCCGTCCGCGTGTACAACTCCACGTTCACCCGCCCGTCCAGTGTCAGTCGCACATCTTCCACCATCTGCCCCGTGCTCATTTCCACCGCCAGCACCATCTGCGCCCGCCGTGCTGCCTTCCGCAGCGCCTCTGCAGGGAACGGCCATAGCGTGATCGGACGGAACAATCCCGCGCGCAGCCCTTCTTTCCGCGCCATATCCACCACGCTCCGCAGCACCCGCGACGTGATTCCGTAGCCCACCAGCAGCACTTCCGGATCCTCTGCCTGGTACAACTCGTAACGCGGCTCGCGTTCCGCCGCCACTTTGTACTTCGCTTCCAGCTTCATCACATGCGCTTCCAGGTCGTCCGGTTCCAGGTAAATCGAAGAAATCAGATTCTTCCGCGTCTCCGCATCCCCGCGCACCGCCCACGGTTTCTCAGGACGCCCCGCTTCGGTCGACTTCAATTCCAGCGGCTCCATCATCTGCCCGATAAATCCATCCGTCAGCACCACCGCCGGATTGCGGTAACGGTCCGCCAAATCAAATGCCAGCATCGTCAGATCCGCCATCTCCTGTACCGACGCTGGTGCCAGCACCAGGTTCCGGTAATTTCCGTGCCCCCCGCCTTTTACCACCGCGAAGTAATCGCTCTGCTCCGGCGCGATGTTCCCCAGTCCCGGCCCGCCCCGCACCACGTCCACTACCACGCATGGCAACTCCGCTCCCGCCAGATACGACATGCCTTCCTGCATCAAGCTCAATCCCGGCCCAGACGACGCCGTCATCACCCGCGTCCCCGCTGATGCCGCTCCATATACCATGTTGATCGCTGCCACTTCGCTTTCCGCCTGCAAGAACGTTCCGCCCACTTGCGGCAGATATTCCGCCGCGGCCTCCGCGATTTCGCTCGCCGGAGTAATCGGATAACCGTAATACGCCGTGCAGCCCGCCAGCACCGCGCCTTTCACCACCGCCACGTTGCCCTTACAAAGTTGCCGCATGGCTCCCCTCCACTTGCGTGTTCACTGCCTTCGGCGTCATCAGCCGGTATACCGTAATCGCCCCCGGTTCTGGGCAAACGTAAAAACAGATCCCGCAGCCGGAGCAATTCTCCCCGGTGTAGTGCGCCGGGTGCACTCCATAGGGATTCAGCTCCGGCAGCAGGATCAGGCACTTGGGCGGACAAGCGTCCACGCAAATGCCACACCCCTTGCATTCCTCCGTATCCACCGTAACTTTTCCTCGTGCTTGTGCCGCCATGCCTCACCTCACCTGAAGCGCCGGCCGTTGCAGCCAGCGCGTCTTCTCGCAATAGGCATACAACTCATCCCGAAACTTGGGATGGGCAATCTGAATGAGCGCTTCTGCACGCTGCCGCACCGTGCGCCCGTGCAGATACGCCACGCCAAATTCCGTCACCACGTAATGCACGTCCCCCCGCGATGTCACCACGCCCGCTCCCGGGTCCAGCATCGGTGCAATCCGCGAAACCGCCCCATTTTTCGCCGTTGCCGGTATCGCAATGATCGGTTTTCCGCCCTTCGAACGCGCCGCCCCGCGCATGAAGTCCACTTGCCCACCAATCCCGCTGTAAAAATAAGTCCCGATCGAGTCCGCGCACACCTGCCCGGTCAAATCCACCTGCAATGCCGAATTGATCGCCACCATCTTGGTGTTCTGCGAAATCACCCAAGGATCATTCGCATACCGGTTCGGGTGAAACTCGAACATGGGATTGTTGTCCACAAAATCGAACAGCTTCTTCGTCCCCAGCACAAACGAAAGAATGATTTTCCCGCGGTGGATCGATTTCCGGCTTCCATTCAGCACGCCCGCCTCAATCAACGGGATCACGCTGTCGCTGATCATCTCGCTCTGGATTCCCAGATCCTGGTGATGCATCAGCTCCAGCAAGACCGCATCCGGAATCCCTCCGATGCCCAACTGCAGCGTCGAGCCATCCTCAATCAGGCTGGCCACATTCTTCCCGATAGCATGATGTGTTTCCGTAATCTCGATGGATTTCAGTTCACACAACGGACGCGACACTTCCACGATCGCGTCAATGTCCCGCACGTGCAGGAAGCAATCGCCAAACGTGCGCGGCATCTGATCGTTCACCTGCGCCACCACGAACTTCGCGCAGCGCGCCGCCGTCAGCGTCGCGTCCACGCCCACACCAAAACTGCAAAACCCGTGCGCATCCGGCGGCGACACCTGCACCAGCGCCACGTCGATGGGCATCTGTCCGTTCTCGAACAGTTCTTCCACTTCACTTAAAAAGATTGGTGTATAGTCCGCGCGTCCCTCATTGATCGCCTGCCGCACGTTCCCGCCCAGGAACATCCCGTTGTGCCGGAAGTGGCCTTCCAGTTCCGGCGCAACATAGTCCGCGCGTCCCGCGGTCATCAGGTGCAGAATCTCCACATCCTTCACATGCGGCGCACGCGCCATTAGCGCTTCCACCAGCGTTTCCGGTTCGGCGCATCCCGGGTGAATGTACACCCGCATATTCGACTGAATGCACTGTACCGCTTCCGCGGCCGTCACGGTCTTTCTCCGGTAGTCATCTCGCCAGTTCATAAAGGCTCCTGAGAACCGACCGCCCTCCACCATGGCCTGCCGGAAGATTTTGTGTAAGTTATTGTTAATGAAGTGCTTGGGAGTGACTCGGGAACGGATCGCCCGATTCCTGATTGCTCGTTCCATTCCGCCAGCATCCGCATAGACGCTGCCTCCCAGTAAGAAACTGCAACTCGCTTGCCATCCCCGCTCCTCCAGGCCGGGTACCAATACCTTCCCCTACAACCACTTATAGCCAACCTAAGTTTTGCTTATGACAGCTCTTGCGGCTTTTCGCTCATTCCCCCGCTCCTCGTTGCGCCGCCTGACTCATTTGTCCGTCACAGCCCTTTGTGACCTCCGCACCCCATCTCTCCCCGCTTCGTGTTCATCTCGCTACCATTTTCTGCTGCGAAACTCTCCTCATGTTTGTGCGCATTCCTTCTTTCACGGGTGTATGTTTAAGAAACGAATCAGATCCGATGAGGAGTCCATGGCAAAGTTACGTTTCCTCGTTTCGTTGACCACCAACGACAACGACTATCAGATCGAGCAAGCACGCGCGGCAGAACAGGCCGCCAAAAAACTGGGCGTCGATCTCCAAATCATCTACGCCGATAATGACGCCATCAATCAGAGCACGCAGATCCTGAAAGCCGTGCAGGCCGCAGCCGAAGATCGACCCAGTGCCATCGTGTTTGAACCGGTCGGAGGCACGGCACTGCCGCAAGTCGCTCGCGCCGCCGTCAATGCGGGAATCGGCTGGGCGGTTTTGAACCGCGATGCCAATTACGTGCCCGAACTTCGCAAAGCGAGCAAGACCCCCGTCTTCGCCGTCAGTTCCGATCACGTGGAGATTGGCCGTATCCAGGGGCGCCAGTGCGCCGCGCTTCTTCCGACCGGTGGTACGGTTCTTTACATTCAAGGTCCGTCAGAAAATTCCGCCGCCAAAGAACGCACTCTCGGCATGCAGGAAGCCAAGCCCGGCAATATTCATCTCACCATGCTCAAAGGGCAGTGGACCGAAGAAAGCGCGCAGCGCGCCGTGCGTTCCTGGCTGAAGCTGACCACTTCGCAAAAAGCCACCGTCGATATCATCGCTGCCCAAGACGACTCCATGGCCATCGGTGCGCGCAAGGCGTTCCAGGAGTTACCGTCCGAGATCGAACGCGAACGCTGGCTCGCTCTGCCATATCTCGGTTGCGACGGCCTGCCCAACACCGGACAATCCTGGGTCCGCAGCGGCCTGCTCACC
>Ga0335076_10005281_pt1 | contig 13055 bp, 12 predicted proteins | sample Lox_Sample_25_FD_206717 | JGI IMG/M metagenome (GOLD analysis project Ga0335076, IMG submission 206717) | Soil microbial communities from Loxahatchee National Wildlife Refuge, Florida, United States - Lox_Sample_2.5 | ecosystem: Environmental > Terrestrial > Soil > Wetlands | place: USA...
GCCGGTCGATGAACCGCCGAGAATGCCCTCGGCCTTTAGCAGAGACCGCGCGGTCGAGAAACTCTCTTCGTCGGGAATCGAATACGCATGCTTGACCGAGGAGAAGTCGGCGATGCCCGGAACGAAGTCCTCACCAATTCCTTCCACCGCCCACGAGCCCGGCGGCCCGTGTTTGCCGGTCAACACCTGGTCGCGCAGGATCGAGCCGACCGGATCGGCAAGCACGAACTCGACCGCGGGTTGCGCGCGCTTGAAAAACCGCGTCAACCCCGCGAGCGTCCCGCCGGAACCGACGCCGACGACGATCGCATCGAGATCGTGTCCCGTCTGCGCCCAGATCTCCGGACCGGTCGTGAGCTCGTGCGCGAGCGGGTTGGCGGGGTTGTTGAACTGATCGGCGAAAAACGAACCGGGCGTCTCACCGGCGATCCGTGCAGCGACGTCCTGGTAATACGCCGGATGTCCCTTACCGACGTCGGACCGAGTCATGTGCACGTCGGCGCCAAGCGCTTTCAGATGCAGCACCTTCTCGGTCGACATCTTGTCCGGAACGACCAGCACGACCCGATAACCCTTCGCACGCGCGACAAGAGCGAGACCAAGTCCGGTATTGCCCGCGGTCGCCTCGATCACCGTGCCGCCGGGCTTGAGACGGCCGTCGCGCTCGGCGGCTTCGATCATCGAAACCCCGATCCGATCCTTGATCGAGCCGCCCGGGTTCTGAGATTCGAGCTTGAGAAACAACTGGCACGGCCCGGTATCGAGGCGCGACACGCGCACCAGCGGCGTATTGCCGATCTGGTCGAGGACAGCGGGGCGGTCGGAACGGGACATGATGCTGCGGAGGACAGATGCGAGCGTGAACAGTAATACGAAGTGCGAGCGCGCGTTTCTCCGTGAATCTGGTCCGACTTTGCATCCCCTGCGCGCTGCCCGCGGTGTGGGGTACCGCTCCCCGCGCAGTGAACCAACCAAGCAACAGGAAAACGAAGCGCGCTCCTCGCGTAGTGAACACCACGCGCAAACAAGAATGTATCGAGCGCTACCGCACAAGCCCCTGCAACGTCTTGAACGCCGGATGCCCCGCGTGTCGCACCCACTCGAATCCGACCATCTCGGTGGTGACGAGTTTGGCGCCCGCGGCGCGCAGGCGCTCGATCGCTGCGGCTTTGTTGTCCTCGGTGCGCGATCCGCAGGCGTCGGCGACGACCCAGATGTCGAGTCCGTCGCCAAGCATGCCGAGTGCGGTTTGCAGCAGGCAGACGTGCGCTTCGCAACCGGCGATCACCACCTGCGTGCGGCCATGGGAGAAAGCGTCTTGCACCGGTTCACGCAGCCCGTCGGGATACGCGTCGAAGTGCGTCTTCGCGATCACCGTCCTGCAGGCCTCGCGGATCTCGGGGATGTTGGCACCGAGCTTCGCCGGGCTTTGTTCTGTGGCGATTGCGGGTACGCCGACGGCATTCGCGAGGCTCGCGAGGCGGACTGCGTTGCGCACGATCGCGTCGCCGTCGTGGATGGCCGGCATCAGCCGAGCCTGGTAGTCGACCAGGACCAGCAGCGATTTGTCGGCATCGAGAAGCGAAGGACCGGACGGGTTGCGCATCACCGCGCAACTTTAGCGCCGATCGTCAGGAGCGCGGCGGCGCTTTAGTCCTGTTCCCAGGGCAGACCGGCGAGGCGCCAGCCGTTGATGTGACCGCGTTGGCGCGAGTTGTCGATCTGGCCTTCGAAACCTTCCAGCACGTTGTAGACGCGCGCGAATCCCGCTGCTGCGGCCACTGTCGCCGCCGCGTGCGAACGCACGCCGCTGCGGCAGATCAGCAGCACCGGTGTGTCGAGCGCGACCTTGTCGCGCAGCGCCTGCACGAATTTTTCGCGTGGCGCCGGGTCCTTGCCGTGCCATTCGACGTTGGCCGAGCCGGGCACGTGGCCGACGAACTTGTATTCCGGCTCGGTGCGGACGTCGATGAGCGTTGCCGCGCCCTGTTGGACGAGTTGCCACGCCTCCGGTGGGGTCACCGCACCGGCGTACGCGAGTTCCAGTTCCGCCTGTCGTACGCGCGCGACGTCGAACAGGTCGGTCGGCGTGTTCGCCACCGCACCGCCGGCTGCCTCGTCGCGTCCCAGAAAGCGATCCATCGAAGTTCTCTTGCCCTCAACCGTCATTGTCCGAGACGCCCCTGCCGACATGTCGGCCAACTGGTAATGCCCTTAGAAGATGTGGTTCTTTACCGCGCCGCGTTCATAGCCTTACGAGATAAAGGCATGACGCATCCATTCGTTGCGCTGCCGGCGGATCTCTACCCTTCGCATCAGCAGCGAAATCCTTTGCAGGAAACCCCGTGGATCTGCACTTCATTCTGGGCGGCGCGCTCGTCGGCTTCATCGTCGGTGCGACCGGCGTTGGTGGCGGCTCGCTGATGACGCCGCTGCTCACGCTTTTCTTCAACGTGCCGGCCCAGATTGCGGTTGGCACGGATTTGTTGTTCGCATCGATCACCAAGGCGAGCGGTGCGGTCGCCCATGCACGGCGCGGCAGCGTCGATTGGCCGATCACCGGATGGCTCGTCGCCGGCAGTGTCCCAGCAGCGGTCGCCACGCTGGCAGCGGTGCATGTACTCAAACCGGATGCGGTGGTCTTCGCCGAGATCGTCAAGCGCACGCTGGGCGTTGCGCTGTTTCTCACTGCGACCGCGCTGGTATTCAAGGCGCAGATCCAGGCGCTTGGCCAACGCTTCGCGGGCGGCGGCCAGCGCGTCCTCACGCTCGCTGCGGCGAGCGGCGCGGGTTCGGTGCGCGTGACGGAAGAACGCGTTGCGCGGCCGTTGCCGACCCTCCTGATCGGCGCCGTGATCGGCACACTGGTGACGCTGACCTCGGTGGGCGCCGGTGTGATCGGCGTGGTCGCGCTGTTCTTCCTCTATCCGCTGTTGCCGACGCGCCAGATCGTCGGCTCCGATATCGCGCACGCCGTGCCCCTCACGCTGGTGGCGGGCCTCGGTCACGTTTCGCTCGGCAACGTCAACTGGTCGATGCTCGGCATGCTGCTGATCGGCTCGTTGCCCGCCATCCATCTCGGCGCCGCCGTGGCGCATCGACTGCCCGAGCGCGCGCTGCGCATCGCGCTGTCGGTGATGCTGATCGGCATCGGCGCGCGGCTCGCTTTCGGTTAAGGGCTTCGCCATGTACCGCTACGACGCATTCGACCACCGCATCGTGCAAGAGCGAGTCGCGCAGTATCGCGGCCAGCTCGAGCGCCATCTCGCCGGCAAGCTGAGCGAGGACGAGTTCCGCCCGCTGCGCCTGCAAAATGGGCTGTATATCCAGCGGCACGCGCCGATGCTGCGCATCGCGATTCCGTACGGACTGATCTCGGCGGAGCAGATGCGCAAGCTCGCGCATATCGCGCGCCGTTATGACCGCGGCTACGGCCACTTCAGCACGCGCCAGAACCTCCAGTTCAACTGGATCAAGCTGGAAGAGACCGCCGACATCCTGGCCGAACTCGCCAGCGTCTCGATGCACGCCATCCAGACCAGCGGCAACTGCGTGCGCAACATCACCAGCGACGAGTTCGCCGGCATCACGCGCGACGAGATCGTCGATCCGCGCCCGCTCGCCGAAATCCTGCGCCAGTGGAGCACGTTCCATCCCGAGTTCGCCTACCTGCCGCGCAAATTCAAGATCGCGGTGTCGGGCAGCCGCGAGGACCGCGCAGCGACGGCGTTCCATGACATCGGCTTGTTCGCGCTGCGCTCGCCCGAAGGCGAGAAGGGCTTTCGCGTGTCGGTCGGCGGTGGCATGGGCCGCACGCCGGTGATCGGCACGGTGATCCGCGATTTCCTGCCATGGCAGGAATACCTGAACTACTGCGAAGCGATCCTGCGCGTTTACAACCGCTATGGCCGGCGCGACAACATCTGGAAGGCACGCATCAAGATCCTGGTGCGCGCGCTGGGCGGCGAAGAATTCGCACGCCAGGTCGAAGAAGAGTTCGCTCACCTGCAAGGCGGACCGAGCACGGTTCCGGACGCGGAATACGAGCGCGTGGCCGCGCACTTCGAACCGTTCGATTACGAAACCGATCTTGCCGATACGATCGACTTGCGCGGCGACAAGCCGTTCGCGCGGTGGGTCGAGCGCAACGTGCGCGAGCATCGCGTCACCGGTTATCGCGCCGTCGTGCTTTCGCTCAAGAAGACCGGCACCGCGCCGGGCGATGCAACCGCCGAGCAGATGGACGTGGTTGCCGACTGGTCGGAGCGCTACGGCTTCGGCGAACTGCGTGTCACGCACGAGCAGAACCTGGTGTTGCCGGACGTGCGCGTCGATCAGCTGTATGCGCTCTGGAAGGACGCGCGGGCGGCCGGGCTCGCCACGCCGAACATCGGGCTTCTGACTGACATCATCGCGTGCCCGGGCGGCGATTTCTGCGGCCTGGCCAACGCGAAGTCGATCCCGATCGCCAAGGCGATCCAGCACCGCTTCGATGACCTCGACTACGTCTACGACCTGGGCGAGATCAACCTCAATATCTCCGGCTGCATCAACTCGTGCGGCCATCATCACGTCGGCCACATCGGCATCCTCGGCGTCGACAAGGACGGCTCCGAGTGGTACCAGGTCTCGATCGGCGGCGCGGACGGATCCGACGCCGCGCATGGTCGGGTCGCCGTCGGCAAGATCCTCGGGCCGTCGTTTGCGGCCGACGAAGTGCCGGACGTGATCGAGAAGCTGATCGGCGTCTATGTCGCGCGCCGCGAGGACGACGAGCGCTTCATCGACACCGTCGTGCGCCTCGGCATCGATCCGTTCAAGCAGGGCGTCTACGGATCGCGCCCCGGCAAGAACGAATCGGCGCTCGCGGAGGCGGCATGAGCGGTGCCGTGTTGCGGGCCGACGCCAGCTGGGCCGCCGATTCGACGCGTGTCGTGCGCGAAATCCTCGCGCAGCCGATCGTGCCCGGCGACATCGTTCCACTCGCCGATTATCTGGCGTTACCGGCGAACCGGCGCGGCGCGATCGGCGTCTGGCTTGCAGCGGACAGCGAGCCCGCGCAAATCGCACCGTTCGCGACCGAGCTCGCGTTGATCGCGATCGATTTCCCCGCGTTCAAGGACGGCCGCGGCTTTTCGATCGCGACGCTGCTGCGCACCCGGTATGGCTTCACGGGCGACCTGCGTGCGATCGGCGATGTGCTGATCGACCAGCTGTTTTACATGCGCCGCGTGGGCTTCACGTCGTTCGCGCTGCGCGCCGATCAGGATCCTGGTGCGGCGGTCGCCGCGCTGCGGACATTCAGCGACGTCTACCAGGCCAGCGTCACGCAGCCCCTTCCGTACTTCCGCCGTCGTGCGGCGCACGGAGCGCGGCCATGATCGAGCGCATCGAATCCGCGCTTGCGGTGCTGCGTGCGGCGGCCGGGCTGCCGCCGGCGACGTTTTCCACCAGCTTTGGCGCGGAGGACATGGTCGTGCTCGACCTCATCCGCCGCCACGCGTTGCCGATTTCGATCTTCACGCTCGATACCGGCCGCCTGCCGCAAGAGACGTATGACCTCATGCAGAAGGTCGAAGAACGTTACGGCCGTTGTGTCGCGACGTATTTCCCGGATGCGCAACGCGTGCAGCGCCTGGTCGCGGAAAACGGCATCAACGGTTTCTATGCCTCGGTCGAGAACCGCAAGGCGTGCTGCGCGGTGCGCAAGCTCGAGCCGCTCGGGCGCGCGCTCGCCGGCAAGCGCGCCTGGGTGACCGGCCTGCGCGCCGAGCAGTCGATCACACGCGCCGATCTCGCCAAGCGCGAGACCGACGCCGAGCGCGGCCTGGAGAAATTCAATCCGCTGGCGGACTGGTCCGAGTCCGACGTGTGGGCGTACATCCGCTCCAACGATGTGCCCTACAACGCGTTGCACGATCGTTTCTATCCGAGCATCGGTTGCGCGCCGTGCACGCGCGCAATCACGCCGGGCGAAGACCTGCGCGCCGGCCGGTGGTGGTGGGAGAACGCCGAGAACAAGGAATGTGGCCTGCACATCAAGGATGGCAAGGTCATGCGCTTGAAGGACATTGCAGTGAAAGAGATCGCATGAGCGCCGTTGAGGTCATCCCAAGCGCGCCCGCGGTCATCCCGAACGCAGGAGCGCACGCACTCACCCACCTCGATTGGCTCGAGGCGGAAGCGATCCACATCCTGCGTGAAGTCGCGGGCCAGGCGTCCAATCCGGCGCTGCTGTTCTCCGGCGGCAAGGATTCGATCGTGTTGCTGCACCTCGCGACCAAGGCATTCCGCCCCGCGCGTTTTCCTTTCCCGCTGCTGCACATCGACACCGAGCACAACTTCCCCGAAGTGATCGAGTTCCGTGACCTGCGCGCCGCCGAACTCGGCGAGCGACTGATCGTGCGCAGCGTCGGCGATTCGATCAAGTCGGGCCGCGTCGTCCTGCGCACACCGGACGAATCGCGCAACAAACACCAGTCGGTCACGCTGCTCGATGCGATCGCCGAGTTCGGTTTCGATGCGTGCATCGGCGGGGCGCGCCGCGACGAGGAAAAGGCGCGCGCGAAGGAGCGCGTGTTCAGCTTTCGCGACGAGTGGGGCCAGTGGGATCCGAAGAACCAGCGCCCCGAGCTCTGGAACCTCTACAACGCGCGTGTCGCCAAGGGCGAAAACGTGCGCGTGTTCCCGATCTCCAACTGGACCGAACTCGACGTGTGGCAATACATCGCGCGCGAGCAGCTCGCGGTGCCCAGCATCTACTTCGCGCACACGCGGCCGATCGTTCGCCGTGGCGGTGCGCTGGTCCCCGTCACCGAATTGACGCCCCCGCGTCCGGGCGAAACGGTCGAAGACCTGCAGGTGAGATTCCGCACGGTCGGCGACATCACGTGCACGTGCCCGGTCGCGTCGACCGCGGCTGACTACGAACAGATCGTCGCCGAAACGACGAGCGCCACGCTGACCGAGCGTGGCGCCACGCGGATGGACGACCAGACGTCCGAAGCGTCGATGGAGCAGCGCAAGAAGGAAGGTTATTTCTGATGAAGCGCGAATTGATCCCCGGCCTCGGTGGCGCGGTTGTCGACGCCGACGATCGTGGCGTGCTGCGCTTTCTCACCTGCGGCAGCGTCGACGACGGCAAGAGCACGCTGATCGGCCGGCTGCTGTACGACACCAAGACGCTTCTGTCCGACACGATCGCCACGCTCGAGAAGACCTCGGCCAAGCGTGGCTTGTCCGCGCTCGACCTCTCGCTGTTGACCGACGGCTTGGTAGCCGAGCGCGAGCAGGGCATCACGATCGACGTGGCGTATCGCTACTTCGCCACCGCGCGTCGCAAGTTCATCATCGCCGATGCGCCGGGCCACGAGCAGTACACGCGCAACATGGTGACTGCCGCTTCGACAGCGGATGTCGCGGTGCTGCTGGTCGATGCGCGCAGGGGAGTGCTGCCGCAGACCAAGCGCCATGCAACGCTCGCGACGCTGCTCGGTATCCGTCAGCTGATCGTCGCGGTCAACAAGATGGACCTGGTGGGCTTTGCGCGTGAGCGCTTCGAGGCGATCCGCGCCGATTTCCAGGCCTGGATCGCCAATCACGCCGATGCAACCGTCGACGTCCGCTACCTGCCGATCAGTGCGCTCGAAGGCGACAACGTCGTCGATCGCAGCGGACAGCTCGACTGGTACACGGGCCCGACGCTCGTCGAGTTGCTCGAGCAGGCGCCGAGCGAGCAGTTGAACATCGAAAGCGCGGCTCGCCTGCCGGTGCAGTGGGTGTGTCGACCCGCGCAGTCGGATTTTCGCGGTTATGCCGGACGTCTCGAAGCCGGCACGCTCGCGGTCGGCGACGACGTGATCGTGCTGCCGGGCGGACTGCGCTCGCGCGTCACGCGCATCGCGATCGGTGAAGCCGAACTGCAGCTTGCAGTCGCGGGCCAATCGGTGATGGTGTCGCTGGCGGACGAGCGCGATGTCTCGCGCGGCGACACGATTGTGCGCGCCGACGAAGGCGCGCCCGCCTTGCGGCAACAACTCGGCGCGACGTTGTGCTGGTTGTCGGCAACACCGCTTTCCACGGCGCGCAGCTATGTGCTGCACCACACGACGCGCGGTGTGAAGGCGCGTGTCGCCGCGGTGGATGCGCGCCTCGATATTCATTCGCTGGCGTGGGGCACCGACGGGCTTGCCGTCGGCTTGAACGACATCGTGCGCGTGCAACTGAAGACGCAACAGCCGCTGGTCGCCGATTCGTATCGCGCCAATCGCGACACCGGGAGCTTCATCCTGGTCGACGAAGCGACCAACGACACGGTCGCTGCAGGTCTTATCGACTAACTCGAAGTAGCCAAATGGACGGAACCGCTTCAACGCCGGTCAAGCCGGCGAAGGTGCCTGGCGAACTGGCGCCCGCCAAATACACGCGGCAGAAGATCACCTGGATCAAGCCGTGGACCGATCACCTGTTCTCGTTTCGCATCACGCGTGACGCAGGCTATCGCTTCAAGCCGGGTCAGTTCGCGCGCCTGGGTGTTTATCGCGACGACGGTAAAAAGGGTCCGCGTTATGTCTGGCGCGCTTATTCGATCGTGTCGGCCGACTACGACGAGTACCTCGAGTTCTATTCGATCGTGGTGCCGGACGGCGACTTCACGACGCGCCTTGCAGAACTGCGCGTCGGCGACGAGATCCTGATCGAGAAGATGGCGTACGGCTTTCTCACGCAGGATCGCTTCGAAGGCGGCAAGGACCTGTGGCTGCTTTCGTCCGGCACGGGGCTGGCGCCGTTCATCTCGATCCTCCATGACCTGCACGCGTGGCAACAGTACGAGCGGCTGGTCCTCGTGCACTCGGTGCGCCATGCGAACGAACTGGCGTACCGCGACACGGTCGAGACGTTCCGAACCCACGAACTGTTCGGTGAAGAACTCGCGGCCAAGCCGGACAAGCTCGTTTACGTGCCGATCGTCACGCGCGAGCACTTCGACGATGCGTTGAACGCGCGCATTCCCGCCTTGATTGCGAGCGGCGCGCTCGAGGCGCGGGCGGGTGTGAAGCTCGATCACGCGCGCAGCCGGATCATGATCTGCGGCAATCCTGAAATGGTGGACGACATCCGCCATCACTTGCAGAGCGCCGGCTATCGCGTCTCACGGCGCGGCGAACCTGGGCACATGGCGGTCGAGAACTACTGGTAGCGACGATGGTGGGCAAGGTCTACCTGGTCGGCGCGGGTCCGGGTGATCCGGAGTTGCTCACGCTGGCCGCGGTGCGCGCGCTGAATGCGGCCGATGTCGTGTTGGTCGACGATCTGGTCGACCGGGCGGTGCTCGAGCACGCGCGCGCCGGCGCCCGCGTCATTGCGGTCGGCAAGCGCGGCGGCGCACGCAGCACGCCGCAGGCTTTTATCGAACGGCTGATGATCCAGGAAGCGCGCGCCGGCCAGGTTGTCGTGCGGCTCAAGGGCGGCGATCCGTTCCTGTTCGGTCGAGGCGGCGAAGAGAGCGCACATCTGCGCGCCGCCGGCATCGACGTGACGGTCATCCCTGGGATCACCAGCGGGTTGGCAGCGCCGATGGCCGCGGGCATCAGCGTGACGCACCGGGACAGCAGTCCCGGTGTGATCTTCGTGACCGGGCACGAGAAAGACGGCAGCGATGAGCGCGTCGATTGGAGCGCGCTCGTCCGCAGCGGCCTCACCCTGGTGATCTACATGGGCGTCGCGAACGCCGCGCGTATCCAGGAAAAGCTGCGCGCGGCCGGCATGCACGCAGGCACTCCGGTTGCGGCGATCGCAAGCGCGACACTGGCGGAACAGCGCATCGCGACCGGAGCGCTGGAAAGTCTTGCCGATACGCTGCGCGACGGGCAGATCACAAGCCCGGCGATTCTCGTGATCGGTGAGGTCGCGCGCGCGGCGGCGCGGGATCTCGCAAGCCTCGCTGCAACGGCACGCGAAGTCGCTGCCTGACAATCCTCAGCATCATTTAAGCCTGCGCGCATTTTCGCGCTGCGCGCCGACACACGATTGCATGTTGTCAGCGTGGCGCTGCGTCAGCTTTGTAAGAGAGCGCTTCGAGCTAGCCCGATCACGGGGCTTCGCGTCAGCAACCGTGATGCGGTCTGGCGGATAGTTCACGCATGGGTGGAGAGGAGGTGGCAACGAAGTTCTGATGCCCTCGCCGCGGGGGTGTTGCTCTAGACGAAGGAGAGTCACATGCCATCACCACTCAAGCGGCTGCTCGTCGTTGGTTCGATCGCCTTGCTCGCGGCGTGCGGTGGCGGCGGGGGAGGATCGAACAGCGCCCCGCCGGTCACGTCCGCCAACCAGACCGTTGTCGCGGGCACAGTCACCGGTCTGAGTGGCGTCACCGTCGACGGTGTGAGTTACGGCGACAACGCCACCAGCGTGGCGATGGACGTCGATCCGCGCGCCGCTACGCCGGCGACGATGGCCGATGTCAAGGTCGGCCAGCAGGTCGAAGTGCAGGTCGACGCCAACAACCAGGCAACCACCGTCCTGGTGCGCGCCAACGTGATCGGCACGATCGACTCGATCAATCTCACGGCATCGAGTTTCACCGCCGTCGGACAGACGATCGACGTGGTCGCGAGCGGCGCCGGCGCCACGATGTTCGAAGGTGTCAATGGACTGGCCGGATTGAACGTGGGCGACCTCGTCGAAGTACACGGCACGCTCGATTCCTCGGGCAACATCGTCGCGACCCGGGTCGAGCTCAAGCCGTCAGACGGCGTGGTGCGCGTGCGCACCAGCGGGTTCGTGAGCAATCTCGATACGACCGCCAAGACGTTCACGCTGGGCGCACTGACGATCGATTACTCGTCGGCGACCCTCGTGCCGCCCGATGCGACGCTCGCGAACGGCGTGCTCGTGTTCGTCTTCAGCGACCAGTTGCCCAGCGGCGGCAAGCTCGTCGCCAAGGCGATTCGCGTCGCGCGCGAGCCTGCGCTCGGTGGCCATCATGTCATCGTGAGCGGCCTGGTGACGAATGCCAGTTCCGACGGCAAGACGTTCATGGTCGACGGCATCTCGGTCGATGCAAGCGCTGCGCAGGTAAACGGACCGAACAATCCGACGCTCGCCGACATCAAGGACCTCGTGCTCGTGCGCGTGGAAGGCACGCTGAATGGCAGCGGATCTTCGCTGGTGCTGGATGCGACCAGCGTCACCATCATTCCCGCATCGGATCAGCGCGTCATCCTGCTGGTCGGGCAGGTGACCGATTTCGTTTCCGCCTCCAGCTTCCAGGTGCGCGGCACGCCGGTTGACGCGAGCACGGCGACGTTCGTGAACGGCAGTGCGACGGACCTGAAGAACGGCGCGTTCGTGATCGTCAAGGGGCACATCAACGGCGCGGTCGTGCAAGCCGACCAGGTCACCTTCGAGAATCCGCCGCAGAACGTGAGCTTCCACCTGCTCGGCACGGTCAGCAACTTCAGCTCGGCGGCCGGCACGTTCACGCTGCTCGGAATTCCTATGACGCTGGCTTCCAACGTGACGTTCGACAACGGAACCCAGGCGACCTTCGGCAACGGCGACCTGGTCGAAGTGACCGGCATGTTCAACGGAACGACGTTCATGGTGAGCGACGTGCACTTCATAACGCCGGCGCCGGTGCTGGTCTTTGTTAGCGGAACCATCTCCGACGTCACGGCGACGGGCTTCACGATCAACGGCGCATCGATCGGAATCGACTCCGGCACGGTGATCGTCGGGGGACCGCTTGCCGACGGTCAGTTCGTGCAGGTGCAGGCGCGTTGCACGGCGACCACGGTGTCCGGTTCGACCAGTTGCCCGCTCGTGGCGACGCGTGTCGAGGTGATCGCACCGATCGCGACCGCGCGCCTGATCGGGCAGATCACCGACTTCGTCTCGCAGGCCAGCTTCAAAGTGCAGGATCAGTCGATCGATGCGACCGACGCGACCTTCACGAACGGCTCGGCGACTGACCTTGGCAACGGCAAGCTGGTGCGCATTACCGGCAACCTGAGCGGAGGCAAGGTACTGGCGACGAACGTGCAGTTCCTGCCGTAGCGAGGCTCAATAACCCGCCGCGCGATCGACGAAGCCCGGCAGGTCGCGCGCTTCGACGCCGTGTTCCAGCTGCGTCAACGCCGCAACGATCTGCTCCGACGCCGGCCCGTACGGCGTCGGACCGGCGAGATGCGGCGTCACGGTGATCCGCGGGTGCGACCAGAACGGATGCTCGGGCGGCAGCGGCTCGGTGCGAAAGACGTCCAATGTCGCACTGGCGAGCTGGCCCGCATCGAGGGCGGCGATCAAATCGGCATCGACCACGGTTCCGCCGCGGCCGATGTTGATCAGGTGCGAGCCGCGCGGCATGCGCGCGAACACGCGCCGATCGAGCAGATTCTCGGTCTGTGGCGTCATCGGGAGCGCGTTCACCAGCACATGGGTGCGCTCGAGAAACGCATCGAACTGCGTCGCACCCGCAAACGTCTCGATGCCGGCGATCACTTGCATCCGGCGTGACCAGCCGAGCACGCGGTAGCCGAATCGCACCGCTGCGTCGGCGATCGGCCGGCCGATCGCGCCGAGCCCGAGTACGCCAACCACCGGGCTGTCGCCGCGCGGGCGCGACGCGTTCCAGTCGCGCAGCCCGTGCGGTGGCGGAGCGAAGCGCTCCAGCCCGCGCGTGATGCGCGCGATCGCGAAGCAGACGTATTCGGCGATCTTCGGGCCCATGCCCGCATCGACCAGACGCAGCACCGGCATCTGCGCCGGCACAACGCCGCGTGCCAGCAACGCATCGACGCCGGCGCCCAGATTGAACACCGCGCGCAGATCCGGCTCGGCGGCAAACAGTTCCGCCGGTGGAAGCCAGACGATCGCATATCGCGCGCCGAGCGGCTTGCCGTTCCAGGGTTGCAGGTCGAAGTTCAATCCGGCGGAACCAAATGCGGTGCCGAGCGCGTCGCGCCAACCGGTGGCGGACATGGTGCCGGTGGCAAGGGCGATCCTGGTCTTTTCGGTCATGCGTCCTCGAGTTCCATCGTGCGCGCGCGCCGACG
>Ga0335076_10005282_pt1 | contig 13055 bp, 10 predicted proteins | sample Lox_Sample_25_FD_206717 | JGI IMG/M metagenome (GOLD analysis project Ga0335076, IMG submission 206717) | Soil microbial communities from Loxahatchee National Wildlife Refuge, Florida, United States - Lox_Sample_2.5 | ecosystem: Environmental > Terrestrial > Soil > Wetlands | place: USA...
CCGATCTTGCGGTGGAATGGGAGAAGGAATACCTACGCATCGACACCACCAACCCTCCTGGGAATGAAGCGCGCGCGGCGGAGTTTTTCAAGAACATTTTCGACAAGGAAGGCATCGAGAACCGGGTCTTCCCTTACGCGCCCCACCGCGCGGATTTGTGGGCGCGCATTTCTCACAATACCGCCCAAGTCCGGCGCCCCATCATTCTGTTGAACCACATGGATGTGGTGACCAGCGATCCGCTGCACTGGAAGCTGCCGCCTTTCAGCGCGGCCGAATTGAAGGGATCGATCTACGGCCGGGGGGCGCAGGACATGAAGAGCGAGGGTCTGGCGCAACTGCTGGTGATGGTGATGCTGAAACGCGAAAAGGTGGCGCTCGACCGTGACATCATCTTCCTGGCGGTCAGCGACGAGGAAGCCGACGGCACCGGCACGGATTGGTTTATCGCCAACCAGCGCGATCTTCTGGGCAACGCGGAATTTTTGGTCAACGAAGGGGGAGAAAATCTGCTGGAGGGCAGCATCCCGAAATATATCGGCGTGGATGTAGGCGAGAAGTCTCCGTTCTGGCTGCACGTCGTGGCGCATGGCAGGCCGGGGCATGGATCGCGTCCGATTGCGGACTCGGCGCCGAACCGGCTGGTGCGCGCGCTGGATCGAATCATCGCCTATCAGACCCCGTTCAAGGTACTGCCGGTGGTCGAGGAGTCACTTCGCGAGATGGCGCCGTACGAGCCGGCGCAGCGCGCGCAACAGTTCCGTAACATCCGCCAAGCGCTGCAAGACAAGAAATTTCAAGACGAGGTGCGGCAGGACGAGTCGCTGAACTTTCTCTTGCGCGACACCATCTCGCTGACCATGCTGGGCGGCTCGGAGCAGACCAACGTGATTCCTCCGGAAGCCTGGGCAAATCTGGATGTGCGCCTGCTGCCGGGTGAGGATCCGAAGGCATTTCTGGAGAGCATTCGCCGCGTGGTGGATGCTCCGAACGTAACCGTGGAACCGGAAACTGACGGGTTCCGGGTCGCAAATTACTCGCCGACGGGCACGGCCTTTTATGACGCTATACGCGATGTCTCGAAGCATTACTTCCCGGGCGCTCCGGTGGTACCGCGCATCACGAGCGGCTACACCGAGAACCAGCGCTACCGTCCGCTAGGTATCAATGCCTACGGATTCTGTCCCTACACCGCGACTGAAGCGGAGGGCAGCACCGAGCACGGAAATGACGAGCGCATTCGCGAGGAAGAGGTACGGCGCGGATTTAGAATTCTGTTTGATGTGGTGGCCAGAGTGGCGGGTGGGGGTTAAGTTCAGTTCTCAGATTTCAGTTCCCGGTTCTCAGTTGAATTGCACACTTAACCATTCTCCCCGCGGCAGTGTTTTTCGTACTGGTCGGTCATGCCTGCGATGTAGTCGCAGACCACTCGGGCCAGCGGTTCATCGGCGGCTTTTTCCTGATAGCTGACGGGCAGCGCGTTGGGCTTCGCCATCCAGAACGAAAACAGGTCCCGGATGATGCGCTCAGCGTCTTCTTTTTCCGGATCGAGGGCTGCGCTGTAGTAAAGCTTCGCGTAGAGAAAGTTCTTGGCCTCGCGGCGCTCGGTTTCCACGTCGGGGCTGAACTTCACGAGACGGGCCGCGCAGTCGCGGACATCGTCGAGGGTCTTGGCGCCGGCCAGCGCGATCTGCACCTCGGTGTGACAGATTAAGTCGCCGACCAGGCGATCGAGTATGCGTTTCAGGGTCTCATTGAATTTCAGTTTTTCTGCGGCGTCGGGAAACTTCTGTTCCATTTCGTGGTAGAAGCGCCCAAACACGGGCACGCCGGAACACAGGTCGGGCAGAGTCAGCAGGTGGGCTTCGTAGCCATCGTCGAGATCGGCGGTATTGTAGGCAATTTCGTCGGCCAGGTCGATCAGCTGGGCCTCGAGCGGGGGCTTACGATCGAGCCAATACGCAGACAGCTGGGGAAACTGGGCGGGGGGATAGTCGCGCGAGTGCTTGATGATGCCTTCGCGCACTTCGAAGGTCAGGTTCAAGCCGCGGAAGGCGGCGTAGCGCATCTCGAAATCCTCGACGATGCGCAGTGCGTGCAGGTTATGGTCGAAAAACAATCCCTGTTCGCGCATGGCGGTATCGAGGGCCTTCTCGCCCGCGTGGCCAAAGGGGGGATGGCCGATATCATGGACCAGGGCCAGGGCTTCGACCAGATCGACATTCAACCGCAGCTGCGAGGCAATGGTGCGCCCGATCTGGGCTACTTCGATGGTGTGAGTGAGGCGGTTGCGGAAGTGGTCGGAGTAGCGCCGGGTGAAGACCTGGGTTTTGGCCTCCAGGCGGCGGAAGGCGCGCGAATGAATCACGCGATCGCGGTCCCGCTGAAAGTCGTTGCGGTAGGGGTGCGCAGGCTCGGCATAACGGCGTCCGCGGGAGTCCTCCACCCGCACCGCGTAGTCGGCGAGCATGGGGAATTCTAGCATCGAGCCGTCATTCAGCCTTCACACTTCTGAAGTCAGCAATTCTTATCGGTTCAGTTTTTTTCTTGCTGTACCCAGTGCAAAAGAGCGAGTCACGGGTTCGGTCTCCCAGATGCCTGCAGGCTCTTGCCACTAGTGCGTGGCCCAGAATATCTCGCGGAGCGATCCGTAGCATGAATTCGCCGAAATTCTTCGCCAGATTCCAGTCTTCTAAGGTGTCGTTGCGAAGTGTCTCCTCAGCGAAGCCCTTGACGTGGTTCATCCTTGAAAAAAGTTCTTTGTCCGGATCGTTTTGCATTTCTGAGAACTCCTGGCCACACAAACGAACTCATGGTAACCCTCCGGCATTCAGCCGGCGACGAGGGAATTCAGATCAGTGGAGATTCGAGAATGCTGACGAATGGACTACACCGCGTTCCACTGGTTTCTGATACGTGGTGGGTGCAGCAAGGTCTGCATGACCACGCAATACTGTTCGGTTTTTTCCTGCAAGGCGCGCAATTGCTCAGGAGTTGCCTGGGGCGCTTTGAGATCGAAGTGGACGCGAATCTCCTCGAAGCCAACCGGAACTTCTTTTGAAATACCCAGGGTGCCTTGCAGATCCATGTCGCCATCGACGGTGACCTGAATGTGTTCGGTGGGAATGCCCATGGCCTTAGCGACCAGTTGGCAGGTGATTTGCGCGCAGGCCGCCAGCGCGCCGAGCAGCAAGTCGCCGGAGCAGGCCGCGGTGCCGGCTCCGCCGACTCCCGCGTGAGCCTCCGCCTGATACATGGCGCGGCCGATATCAACTGAGCAGGACAGCGGAGTGTTGGTCTCGCCGCCCTTGGCAGTCAGAGTAATACGCGAGGCCGATGGGTCCTGGCGATAGCGCTCCTTGAGCGGCCGCTGAAGCGACTTTACGTCCACAAATCCCTCCGCAGGCTCCCGCGGCCCGGCGCACAGTGGTCCGAATCAGCAATCTTCCATCGCAGAGAACCACGTTCATCGGCCGCAATCAGGAAATCCCGCCACGAATTCATCACCAGACTCTACAGGCGTTCTGGCGAACCATGGAAGTTCCTTGTTTGCAGTGAAAGGCCTGCCAGAATTCGGGCATGTTGGCGAGCACGTTGTTCACCCGGTAGCGCGGGAACGAGTGCGGGTTGGTCAGCACCAGGGTGCGGATCGTTTCCGGCCGCGCCTCGGTACACCAGGAGTTGGCGTAGGAGAGGAAGAATCGCTGGCGCGGGGTCCAGCCGTCCGGTCCCTTGGCGTCCATGGCCACGCCGTCTTTCTGCAGGCGAGTCTGCAGCGCCATGAAAGCGATGCGAGTGCCGCCATTGTCGGCAGTATCCTCGCCTTGAGTGAGGCGGCCATCCTGCTTGGCGCCGGCTTCGGGAACGTCCTGAGTGTACTCATCGGAAATACACTTGCCGCGCTCGTCGTAGGCCTTGCCATCCTCCGCCGTCCACCAGTCCCTTAGGTTGCCGGTGGCGTCGAACTTCCGGCCTTCGTCGTCGAAGCCGTGGGTGATCTCATGGCCAATCACACAACCGGTGGCGCCGTAATTCACGGCTGCATCGGCATCGGCGTCAAAGTAAGGCGGCTGGAGAATTCCGGCAGGAAAATTGATGGTGTTGAGCTGGGGATCGTAATAAGCATTGATGGTAGGCGGCGTCATGCCCCATTCTTCACGATCTACCGGTTTACCGACCTTGCTGAGCTGACGATGAAACTCGAAGGCGGTGGTGGCGTGAACATCGAGAAGGTAGCTGTCGCGGGTAATCTGCACCGATGAATAATCGCGCCAGTGATCCGGGTATCCCACTTTATCTTCGATGGCTTTCAGTTTCTGCTGTGCCTGCTGCTTGGTGGTGGCGGTCATCCAATCGAGGCCGTCAATGTCGGTGGAGAGTGCGGCTTCGACGTCGTTGACCAGCTCAACAGCGCGGCGTTTGCTCTCCGGCGGAAAGGCGCGCTCGACGTAAGCTTGTCCCAGCGCTTCGCCCAAATACTCGTCCGCGGCGCGGACGCAGCGGCGCCACCGTGGCAGCTGCTCCTGGGCCCCGAGAATGGTGTGCTGGAAGAAGTCAAAATTCTCGTCCACGAAGGGTTTGCTCAGGTACGGCGCTGACTGATGTACCAGGTGCCAGCGCAGATACGCTTTCCAGTCATCGAGAGAATGCTGTTGCAGGCTCGCTTCCAGGCCCTTGAAGAAAGCAGGTGACGAAACCAGGTAATGATCCGGCGCCGGGGCGCCGACCAGCGTGGTGTACTGTTTCCAGTCAAACGAAGGGGTCAGGGCCTGCAACTGTGCCATGGACATCTTGTTGTTGATGTTGGCTGGATCGCGGCGGCTGACGTTATCCATGGCCGACTTGGCCATGGCAGTTTCGATGCTCAGGACAACCGCAGCATCCTTTCCGGCCTGGCCCTGGTTTTCGCCGGAAAGCGCGAGCAGGTTGGCGATGTGAGCCTGGTATTTGTTCCGGATCTCGACGGACTTGGCGTCGTCCTTGAGATAGAAATCGCGGCTGGGCAGGCCCATGCCGCCCTGATCCACAAACACCACCACCATGGAGGCGTTGTCGAGATCCTGGGCTGAGCCGAAACCAAACAGAGGAGCGGCTGTCTGGTTATTGCCGGCCTCCCATGCGCCGGGGAGGGTCATGTGGAGATGGGCGATTTCGCCCGCGAGATCGCGCTTATCGCGCAGCATCTCAATGCGGCGGATCTCGGAGGCCAGATCGCGGGTGCCGGCGGCGTCGATGGCCTTGTCATCAATGCATGCGGCCCAGAAGTCCCCGACCTTCTGCTGGATGGGAGAGCGGCCGGCGCTATCTGCCGAGGCCTTCTCCATGGTTTCGCGCAGCACGGTTTCGTTCCACAACTCCAGCGTGCTGGCGGTGGTCCAATAGACCTGATCGGGGGGAATCGGGTTGGCGGCAAACCACTTGCCGCAGGCGAACTTGTAGAAATCCTGGCAAGGATCGACGGAAAGGTCCGGCTGTTTGGGATCGAAGTGTTCGAGCTTGGGTTCTTCGGAATCCTTTTGCGCCCAGGCGAGCAGGCTGCCGAAAATCAGCAGAAGAAGAAACAGAGATTTTTTCATTGGCATAAAACCTGGCCGGAAACGGCGCGGATATTGTAGCGGAGAGATGCGAGAATCGGCGGCAAGAAAACAATAAAACAGCATCGGGATGTTCTGTTGAAAGAGTAAAGCGTCACAGGGCCTCTTTGAGCTCCCGCAGGAGATGTTCGATGTCTTCCCCGGAGTTGTAGAAATGACATGAGAGCCGCACTCCTCCGACGTTCGAAGTGTAACGCACCGAGACCAAAATCTTCTTTTCCAAGAACAAGTTCATGAGCCGTACGTCGGCCTGGCTGGATCCTAGAGAAAAAGTGACAATGCCTGAGCGGTTTTCGCGAGCGCGGGGAGTGACCACGGTGACAGGCAGGCGGTCGAGCCCGTCGAACAATTGATCGGTGAGAGCGACCACATGTTCGCAAATGTTCTGTGGGTCGAATTCCTGGATGAGCTTCAGCGATGCCGCCAGCCCGATGGCGCCGGGATAGTTTGCGGTGCCTCCGGGTTCGTAGCGGCGGGCAGCGGGAGCGAATTGGTACTCATTGACCGGCGTGATGGAGGGTGTCTGAAAATATTGGCCCCAGCCTCCGGGAGGATCTTGGACGGAGAGGTAACCGGCAATGGGTGGGCGCAGCTTCGGCAACGCGGCGCGGCTGACATAAAGAAATCCGCAACCGAAGGGGGCGTTGAGCCATTTGTGGCCGCCGCAAGCGAGGATGTCGACCGGCGTCTGGCGGACATCCAGCGGAATCGCGCCAAGTTGCTGGATGGCGTCCACGACCAGCCAAAGGTTGCGCTCCCGGCAGAGCTGACTGAAGGCCGCCAAGTCCAGGCGGTAGCCGTTCGACCACTGCACGCTGCTGACGGCGATTACGCGGGTGCGAGGCGTGATGCGGGCGGCAAAATCCTGGGCGCGGACCTCACCGCGATGGTTGGGGACAACGTCGATCTCAACGCCCTCCCTCTTCTTCTGCAGCCAGGGGATGGCGACTTCCATGAATTCCAGGTCGGAAAGCAGTACCCGGTCGCCGGGTTCGAGGGGAATGGATTGCGCCGCGAGGCTGAGTCCGTGGCTGGTGCTTTCGACCAGGGCAATCTCGTCTTCCGAGGCGTTGATCAGGCGAGCGACTGCAGGCCGGGCGGCGGCGCGCATTTCGTCCATAGCGATGTGCTGCGCGGTGGCGGACGGGTGCGGGCAGAGCATCGCCAGGTGGAGAAATTTCTCGACGGCTTCGACGGCGGGACGTGGCGCCATCGAGATGCAGGCGGCGTCGAGGAAGACTTTGCCGAGCAGGCCGGGAAAGTGGGCGCGGGCGGCAACGGGATTCATAAAGTGTGGTTTTACCACAGAGTCACAGACGAAGGTGGTTTTGGGATCGGGTTCGGACGCGCGGAACGCCCACCTTTATCGGGCTAAATTGCGGCGGGTTGCTGGCGGCGGCGCGCCTGGATCTCGATGTAGACGTTTACCAGCGACACGGCAGCGGGCGTCACGCCGGGGATGCGGGAGGCGTGACCCAGGGTACGGGGGCGGATCTTCACCAGTTTCTCCTGCATCTCGCGGGAGAGGCCGCTGACCGATTGGTAGTCGAACCAGTCAGGGATGGCGCGCTGCTCTGCCTTCTTCAAGCGTTCGATGGCGCGGTGCTGCTGGTGGAGATAACCTTCGTATTTGACTTCGGTTTCGACGGACTTAAGTTCGTTGCGGACTACCGTCGGCAACTGGTCAGTGATCAGTGGATAGTGGTCAGAATCACGATGGAAAAACTCGGGAGCCAGTTCGCAAATGACGGCAGCCATCCGCTCTATTGTCACCTCCGGGCGCTTCAGGAGTTGGGCCAGGGACTGACCTAGCGCGGCGGACAGGTTTACCTCGGCGGCGGCCGCCGGGCCGGGCGCTTCCCGGTAGCTCTTCGAGTCCTCTTCTGCGGGTAGTTTCGTCTCCGTGAGTTGGTGATCAAGTCCAATCGGTTCGACGGGCGAGGCGCTCGTCGCCACACGGCCGGATTCGATCTGCCGCAGCATCCCGGGTGTCAGTTTTGTCTTTTCCAGCAACAGCTTCAGTTTCTCCAGGCGCTGTTGCTTGGCTTGGAAGTCCTCCCAGGCTTGATTGTTGATCAGACCGATGCGGCGGCCATGGAGGGTCAGGCGGCGGTCGGCATTGTCGATGCGCAGGTGGAGGCGAAACTCGGCTCGCGAGGTGAACATGCGGTAGGGCTCGTTGGTGCCCTTGGAAATCAGGTCGTCGATCAGGATCGCGGTGTAGGCCTCGGTGCGGTCGAGAATCAACCGGGGTTCGTTCTTGACTTTCAGGGCGGCGTTGATACCCGCCATGAGTCCCTGGCAGGCGGCTTCTTCGTAGCCGCTGGTGCCGTTAATCTGGCCCGCGAGGAAGAGACCGGCAATCGGTTTGGTCTCGAGTGTGCGCTGTAGTTCGGTGGGGTCGATGGAGTCGTATTCGATGGCGTAGCCCGGACGCATCATCTCGGCATTCTCCAGCCCTGGAATGGACTTGATCACTGCGAGTTGAACTTCCACCGGCAGCGAAGTGCTCATCCCATTTACATAAATCTCGTGAGTATTCAGGCCTTCGGGCTCGAGGAAGAGCTGGTGGGTTGTCTTGTGCGGAAATTTGACGATCTTGTCCTCAATCGACGGGCAATAACGTGGGCCGATGGATTGAATCTGCCCGCTGTACATCGGGGAGCGGTGGACATTCTCGCGGATGACGCGATGAGTTTCCTCGGTGGTGAAAGCGATATAGCACGGCACTTGCTCGTCGTGATGCGCGACCTTCTTGGTCCGAAAGCTGAAGGGGGTGGGATCGTCGTCGCCGGGCTGCTCCTGGAAGCGCGACCAGTCGATGGTGCGGCCGTCAAGCCGCGGAGGCGTGCCGGTCTTCAGACGGCAGCCGCGCAGGCCGAGCTTCTTCAGGGCCTCGCCCAGAAGGACGGCGGGCGGTTCACCGGAACGCCCGGCGGGATACTGCTGTTCTCCACAGTGGATGAGGCCGTTAAGAAAGGTGCCGGTGGTGATGATGACGGCGGCGGCACCCACGCTGCGGCCATCGCGGAGGAGAATGCCTCTGCATACCCGGGGAGCTGAGCCTTGCTCGATCTCGACGGGTCGTAGACCCGTCGCCACAGGTTCCTCGATGATCAGATCCGCCACTTCGGCCTGCTTGATCTTGAGATTCGCCTGCGACTCCAGTACTTCGCGCATCTTGAGGCGGTAGGCTTGCTTGTCGCATTGGGCGCGAGGAGACCAGACGGCGGGTCCTCGGGAGGTGTTGAGCAGGCGGAACTGGATGCCGACTGCGTCGGTGACTTCGCCCATGATCCCGCCGAGCGCATCGACTTCGCGGACCAGATGGCCCTTGGCGATGCCTCCGACCGCGGGATTGCAGGACATCTGGGCAATCAGATCGACGTTGAGGGTATAGAGGGCGGTCTTCAGGCCCATGCGGGCCGCGGCCATGGCGGCCTCGCATCCCGCGTGGCCGGCGCCGACTACGACCACATCGAACTGTTCGGTGAACTGCATAATTACAGATTGCCTTGGCTCGGCGGGTCCTTTGCTTTGCTCAAGATTTCGGCGCGCGGCTCAGACGCCGCGCAAACGCCTCAACCTCGCACCCCGCGTGGCCGGCGCCGACTACGACCACGTCGAACGGTTCGGTGAATTGCCTGACTTGCTCAGCAACCCCACAACTCGGGCAGAGGTTCCTCTATTCTAGCAACCATTGTGAGGACGGCCCTATTCGGCGGGAAATCTTGAATCACCGGGAACGCGAAGAAGAGCCGCGGGGGACGCGGAGAAGAGCACGTGGGCGGATCAGAATTGCGGGCCGCCGAGGTCGGTAAAGGTGGCCTCCTGCCACTCTGGAGAAGCGAAATACCAGTTGCTTACCCCTGACTCGTGGTTGTTGAGGTCGGGACCGGTCCACACGCCGGTGGTTTCGCGCCAGTAATCCATTCCCAGCTGCAGCAGCGCTCCGGAAGATATCCGGACATTGGCTTTGGCGGTGCAGCCATCGAGCTTGCCGGGAGGAATCGGCTGGCGCGGCGAGAAACTCCAGAAGTGCCAGATGCGGTCGGGATGGCCTCCCACCTTCATCACAACCCCGGCGGCGTCGTAGGCGAATGGCATTTGGTCGCTGGCCTTGCCGTTGCCGAACCAGGGCACGCGGTCGTACAGGGCGCCGCGCACTTTGCCGTGGTCGTCGTTCAATACGAACTCTTTCCCATTGACGCGGCACGAGAGTTGGGTCCAGGCAACTTCGACCTGGGAGGAGGGATAGTCTCGATTGCGTGTGTCGGCTATGGCAATGCCCCATAACAGCACAGAATGGAATTCCCACTTGGGGGGGCGCGGGTTGACGTAACCAGCCTTCCAGCCTGCGTCGTCGGGCACGCGGGGATCGTTCATCACGACGAAAGGAAACGGACTGGTGGAGCGTCCGCCGGCGGTAATTACTTCAACGGGACCGGTGGATGCCCAGCGCGGGACCAGCGCCACTATCTTCTCCGCCGATACTGCGCTGAACGTAGAGCCTTCGGTGCCAAAGCGCACTAGGGAGACACGCTGGAGATTGGTGCCTTGGATTTCAACGCGTGTGCCTTCAGGACCGCTGGTGGGAGAGATCGCCAGGACGCGCGGCCCACCGGTTTGGGCAAAAAGCGTCGGCAGACTCAAGACTAGGCCGGCTATCGAGGAACGAGGAATCCGAAGCATAAATGTGCGACCTATGTCTCATTGTTGCAGGCACATCGCGTGCTGGATGTGCCGGTTGTCACATCCGCATGGCCGCCGTATAGTGTAGAGTCGTCATTCATAAAGTCGCCGTTCAGAAATAAAGAGGAGCCGCAATCATGACTACCGCAGAATTTCTCCAGGAACTGGACGTCCGCATCGCTAAGTACGATTTGCTTTGCCATCCCTTCTATAAAGCATGGTCGGCAGGCAACCTGAGTCGCGAGGACCTGCAGGAGTATGCCCAGGATTACTACCACCATGTGGAGGCCTTTCCCGCCTACCTGGCGCAGCTTGGCATTCGTCTGCAGGATGGCGAGTTGAGGCGGGCGGTGCTGGCCAACATGAGCGACGAGAAGGGTTCGGAGGACGTGTTTGGGGAGCCTTCGCGGTCGCATGCGGAGCTCTGGCTGGATTTTGCGGAAGGCATGGGAACAAGCCGCAACCTGCGAGGGCATAAGCCTTTGCCCCAGGTTGCGAAACTGGTGGCCTATTTTCATTGGGTGGCGAGCGAGGGGACTGCGGAAGAGGCGCTGGCGGCGTTCTACGCCTATGAGTCGCAGGTGCCGCGGGTGGCCGCGGAAAAGGCCCGCGGTTTGCACGAGAAATACGGCGCGGATGAGCGCACCCGAGGCTATTTCACGCTGCACACCACCGTGGATGTGTACCACTCTCAGGTGTGGCGCAAGCAGTTGGAAAAGCGAGTGGCAGCCAATCCGAATGCCGCCGAGAAAGCGCTGCAAGCGGCTGAGCGCGCAGCGCAAGCGCTGTGGCATGCACTGGACGGCGTGGAAGCCGAGCGATTGGCGCGCACCGCAGCATAAGAACGACCTTCCAGAGACGAGAAGCCACTGAGATGGAATCAGTGGCTTCTCTTTTTGAGCGGGGTTAAACTTCCGGCTTGTGTCCAAGGCTTTCATGGCGAAACCCATTCCGCTTGGCGTTCGCGGCACCGCGGAAGAAACCGTCGAATTCGAGCACACGCTCACCGCACATCATCCGGAATTGCCTCCGGTATATTCCACGCCCGACATGATCCGTCTCATGGAGATCGCCGCATTTCGCGCGCTGCAACCTTATTGCGAGGGTGACGAGATCACGGTAGGCACCGCCATCAACGTGGAGCACCGGGCAGCCTGCGGAATTGGGGCTCACATCAAAGCCGAGGCGGTGCTGGAATCGTTCGATGGGCGATTCTATTCGGTGCGGGTGACCGCCCGCGATGACGTCCAGGAAATTGGCCGGGGAACTGTCGGCCGGGCGCTGGTGAGTATGGGAAAGTTCCTGGAGAGGTTGAAGAAGTAGCCGGCAACGGTAGTTTTCGCTGACTCCTCAGCAACAAAGGACACGTAATTGACTCAGATCGAAATACAGAAATCCAAGGCCCACGCTTTTCGGGCGATGCATCGGGGAGACAAGGCCCTGGTCCTCGCCAACGTTTGGGACGTGGCTAGCGCGCGAATCATGGAAGAGGCTGGCTTCGGCGCGATCGCTACCACCAGCGCGGGGGTCGCGTTCTCGCTGGGGTATCCGGACGGGGAGAAGATTTCGCGGGAGGAGATGCTGGCTCGCATTGGGCGGATTTCCCGGGCAGTGAAGGTGCCGGTGACGGCGGACGTCGAGGCCGGATACGGCAATCGCCCGGAAGATGCCGCGCGCACCGCCGGCGATGTGATAGAAGCCGGGGCTGTGGGCATGAACCTCGAAGACGGTACGGAGGATTCACAGCATCCGTTGGTGGATTTGTCGCAACAACTGGAGAAAATTCGTGCCATTCGTGAAACCGCGCTTCGATCTGGCGTACTGCTTGTGCTCAATGCCCGGACCGATGTCTACCTCAACGAAGTCGGCCCGCCGGAGAAACGCTATGACGAAACGGTGTGGCGGCTGGCGGCATTTCGCGATGCCGGTGCGGATTGCGTGTTTGTCCCCGGATTGCGGGATATGGAGATCATTCGGCGGCTGGCCAAGGATCTGGAGTGTCCGGTGAACATTCTGGCGGGCCCGGGTTCGCCTTCGATCGCGGAACTGGAAGCGGCGGGCGTCGCCCGGGTGAGCCTCGGTTCGGGGCCGATGCGGGCAACTCTGGGATTGCTGCGGCGAATGGCCGAAGAACTGAAGAGCTCAGGCACTTACCATGCTCTGGAAGGCGCGCCGCCGCATGGCGAGATGAACCGGCTGCTTTCGTGACGCAGAGTCTTCGTAGCGAATTGTTGTAGGGGTCATTTCCAGCTGAACCCCGGGAGCGCTGGAGTCAGTGGCGGTCCCGCGCGATCCGATCGCGGATTTCGGTACTATGATGGGGTGCCCCGGCTCGCCGAAAGCGTGTTGCGCTACATCCGGCAACGGCAACTGCTGAAGCCCGGAGACCGGGTTGGAGTGGCGGTCTCCGGTGGAGCGGATTCGGTTGCGCTACTCGGTTTGCTGTTGGATCTGCGCGAAGAGCTAGGCGTGGTTCTTTCGGTCGTCCACTTCAATCACCGATTGCGCGGGAACGAGTCGGAGGGCGACGAGCAATTCGTTTCGAATCTGGCGCAGAGCTACCAGCTGCCGTTCCATGGGAGTGGCGCTGACACCTCCTGCTATGCCCAACAAAATCATTTAAGTCTTGAGGCCGCAGGCCAAAGACTGCGTTACGCCTACTTCCGGGAATTGATGGAGGAAGGCGCGTTCACCCAGGTGGCAACCGCTCATACCCTGGATGATCAGGCGGAAACGGTGCTGCTGCGGCTGGTGCGCGGGGCCGGGACG
>Ga0335076_10005283_pt1 | contig 13054 bp, 12 predicted proteins | sample Lox_Sample_25_FD_206717 | JGI IMG/M metagenome (GOLD analysis project Ga0335076, IMG submission 206717) | Soil microbial communities from Loxahatchee National Wildlife Refuge, Florida, United States - Lox_Sample_2.5 | ecosystem: Environmental > Terrestrial > Soil > Wetlands | place: USA...
CGTCGTTCACGCCGGTGTTGCCGATGTGCGGGGCGGTCATCGCGACGATCTGGCCGCAGTAGGACGGGTCGGTCAGCGTCTCCTGGTATCCGGTCATCCCGGTGTTGAAGACCATCTCGCCGAACGTCTCGCCGTCGGCCCCGTAGCCGGTCCCGGGGAAGGTCCGGCCGTCCTCGAGGACCAGCACCGCCGGCGGCGCGGTCACCAGGCCAGCTTCCCGTCGAGCACGGTCGGGCGCCCGCGCAGGAACGTGGCCACCACCCGGCCCGGCAGCACCAGGCCGGCGAACGGCGTGTTGCGGCTCTTGGACGCCTGCGCGGTCGGGTCGACCGCTTCGCGCGGCGCCGGGTCGTAAAGCACCAGGTTGGCCGGCTCGCCGGGCGCCACCCGGCCGTGCCCGCTCAGGCGGCCGATCGCGGCGGGCCGCGCCGACATCCGGTCGGCGACGCCCGCCCAGTCGAGCAGGCCCGGCTCCACCACCGCCTCGTGGACCACGCGCAGCGCGGTCTCCAGGCCGGTCATGCCGAACGCCGCGACCTCCCACTCGGTTTCCTTGTCCTCCAGCGGGTGCGGGGCGTGGTCGGTGGCCACGCAGTCGATGGTCCCGTCCGCGAGGCCGGCCCGCAGCGCCGCGGCGTCCTCGGCGGTGCGCAGCGGTGGGTTGACCTTGAACACCGGGTCGTAGTCCGAGGCGAGCGCCTCGGTGAGCAGCAGGTGGTGCGGAGTCACCTCCGCGGTCACCTGCCAGCCCTTGGATTTCGCCCACCTGATGATCTCTACCGACCCGGCCGTGGACACGTGGCAGACGTGCAGCGCCGATCCCACGTGCGCGGCCAGCAGGCAGTCGCGGGCGATGATCGCCTCCTCGGCGACCGCGGGCCAGCCGGTCAGCCCGAGCCGGCCCGACATCTCTCCCTCGTTCACCTGCGCGCCGGCCGTGAGCCGCGGCTCCTGAGCGTGCTGCGCGATCACTCCGCCGAACGCCCGTACGTACTCCAGGGCCCGCCGCATGAGCACCGCGTCGTGCACGCACCGGCCGTCGTCGGAGAAGACCCGGACCCGTGCCGCGGAGTCGGCCATGGCGCCCAGCTCAGCGAGCCGGCTGCCCTCCAGGCCGGCGGTGACCGCGCCGACCGGCTGCACGTCACAACGGCCCGCCTCGCGGCCGAGCCGCCATACCTGTTCCACCACGCCCGCGGTGTCGGCGACCGGCTCGGTGTTGGCCATCGCGTGCACGGTCGTGAACCCGCCGAGCGCGGCCGCCGCGGTGCCGCTGGCCACGGTCTCGGCATCCTCCCGGCCGGGCTCGCGCAGGTGGGTGTGCAGGTCGACCAGCCCGGGCAGCAGGATCAGTCCGCCGGCATCCAGCCGCCCAGCCCCTGGCTCGTCCAGGCCAGGGCCGATCTCGGCGACCAGGCCGTCGCGGACCAGGACGTCGGCCGGGTCGCCGCCCAGCAGCCGGGCCCCTCGGATCAGCCAGGTCCCGGTCATCGCTGCCCTCCCTGCTGCGCCGGCCCGCTCAGCAGCAGGTACAAGACCGCCATCCGGACGCTGACCCCGTTGGCCACCTGCTCGACGATCGTGGACCGGACCGAGTCCGCGACCTCGGCGGCGATCTCCACGCCCCGGTTCATCGGCCCGGGGTGCATCACGATGGCGTGCTCGGGCAGCAGCGCCATCCGGGCGGCGTCCAGCCCGTACCGCCGGCTGTACTCGCGCACGGTCGGGAAGTAGGCGGCGTTCATCCGCTCCTGCTGCACCCGCAGCATCATCACCACGTCGGCCTTGGGCAGCGCGGCGTCCAGGTCGTAGCCCACCGAGCACGGCCAGCCGCCGACCGCGACCGGCAACAGCGTCGGCGGGGCCACCAGCGTGACCTCGGCGCCGAGGGTGCTCAGCAGCAGCACGTTGGACCGGGCCACCCGGCTGTGCAGCACGTCGCCGACGATCGTCACCCGCAGCCCGTCCAGCCGGCCCAGCCTGCGGCGCATGGTGAACGCGTCGAGCAGGGCCTGGGTCGGGTGCTCGTGGGCGCCGTCGCCGGCGTTCACCACGCTGCCCTGCACCCAGCCCGCCAGCCGGTGCGGCGCGCCCGACGCGCCGTGCCGGATCACCACGGCGTCGGCGCCCATCGCCTCCAGCGTCAGCGCGGTGTCCTTGAGGCTCTCCCCCTTCGCGACGCTGGACCCCTTGGCCGAGAAGTTGATCACGTCGGCGGACAGCCGCTTGGCCGCGGCCTCGAAGGAGATCCTGGTCCGCGTGGAGTCCTCGTAGAAGAGGTTGACGACCGTGCGGCCGCGCAGCGTGGGCAGCTTCTTGACGGGCCGCTCGGCCATGCTGGCCAGCTCGTCCGCCGTGTCCAGGATGAGCAGCGCGTCCGCGAGGCTCAGGTCGCCGGCGGAGATGAGATGGCGGTTCATGAGCCCTCCTGCCTGGTGCCCAGCAGCACCGCGTCCTCGCCGTCCACCTCGGTCAGCAGCACCCGGACTATCTCGCGCTGCGAGGTCGGCAGGTTCTTGCCCACGTAGTCGGGCCGGATCGGGAGCTCGCGGTGCCCGCGGTCGATGAGGACCGCCAGCTGGACGGCGCGCGGCCGGCCGATGTCGCCCAGGGCGTCGAGTGCGGCCCGGACGGTCCGCCCGGAGTAGAGGACGTCGTCGACCAGGACCACGATCTTGTCGTCGATGCCCGCCGTGGGGACCTCGGTGTGGCCGAGTGCGCGGGCCGGCCGCAGCCTCAGGTCGTCCCGGTACATGGTGATGTCGAGCGATCCCGCGGGGACCGGGTGGCCCTCAACCTGCTCGAGGCGCTCGGCCAGCCGGTGCGCGAGCGGCACGCCCCGGGTCGGGATGCCCAGCAGGACCACATCGCCCGCGCCGCTGGTCCGCTCGAGGATCTCGTGCGCGATCCGGGTCAGCGCCCGCCTGATCTCGGCCGGCTCCAGCACCATCCGGGCCGGGGACCCACCGGGACGCTGATCGCGCCCGGCCTCGTCGGCTGCATGCGCCATGGGACCTCCTTTCCCGCCTCACCGGACGGGTCTTAAAGGACGTCAGTCCGGACCACGGTACCAGCCGGGAGCCCGTGATCCGGCCATCAGCCGGCGACCGGCCGGCCGCGCCGGCCGCCGGCGGGCCCGCGCGCCCGCGGCGGGCGGCCGCGGGGACGGCGATGGACCGCCGGCGGACCGGCCGCGGGACGGCGATGGACCGGTGCCGGCCTGTACGCGCCGTGACCGGGCGAGAAGTTTATCAAGTTATGTCATGATCTAATGAGACCTCATCCGCCCCAACCGGCTATGGGAGGTTGATCGGGGCAGCGCGAGCGCTGATGCCCCCGGCTTTCCCGGGATGCCAACGATTGCAGGGCGCGCGACGGGCGCGGATGCGGGTCATCCGGCGTAAGTTCATCCGGTTTTTGCCATTCGGCTTGACCTGGTCGGTCCCGCGGCTTACCGTCACTGAGCGTAACCACCACACTCGCTCACGACAAGGCCGGGGGGCCGAGGATCATGCCATCTGACTACGCGAAAACGCTAGGGGCTCGGCTGCGCGCGATCCGCACCCAGCAGGGGCTCTCGCTGCACGGCGTCGAGGAGAAGTCCCGCGGCCGGTGGAAGGCTGTGGTCGTCGGGTCCTACGAGCGCGGCGACCGGTCGGTCACCGTGCAGAAGCTGGCCGAGCTGGCCGAGTTCTACGGCGTCCCGGTATCCGAGCTGCTCCCCGGGGACGTGGTGCCCACACTGCTGGCGCCGGCGCCCAAGCTGGTGATCGACCTCGAGCGCATGGCGCAGCTGCCGAAGGACAAGGCCGGGCCGCTGGCCCGCTACGTCGCGACGATCCAGAGCCAGCGCGGCGACTACAACGGCCGGGTGCTGTCGATCCGCCAGGAGGACCTGCGCTCCCTGGCGGTCATCTACGACAAGTCGCCCACGGACCTCACCGAGGAATTGATCGGCTGGGGAATCCTGGACTCCGACGCCCGGGGAACCGTCGAGACCTTCTGAGGCTCCGGGCCGGCCTGCGCGGCTGGCCGGCCGACCTGCAGCGCGCCGCGGCGGGGGGCCCGGCGGCTAGCCGGCCGTGAGCAGCGGCAGCAGCGGCTGGCTCGGCACCCCCAGCGCGCTCTCCGCCAGCGACAGGAACGTCTCCGCGTCCCGGAGCAGGTCGTCGGCCTCCCGGAGGGAGACCGCGCGGGGCAGGCCGGCTTCCGCGGCCGCCCGCTTAGCCGCGCCGGCGGCGAAGAATGCGGCCCATTCCGACAGCGCGGGCTCCACCTTCGGCAGCAGCTCCCAGACGCTCAGCGGCCTCCGGCGGCGGCCCGAGGCGCCGGGCTCGGCCCGGGCCGCGACCACCGCCGCCGCGGCCCGCAGCGCCGCCAGGTGAGCGGACACGTACCTGGCCCCGGCTGAGGCCTCGCCCTCGGCGGCGGCGAGCCCGTGCCGGGCCGACTCCAGGAGCGCCAGCGCCGACGGCGCGACCCGGCGGGGCCGGGGGTCGCTTCGGTCACCATCTGCCCGGATGTCTGTGCTCACAGCAGCTGTACTCACCGCAGCTCCTCCTATCAGCGACGCCGGCCTGGGTAGCCCGGCACCGCCTGCTCGGCCGGGCGGGGCGCTTCCCCGCACTCCGCCCGAGGCGGCGCCCGGCGTCCCGCGAGACGGACCCGCCCGGCGTCCTGGCTCTCATTCGAACAGAAATTCGTTCGACTGTCCAGTCGATTGCACCTGCGTTCGAAGTTACAAGGTGGGTCCGACAGAACGGGCTGGGCCGCCCGGGCGGGCCCGTTCCGCGGGCGGGGGCGCGGCGGGCGGGGGACCCGGCCTGGCATACGCTGGCCGCCGTGCGACGCGACACCTCGCCGCGGGAACTCAGCCGGGCCGCCTTCCGGGCCGAGCTTGACGCGCTCACCGCGGTGTACCTGGCGGCGATGCGGCCGGACCCAGCGCAGCTGCCCGGGCGGCGCTCGATCATGGAACGGCACGCGTCCTACGACGGCTTCCGCGCGCTCGCCGTGACCGCCGACGCCGTCGACGGCGGCCCGGGCCGCCCGGGCGGGCCCGGGCAGATCATCGGCTTCAGCTACAGCTTCCGGGGCGCGCCCGGCCAGTGGTGGCACGACGTCGTCGCCGCCGCGCTGGCCGCCAAGTCCGGGTGGGAGCTGGCCGCCGCGTGGCTCACCGACTCGCTCGAGATCGCCGAGGTGCACGTCCACCCGGACTTCCACGGCCGCGGCATCGGCCGGAGCCTGGTGCTCGGCCTGGCCCAGGGCCGGCCGGAGCGCACGGCCGTGCTGTCGACGCAGGACGCCGAGTCCCCGGCCCGGCGGCTGTACCGCAGCCTCAGCTTCGCCGACCTGCTGACCGGCTACTGCTTCCCCGGCACGCCCGTCCCCTACGCGGTGATGGGCGCCACGCTTCCGCTGCGCCCGGCCGCGCCGACCGGGGCGCGCTCACCCAGCCCCAGCAGGTGATAGATCTCCTGCGTGGCCCGGGAGCCGTTGAGCGTGTAGAAGTGCAGCCCCGGCACGCCCTCGGCGAGCAGCCGGTCGCACAGCCCGGCGGCGAACTCCACGCCGATCTTCCGCACCGCGGCGCGGTCGCCCGCCTCCGCGTGCAGCCGCTGGGCCAGCGGCCCGGGGAACCGCGCGCCGGACATCGCCACCATGCGCTCGATCATCGCCACGCTCGTGATCGGCATGATGCCGGCGATGATCGGCACGTCGCAGCCGCGCGCCGCGACCCGGTCCCGCAGCCGCAGGTAGTCCTCCGGGTAGAAGAACATCTGGGTGATCGCGAAGTCCGCCCCGGCCCGGCATTTGGCGATGAAGTGCGTGAGATCCGACTCGGCGTCCGGAGACCGGGGATGTCCCTGGGGGAACGCGGCCACGCCCACGCAGAAGTCGCCGGACGCCCGGACCAGGCGGACGAGCTCGGCGGCGTACCGCAGTCCCTCGGGGTGCGGCACCCACTCGTCGCCGGGCGCCCCGGGCGGGTCGCCGCGCAGGGCGAGCACGTTGCGCACGCCGACCGCCGCGTATGAGCCGATGACGTGCCGCAGCTCGGCCACCGAGTGGTTCACCGCGGTGAAGTGGCCCACCGGGGTCAGCGTCGTCTCCTCGGCGATCCGGCCGGTGACCCGGACCGTCCGGTCGCGGGTCGAGCCGCCCGCCCCGTAGGTGACCGAGACGAACGTCGGCCGGAGCGGCTCCAGCTGGCGGATCGCCCGCCAGAGCTGCCGTTCGTCGGCCTCGGTCTTCGGCGGCATGAACTCGAACGAATACGACCGAACCCCCGAGGCCAGCAGGTCCCTGATCGCGGGCGCGGCCCTGAGCTGACGCTGCGGCATGACGACACCCTAGCGGGAAGCGGCCCGCCCCCGGGCCCGGCCGGCTGTTTGCGGCCGGGCCCGTGCCCGGCGCTTCAGGGCCGGCGGGCGACCGCCCCGTAGCACCACCGCGATCCGTCGCTGTCGGCCAGCTCGGGATCCTCGGCGCCCCACTCGCCGACGTACGTCACGGCCGCGGCGGCGCCCTCGTACGGCGGTACCAGCTCCAGCCCGTGGAAGAACCGCTCCACCTCGGCCCGGGTGCGCATGTAGAGCTGCTCGGTGGCCCGGGCGTAGGTGTCCAGGAGGACGCGCACGGCGGCGGGCGGCTTCTGGTCGGCGGTGACGTGGCTGAGCGCCAGGTAACTGCCGGGCGCCAGCGCGCCCAGGTAGCGGGCCAGCAGGCCGCGCGGGTTCGAGCCGTCGGCCACGAAATGGAGCACGGCGGTCATCAGCAGCCCGACGGGCTGGCCGAAATCGATCAGCTCGCGCGCACGCGGGTCGGTCAGCACGCTGTCCGGGTCGCGGAGGTCGGCCGTGATGAACCCGGTGCTCCCGTCGCCGGCCGCCACGGCGCTGGCGTACGGGCGGACCAGCGGGTCGTTGTCCACGTAGAGCACCCGGGCGTCCGGGGCCACCTTCTGCACCGCCTGGTGGGTGTTGTTCTGGGTGGGCAGGCCGGATCCGATGTCGATGAACTGGCGGATGCCCTGGGCGGCCGCCATCCACAGGGCCGTCCTGTGGTGGAAGCCCCGGTTCGCCCACGCCGCGTCGGCCAGCTCCGGCATCCGGGCGCGGATCTTCTCCGCCGCGTCCCGGTCCGCCGGGAAGTTGTCCGTGCCGCCCAGGCAGTAGTCGTAGAGCCGCGCCGGGCTCGGCGTGCCCGGGTCAACGCCCGGCGGGACCCGTTGGGTCTCGGTCATCTCTCCTCCGCGGAGCCTCACCGACCAGCGTGGCATGTGGTACGCGAAACACAAACCCCCGGCACCCGGCCCCCGGCGCGCATAGCAGACCGTACCGGCCACCGCCGCAGCCCGCCGAGGCGGCGCGCCGGGCCGCGGAGCGGCTAATCTCGCCACCATGGCGACCAGCCACGCCGATCTTCCCGGCCTCCGCAACCAGGTCGGGCGTGCCCTAGACGACTTCCTCGCCCGGCAGCGCACCAGGCTCGGCGACATCAGCGCGGACATGCTGCCGTGGCTCGACGCGATCGCCGGGCTGCTGGCCGGCGGCAAGCGGCTGCGCCCGGCGTTCTGCTACTGGGGCTGGCGCGCGGCGGGCGGCCGGGACGGCCCGCAGATCTACGCCGCGGCCGCCGCGCTCGAGCTGCTGCACGCGAGCGCGCTCGTGCACGACGACGTCATGGACGGCAGCGACACCCGGCGCGGCGCGCCGTCGGTGCACCGCCGGTTCGCGGCCCGGCACGCGGAGCGGAGCTGGCGCGGCCCGGCCGAGGAGTTCGGGGCGGGGGCGGCCATCCTCATCGGCGACCTCCTGCTGGCCTGGACCGACGAGCTGTTTCACGCCAGCGGGCTGCCGCCCGCCGCGCTGCGGCGCGGCCAGCCGGTGCTCGACGCGATGCGCGCCGAGATGATCTGCGGCCAGTACCTGGACCTGCTCGGCCAGTCCGCAGGGGACGGCACGGTCTCCAGCGCGCTGCGGGTGATCCGGTACAAGTCGGCCAAGTACACGATCGAGCGCCCGCTGCACCTCGGCGCGGCGCTGGCCGGGCGCCGCAGCGGACCGGTCACCACGGCGGGCACGCGCTACGGCATCCCGCTCGGCGTCGCGTTCCAGCTCCGCGACGACGTGCTCGGCGTCTTCGGCGATCCCGCGCGGACGGGGAAGCCGGCCGGCGACGACCTGCGGGAGGGCAAGCGGACGGTCCTGGTCGCGATCGCCCGGGACCGGGCCACCGCGGCCCAGCGCGAGCTGCTCGACCGCAGGCTCGGCGACCGGCAGCTGGACGACGCGGGCGCGGAGGAGATCCGATCGATCCTGGTCGGGACGGGGGCGCTGGCCGAGTGCGAGCTGATGATCAAGACCAGCGTCGCGGAGGCGCTGGACGCGCTCGAGGACGTGCCCATGGACGGCGGGGCCAAGCTCGCGCTGGCCGAACTGGCCGTCATCGCGACCGCGCGCAGTGACTGAACTCCGGCGGCCTCAGAAGGCCAGCGCCTGGGCCCGCCGGTTCACCTCGGTGCCGCGGTGCTCGCAGATCGCCTGGATCGGCGTGCCGGGCAGCGACTCGTCCGCCGTAAACAGCCAGCGCAGGGCCTCTGCCTCGTCGAAGCCGCAGTCGAAGAGCAGGGTGAGCGTGCCGTGCAGTCCCCGGACGACCTGGTCGCCGTCGAGGAAGGCCGCGGGCACGCAGAATGCGCCGCTCGGGCGCTGGACCGCAATCAGCTTGCGGTCGCGAAGCAGCTGCTTGATCCGGCTGGGGGGAAGGCCGAGCCGGTCGGCAACTTCGGTAACGGTCATCCAGTCACCGACGATGGCGTCGGCCTGGGGGTCGATCTGTGCCACGTCCGGAGAGTTTCCCACAATGAGCCTGCCGCCAAACACGCCAGAACAGGAGCCAGTCCCGGATGACGCCACCGGATGCCCGCCCGCGACCTGACCCTGGGGCGCCCCGCCCGGCACCGGGCCTGGCGGCGCTGCGGCCGCCGGCGCTCCGCCCCGGTGACCGGGTCGCGGTGCTGTCGGTCAGCAGCCCGGCCGATCCCGGGCGGCTGGCCGTGGGCCTGGACGCCTTGCGGTTCGCCGGCCTCGAGCCGGTGCTCTACCCGTCGGCCCGCGACCCGGGCAGCATGCGCAGCTACCTCGCGGGCGACGACCGGATGCGCACCGCGGACCTGCGGGCGGCCCTGACCGACCCGGACATCGCCGGCGTCATCTTCGCCACCGGTGGCTCCGGCGCGCAGCGCACGCTGGAGGCCATGGACTGGGCCGGCCTCGCCGGGCTGCCGCCGAAGGTGCTGGCCGGCTTCTCCGACGTGACCGCCGTACTCGAGGCGGCCGCCAGCAAGCTCGGCTGGGCCTCGCTGCTGAGCCCGGTGGTCGCGTCGTCGGGCGCGGACGGCCACTACTCGTTCGCGTCGATGCTCCGCGCGCTGATGCACCCCGAGCGGGCCACGGACATTCGCTACCCGATGGCCACCCGCGTGGTCGGCGGGACCGCCCGCGGCGTCACCCTCGGCGGGAACCTGACCCTGCTGGCGTCGTCGGTCGGCACCGACACGTCGTGGCCCGCGCGCGGCGGCATCCTGCTCGTGGAGGACAAGAACGAGCCGGACTACCGGGTGGACCGGATGCTGACCCAGCTGCGCCGCTCCGGGTACCTGGACGGCGTGGCCGGGATCGTGGCCGGGACGTTCGTCGGCTGCGGCGAGCCGGCCGCGATCGAGGAGATCCTGGCCGAGCGGCTCGGCGGCCTGGGGGCGCCGATGATCGCGTGGGCGAACGTCGGGCACGGCGGCTACTTCCAGACCTTCCCGATCGGCGTCGCGGCCGAGCTCGACGCCGACGCCGCGACGCTGCGGCTGCTCGAGCCCCCGCTGCGCCCGGCGGTCCCGGCCGATTGGCCATAACGGCCGGTCAGCCGCGAGCCGCGTCCCGCACCGGGATCTCCGGGTCGCTGAGCCGGCCGGCGTCGACCGCTGCCGCGGCCTCGATGAGGCGCCGGCCCTGGGCCAGGTCGCGCGGCGAGTCCACGGCCAGCAGCGCCACCAGCCGGCCGGAGGTCAGCCAGCACGCGCCCCAGCGCGGCGCGGCGGGGTCGCCGCGCAGGACCATCTGCTCGGCGTCGCCGTGAAAGCCGGCGTACTGCATCATCCGGCCGAACTGCTCGGACCAGAAGTACGGCACGGGATCGTAGGTGTCGGCCTCGCCCATCAGGTTGGCCGCCACCACTGCGGGAGCGCGCAGCGCCACGTCCCAGTGCTCGAACCGCAGCCTGCGCTGGTACCGCAGGGACCAGAAGGCCGCGCAGTCCCCGACCGCGAACACGCCGGGCATCGAGGCACGCAGCTGCTCGTCGGTCGCGACCCCGTTGTCCAGTGCGATACCCGAGGCCTCCAGCCAGCCGACCGCGGGCCGCACGCCCACCGCGGTGACGACCTCGTCGGCGGCCAGCCAGCCGCCCCCGGCCAGCACCAGGCCGCCGGGCTGCACCGACTCGACCGGCTGGCGGAGCCGCAGCTCGACCCCGGCCGCCTCGTACCACCCGGCGGTCTGCGCGCCGACCTCGGTGCCCACGGCCGCGGCCAGCGGCGTCGCGGCCGCCTCGACCACCGTCACCCGGCAGCCCCGGGCCGCCGCCGCCGTGGCCAGCTCGGCGCCGATCCAGCCGGCCCCCACGATCGCCAGCCGCAGCCCCGGGGTCAGCCGCGCGCGCAGCGCCAGCGCGTCGTCCAGCGTGCGCAGGAACCGCTGCGGGCCCGGGCCGGGCAGGGCCACCGGCTCGGCCCCGGTGGCCAGCACCAGCCGGTCGAACTCGTGCTCGCCGCGATCGGTGCGGAGCACGCCGTCGTCCAGCCCGGTCGCGGTCTCGCCCGACCGCAGGCCCACCCCGAGCGTGGCCAGGTCGTCGCGCAGGGTGGTGTCGTCCAGCTCGCCCGACATCAGCCGCTTGGACAGCGGCGGGCGGTCGTACGGCGGCCGGGTCTCGGCGCCCACCAGGGTCACCGCGCCCGCGTACTCCCTGGCCCGGAGCTCCTCGGCGGTGCGCAGGCCGGCCAGCCCGCCGCCGACGATCACGATCCGCCCGGGCCGGGCCGAGCTTGCCGGACTCACCCATCACCTCGCATCGGCTCCGCTGCGTGCCCCGGCAGGCTACTATGCCGACGACGCGCGATCTCTTCGTTACCGTCGGCTATCAAGCGGCCGCTGAGGCGCCGTTATCTGCGCACGCGCCGGTAACGGCCCTTACACTTCTCCCGATGGATACCACCCTTTCCAGCCTGCACGCGGGGCAGTTGCTCGATGGCAGGTACCGGGTGGGGTCCTGGATCGCCCGCGGCGGGATGGCCACGGTCTACCTGGGCACCGACACCAAGCTGGATCGCAGCGTGGCGCTCAAGGTCGCCCACACGGACCTGGCCGGCGATCCGGAATTCGCCCGGCGGTTCACCGGCGAGGCGCGGTCGGTGGCCCGGCTGTCCAGCCCGAACGTGGTCGCCGTCTACGACCAAGGTGCCGAGGGCGACCTGCTGTACCTGGTCATGGAGTACGTTCCCGGCCGGACGCTGCGGGAACTGCTGCGCGAGCGCGGCCGGCTCGGCCCGCGCGAGGCGCTCGACATCATCAGCGGGGTGCTGGCCGGCCTGGCCGCCGCGCACCGGGCCGGGATCGTGCACCGGGACGTCAAGCCGGAGAATGTCCTGCTCGGCGACGGCAACACGGTCAAGGTGGCCGACTTCGGGCTAGCCCGCGCCGCGTCGCATACCAGCCACACCCGGACGGGGATGATCATCGGAACGGCCGCGTACCTGGCGCCCGAGCAGGTGTCGCGCAGCGTCTCCGACACGCGCACCGACGTGTACGCCGCCGGGGTGATGCTGTATGAGATGCTCACCGGCGTCCAGCCGCACACCGGTGACACCCCGCTCGCGGTGGCCCACAAGCACGTCAGCGACGCGGTGCCGGCCCCGTCCCGCGCGGTTCCCGGGCTGCCGCCGTCGCTGGACGCGCTGGTGGCCATGGCCACCAGCCGGGATCCCGACCTGCGGCCCGCCGATGCGGGCCAGTTCCTGCGCGCGATCAGCGATGCCCGCCGCGGCCTGCCGATCGGCGGCCCCGCCCCGGCGGGCGGCCAGCAGGCGGCGCCGGGCCTGTCCCCCGCCGCCGGGCCGGCCGCGGTCATGCTGCCCGACACCATGCCCCCGGACGCCATGCCCCCGCCCGGCATGCCGCTGGTCGGCGTGCCCCTGGCCGGCCCGCCTCCCGCGGCCGTTCCGCCCGCCGAGTTCCCGTGGTTCGACCAGGACAACCCGGGGCCGGGCGGCCCGGGCGGGACCAACCACACGCTGATCGTCCCGGCCGGCGAGCTCGCCTACGACGGCGTCCCGTATGGCGGCCTGCCGTACGGCGAAGGCGACGGGCCGCCCGCCTATCCGCGGCGGAGGGCGGGCCGGTACCGGGGCGGCGAGCCCGTGCTGCAGCGCTGGCTGTTCGGCCGCAGGCTGGTCTACCTGACCCTGACCCTGGCCGTGGTGGTGATCGTCGGCCTGATCACCTGGTGGGTCACGGACGGGCAGTACGCGACCGTGCCCTCGGTGTCCGCGATGGCGGCCAGCACCGCGCGCACCGAACTGCAGAATGTCGGCTTCGCGGTGAAGTTCGGGCCGTCCCAGCACAGCAGCGTGGTCGCGAAGGGCGACGTCATCCGGACCGACCCGGCCGTCGGCTCCAGCGCCAAGCGGGGGGCCACGGTGACCGTCACCGTGTCCTCCGGCCCGGTCATGATCACCGTCCCGCAGGTGACCGGCCTGAACCAGGCCGCCGCGGAGGCGGCGCTGCGGAAGGCGGGCCTGACCCCGGGCGCGGTGACCCAGGCCGCGTCGCCCACGATCGGGGCCGGCATCGTGATCAGCACGGATCCGGTGGCCGGCGTCTCCTGGCCGCAGAACAAGCGGGTCGGCCTCACGGTGAGCGCGGGCCCGCCGCTGCCCGACTTCGTCGGCCAGCAGTTCCAGGCCGCCCAGGGGCAGGCGCAGTCCGGCGGGTAC
>Ga0335076_10005285_pt1 | contig 13053 bp, 12 predicted proteins | sample Lox_Sample_25_FD_206717 | JGI IMG/M metagenome (GOLD analysis project Ga0335076, IMG submission 206717) | Soil microbial communities from Loxahatchee National Wildlife Refuge, Florida, United States - Lox_Sample_2.5 | ecosystem: Environmental > Terrestrial > Soil > Wetlands | place: USA...
CGCACCGGCGACCGCGGCAACCGCCAGCCGGCCGAGCGAGTCATCGAATTCCGAGGCGCGGCGCGAGCGCAGATAGCGCAGGCCCGCCACCGCGGCGAGCACCAGTGCGATCAGCGCGAGCACCCACCAGTAGCCGATCAGGGTGTCGAGAATGGAGCCGCTCTCGGCAGGCGCCGGCGTCGCGGGCTTATTGGCGAGCGGCTTGAAGGCCGGCTTCGGTGCGGCAGCAGGAGCTTCCGCGGCCGGCATGGGCGCCTTCTCTTCGGCGGGCGCGGGCGTTGCCGCAGGCGGCGGCGTGGCCGCGGGAGGCGCAGTGTTGGCCACCGGCGGCGGAGTCGGGGCGGGAGTGGCAGCCGGAGTCGGCGCCGGGGTCGGCGCGGGCGGCGGCGCCTTGGCGGCCGCCTGCTTCGCGGCGAGCTCGGACTGCAGCCGCGCGAGATCCTGATTCTTCAGATCGAGCAGGCGCTTCGACTCGGCGAGCTGCCCCTGGAGATCCTTGACCTCACCCTTGAGTGCGCTCACCTCGGCGGTATTGGCAGCGGTGCCTGCTCCGGCGGCCGCCGTCTCCGATGGCGTCACCAGGCGCAGCTTCCCCTGCGGCGAGCTCGCAGCGGCGGCGTTGCCGCGCTCCTCGGCGCTGCCCTCGTTGGCGCCCGCGGGAGCGGCTCCCGAGGCGCGCCAGGCCGCGAACTGCTTGCGGATCTCGGCCGAGGCCTCGGCCGGCGCAATCGCATCGGCCTGCGCGGCGTCCGGAATGCGCAGCACGGCGCCGGCGCGCATCAGATTCATGTTCTGCTCGAAGGCGCGCGGATTCGCCTGGTAGATGGCGAGCATCCAGCTGCGCGTGCGCGCCGATGTGGTCGTCGCGCCCGTCACGCCGCGCGCGATCTCCGACAGCGTCTCGCCCTTCTGCACGGTGTGCGAGGTCTCGGCGCTCTCGGTGGCCGCGGCTGTCGGCGGCGGCGGCTCGGGATTGGCACTCGCCGGGGCGGGCGCGGCGCTCTCGGCGGCGGGAGCCGCGGCCGGCTCGCTCGCAGGCGGCGTCACCGGCGCGGCCGTTTCCGTGGGCGCGGCTGCGGCTGTGGGTGCCGGAGTCTCCGCACTGCGGGCGATCGTGCCGGCGCGTGTGTCGGCTCCCGTGACCGGGGCGCTGACCGCAGCGCTCGCCGCGGGCGAGGGATTCGGTGTGTACAGCGGCGGATCGAGCAGCATGGTGTACTCGCGCACCAGCTGCCCATGCGACCAGCTGACGTTGATCAGCAGCGTGACGAACGGATCGGTGATCGGATCGGCGGACTTGATCCTGATGATCTCGCGGTCGTCGGAGGTGTGCACCAGCTTCAGCTGCACACCCGTCAGGTAATTCGGATAGTCGAGTCCCTGCTGGCTGAAAGTCTCACGGGGCGCGAGCCGCGCCTGCAGCGTGTTGATCTCATCGGGCGCGATGTCGGTGACCTCGATCTCCGCATCCAGTGGTGCGTTGAGAGGCGACAGCAGATGAATGTCCCCGAGACCGAGGGCAAACGCGGCTGACGGCAATGCCAGCAGCAATGCCAGCGCCCGGCTTGAGCGTTTGGCGACCATCACGACACCCCGGCAGGAATCATTGGGCGAATTGTCTTGTAGAAACAATCGGATGGAACACAAGTTGCGAGTCCACCACGAATTGGGCGGCAATATAACTTAAATAGGCTTCCAACCCAAAGCCTTGAATCTCCGACGGCCGTCGATCGCGGCTGTTCAGCGCACATTTTCAGGCACAGTCCTCGAGTTAAATCCCCGTTCAGAACCGAGATCTTTACGGATTCTCAGGACATAAACTGTGTCGCGGTTCGCCTCGGGGGGTGGCCACGGGGGCGGTCCGCAGGCGGAAATGTGACCTCCGGCACATCTGCCGGAGTTGCCGCGCCCGCAGCGCAGCAGCTCAGGCGCGCGGTGCGCCCGGAATCACCGGCGTCGGGGATTTCACGTCGGCGTTCTGCGCACGGTGGCGCAGGTAGTGGTCCATGAGCACGATCGCGAGCATCGCCTCGGCGATCGGCGTGGCACGCAGGCCCACGCAGGGATCGTGCCGCCCGGTGGTGACGATCTCGACCGGGTTGCCGGCCACGTCGATGGTGCGCGCCGGCACCTGGATGCTGGAGGTCGGCTTGAGAGTCAGGTGTGCGACGATGTCCTGGCCCGAGGAGATGCCGCCGAGCACTCCGCCGGCGTGATTGCTGAGAAAACCTCCGGGCGTGAGCTCGTCGCGATGCTCGCTGCCGCGCTGCGCGGCCGCCCTGACGCCCGCGCCGAGCTCCACCGCCTTGACGGCGTTGATGCCCATGAGCGCGTGCGCGATGTCGGCATCCAGGCGGTCGAACACGGGCTCGCCGAGCCCCGGCGGTACACCGCTCGCCACCACGGTGATGCGCGCGCCGATCGAATCCCCGGCGCCGCGGATCTTCCAGATGAGCTCCTCGAGCTCGGCCAGGCGCGCCGGATCGGGGCAGAAGAACGGATTCTGGTAGGCGAAGGCGGGATCCGCCGCCTCGAGGATGAGCGGTCCGACCTGGCTCAGGTAACCGTAGATGCGCACGCCGAGGCGCATGCCGAGGTAGCGCCGTGCGATGGCACCGGCGGCCGTGCGCATCACCGTCTCGCGCGCCGACGAGCGCCCGCCGCCGCGATAGTCGCGCACGCCGTACTTCTGCTGGTACGTGTAGTCGGCGTGTCCCGGACGGAAGCGATCCTTGATGCGCTCGTAGTCGCGCGGCCGCGCGTCGGTGTTCTCGATGAGGATGCCGATCGGCGTGCCGGTGGTATGCCCCTCGAAGAGGCCGGAAAGGATGCGCACCACATCGCCCTCGCGGCGCTGGCTGGTGAAGTGCGAGGTACCGGTGCGGCGCCGGTCGACGTCCTGCTGCAGATCCGCCTCGCTGAGCGGCAGTCCGGGCGGACAGCCGTCGACGATGCAGCCGAGCGCCGGCCCGTGGCTCTCACCGAATGTGGTCACCGTGAACAGTCGCCCGATGGTGTTGCCGGACATTGAGGACCGTCAGTGCGCCGGCAGCTGCTCGCGCGTCAGCAGGAACACCCCGCCGCCGCCGCGCGCGAACTCGAGCCACAGAAAGGGCAGCTGCGGGAATGCGCGCCGTACCGCGCTCTCGGTGTTGCCAACCTCGACGATGAGCAGTCCTCCGGGACGCAGATGCCGGCGGGCTTCGCGCAGAATGACTTCCACGGAGCTCAGGCCCCGCTCGCCCGCCGCGAGCGCCACGCGCGGCTCGTGCCGGTATTCCGGCGGCAGTCGTTTGAGCTCACGAGCTCCCACGTAAGGAGGATTCGCGACGATGATATCGTAGCTCGCCCGCCCGAGCGCGCTGAAGTGGTCGGAGCGGACGAGCCTCACCCGCCGGGCCAGACGGTGTCGGCGCACGTTGAGCCGCGCCACCTCGAGGGCCGCCGCGGAGATGTCCACCGCATCGACGCGCGCCTCGGGTAACGCGCGGGCCACGGCGATGGCGATGCAGCCCGAGCCGGTGCCGAGGTCGAGTACGCGGCGCACGCGCGCCAACGCGATCCATGGCGCGAAGCGCCGCTCGATGAGCTCGGCGAGCGGCGAGCGGGGAATGAGCACCCGCGCATCGACCCGCACGGCCAGACCCGCAAACCAGGTGATCCCGGTGAGATAGGCGGCCGGAATGCGCTCGGCGATGCGGCGGCCGATGAGCGCCGCCGCGCGCGCCCGCGCCGCCGGCGACACCCGGCGGGCATAGAGCGCGGCGCTGGCCGTGTGCGGGAGCCTGAGCGCATGCAGCGTGAGATTCGCCGCCTCGTCCCAGGCGTTGTCGGTGCCGTGTCCGAAATGGACGCGCGCGCGCTTGAGGCGCCGCGCGCCGCGTGCGATCAGCGCGCGCACCGTCAGGGGGGCGGCGGCGCCCGGGCGCTTAACGACGGCGCGTGCCACCCGCGCCTCCCGCGGCGGTATGAAATAATTCGCTCATGAACACCGTGCCACTGCGCTGGCTCCTGGTTCCCGCCGCCGCGTGCGCGGCACTGGCGGGTTTCTGGCTGAGCAATCAACTTGACAGGGAAGCACCAAGGCTGGCAAGCGGCACCTGGCTGCCGCAGGCGAAGCAGCTCGCCGACTTCCGTCTCACCGACGATGCCGGGCACCCCTATACGCGCGCCGACCTGACGAGCGCGCCGACGCTCGTCTATTTCGGCTTCACGCACTGTCCGGACGTCTGTCCGACGACGCTCGTCAAGCTCGCGCAGGTCAGGAAGCAGGCCGCGCTGCCCGCGCTGCGCGTGGTGCTGGTCAGTGTCGACCCGCAGCGCGATACCCCGCCGCTCCTCGAGCGCTACGTGCACGCCTTTGACGCCGGATTTCGCGGACTCACCGGCAGCCCTGAGGAAATCGCACGCGTGGCGCGCAATTTCGGCGTGGCGGTGAGCCGCGTCGAGCTGCCGGGGGGCGATTACACGATGGACCACTCCGCCGTCGTCTTCCTGGTGGCGAGTCCGGGCGTGGTAGCGATCTTCACGCCGCCCTTCGATGCGGCTGTGTTGGCCGCCGACCTGCGGCGCGCCGCGCCCTTCCTCGCCGGCGCGCGCGGCTGGCACCTGACATGAGCGGCGGCACCGACGGCGGTGGCGTGCGGCTCTCGGTCGCTCTGCAATACCTGTTGCCGCAGCACCTGCTGACGAGCGCGGTGCACTGGCTGGCGCGCAATCAGGTCTCCTGGGTGAAGAACGCGCTGATCGACAACTTCCTCGTCAACTACCGCCCCGACATGAGCGAGGCGGAGCAGCCCGATGCGCGCGCCTTTCCGAGCTTCAATGCCTTCTTCACGCGCGCCCTGCGTGCGGGTGCGCGCCCCATCGACCCCTCGCCCGAGACGCTCGTCTCGCCGGTCGACGGGACCGTGAGCCAGCTGGGGCGGCTCGACGGCTCGTGGCTGGTGCAGGCCAAGGGACTCGCCTACACGCTCGAGTCGCTCCTCGATGAGGCGGTGCCGGCGTGGGCGCCGGTGTTCCGCGGCGGCGCGTTCGCGACCTTGTATCTCGCGCCCGCCAACTACCATCGCATCCACATGCCGCGGGCCGCCACCCTGCAGGCCGCGTGGTACGTGCCGGGAGCGCTGTTCAGCGTCAACGCCACCACCGCGAGCCAGGTGCCGGGCCTCTATGCCCGCAACGAGCGGCTGGTGTGCGTGTTCGCCGAGGGCACGCTGAGCTTTGCGCTCGTCATGGTCGGGGCCTTGTTCGTCGGCAGCATGTCGACCGTGTGGCATGGCGAGGTGACGCCGCGCACACCCCGCAACCGCAGCGACCTGCCGCTCGATTTCACGCGCGCGAAGCTCACCCTGGAGAAGGGCGCGGAGATGGGCCGCTTCAACATGGGCTCCACGGTGATCCTGCTGCTGCCTCCCGGAAGAAGCGAGTGGCTCAGCCCGCTCGCGGCCGGCAGCGCCATCCGCGTCGGCCAGCCGCTGGCGCGCCTCGGGGCATGAGCGGCGCCGTGGACTGGCGCCCGAGCGCCTCGCCCGGCGTGTTGCGCGAGCGCGCGCAGCTCCTGGCGCGCGCCCGGGAATTCTTCGCCGCACGCCGCGTGCTCGAGGTGGACACTGCGCTCGTGGTCAACGCTCCGGTGAGCGATGTGCACATCGCGAGCGCCAGCGTCACGCTCGGCGCGGCGCAGCCGGGGACCACCGCGCCGCCGCTGTACCTGCACACCTCGCCCGAGTACGCGATGAAGCGACTGCTCGCCGCGGGCAGCGGCGACATCTACCAGATCTGCCACGTGGTGCGCGGCGATGAGCGCGGGCGGCTGCACAACCCGGAGTTCACGCTCATCGAGTGGTACCGGGTGGGGATGCCACTGGCCGCGCTCATGGACGAAGTGGAGGCGCTCACCCGCTCGCTGCTCGGCCCGGCCGCCGCCGCCCGCCGCGGCGAGCGCCTGAGCTACGCGGAGGTTTTCCGGCGCGAGCTCGGTCTCGATCCGCTCGCGGCGCCCTCGAGCGACCTCGCCCGGGCGGCGGCGCGCTTCGGCCTCGAGGCGCGCGCCGCCGATGCCGGCGGCGACCGGGATGGGCTGCTGGAGTTCCTGATGGCCGTCGCCGTAGGACCGCGGCTCGGGCGCGGCGCCCTCACCTGCGTTCATGGCTACCCGGCGAGCCAGGCCGCGCTCGCGCGCCTCGATCCGCAGGATCCACGCACCGCGCTGCGCTTCGAGCTCTACTGCGAAGGCGTCGAGCTCGCTAACGGCTTCCAGGAGCTGCAGTCGGCGGGCGAGCAGCGCGCGCGTTTTACCCGCGACAACGCCGAGCGCGCGCGCGCCGGACTTCCGGTGGCACCCGCGGATGAGCGGCTGCTGGCCGCGCTCGGCGCCGGTCTCCCCGAATGCTCGGGCGTGGCGCTCGGCTTCGACCGCGTGCTGATGCTGGCGGTGGGGGCTGAGCATATCGATGAGGTACTGGCATTCCCGACCTCGCGCGCATGAGGCGCCGGATGAGCGGCAGTTAACTTGACGGAGAGTTCATGAGCTATACGACCACGCCCCGCGACTTCAGCGACAAGGACGCCGCCTACCGGGAGCTGGCCCGCGACCTGGGTGCGCTCATCGAGGGCGAGCACGACCCGATCGCCAATGCGGCCAATGCCGTCGCGCTCATCTTCGATGCGCTGCCGGGGATCAACTGGGCGGGCTTTTACTTCCTCAAGGGGCACGAGCTCGTGGTCGGACCGTTCCAGGGCAAGCCCGCGTGCGTGCGCATCGCCTTGGGTCGCGGCGCGTGCGGCAGCGCCGCCGCCAGCCGCCGGACGCTCATCGTCGAGGACGTGCACTCCTTCCCCGGCCACATCATCTGCGACCCGGCCTCGCGCTCGGAGATCGTGCTGCCACTGCTCGACGGCGCCCGGCTCCTCGGCGTGCTCGACATCGACAGCCCGCGCATCGCGCGCTTCGACGCCGCCGATGCTCGCGGTCTCGAGTCGCTCGCCCCGCGGCTCGCCGCGGCGCTCGCCCGCCTCCCGGCCGCACCGCCGGAATGACCGCCGTGCGGCTCTCGCCCCGGGGGCTCGCCGCCGGGACCGCGGCCTTCAGCATCTGGGGACTGTTCCCGGTCTACCTGCACCCCCTGAGTGCCGTGCCGGCGATCCAGGTGATCGCGCACCGCGTGACCTGGTCGTGCGTATTGCTGCTCGCGTGGATGCTGCTGCGCCGGGAGCTGCCGCGGCTCACGGCGACTCTCGCCCGCCCGCGCCTGCTCGCGGGGCTCGCGACCTCGGCATGCCTCATCAGCTGCAACTGGCTGGTGTACGTCTGGAGCGTGACGCACGCGCACATCGTCGACACGAGTCTCGGCTACTACATCAACCCGCTCGTCAACGTGCTGCTCGGGGTGCTGGTGCTGCGCGAGCGGCTGAACCCGCTGCAGTGGACCGCGATCGCGCTCGCCGCGCTGGCAGTCGCCTACCTGGCGCTGCTCGCGGGGCGCCCGCCGTGGATCGCCCTGGCGCTGGCCTTCAGCTTCTCGCTCTACGGGTTCGTGCGCAAGGTGATCAGCGTGGAGGCGCTGCCGGGGCTGGCGACCGAGACGCTGCTGCTGCTGCCGCTCGCGGCCGCTTATCTCCTGTGGTGTGAGGTAGCGGGAAGCGGCGCGCTCACGACCTCCGGTCCCGCGATCGCAGCGCTGCTCGTCGGCAGCGGGCTCGTCACCGCGGTGCCGCTGTTCCTGTTTGCCACGGCGGCGCGGCTGCTGCCGTACTCGACCGTGGGGGTGCTGCAGTACATCGCGCCGAGCCTGCAGCTGGTGTGCGGCGTGCTCTTCTATCACGAGAGCTTCGCGCCGGCGCGTGCCGCCGGCTTCGGCCTCGTGTGGGTGGCGCTCGCCCTGTATGCCGCCGACGGGCTATGGCGAGCGCGCCGCGCTGCGCGCGGCGTGAGCCACGCCTGAGGAGCAGTGCGCTACTGCTTGGCGCGCGAGATGTACTCGCCGGTGCGCGTATCGATGCGGATCACTTCACCCTCGTTGATGAACAGCGGCACCCGCACCACGGCGCCGGTCTCGAGCTTCGCGGGCTTCTGTCCGCCGGTGGCGGTGTCGCCGCGCAGCCCCGGGTCGGTCTCGACGATCTTCAGCTCGATGTGGGGCGGCGGCGTCACGACCAGCGGCACGTTGTTCCACAGGGTCACGATGCACACCACGCCGTCCTTGAGCCACTGGGCGTTGTCGCCGACGGCCGACTTGCCGGCGGTGTACTGCTCGAAGCTCTCGGGGACCATGAAGTGCCAGAAGTCGCCGTCCTGATACAGATACTGCATGTCCATGTCGACGACGTCGGCCGCTTCCAGCGACTCGCCCGACTTGAAGGTGCGCTCGATGGTGCGCCCGGTCTTGAGGTTGCGCACCTTGATGCGATTGAACGCCTGGCCCTTGCCGGGCTTGACGAACTCGTTCTCCACGACGGCGTACGGGTCGCCATCGAGCAGGACTTTCAGACCCGAGCGGATCTCGCTGGTGGTATAGCTGGCCATTCTCGGATTCCGTGATTTTCCAGGGGCGGCAAGATGTTGCCGCCCTGCGCAAAAAAGGCCGCGTATGATAGCGGCATCGGATAAGGCCCGCCAGCCGACCCGCGAACGGGGCCGTTTTCCGCGAGGTCGCTCACGCGGCCGGCCTGCGCCCCGGTGCTAGAATCCCCGGGCTTTTGCTTGTGCAGTCCAGGGAGGCCGTCTTGATCGAGCAGAGCGCCGTACCGCTCGTCGTGCTCAGCGCCACACGCGACCCCGTTGAGGCCATCAACGGCATGCTGCGGCGTGCGGGCGAGCCGGCTCACTGCACCTGGATCCCGGCGCTGCGCGATCTCGGTGATGCGCTCACCCAGATCAACCCCGAGCTGCTGGTGCACGTGCTGAGCGATGACGAGGAGCTCGAGGCCGTCATCGCGATTCGCGATTCTGTCGCCCCCACGGTACCGATCCTGGCGCTCGCCGCGGACGCCGACGAGGCGCGCATTGCCTATGCGCTCGGCCTCGGCGCCCGCGACCTGGCATCGCTCGCGCACCCGCAGCGGCTGCAGGCCGTGATGATGCGCGAGCTCGAGACCTTCCGCGCCCGGCGCACCCTCGATGCGGCGCAGCGCGCCGCCCAGGATGCCCGCAGCCAGCTCGACACCGTGCTCGAGCGCTCGAACGATGCGATCATCCAGGTGCAGGAAGGCATCGTCATCGAGGCCAACCCGGCCTGGCTCGAGCTGTTCGGAGTCGAGGACGGGATCGCCGGCCAGCCGGTCATGGATCTGTTCGAGGAATCCTCGCACGCGGCGCTGCGCGGGGCGCTTGCCGCGTGCCTGCAGGGCCGCTGGAGCGGCGAGCACACGCTGCGCGCCAACGCGCTGCCTGCCGACGGCAGCATCCTGCCGGTGGAGATCGCGCTCGCCATGGGCGAGCACGAGGGCGAGCCGTGCGTGCGCCTCGTCGTACCCTCGGCGCCGCGTGCGCCGGCGGCGATCGAGCCGCAAGCGGGACCGCAGATTGCGGGAACGGACGAATATGGCCTGCTGCTGCGGCGCGAGCTGCTCGAGGCGCTCGCCGCACGGCTCGCGACGCGCCCGTCGGGGGGCGTGCGCTGCCTGGCCGTGATCAAGGTGGACAAGTTCGCCACCCTCGAGCGCGTCATCGGCGTGACCGCGAGCGAGGAGGTGGTGAGCGAGTTCGTGCGGCTGCTGCGCGAGACCGTGCGCCCCAAGGAGCTCATCGGCCGGCTCGGCGGGCTGGCGTTCGTGGTGCTGCTCGAGCGCGGCAACGAGAACGACATCAACGCCTGGAGCGAGCAGCTGCTGTCGCGCGTGCAGAAACACATCATGCGGGTGCGCGACAAGGCGGTGTCGGTCACCTGCACCATCGGACTGTCGACGGTCTCGCCCGGACACGCCGACGTCGACGCCGTGGTCTCGGACGCGCTCGAGGCGGCCCGCAAAGGCAGCACGCGCGGCGGCAACCAGAGCATCCACTCGGACCACGCCGACACCGAGAGCCGGGTGATGTCCTACGACAAGGTGTGGGTGAAGCACATCAAGGCGGCTCTGATGGAGAACCGCTTCCGCCTGGTGCAGCAGCCGATCGCGAGCCTGCGCGGTGAGGACCCCGGCATGTTCGACGTGCTGGTGCGCATGATCGACACCCAGGGCAAGGAAGTCCTGCCGTCCGAGTTCATGGCGGCCGCGAGCCGCAACGATCTCATGAAGAACATCGACCGCTGGGTGGTCGGCGCGTCGCTGTCGTTCGCGGCGCAGAAGAAACCCGAATGCCTGTTCGTGCGCCTGTCGCGCGAGACTATCAAGGACGACAGCTTCATCGACTGGCTCGACAATCACCTGCGCTCGAGCCGCGCCGAGCCGCACCGCCTGTGCTTCCAGGTCACCGAGGAGAGCGCCGCGGCCTACCTCACCCAGATCCGGGCGCTCGCGCAGGCGCTGCGTGAGCGCAGGTTCCGCTTCGCGCTCGAGAGCTTCGGCGGCGGGCGCGACAGCCTGGGACTCCTCGAGTCCGTGCCGCTCGACTTCGCCAAGATCGACGGCGCCGTGATCGGCGGCCTCGCCAGCGATCCGCAGCTGCAGCAGCGGGTGCGGGCGCTGGTGGATGCCGCCACGAAACGCTCGATCGAGACCATCGGCGAGCGCGTCGAGGACGCCAACACCATGGCGGTGCTGTGGCAGCTCGGCGTGCAGTACATCCAGGGCTACTTCGTCAACCAGCCCGAGGAAGTGGTACTGAGCGGCGCGCGTTAGCGCGGAGCGCGCACCCCCAGCCAGTGCACCAGGGCGACGCCGAGCGTCGCGAGCCCTAAGCATTCGTGCAGCACCGCCGCCGCAGCGTGCAGCGCGCCGGTCGTGTAGTAGAGCGCATAGCCGCTCACGATCAGCGTGATGGCGCAGCCGAGCAGCCACAGTCCCGACGGCCGCCCCGCCCAGGCAGACCAGCGTGCCGCCATGTGGCTCGCGCCGAGCCAGCCGAAGACAAACACCCCGACGACGGCGATCAGCCCGTGCAGCCGCATGAGCGGCGCTTCCAGGGAGTTCGGCAGCGGCCCGAACTCGTTGTGACCGGGGAACAGGTAATGCGCGAGCATCCACGCCGCGCCGGTGAGCCACAGCAGGCCCGCGACGACGAGTACGACGGCGCGCAGGCCTCGCGACATGCAAGCTCAGCCGGCGCTCGCCGGCCGCAGCGCCACCTGCCACAGCGCCACGAGCCAACGCACGCCCTCGGTCACGTGCTCACACGAGAGCGTCGCACCGGCAATGTTCTTGATGTCGCTCCCGACCCGCAGCTGCGCGAGCTGCTCGTGCCCCGCGAACTGCCGCCGCCAGGCGGCGTTGCGGATCTCGCCCCCGTGACTCTCCCGGTAGCTCAGCACCTCGGGCGCACTCAGCCGGCCGGCGGCATCGATCGCGGTGGCGTAGGTGATGTAGTCCTCCTTGCCGATCACCTCGTCGATGAACACGTAGCCGAGGAGCGCGTGGCCCTGAAGCGCCTGGAAGGCCCGCAGGCTCCGGTGCGGCGGCTGCGCACCGGCGAGCGCCGCCACCTGCGCGTGCTGTGCGGGAGTGAGCGACAGCGCAACCTCCACGTATCGGTCGGCCTGTGGAAAGAGCAGCCGCTGTGCCTCCCCTACCGAGAGGTAGTCGGCGGCGACGACGATCGCGGGCGTCGCCGCACCGAGCGCGCTCAATGCACCGAGCCAGGCGGGGAGCGCTGCGTCTCGGCGGCTCATGAGACTTCCATATGAATGAGAATCATTCGTAATTAGTGTAGCATAGGCCGAGCTGCCGGTACCTCGTGCATGCCTGTGCCCTCCCCGCTTTCCGCCGAGACTTCGCTGCGCCGCATGCGCATCGAGATGGGCACTGCGCTCATCGTCGAGGCGCGCGCGGCCGATCGGGCGCAGCTCGCCGCCGCCGTCGAGGCCGCGCTCGATGCGGTGGCGCGGGTCGCGCGGCTGCTGCACCCGCGAGGACCCGGGAGCGACCTGCGGCGCATCGGCGCGGCGGCTCCCGGCACGGTCGTCTCGATCGGCGCCGACACACTCGCGGTGCTCTCCTTCGCACAGCGTCTGAGCCTCATGAGCGACGGCTTGTTCGATCCGTGCCTGCCCACGCGCCCCGGGCGTGTATCGGACCTCGAGCTCGGCGGCGGCGCGGTGCCACGGGCCATCGCGCGCCGCGAAGTCGAGATCGACTGCGGCGGCATCGCCAAGGGGTACGCGGTCGATGTGGCCGTCGAGGTGCTGCGCGCCGCAGGCTGCAGTGCCGGCCTCGTCAACGCCGGCGGCGATCTGCGCGCCTACGGGGATCTCACCGAGCCGCTGCTGCTGCGCGGTCCGCAGGGTGAGCACTGGCCGCTCGAGCTCAAAGATGCCGCGATCGCGGTGAGCGATCGCGACGCCGCGCGCGCGCCTTCCGGTCATCGCGGCTACTACGTGCGTGCGGGGAACGCCGCGGCACAGCGTTACGCGGCGGTGCGCGCCGGCGATGCCATGACGGCGGATGCGCTCACCAAGTGCGTGCTGCTCGGATCCGCCGAGCTCGCCTCGCGGCTGCTGCGGGCATTCGGTGCGGTGAGCCTGCGGCAGCCGGGGCATCCGCCGGCGCATTAGAAGGCCAGCCCGAGGCCCAGATCGAAACGCTCGAAGCTCGTGTTCTCCTCGAACCACTGGTAGTCGGCCTTCAGCACCAGGTGCGGGCCGAGATAGAAGTTCGCGCCCACGGTCCACACTCGATCGTGATTCTGCGGCCACAGGCCATAGTCCCCGGGGGTTGCCGACAGCGGCACCAGACCGGACGGCACGACCGGCCCCGGCGTGCCCTGATAGCTCGAGCCCAGACGATAACGCTCGTAGCGGACGAATGGACTCAAGCGGTACTCGTCGCTCCTCCAGAGCTGGTAAGCGCCCTGGAAGTAGTAGCCGTAGAAGGCCGACGGCAGCGGATTCGGCGAGCCGGGATTGGCCTCATTGGCGAGCGCGGTGTTGCTGATCGTGCCGCGCGCATATAGCGCCT
>Ga0335076_10005286_pt1 | contig 13053 bp, 15 predicted proteins | sample Lox_Sample_25_FD_206717 | JGI IMG/M metagenome (GOLD analysis project Ga0335076, IMG submission 206717) | Soil microbial communities from Loxahatchee National Wildlife Refuge, Florida, United States - Lox_Sample_2.5 | ecosystem: Environmental > Terrestrial > Soil > Wetlands | place: USA...
CGCGGCGGGCGGCGCGTCGATCGTGATCGCCCGCGTGGCCACCGTGCCGGCGCCGGGGAGCAACTCGTCACCGGGCAGCTTCCTCGATACCTCGTCGGGCCGCGCGCCCCAGGTCAGGCACGGGCGCCGGAGAAACAGGGGGTAGGTCGCCAGCCCGGACAGCGCCGCCCCGATCCCGAAAACCCCGAGACCCCAGGCAGCGGAGCGCGTGCGCTTGTTCATGTTCTGCCTCCTCCTATGATTTCCGCGTCGTCGCCGAGTGACAGGTACGCCTCGTCCTCCTGCACGGTGTGCAGCCGCAGGATCGCGTACAGGCCGTACAGGGCGCCGCGAAGGTCGGCGACATCGGTCTCGCCGGGGACCCGGTCGCCGATCTCGGCGATGAGCCGGCCGAGCCGGGCGATCTGGTAGGCGATCTCGGCGTGCGCCCTGCTCATCGTCGCGGTCGGGTCGGCGCCGCCGAGCAGCCGGTTCAGCGCCGGGTACAGATCCGCCTCTTCGGCGCTCTCGTGCGGCCAGATCTCGCCGGTGAGCAGGGCGTGCACCTGGCGGACCCGCGCCATCGCGGCGGGTGCGGCGGCCGGGTCGGCGCTGAGCGCGTCGGCGGCGATCCGCAGTTGCTCGATGTCCGCCCGGATGACCTGGTGCTCGGCGCGGAACCGCCGGGTGAGCGCGGCGTCGGCCGGGCTCAGCGGCTCGGCGCCGCCGGCCGGCCGCAGCGCCCGCAGCGCGTTGAGGATGACGGCCACGTCGATCGCCTCTTGCAGCAGCGCCCCCCATACCGGCGGAAGGAACCCGGCGGCGGCCACGCCCATCGCGGCCAGTGACATGCCCATCCCGGCCAGTACGCTCTGCAGCGCGATCCGCCTGGTCCGGCGGGCCAGCACCGTCGCCTCGCCGAGCCGGCCGAGGTGATCGACGGTCAGCACCGCGTCGGCGGCCTCCGACGAGGCGGTGGATCCCCGCGCCCCCATGGCCACCCCGACGTCGGCCAGGGCCAGCGCGGGCGCGTCGTTGATCCCGTCGCCGGTCATGATGACGGCCGCGCGCCGCTGCTCGCGGCGCACCGCGTCCAGCTTGGCGGCCGGCGTCAGCTCGGCCAGCACCTCGTCGACCCCGGTCAGCGCGCCGACGGCGCTGGCCGCCTCGGCCCGGTCGCCGGTGGCGAGCACGACCCGGGTGATGCCGCCACGTCGCAGCGCCCTGATCGTCTGCCGGGCGTCCGGCCGGATCCGGTCCTCGAGCAGCAGCGCACCCGCGGGAGTGCCGTCGACGGCCACGAACACGGTGAGCGCGCCGTCCAGCCAGGCCCGCCGGCGGACGGCCCTGAGCCACGGCGGACTGCCCTGGACCCCGGCCCACTCGGCGCGCCCGAGCCTGACCAGCCGCCCCCCGACCGACCCCTCGATACCCTGGCCGGCCCGCTCGGTCACGTCCGCGGGCTGGACGAGCGGACGGCCGCGCTCGGCCGCGGCGCGGACGACCGCGGCCGCCAGGACGTGCCCGGAAGCCTGGTCCAGCGAAGCCGCCAGGCTCAGGATCTCCTCTGGAGCCAGTGTCTTTCCGGCCGGGGCTCCCGCGGGCACCACGGCCGTCACCGCCGGCTGGCCGGCGGTGAGCGTCCCGGTCTTGTCCAGCAGCACGGTCGTGCACCGGGCCAGGCGCTCGAGCACCCCGCCGTTCTTCACCACGATCCCGCGGCGTGCCGCCGCCGACAACCCGGAGACCAGGGCGACCGGTGCGGCCAGAATGAGCGGGCACGGCGTGGCGACGACCAGGACGGCCACCGCCCGCGCCGGGCCACCCAGCGCCCACGCTGCCCCGGCCACAGCCAGGCTCAGCGGCAGGAACCACATGGCGTACCGGTCGGCGAGTCTGACGAACGGCGCCTGCGCTGTCTCCGCCTCGCTGACCAGGCGAACGATACCTGCGTAGGTGCTGTCCGCCGCGCTGGTCGTGGCCCGCAGGTCGAACGGCCCGGCCGCGTTGACGGTGCCGCTGCGCAGCGCGTCGCCCCGGCCGTGCTGGACCGGCAGGGCCTCCCCGGTGAGCGCCGATTCATCCAGCACGGCGGCATCCCCGGCCAGCGTGCCGTCCACCGGGACGACGTCGCCCGCCGCGACGAGCAGCAGGTCACCGGGCACGACCTGATCCAGCGGCACGGTCTGAATCGACCCGTTCCGGTACCTCCGCGCGGTCCGCGGCGCCCGGGCCAGCAGCGCGCTCAGGTCGTGCCGCGCGCGGTAGGCGGCCCAGTCCTCCAGCGCGCGCCCGCTGGCCAGCATGAGGCTGATCACCGCCGCGGCGAGCAGTTCGTCCACCGCTATCGCCCCGGCCAGCGCGAGCAGGGCGATCACGTCCACGCTGAGCCGGCCATGGGCGATGCCGGCGATCGCGACCCAGCAGGCGTAGGCCAGCCCGCAGATCGCCACGCCGAGCCACAGTGCGTCGGCGGCCTGGCCGGCGCCCGCCAGCCAGGCCACCCCGCCGGCGGCCGTCCCCGCCGCCGTCACCACCAGCAGCAGCAGAGCCGCCCGCCGGGCCAGCCACGCCCGCGCGTCGCGGGCCACGGTAACCCTCATACCCTCAGCCTCGGCGCCCTGGACTGCGGGCGCACCCGGACCGGTCACCTGACGATCAGGACCGGGCGGTCGGCGAGGTGGATCACTTTGTGCGCCGTGCTGCCCAGGATCAGGCCGGCCAGGTCGCCGCGACCGCGTGAACCCATCACGATGACGTCGACGTCGTGCTCCTTCGCGTCATCGATGATGTTCCGCGCGGCGTAACCGAACAGCGTGGTCCCGACGTCGCCGTGCGCCTTCACGCCCGCCGCGGTCAGCTTGTCCACCGCGGCCGCGACCGCGGCGCTGGCCTCGTCCATCGACTCGTCGCTCAGGCTCACGCTGGTCTTGACCGCCACCTCGCGCTCGCGCATGTGCAGGACCCACACCTCGCCGTTGGACAGCAGGGCCAGGTCACGGGCCGCATCCAGGGCCCGGTCGGATACCTCGGAGTGGTCCACTGCCACCAGGATCTTGTCAAACATCGCCTTAACCTCCAGCTGGATGAAATCGTTTTTTCCCAGCTCAAGTGTGGGACGACGCCGGATACCGCAACCAGGGACAAATGGACGCGAGGCAGGGGACCATGGTCACCGGCCATAGTCCCCTCTCGGTCCAGAACCGGCGCGATGTCACAGTGAGCCGGCTATGTAAGCATTCCGAAGTAATGCGAGTTTCCGGTGTGTCGCGAGTGCCGATGCGCTACCCGTCTGTAATGCCCTGGTCTTGCCTGCTCACGCCCGTCGTCCGCAGCGGCCCGGGCTGGCTGATCAGCGGTCTGGCTTGCAGAAGGGTCCGGTTTATGGTGGGATGCCCGTTTCTGGAGGCTCCGGCTATAACCGGAGCAATGTCACATCGCACCGGCGTCCCGCTAGCCCGCGGCGACGGGAGCCTGCGCGCGCTGGCTGCGGTCGTCGTGGAACCAGGCCGAGGGGTCAGCAAAGTTCCCGGTCAGTTCGTGCACGCTGGCGTGCGCGGCCGAAAGGGCGGCCCGCGAGACGCGGTAGTGGTGACCGCACAGCAGCAGCTCGGTCTCGTGGGGCCGGCCGGCCGTAGGCGGCATGACGACCCGGACTACCGCCCGGGCCACGCAGCAGCAGGCCTGGTCGGTCAGGCTGGCCGCCGGTCCGTGCGGAGCGGTGGCGTCGACTAGCCCGGCCGTGCCTTTGGCCTGGCCGGCTGGTGACTGGCGGAAGCTCGCGTTCATGGATCCAGGGTCGCCCGGTGCCGCGGCGGCCGGGAAGAGACCTAGCTCACTTCCGCGGGTGCCAAAAGTCCCGGCCGCCCGCCCGCATAAGCTGTCCCGGTGATCCCGGCGAGCAGGTCACCGGCCGACGGCCGGGTGGTAGTGATCGGCGTCGGTAACGAGTTCCGGCGCGACGACGGGGCCGGCCTCGCCGTGGTCGCCAGCCTGCGCGGCCGGGTGCCGCCGGGCGTGCAGCTCGTGCTCACCGACGGCGAGCCCACCCGGTTGATCGAGGCCTGGACCGGGGCGACGCTGGCCGTCGTCGTGGACGCCGTCCGTGCCGATCCGCCCCAACCGGGCCGGGTGCATCGCTTCCTGCTGGACCGGCCGCTGGCCGGACCGACGCGGACGGCGAGCTCGCACGGCTTCGGCCTGGACGATGCGGTCCGGCTCGCTCGCGCCCTGGACCGCATGCCCGGCCGGCTCGTCGTGCACGCGATCGAGGCCGCCGACCTGTCCCGGGGCCCCGGCCTGACGCCGCTCGTAGCCGCCGCCGTCGGTGACGTGGCCCGCGCCGTGCTCAGCGACGTACGCGGTCAGGCCTAAAGCCGCTAGCCCGCAGGCCCGACGCCTCTGGCCGGCCGCCCGCCCGCCGGAATATGCGGGATACGAGGAACAGGGGTCACTTCGCCGCCGGCGGCGTCCGCGGCAGGCGCTACCACCAGCGAGATGATGACGCTCCAGGGCGAGATGAAGGCAGCCGGAGTCCAGGTCAGCCCATAACTCCGATCCGGGTTAGCCAGGTGGCTAGCTGGCCGGCCTCGGCGGTTCGGCTGCGGAAGCCGACGTAGCCGTCGGGACGGACCGCGATCAGGCCGCGGCCGGACCCGCTGGTCAGGCGGTGGACGTGGACGAACCGGCCCGGCGCCAGGTCCTCGAGTCCGTCCGCGTCTGGGTCGAGCAGGACGTGCACGCCGGGCCGGGCCAGCAGCCCGTGCAACCGGATGTCCTGCCCGCCCGTCGTGACGAGCCGGTCCGGCAGCCGGTCTCCGGCCCGCGGCCCGCCGGGCCGGCGCGGTGTCCCCTCCACCGACAACGGGCCGCCGCGGTAGCTCACGCCCAGCTGCGACACCAGCCGGATCCCCGCGGCGACCAGGCGGCGCCGGCTGACCAGCGCGGGCACGAGCGGCGCGGCGAGCGGTGCGAGCCGGGCGCGGAATGCGGACGGGACCGGCCCGGTGCCGGCCTCGGCCCAGAACGCCAGGTTCGTCATCGCCAGCACCTGGCGCGCCACCGGCCGGCGCTCCTGGTCGTAAGAGTCGAGCAGCGGGCCGTGCCCGCCCGGCCGGGCCGCCGCGAACGCGAGCTTCCAGCCGAGGTTGGCGGCGTCCTGGATGGCGGCGTTCATCCCCTGGCCGGTGGCGGGAGAGTAGGCGTGCGCGGCGTCCCCGGCCAGGAACAGCCGACCCCGCCGGAACCGGCCGGCCACCCGCCGCTGCACCCCGACCCGTGCGGACCACACCAGGCCGGTGACCCGCGCGTCCAGGCCGGCGGCGTCGATCAGGGCCTGCAGGTCGGCCGCGGGAACCGAGGGCCCGAACGTCCCGGGCACCAGCCGCTCCGACGTCGCGGGGCGGGTCCCGAGCAGCCGCCACGTCGCTCGCTCGCCGAGGCGGAAGGCGAACAGCAGCCCCTCCCGGCCCGCCACGACCTGCGCGGCATCGCCGGGCAGGTCGCCGTCGAGCTCGGCGTCGGCCAGCACGATCTCCACCGGGTACGGCCGTCCGGTCCAGTCGAGCCCGGCTTGGGCTCGCACGGTGCTGACCGGGCCGTCGCAGCCAACCGCGAAGCCGAACCAGGCTTCCTCCGCTCCGGCCGCGGAGCGCAGCACCGCCCGGACACCCCCGGGTTCGTCGTGCACCCTGGTCAGCTCGGTCCCGCGCTCCACCTTCACTCCACGGTCGGCCAGCGCCTGCGCCAGCACCCGCTCCACGTCCATCTGCCGGACCAGCGACAGGTACGGGAACGCGGTGTCCGGCAGCGCGAGATCGCCGAGGGTGATCCGGACGACGCGGGAGCCCAGCCGCAGGTCGGCCGCTGGCGCGATGTCGGCCCGGGCCAGCAACGCCTGTGTCACCCCGAGCGGACGCAGCACCTCCAGCGTGCGGGCGTGCAGGATGAGCGCGCGGGACGGCCGGACCGCCTCCGGCCGCCGGTCGATGACCCGGACCACCGCGCCGTGGGCGTGCGCCTGCAGGGCCAGGGCCAGCCCGGCCGGGCCGGCGCCCGCCACCAGGATGTCCTGGTTCACGTGACCTCGGTCAGCCGCCACCAGGCCTCGTCCCCGCCCAGCAGTTGCGGCTTGTCCAGCACCTCGTCGCGGCGCAGCCCAGGCAGCACCACGTAGTGGATCGAGCCGGGCACCGACACCAGGGCGAGCACCCGCCATAGGGCCCGCGCGTAGTTCTCGGCCAGGCCCGGGTCGTCCCACTCATACACGCCGCGGTAGCGGCCGCGTTCGTCGTCGGCCAGCCACAGCTTCGATACGAACCCGGGGAAGCCGGCGAACAGCGGGGTGTTGAACAGGCTTTCCCAGCGGAAGGCGGCGTGCCCCCGGCCGCGCACGGCCCGCAGCCGGAACTCCACGACGAGCACGCACGGGTCCAGCGTCGCGCCCCGGTCGGCGACCGTCTCACGGTACACCCGCGCCGAGGTGCCGTCGGCAAAGTGCAGCTGCGTCCCTACCCGCCGGACGGGCAGGCGCAGCCGGTGCTGCCGGAGCAGCCGCGCCGTGCTGGCGCAGCAGCCGGCCAGCGCCCGCAATGCGGCCGGGTAAGGCAGCGGGGGGCGCTCGTAGACGATGTCCATCTCTCATCGCTCCCGCGTGAATATCCTGGTCTTTCCCGCACTCTCGGTCAGCGGGACCGTTCGCGGTCACGGGCGTTGGTTGCCGGCCTGGGGGTCTTTCGTCCTGTCCTGGTGGGCCTGCACCGGCGTCCCCGGCGATCGTGCGAGCCGTTATTCGTCACGACGGCACAAATCTACACATCGACTTACATACTCTTGATGATGTGGTGCGAGTGGCGGCAGCGTACCTTCAGTGTCGGTGGGATCTGGGAGGTCCATCAGTGATCGGACATCCGGCCTGCGGCCGGTGCGATCTGAAACGTTCTCTTAGCACCAGGTAAGAAACCAGGCGGCCCGGGCCGAGGGCAGCCGCCTGCCATCGAGGGGGAATATGAACGTGACAAGACTGTGCACGACCGGACGCGACGCTCCATATGGGCAGGCCGCAGTGCTAGGCGCACCGCGCCAGGTACTCGCGGGGCGGGCCGATGGTGTGCACTGGACCGTCCACGTCGGCCTTGACCAGACCGGGAAGCTCAGTACCGTCGTCACGCGTACCTGCGGGAGCGCTAGCGCCACGTCCAGGGTGCCGGGCTCAGGGCCGCCGGACGGGCAGCTCGTCAGCATGTGGCTCGGCCGGGAACCTGGCCTCCCCCCGCTGCTGCTCCTGAAAACCGCGCCGGGCGTCACGCAGGTCACGGCGGTGCTGGCGAGTCATGACCGCCGCCTGGTGACGCTGTCACCGGTCATCGAGGATTTCAGCCTCCGTTTCGGGGCCGCACCGCTGCCGGGGGAGGTCCCGCTGGCGGCCGTCGAAATCGCCCGCTGGCCCGGCGGTACCCAGATCATCGAGATATGGCGGCCGCCCGCGCGCCGTCTGGCTCGTCCTGGTCATGCCGGGCCGCCTGAGTCTTTCGAACGTTCCTGGTAGGCCCGCATCGCCGTGGGCAGGGTCGGGAACAGCAGCTCGGTCCCGATCTTGCCGGCCAGGCCGAACGCTTGCAGCCGGGCCAGCAGGTCCTGCTTGACCCGGGCGAGCGCGAAGGTGGCGCCCCGGTCGGTGATGTCCCCGCGCAGGGCCTCCATGGCCTCCAGCGCGGTGAAATCCACCTCGACGTTGGCCTCGACGTTGAGCACGAACCAGTGCAGCGCCGGCTCCCGGTTCGCGGCCGCCAGCGCCCGCTGCCGGAAGTCCTCCGCGTTGGCGAAGCACAGCGGCGCGTCGTAGCGGTACACCACCAGGCCGGGGATGGTCCGCGCCTCGGAGTAGTCGTCCACGTCGTGCATGCCGGCCAGGCCGGGGACGATCCCCTCGATCGCGTCGTGCGGGCGGGCCACCCGGACCAGCAGGTCGGCCACTGACAGCGCGATCGCGACCAGCACGCCGTACAGGATGTCGAAGGCCAGCACGCCCAGGGCCGCCGCCACGGCGATCCCCAGCTCGGTCCGGCGGAAGGCGAGCAGCCGCCGGAAGGCCTGCACGTCGATCAGGTTGAGCGCGGCGAAGATGACGATCCCGGCGAGCGCCGCCGTCGGGAAGCGGGACAGGACCGGCCGCGCGACCAGCAGGACGATCACGACGGAGGCCGCCGTGGCCAGCGAGTAGGCCTGGGTCTTGCGGCCCGCGGCGATCGCGATCGCGGTCCTGGTCCCGCTGCTGCTGACCGGAAACCCGCGCACCAGCGACGCGCCGGCGTTGGCGACGCCGAGCGCCAGCAGTTCCCGGTTCGCCACGATCGTCTCGTCGCGGTCCGCGAACGAGCGGGCCGTCACCACGTCGTCGCTGAAGCCTACGATCAGCACGGTGAACGCTGGCAGCAGCAGCTCGCGCAGCACTCCCGGATCCAGGGAGGGCAGCCCGACGGCCGGCAGCCGCGCCGGGATCGGGCCGACGACGCTGACCCCGCCCGGGTGCAGCGCCGCCACCACGGCGGTGGCGAGCAGCCCCGCCAGCAGCGGCCCCGGCAGCCGGGGCCAGCGCCACCGCAGCAGCAGGAGAAACGCCACGATAGACAGGGAGACCGCCAGGACAGCGGGTTTCACCTGGCCCAGACCGCGGGCGAACGAGCCGACCTGGGCGAAGAACGCCTGGCCGCGGACCGGGACTCCGGTCGCGCGCTGGAGCTGATCGCCGATCATGATCAGGGCCACCCCGGCCATGTAGCCGACCAGCACCGGCCGCGACAACAGGTCCGCGAAGAAACCGAGCCGCAGCAGCCAGGCCAGCACCGCCATCAGGCCGGTCAGCAGGGCCAGGGTGCTGGCAAGCCTGGCGTACTGGACCGGGTGCCCGGCGGCCAGCGGCTTGATGGCCACCAGCGTCATCAGCGCCGTGGTCGCCTCCGGGCCCATGGACACCGACCGCGACGAGCCGAGCAGCGCGTAGACGATCAGCGCCGGGAACGCGGCCCACAACCCGGTGACCGGCGGCAGGCCCGCGATCGTCGCGTACGCCATCACCTGCGGCACCAGGTAGGCCGCGACCGTGACGCCGGCCACCAGGTCCCCGGCCAGCCAGGCGCGGTGGTAGCCGCGCAGCACGCCCCATCTCGGGATCACCCTCCTTTATTTACCCAGCATTAACCTGCTGTTCACCGACGTTAGGCCTCAGGAAGGTCCCTACCGCCATCTGCCGAAGTCGGTACAAGCCGTGACCAACGCCCCTGGCCCCGTGGCCGGCCGCGGGATAACGGTGAGATCGTGATTGAGGAGGTTGTCATGACAACCACCATGTATGAGCCCTCCACCGCCGGGCCGGCTCGCGCAAGCGTCGCCGACCGGCTCCTGGTACCCGCGTTCTGGGGTGCGGTGAGCATCATCGCGATGTGGCTCGCGGTCCTGTTCGACGGCATCTTCGGCAACGACATGGTCTTCAGTAACAACGCGGGAGGCGGCCCGACCATCATCCCGTCGGCGGTGGCCGTGGCGCTGTTCGCCTTCATCGGCACGGTCGCCGTCGCCAAGCGCGCCTTCGCCCGCCGGGACTCTGACTGATTACCCGACGTCCTAGACGCACCGGCCATCCGGCCGGGACCCAGGTCCCGGCGTAGTCGGCTCTTCGGCCCTAGCCTGCGCCGCCCGCGGCTCGTGACACTGAGACCGGTAATGAGAGCAGCAGGCTCAAGCGAGGTGGGCTGGCATGAAACTGATCACGGCCATCGTCAGGCCCGAGAAGCTCGACGAACTGATCCTCACCCTGGTCGACAACCGGACTCACGGCCTGACCGTGACCGAGGTCCGTGGTTTCGGCCGTCAATTCGGCCAGCTCACCGCGAGTCCCGGCCCGCCCCGGGTGGCCTTGCTGCACAAGATCCGGCTGGACGTCGTCGCCCTCGATGACGACGTGGAAACCCTGGTCGAGGCCATCGCGAAGCATGCCAGGACGGAAACGATCGGCGACGGGAAGATCTGGGTGACCCCAGTAGACAGCGCGATGCGTGTCCGGACCGGCGACCGGGACCGCGCCGCTATCTAAGACGATGGAGCCGAGCCGGATCGCCGCGACGATCACGGCTGGCGCCGCCCGATGACACCGGCCAGGGACCTAGGTCCCTGGCCCAGCCGGTTCTTCGGCCCTAGCCCGCGCTGCCCGCAGATCGCGACATTGATCTCAGCGATCGGCCCGGGAATCCGTCCCGGGCGGAACAGAAAGGCTCGGACGATGAAGCACTTTACCGGAACGGCACTGAGGGTCGCCGCGTGCGTCGCCCTGCTGGTCACCGCCGCGGCGCTGCTGGCCGGCCAGGACGACATCCGCAGGTTCCACCGCATGCGCAGCATGTGACATGAAACTGATCACCGCCATCATCAGGGCCGAGAAGCTGAACGAGGTGATCGAAGCCCTGGCGGACGATCGGGTGCACGGACTGACCGTCACCGACGTCCGGGGGTTCGGCCGCCAGTTCGGTCAGCCCGTTCACGGTATCGACCCCGACCTCGGCCTGCCCAGGAGCGTGACACTGCTGCCCAAGGCCCGGCTCGATCTCGTGGTCCCGGACGACGCCGCGGACGCCTTGGCCGGGGTCGTGGCCAAGCACGCCAGGACCGGCATGATCGGCGACGGCAAGATATGGGTGTCCGACGTGGGCAGCGTGCTGCGCGTCCGGACCGGCGACCGGGACCTCGCCGCGCTGTGACCTCAGCGCACTTATCCACCCGCCCGCCGGGACGAAGGTCTGACCGCGGCGCCCTGCCCCCGCCAGGCCAGTACCGACCAGCTGGACAGGGCCGACAGGACCGAACCGATGCTCGCGGCCGAGCCGACCGAGAGCACGGACGCGACGCAGCCCGCCGAGCCGATCGACAAGATCGACCCGGCGGAGCCGATGGACAGGATCGACCCGGCGGAGCCGATCGACAGGATCGACCCAGTCGACCCGATGCTCAAGATGGAACCGTCTGTGTTTCGCATGCGCTCATTCTCACAGCGCCGATTCTCACGGGGCCGATTCTCACGGGGCCGATTCTCACGGGGCCGATTCTCACAGGGCCGATCGAATCCTGATGACACGCTCTAGGCGTGCGGGCCGGCCTTGCCGCGCATGATGACGACGGGGCACGGCGCGTGGCGTACGCAGTACTGGCCGACCGAACCGAGCAGGGCCTCGGCCAGGCCGCCGTGCCCCCGGTTGCCCACCACGAGCAGGTCCGCGCCCTCGGCCGCCTCGACCAGCACCGGCCCGGCCCGGCCCTCGACCACGCGCGGGCGGACCTCGACGTCGGGGTCGAGCAGGCACGTCTGGGCGATCGCCTCGGTGAGGATCATCCGGGCGTCGTCCTGGTAGTCGGGCATATCGGTGACCGAGACCAGCCCGGAACCCGGCGGGACATGCCAGGCCGTCACCGCCTCCACCACCGTCCCGGTCAGCTTGGCCTGGTGGATCGCCCAGCGTAGCGCCGCTGCGGATGATTCGAAACCGTCCACCCCGACCACGATGCGGCCAGCCGTGTTCATGAGACCCTCCTAGTGGTCGCGGCCGTGGGGCCGCCTTGGTGCCTGATAGCTTCGATCGCGTCCTGGGCGGCGTGCGGATCGAGGTACTGACCGCCCAGGGCGCGCGGGCGCATGTCCGGTCCGAGTTCGTAGACCAGCGGGATGCCGGTGGGAATGTCCAGCTCGTCGATCTGGTCGTCCGGGATCGACTCCAGGTACTTGACCAGGGCCCGCAGCGTGTTGCCGTGCGAGACGACGAGCACGCAGCCGCCGGCCCGCAGGTCCGGCACGATCGCGTCGTACCAGTAGGGCAGCAGCCGCGCGGAGACGTCACGCAACGACTCGGCCCGCGGCCTGGCCTCGGCCGGCAGCATCGCGTAGCGCGCGTCCACCTGCTGCGGGGTCGCCGCCGCCGGCGGCGTGACGTCGTAGGAGCGGCGCCAGAGCCGGACCTGCCGCTCCCCGTACTCCCGGATCGCCTCGGCCTTGTTCCGGCCCTGCAGCGCGCCGTAGTGCCGGCCGTTGAGCCGCCACGACCGGCGCACCGGAATCCAGTCGCGGTCGGCGGCCGCGAGGGCGAGGTCGGCGGTGCGTATCGTCCGCCGCTGCAGCGATGTGTGCGCGAAGGCCGGGAGCACGCCGTGCCGGGCCAGCAGAGCTCCGGCCCTGGCCGCCTCGAGTTCCCCGTGCGCGGTCAGGTGGGCGTTCTCCCAGCCGGTGAAGATGCCGGCCGCGTTCCACTCGCTCTGCCCGTGCCGCAGCAGGACCAGGCGGACCGGTCCGCTGCTCACGGCGCGTCCAGTACGGCCAGGCCAGGCAGCGTCTTGCCCTCGATGAACTCCAGGCTGGCGCCGCCGCCGGTGGAGACGTGGCCGAACGCCTCCTCGGCGAGGCCGAGCGCGTGGATGGCCGCGCCGGTGTCACCGCCGCCCGCCACCGTGAACGCGGTGCCGTCGGTCATGGCGCTGGCGACGGCCCGGGTGCCCGCTGCATAAGGGTCGCGCTCGAACACGCCCATCGGTCCGTTCCAGAAGACCGTCCCGGCCTCGCCGAGGGCGGCCGCGAACCTGGCGGCTGTCTGCGGGCCGATGTCCAGGCCCATCTGGCCGGCCGGGATCGCGTCGGCCGCCACCACCCGGTACGGGGTGCGGGGGGCGATCCCGGCCGCCACGACGAGATCGGACGGCAGCTCGATCTGCCCTGGCGCCGCCTTGTCCAGGCAGGCCGCCGCGGCGTCGACCTGATCGGCCGCCAGCAGGGAGGTGCCGGTCGGGTGACCCAGCGCGGCCAGGAAGGGGAAGGCCATGGCCCCGCCGACCAGGATCCGGTCGGCCGCGCCGAGCAGGCTGCCGAACGCGCCGAACTTATCCGTCACCTTGGCGCCGCCGAGCACCACCAGGTACGGTCGCCGGATGTCGGCGGTCAGCCGGCTCAGCGCGGCCACCTCGGCCCGGACCAGGTAGCCGGCCGCATGGGGCAGCCGCAGGGCGACGTCATACACGCTAGCGTGCTTGCGGTGGACGGCA
>Ga0335076_10005287_pt1 | contig 13050 bp, 7 predicted proteins | sample Lox_Sample_25_FD_206717 | JGI IMG/M metagenome (GOLD analysis project Ga0335076, IMG submission 206717) | Soil microbial communities from Loxahatchee National Wildlife Refuge, Florida, United States - Lox_Sample_2.5 | ecosystem: Environmental > Terrestrial > Soil > Wetlands | place: USA: Florida...
CGGCGCCGTGCTCGATGCCGGTGGCTCATCGGACTCGGGCGGCGATGCCGGCCGGCGCTGGCTGGCAGCGCTGGCGTCTGGGGTCGTGCAGGAAGACGCCGCAGGGCCGGGAGCCGACGCACCGGTGCTCGGCTGGATCGGCCCGCACGCGTTTACGGCCGCTGAGGCCGAGCAGCTGCGGCAGGTCGCACGCTTCGCGACGGCGCCGCTCGCCGCGCTCGCGGCACGAGCCACGCTGACCGCGGCGCTCGAAGCCTATCTCGGCCGGCGCAGCGCGGCGCGCGTGCTGGCGGCGCCGCTGCGGCGGGGCGTCGGCGAGACCATCCGCGCGGCCTTGCTTTATGCCGACCTGCGCGGCTTCACCGCCCTCTCCGAGACGACGGCGCCGGCGGAGCTGATCGCCGCGCTCGGCGCCTGGTTCGATCGGGTCGCCGGCGCGGTCCATGCCTTCGGGGGCGAGGTCCTGAAATTCATCGGCGACGGCGTGCTCGCCATCTTCCCGGTCGGCGGGGAGTCGCCCCGCGGGGCCTGCGAGGCGGCGCTGCGCGCGGTCGCCGCCGCCCGCGCCGGGATGGCGCATCTCGACACAACGCGGCGCGCGCAGGGACTGCCGCCGCTGCCGTTCGGCGTGGCGCTGCATCTCGGCGAAATCCTGTGGGGCAATATCGGCGCCGCCGACCGGCTCGATTTCACCGCGCTCGGGCCGGCCGTCAACCTCGTCAGCCGGCTGGAAGGGCTGTGCCGGCCCCTCGAGCGTGCCGTCCTGGTCTCGGGCGCGATCGCCGCCGAAACCGACATGCCTCTCGTGTCCCTCGGAACGCATGCGCTGCGCGGCATCGCCGCGCCCTGCGCCGTCTTCACGGTGCCCGACGGCTGAGCACCACGGGCGCCCGTCGCCGCTTCGTCCGCAACAATTGAAACGCCGCGCGACATCGAGCGGAAACGGACGCTGACCATTGTCCGGCGCACCGCGGCCCGAGGGGCCGCCTCACAGGACAAAGGGGAGAAATGAACATGCGTCGTGGTTCCATCGTCACGCTGGCCACCCTGCTGGTCGCGATCGCGTTGCCGGCTTTCGGCGAATCGCTCGCGGACAAGAAGATGCACGCCGAGCAGGAGGCCGATCTCGCCGACCGGCTGGCGCTCACCAACCAGGCCTGCGGCACGCACGTGACGGCGAAGATCGACTGGGGCACCTTCGACGAGGCCGACGCTCTGAAGAACGCCGTGACGCCCTATTGCGCCGCCGCCCTCGACGCCATCGAGGATCTCTGCAGCGACGCCCTCGGCAAGCAGGCCGTCACCGAGAAGGTGAAGACCGTGACCTGCGCCGGCGCCAGCGCGCCCGCGGCGGCGTTCGCCGACGGCGCCCTCACCTTCTCCTTCAGCATGACGCCCAACCAGAACAAGCTTCTCGTGCGCGACTATCTCGAGAAGAGCCTGTAACAAAGCCGCAATATTAACCATGGCCGGGCCGGCGCGCCGCTCGGGACGCCGGCCTTCTTTCGCGCTTAACCGAGCCTTTACGGCGCCCGCTTAAGCTGGCCGCGCGAATTATCCGCGCGACCAGCGGCTGGAGACCGGCGCATGGGTGCAGCTGCACCGTACCGCATTCTGATCGCGGACGACGAGCCAAGCATATTGAATGCCTACAGCAGCGTGCTGTTGGCCGACGCCAAGGCGAAGCAGGGCGGCCTCGACGACCTCGAGGCCGAGCTGTTCGGCGACAGCCAGCAGCAGGCCGTGCAGGCCTACGAGCTGCAGCTCTGCCAGCAGGGCCAGCAGGCCGTCGCCGCCGTCAAGGCGGCGGCCGCCGAAGGGCGGCCGTTCTCCGTCGCATTCCTCGACGTTCGCATGCCGCCGGGCATCAACGGCGTCGAGACGGCCAAGGAGATCCGCTCCATCGATCCCGGCCTCAACATCGTCTTCGTCACCGGCTACTCCGACACCGACCCGCGCGACATGGCGCGCATCGTGCCGCCGGTCGAGCGCCTGTTCTACGTCGCCAAGCCGTTCCAGCCGCTCGAGTTGCAGCAGTTCGCGTCGGCGCTGTCGAACAAGTGGCGCGCCGAGCAGGACCTCGTGGTCGCGCACGAGCTGCTGAAGCAGCAATATGCGCAGCTGCAGACGGCCAACGCCGAATTGTCGCGGGCGAAACAGAAGGCCGAGGCGGCCAGCCGCATGAAGACCGAGTTCCTGGCCAACGTCAGCCACGAGCTGCGCACGCCCCTCAATTCGATCATCGGCTTCAGCGAGATGATCAACAACGAGGCGCATGGGGCCATCGGCAACGACAAGTACCGCAGCTACGTGCAGGACATTCATTCCAGCGGCCAGCATCTCCTCGGCGTCGTCAACGACATCCTCGACATCTCGAAGATCGAGGTTGGCGAGTTCGAGCTGCAGGAGGATCAGGTCGACGTGGCCGAGACCATCGAGACGTCGCTGCGCATCGTGCACGAGCGCGCCGCCAGCGCCGGCATCAGCGTGACCGCGGACGTCGCGTCCACGCTCCCGGTGCTGCGCGGCGATGCCCGCCGGGTGCGGCAGATCCTGCTCAACCTGCTGTCGAACTCGATCAAGTTCACCGCCTCCGGCGGCAAGGTCCTGGTGCGGGCCGTCGGCTCGGACGACGGCGGCATCAGCGTATCGGTCACCGATTCCGGCATCGGCATCGCCGCCGAGGACATCGAAAAGGCGATGATGCCGTTCGGCCAGGTCGACGGCCGCCTCAACCGCAAATACGAAGGCACCGGGCTGGGGCTGCCCCTGGCCAAGTCGCTCACGGAACTGCATGACGGCCGGCTGACGCTCAAGAGCGCGGTCGGCAAGGGCACGACCGTGACCCTCGACTTCCCGCCGGCCCGCGTCGCCTGACGGCCTGCGGCGCATCGCCGCGGAGGATCGATCGAGGGCGTCGCTGATTTGAATCGAATTTGTGGCGCGTTTAACGCCCGATTCACGTTCGTTGACTATTGTCGTTACCCGGAGCCCCCGCGTCGGGGGTCGCCCCCGTTTCTTGGAGACCCCATGGCCTGGAAAACTCTCTCGGTAGTGGCGCTGGGCGCGTTGCTGGTCGCCGGCAATGCGGCGGCCGCGGACAGCGAGGGCCCCATCTGCCCGGACAGCCCGAAGGACAAGTGGGCGAAGCCGGAGGCGGTGACGGCGATGCTGTCGAAGATCATCGACAAGGAATTCGAGCTCGGCCTGGATAAGGGCTGCTACGAGGCCGAGGTCGTGATCAACGAGCAGACGATGATCGACATCTATGTCGATCCCGTGACCATGCAGATCGTCCATATCCGCAGCAACGGGGCCGAGGACTCCTAGGACCCTCTCGGCTGCCTCTGTGCCAGGACGGACATCGCGCGATGCTGGGCCGGTTCAGTCACATCCTGCGAAAGCTTGACCGGTTCGGCACCGTCCGGTCGAAGCTGACCCTCGTGATTCTGACGGGCAGTCTCATCGTGTTCGGCGCCCTGCTCGCCAGCCAGCATGTCGACCGCCGCAGCACGACGATCCGCGCGGCCGATACGACGCACCAGCTCATCACCAGCCTGCTGGTCCGGGAGTTCACGAACGGCGTGCGCACCGGCGATCCGCGCGAGATCAACCGGGTGATCATCGAGGCGGTGCATCAGCTTCAGGTCGGCCCGATCGACAGCGAGTATTTCGGCATGACGGCGCCGGCCAACGCCGACGAGCGGCGAGCCAACCTCGAGATCGCGGCGCTCGCGCTCTACGATGCCGCCGGCAAGCCGATGAAGATCTTCATCGCGCCGGATCATTCCGAGATCGAGGAGGACACGCTCTCGACCTACGCCGGCATGGCGCGCTCGGCGGCGCGCTCGGTCACCTGCCTGGAGCCGACGCGCGAGGTCATTGCCCAGCTGATCATGCCCGCGGGCGGCGGCAAGCCCATCGGCACGCTGGTCGTCGCCTGGGGCATGGCCCGGAAGTTCGCCGCCCTCGACCACGCCTTCTGGCGCGACGCGCTGATCGGCGCCCTGGCGACCCTGGGCCTCGTCGTGTTCCTCATCTTCGTGCTCGAACGCGCCCTGACGAAGCCGATCGGCGCGCTCACCCGGCACGTCGCCGAACTCGGCATGTCCGGCGAGCCCGGACTGGTCGACGAGGCCCTGGTCGAGCGCCACGACGAGATCGGCGTCCTCGCCGGCGAGTTCAACAAGATGGTCGAGGCGCTGGCCGATTCGCGCCAGAAGCTGCAGAACCAGTCCTACGTCCACGGCATGGCCGAAATGGCGTCCGGCGTGCTGCACAACATCCGCAACGCCCTGAACCCCGTGTCGGTCGGCATCTGGAAGCTCGAGGAAACGGCGCGCAACGCCTCGCTCGGCCGCATCGACACGGCACTGGTCGAGCTGGCGACCGACGCCACGCCCGCCGACCGCCGCCAGAAGCTGGTGAGCTATGTCCGCGCCGCCGCCGAGAAGCTGGTGGCGCAGCAGCACGCCCTGGCCGACGAGATTCGCGACCTCGGCCAGCACAGCCGGCACATCGAGCAGATACTGCAGGACGTCGACCTCACCGGGCGTCGCCGCCGGCAGGTGGAGCAGCTCGACCTCGACAAGCTCGCCACCGAGTGCGCGGCGATGATTCCGAGCAGGGCCGGGTCGTCGGTCACCGTGGAGATCGACACGGCGCTGGCGCAGCTGCCGCCGGCGCTCGGCAACCGCATCACGCTCACGCAGATCCTCGGCAATCTCATGGTCAATGCCGCCGAGTCGATCCGGTCGGCGGGCGTCGCTGCCGGCAAGATCGCCGTGAGCGGCCGCCGCGAAACCGTCGACGGCAAGCCGATGCTGCACATCGAAGTGAGCGACAACGGCGAAGGCATCGCGCCGGAGGCGATGGCGTCGCTGTTCCAGCGCGGCTTCAGCACGAAGAAGGAAAAGAAGGGCGGCATCGGTCTGCACTGGTGCGCCAACAGCATCATCGCCATGGGCGGCAAGATTCACGCCACCAGCGAGGGCAAGGGAAAAGGCGCCACGTTCCACCTGTTGCTGCCGGCGGCGGCCGGGCGTGGCGCCGAGAATCGCACGCAGGCCGCGTGAGGGGCGAAGGCCTGCATGTCAATAACAACGTCGTCGGCTTGGAAGGACAAATTCGAATGAACGCCATGGCAAATCCCCAGACCTATCGGATTCTGATCGCCGATGACGAGCAGAACATCCTCAACGCGTACAGCAGCGTGCTGCATGCGGATACGGGGCAGCGCCAGGCGGCCGACGACCTCGACGATCTGGAGTCGGAACTGTTCGGCGTGAAGAAGGATGTCGGCGGCAAGCAGCGCTACGAGCTCGTCCTTTGCCAGCAGGGGCAGCAGGCGGTGTCGGCCGTGCGCCAGGCCGCCGCGGCGGGCGAGCGCTTCTCCGTCGCCTTCCTCGACGTGCGCATGCCGCCGGGCATCAGCGGCGTCGAGACGGCCAAGGAGATCCGCGCCATCGATCCCGATCTCCACATCGTCTTCGTCACGGCCTATTCGGACACCGATCCCCGGCGCATCGCATCGATCGTGCCGCCGATCGAGCGGCTGTTCTACGTCGCCAAGCCATTCCAGCCGCTCGAGCTCCAGCAGTTCGCCTCCGCCCTCTCCAACAAGTGGAAGGCCGAACAGGACCTCTCGGTCGCGCACGAGGAGCTGAAGCAGCAGTACCGGGCGCTGCAGGACGCGAACCACGACCTCATCGGCGCGCGGCGCAAGGCGGAATCGGCGAACCGGATGAAGACGGAGTTCATGGCCAACGTGAGCCACGAGCTGCGCACGCCGCTCAATTCGATCATCGGCTTCAGCGAGATCATGATCAACCAGCACTACGGGCCGATGGACAACGAGAAGTACCGCAGCTACGTGCACGACATCTTCACCAGCGGCTCGCACCTGCTCGGCATCGTCAGCGACATCCTCGACATCTCGAAGATCGAGGTCGGCGAGATGGACCTGCAGGAAGACACCGTCGAGATTCCCGAGATCGTCGAAACCGCCCTTCGCCTCGTCGGCGCGAAGGCCGAGGCCGCGAAGGTCGCGCTGCGCGCCGAGCTGGCGCCCGAGTTGCCCCTGCTGTTCGGCGACCCCCGGCGCATCAAGCAGATCCTGCTCAATCTCCTCTCGAACGCCATCAAGTTCACGGGCGACGGCGGCAGCGTCACGGTGCGCGCCGAACGGCTCGCCGACGGCGGCCTGTGGATCGCCATCGCCGACACCGGCATCGGCATCGCCGCCGCCGACCTCGAGCGGGCGATGGCCCCGTTCAGCCAGGTCGACAGCAAGCTGTCACGCCAATACGAGGGCACGGGCCTCGGCCTGCCGATCGCGAAGTCGCTGACCGAACTGCACGGCGGCACGTTGTCGCTGGTCAGCCATCCCGGCCGCGGCACCACCGTGACGCTGCGCTTCCCCGCCGACCGCCTGCGCTAAGCCCCAGAAGTTTCTTCTCCTCTTGATTCCCCCGCGAAAGCGGGGGCCCAGGGGCAAGCGCCGGTCTGCTGCTCTGGACCCCCGCTTTCGCGGGGGAATCACCACAAGGGGTTTGCGCCGGTAGATTCGGCGCCCGCGCCGGGGCGCCGACATACCTTGTATTGTCATCCGGATGCGCTAGCCTTGGCGAAAGTCCTTTCCTGGGGGGACGGCCATGGTTTCCAAGGCGGAACGACACAAGTCCGAATTGATCGAGCGCGTGACGGCCCTCGCCGCGACGCGGGTTGCGGCCGATCAGGCGGCGACCATTGCGGCGTTCATCGCGCAGTTCTACGCCAACGTCGCCGCCGAGGATCTCGTCGGCGAGAGCCCCGACGATCTCTATGGCGCCGCCCTGTCCTTGTGGACGTTCGGTGCCCTGCGGACGCCGGGTGCCGCCAAGGTCCGGGCCTACAACCCGCGGCTCGACGAGCAGGGCTGGCACAGCGCCCATACGGTCGTCGAGATGATCAACGACGACATGCCCTTCCTCGTCGATTCCCTGACCGCGGCGCTCAACCAGCGCGACCTCACCGTGCATCTCGTCATCCATCCCATCCTGCGCGTGCGCCGCGATGCGCGCGGCAAGCGGTTGGGGCAGGGTGACGGCACCGAGCTCGTCGAATCGCACATCCAGATCCGCATCAACGAGCAGAGCTCGCCGGACCGCCTGGCGGACATCTGCGCCGAGCTCGAACGCGTGCTGGCCGACGTGCGGGCCTCGACCGAGGACTGGCGGAAGATGCGCGCCCAGACCGAGGAGGTGCTGAGCTCCCTGGCGGCGCCGCCGGCGGGCCTGCCGGCCGATGAAGTGGCCGAGGCGCGGGCGTTTCTCGCCTGGCTCAACGACGACCACTTCACCTACCTCGGCTACCGGGAATACGCCTTCACGGGCGAGGGCGACGCGGCGACGCTGTCCATCGCCGCCGGCAGCGGCCTCGGCGTGCTGCGCGACGATGCGTTCTCGGTCTTCGACGGCCTGCGCAATTTCGACAAGCTGCCGCCGGAGGTGCGCTATTTCCTGCGCCAGCCGCGCGTACTGATGATCACCAAGGCCAACCGCCGCTCGACCGTGCACCGCCCCGTCTACATGGACACGATCGGCGTCAAGAAGTTCGATGCCGCCGGCACCGTCGTCGGCGAGCGGCTGTTCGTCGGGCTGCTCACCTCCGTCGCCTACAGCCAGAGCCCGCGCGACATCCCGCTGCTGCGCCGCAAGGTGGCGCATTGCCTAACGCAGGCCGGCTTCGCCCCGGCCAGCCACGACGGCAAGGCGCTCGTCCACATCCTCGAAGGCTTCCCGCGCGACGAGCTGTTCCAGATCAGCGATGCCGAGCTTTACGACATCGCGCTCGGCGTGCTGCGCCTGCAGGAGCGGCAGCGCATCGCCCTCTTCACGCGCCGCGACCCGTTCGAGCGCTTCGTCTCCTGCCTCGTCTACGTGCCGCGCGACCGCTACAACACGGAACTGCGGCTGCGCATCCAGGACATCCTCGCCCGCGCCTACGACGGCACCGTCTCGTCCTACAACACCCACATGACCGATGCGGCCCTCGGCCGGCTCCAGGTCGTGGTCGCGACGACGCCGGGCGCCATCCCCGAGGTCGATACGGTCGACATCGAGCGTCGCCTGGTCGAGGCGGGCCGCTCCTGGACCGACCAGCTGCAGGAAGCCCTGGTCGACGCCAAGGGCGAGGAGCGCGGCCTGGCGCTGCTGCGCCGGTTCGCCGAGGCGTTCCCCGCCGGCTATCGCGAGCGCTTCGCCGCGCAGCTCGCCGTCGCCGATATCGACAAGGTCGAGGAAGCGCTAGGCCGCGGCGTCGTCACCATGAATCTCTATCGCCCGCTCGAGGCCGCCGGCAGCGAGGTGCGACTGAAGCTCTACAGCGCCGGCAGCCAGCTGCCGCTCTCCGACGTGCTGCCCGTGCTCGAGCATATGGGGCTCAAGGTGATCAGCGAAGTGCCGCATCAGGTCCGCCCCCGCGACAGCGACCGCGCGGTCTGGCTGCACGACTTCGGCATGACGACGGCGGACGGCGGCGAGGTCGACATCGGCCGCGTGCGCACGCTCTTCCACGATGCTCTCGGCCGCGTCTGGTCGGGCGAGATGGAGGACGACGGCTTCAACCGCCTCGTGCTCGTCGCCGACCTCGACTGGCGCGAGGTCACGATCCTGCGCGCCTACTGCAAGTATCTGCGCCAGGCCGCCATCCCTTTCAGCCAAGCCTATATGGAGGAGACGCTGGCGCGCAACGCGCCGATCGCCCGGCTGCTGGTGAAGCTGTTCCGCACGCTGTTCGATCCGGCCGACCAGGACCGCGTCGACGACCGCGCCGCCGCCATCGTGGCCGAGATCCAGCGCGGCCTCGACGGCGTCGCCAACCTCGACGAGGATCGCATCCTCCGCCGCTACCTCAATGCCGTCCAGTCGACGCTGCGCACCAACTTCTTCAAAGGCGCCGCGCAGAAGCAGTGGAAGCCGTTCCTCTCCTTCAAGCTCGATTCCCGCGCCCTCGACGAGCTGCCGCTGCCGCGTCCGCTGGTCGAGATCTCCGTCTACAACCCGCGCGTCGAGGCGGTGCATCTGCGCGGCGGCCGCGTCGCCCGCGGCGGCATCCGCTGGTCGGACCGGCGCGAGGACTTCCGTACCGAGGTTCTCGGCCTCATGAAGACGCAGATGGTGAAGAACGCCGTCATCGTCCCGGTCGGCTCCAAGGGCGGCTTCGTCGTCAAGCGGCCGCCGGTCGGCGGCAGCCGCGAGGCCGTCGCCGCCGAGGTCGTCGATTGCTACAAGACGATGATGCGTGGGCTGCTCGACCTCACCGACAATCTCGTCGGCGGCAACGTCGTGCCGCCGGCCGAGGTCGTGCGTCGCGACGGCGACGATACCTACCTCGTCGTCGCGGCCGACAAGGGTACGGCGACGTTCTCCGACATCGCCAACGGCGTCTCCGCCGAATACGGCTTCTGGCTCGGCGACGCCTTCGCCTCCGGCGGCTCGGCCGGCTACGACCACAAGAAGATGGGCATCACGGCCAAGGGCGCCTGGGAGGCGGTGAAGCGCCACTTCCGCGAGATCGGCGCGGACATCCAGAGCCAGGATTTCACCTGCGTCGGCGTCGGCGACATGTCCGGCGACGTCTTCGGCAACGGCATGCTGCTGTCGCGGCATACGAAGCTCATCGCCGCCTTCAACCACATGCACATCTTCCTCGACCCCGATCCCGATCCGGGGAAGAGCTTCGACGAGCGCAAGCGCCTGTTCGACCTGCCGCGCTCGGCGTGGTCCGACTATGACCCCAAGCTGATCTCGCCGGGCGGCGGCGTGTTCGAGCGCAAGGCGAAATCCATCCGGCTGTCGGCGCCGGTGAAGCGGCTCTTCGGCATCGCCAAGGACAGCATCACGCCCAACGAGCTGATCCAGATCCTGCTGAAGTCCGAGGTCGACCTGCTCTGGCTCGGCGGCATCGGCACTTACGTGAAGGCCAGCGACGAGACCAACCTCGAGGTCGGCGACCGCACCAACGACGCGCTGCGCGTGAATGCCGTGGAGCTGCGCTGCAAGGTCGTGGGCGAGGGCGCCAATCTCGGCTTCACCCAGCGCAGCCGCATCGAATACGCCCTCAAGGGCGGCCGCATCAACACCGACGCCGTCGACAACTCGGCTGGCGTCGACACTTCCGACCACGAGGTCAACCTCAAGATCCTGCTGAACGAGATCGTCGCCAACGGCGACATGACGCGCAAGCAGCGCGACCAGCTGTCGCAGGAGCTGACCGACGACATCGCCGCCCTGGTGCTGCGCGACAACTACCTGCAGACCCAGTGCCTGACCGTCACCCAGGCCCTCGGCGTGCGCCTGCTCGACCGCCAGACGCGCTTCATGCGTGCGCTCGAAAAGGCCGGCCGCCTCGATCGCGCCATCGAGTTCCTGCCGAACGAGGAGGTCATCGTCGAGCGGCGCGCGCAGAGCCTCGGCTTGGTGCGGCCGGAGCTGGCCGTCCTCCTCGCCTACGCCAAGCTCACGCTCTACGACGACCTGCTGGCCGTCGACCTGCCGGACGATCCGCAGCTGGGCGGCGAGCTCCTGCGCTACTTCCCCGACCGCCTGCGGCAGCGCTTCGCCGAGGCCATCGCGGCGCACCGGCTGCGCCGCGAGATCGTCGCCACCGTCGTTACCAACGAGATGGCGAACCGCGTCGGCATCACCTTCGTGCACGAAGTCCGCGAGACGACCGGCATGGGGCCCGCCGACATCGCGCGCGCCTACATCGCCGCCCGCGGCGTCTTCGGCATGGACACGCTGTGGCAGTCGATCGAGGATCTCGACAACGAGGCGCCGGCGTCGCTGCAGACGACTCTGCTGCTCGAGGCCGGCCGGGCGCTGCACCAGGGCGTCGTCTGGCTCCTGCGCAACGAGCCGCAGCCCCTCGACATCGCCCGCAGTATCGAGACCTACCGCGCCGCGCTGACGGCGCTGATCGAGGCCAAGGGCCTCATCACCGAGGCCGACCGTGCGGAGATCGAGCGGCGGGCCGCGGTTTATACCAAAGCCGGCGCGCCCAAGGCGCTTGCCGATCACGCCGCCATTCTTGCCCTGCTGCCGCCGAGCCTCGACATCGTCCGCATCAGCCGGTCGACGGGAACGCCGATCGAGCAGGTCGGCCGCACCTATTTCGCGGTCGGTGCCAAGTTCGGCTTCGACTGGCTGCGCCGTGCCGCCGCGACGCTGCCCTCGGAGAACCACTGGGACAAGCTCGCCGTGGTCGCCATCACCGACGACCTCTTCGGCCACCAGCGCGAGCTGACGGCGCGGGTGCTGGCCGACGTCGCGCGCGCGCCGTCCGCCAACGGCGCCGAGCCGTTCGAGGGCTGGATCTCGTCCCGCGGCCCGATGCTGCAGCGGACCGAGACCCTGCTCAACGACCTGCGACAGTCGGGCACGCTGGGCCTCGCGATGCTGGCCGTCGCGAACCGCCAGCTGCGCAACCTGACCGCCAACTGAGGGCTTGCAGCTTGCAGTGGCGGTGTGCGTCCTTCGACAGGCTCAGGATGAGGGGCATCTCTGATGGCACGAAGAAAGGACCTCATCCTGAGCCTGTCGAAGGGCGCACGTCGGATACCCCGAGCACCCTCAAGAACGGACGTGACTCGCGAATAGCAGCAAAACCGTGATGCCCGGCCGCCGCGCCGTCATCGCCTGGTGCCTCTACGACTGGGCGAATTCCGCCTTCCCGGCGATCGTCCAGACCTTCGTGTTCGCCACCTACTTCACCAGCGCCGTGGCCGCCACGCCGGCGATCGGCACCGCGCTCTGGGGCCAGGCCAACAGCATCGCAGCGCTGGCGATCGCGATCCTGGGGCCGGTGTTCGGCGCCATCGCCGATCAGGGCGGCGCGCGCAAGCCGTGGCTTCTGGCGTTGACACTGCTCAGCGTCGTCGCCACCGCGGCGCTCTGGTTCGTGCGCCCGAACCCGGCCGATGCGCTTTTCGGCCTCGTCGCCATGGGCATCGCCACCATCGGCTTCGAGCTCGGCACCACCTTCTACAACGCCATGCTGCCGGACCTCGTTCCGGCCGAGCGGGTCGGGCGCGTGTCCGGCTGGGGCTGGGGTGTCGGCTATGCCGGCGGGCTCGTCTGCCTGGTGCTGGCGCTGCTGCTGTTCGTCCAGCCGGATCCGCCGCCCTTCGGACTCGACCGCCATCTGGCGGAACACGTCCGCATCACGGCGCCGCTGACGGCGGTGTGGTTCGCCGTCTTCTCCCTGCCGCTGCTGCTGTGGGTGCCCGACCGGCCGGCCGTCGCCATGGGGACCGCCGCCGCGATCCGCAGCGGCGTCGGCGATCTCTTCCGCACGCTGGCGCAAGTGCGCCGACACGCCAACATCGCGCGCTTCCTGCTGGCCAAGATGATCTACATCGACGGCCTCAACACGCTCTTCACCTTCGGCGGCATCTATGCGGCGGGCACCTTCGGCATGTCGCTCAAGGAGGTGCTGCTGTTCGGCATCCTCCTCAACATCACCGCCGGCATCGGGGCCATCGGCTTCGCCTGGGTCGACGACTGGATCGGCGCCAAGCCGACGATCCTCATCTCGCTCGTGGCGATGACCCTGCTCGGTGGCGCCATCCTGCTCGTCGACGACAAGGCCTGGTTCTACGGCCTGGCGCTCGCCATCGGCATCTTCCTCGGTCCGGCGCAGGCCGCAAGCCGCTCCTTCATGGCGCGCGTCGCGCCGCCGGAGCGACGCGCCGAGTTCTTTGGCCTCTATTCCTTCGCCGGCAAGGCGACCGCCTTCGTCGGCCCGGCGCTGGTCGGCTGGGCCACCTACGCCTTCGACAGCCAGCGCGCCGGCATGGCCACCATTGTGCCGTTCTTCATCATCGGCGTGCTGCTTCTGCTGCCGGTGAAGGAGGCGCGGAGCTAGCGCGGAGCAGGGCCAGCGCCTGCAGGCGCCGCAGCTCCTGCGGCGTTCCATCCGCGGCGACCTGTTCGATATCGCTGCGGGAAACGCCGATGTCCCGGAGCATCCGGTCGTCGAGCGCGTGGAGGGCCGCCCGCCTGTGCCTGG
>Ga0335076_10005288_pt1 | contig 13050 bp, 8 predicted proteins | sample Lox_Sample_25_FD_206717 | JGI IMG/M metagenome (GOLD analysis project Ga0335076, IMG submission 206717) | Soil microbial communities from Loxahatchee National Wildlife Refuge, Florida, United States - Lox_Sample_2.5 | ecosystem: Environmental > Terrestrial > Soil > Wetlands | place: USA: Florida...
GCGCGAGCCGAAAGCGTTGTCGAAGAGAAGCCAGTACGCGCGGCCGACGGGGGCTCCCGCCCAGACGATCAGACCCGAGCAGGCCAGCAGCGTGAACGCCACGGCCGCGAACGGCGAGGCGAGCGCTATGGCTACCGGTATACGTGCGCGCGGTTCGAGCCTCATCCCGTACTCCCCGGCATTGCAATCTTGCGCGATTCGACAGACCTACCGCGAACGGCTCTGCCGCCGGTCGCCGAGTTTGAGCGTTCGCTCGCGGTTCCGGTCCAGGGCAAGCTCTGACGCTGTCGATCGGCGAGAGTCATGCTTGGCACCTTTCACGCATGCGATGGCGACTCGCCCCCAGCCATCGCCAGGCCGATCTGGGGAACCGTCCAATCACCACGCGCGCTGGAGAGAACGCCGTGGAACATTACCGCTATACGATCGGCGATTGCGAACAGCTCATCCAGGTCCTCCGAAATCAACACGATCGCCGCCCCGCGCTCACGCGCCGCCAGGAGCTGGGAGTGGATGTAGGACACGGCTCCCACGTCCAAGCCCCAGGTCGGCTGGTTTGCGACGATCACCTGTGGCTCGTTCACCAGGGCGCGGCCCAGGATCAGCTTCTGCACGTTGCCTCCAGACATGGATCGCGCAGGCGCATCCAGACCAGAGCAGCGCACGTCAAACTGCTCGACGATCCGTTGCGCTTGAGCCTTTGCAGCGTCGCGCAGCAGCCACCCCTTGCGCGAAAACCGAGGCTCCCGGTAGCGCTCGGAAATCGCGTTTTCCCAAATGGCGAGATCGCCGATGACTCCCACCGCGCCGCGATCCTCAGGTACACGCGCCACGCCAGCGCGCACGAACGCGCGTGGTGTTTCGATCAGACGCTCGGCACCAATGCGCACCTCCCCGCGCGTTGGAACCATGAGGCCGCACAGCACGTCGGCGAGTTGCGCCTGACCGTTGCCGGAAACACCTGCGATGCCGAAGATCTCTCCGCGCCGAACCTCGAAATCGGCGCGCTCCAGCTTGCCGCCGGCGGCAAGGTCGCGCACCGAAAGCAACACGGTCGAGGCGCCGTCGCGACGTGTCGGGGGTCGCACTGGGGCGTCGACACGATATCCGATCATGAGCTCGGCCAGCTCGGTTTCGGATGTTGCGATGGCATCGCGGATTGCCACTAGTTTGCCCTGGCGCAGCACCGCGACGCGGTGGCTTGCGGCAAGCACCTCATCCAGCTTGTGCGAGATGAAAATGATCGACAGGCCGTCTGCGACCAGTGTCTCGAGCGTGGAGAAGAGCCCTGCGGACTCTTGGGGCGTGAGCACGGCCGTGGGCTCGTCGAGAATCAGGATGCGCGCGTCGCGGTACAGCGCCTTGAGGATTTCGACACGCTGGCGCTCGCCGACAGAGAGATCGCCGATGCGAGCGTTGGCATCGACGCCAAGCCCGAATTGCGCGGAGATCTTCGCCAGGCGAGCCCGTGCTTCGCGCCAGCGCGAGAACGGCAGCCATAACCTCTCGGTGCCGATCACGACATTGTCGAGCACCGACAGGTTGTCGGCCAAGGTGAAATGCTGGTGCACCATGCCGATGCCGGCGGCCAGCGCCGCGGCAGGGTCGCCTGGCGGAAGCTGCCGGCCGAAGACTTCGATGGAGCCGGCGTCGGCGACGTAATGGCCGAACAGAATGCTGACGAGGGTGCTCTTGCCTGCGCCGTTCTCACCCAGCACAGCAAGCACTTCGCCGCTGCCGAGTTCGAGCGAAATGTCGTCGTTGGCTACGAGGGCGCCAAAACGCTTGCTGATGCCGGTCAGGCGGAGGACGGGAGGGTCCAATTCGTCAGTCGAGGTCCAGATATTGTCGCGAGACCTGAACTCTCCTCGTCCCATTCAAATGAGAGAAAATGCGACAAGGGCCCCACCCAGGACCTCGTACGTCGTACGGGCATGCGCAGCGCGAGCTGGAAACGCGCAGCGTTTATGGAACGGGTCAGCCAAGCCCGCAGGGGTCCCGGCGTAGGCCGGCATGACGGCCGCATCTGGATGGAGCGGCCTGCGACTCAGCTGGGTCGTGCCCTACATCGACGACTTCGGTTCGGTCTCGACAACCTCGACGTTGAACGAGCCGTCCACGATGGCTTTTTCTTTCGCCTTCACCTTCCTCATGACGTCTGCCGGGACCTTGCTCGCGAAGGTGCCCAGCGGGGCGAGCTCAGAGCCTTTGTACTTCATGGTCGAGTATTTGCCGTAGTCTTCGGCCTTGAACTTGCCAACCTTCGCATTCTTGATTGCGAGATTGATGGTCGGTTCCATGTTCCACAGCGCCGACGCGACGACGGTGTCGGGATACTTGCTCTGCGTATCGATCACGTTACCGATCGCGAGCTTCCCTCTTTCTTTGGCCGCGTCAGACACACCGAAACGTTCTGCATAGAGGACGTCCGCGCCTTTGTCGATCATCGCGAACGCCGCTTCCTTGGCTTTGGGTGGATCAAACCAGGAGCCGATGAAGGTCACCAGGAATTTGACCTTGGGATTGGTTTCCTGTGCGCCCGCCATGAAGGCATGCATCAGCCGGTTGACCTCGGGGATCGGATAGCCGCCCACCATGCCGATCAGATTGGACTTGGTCATGCCGCCCGCGATCATTCCGGTCAGATAAGCGGGTTCCTGGATGTAGTTGTCGAATACCGAAAAGTTCGGCTCCTGCGGTTTGCCCGACGAACCGAGCAGGAAGCTGACCTTGGGATAGTCCTTGGCGACCTTGCGTGCAGCGGCCTCGACGGCGAAGGCCTCGCCGACGATCAGCGTGTTGCCTTGCTCGGCATACTGGCGCATGACGCGCTCGTAGTCGGCGTTGCTGACGTTCTCGGAGAACACGTACTCGATCTCGCCGCTGGCTTTGGCGGCGTTCAGCGCCTTATGGATCCGGGACACCCACTGTTGCTCGACCGGTACGGTGTAGATAGCCGCTACCTTGAGTTTCTGCTGGGCGAAGGCAGCGCTCGCGCCGAGAAGCGCTGCAGCAGCTAGGGCGACGCCTGCTCCGAGGAGCGTTCTCCGCGTGAAGATCGACATACGCATGTTCTGTCCTTCCTGTGTGAATGGCGATGGGGATGCGGCAGCGGATCGATTTGAACGATGACGCACCCCCCCGGTGCAGTCCGCTGAAGCCGCGACGGAGATAGTAGCCCATACCAACCCGGGGGTCATCCTCCCCGATCCCTCAGCCAACGGTTCCGAGAGGAGTGGACCGTTCAGATCCCGACGGACCCGCTGGCGTCGTTAAGACGGCTGACGATCAGTTTATCGACGCGGTTCTGATCCATGTCGACGATCTCGAAGCGGAGGCCGCCACTCAGAAAACGGTCTCCGACCTGTGGCACGCGCCCGAGCACCTTCATAGCTAAACCCCCGAGCGTGCGGTACGAGTGACCGTCTTCGTCGGCCAGAGCCTGGTCCAGCCCGATGGCTTCCTTGAAGCGCTCGATGACGATGGCACCGTCCACCAGCCAAGATCCGTCCTCCCGCTGCACGATGTCGGCCGCGCCCGAGTCGTCGGCGGACGCGACGTCACCCACCAGCGCCTCCATGATGTCGTTCATGGTCACGAGACCTTGAACTTCTCCATACTCGTCGATTGCGAGCGCGAGATGTTGCCGGTGTTTCTTGAACGCACCGAGCAGCTCGATCATGGTCAGCGTGTCGGGGACGAACAGCGGCTTGGCAAGTTGACCGGCGAAATCGAGAGGTTTGTTTTCGAACGCGGCGTCGAGGAGCGTCTTGGCGCGCAGAATGCCGACCACGTCCTGGAGCCCGCCGCGGCATACCACGAACCGCGAGTGGCCGCTGCGCAGCAGCTTTTCCCGATTGAGCTCGAACGCCTCGTTCAGGTCGAAGAAGACGATATCGCCGCGTGGCGTCATAGCGGCGGTAATCGGCTCATCGTCCAAACGGAAGACGCGCGAGACGATTGCCTGCTCGTGTTTCTCGAACACGCCTGCTTCCGCGCCTTGCTCCATGAGCACGTTGATCTCCTCTTCGGTCACCGGCGGTTCCCCGGAGGCTTGTACCCCAAGCAGCTTGAGTACGAGCTCGGTGAGGAAGCTCATGAGGCGCACGAGGGGGAACATCATCTTCGACAGCAGCTGCATGGGGCGCGCGATCGCGCTCGCGACGCTCTCAGGATTGATCAATGCGAGTCGCTTCGGCACGAGCTCGCCCAGGATCAGCGCACAAACGGCAATTCCGACAACCACGACCCAGAACGCCAGATCGTTCGCGTACGGTTGCAGGCTCTGAGCCCGAGACAAGTCAGCCGCAAGTCGTTTGGAGATAGTGGCCTCGCCGAGCGCGCCAGTAAGTATGGTGATGACCGTAATCGCGATCTGAGTGGTCGAGAGAAAATGCGCCGGCGAATGTGCTAGCGCTAACGCGGCGCCGGCTCCGGCGCGCCCTTCGTCGCTCCATTGCTGCAGCCGCGCCTTGCGGGCGGAAACTATGGCCATCTCCGACAACACGAATATGCCGCTGACGAGAATCAGGAGGAGAAGAACCAGCAGTTCCATAGGTCCGCGGGGATGGGCCGGAATCCACCCGTTTCCCTTTGGCCTCCAATGCTGTTGAGGAGAAGGTCCCGAGCCTGCAGGCTCGGTTGGGCGGGCTGGGGACGAAGCGTTGCTACACGCTCAGTCGATAGCCTACCCCAGTTTCCGTCACGATGTGCTTGGGGCGGGTGGGGTCATCTTCGAGCTTCCGCCGTAGATGACCCATGTAGATCCTGGCGTAGTGGGCGCTTTGCTCGTGCGAAGGCCCCCAGACCTCGCGGCAGATGTAGCGGTGAGTCAGCACGCGCCCCGAGCTCGAAATCAACAAAGCCAGTAGCCGGTACTCGATCGGCGTCAGATGGACCGTCTCTCCGTGCTTGCGGACGATGCGGGCGGTAAGATCGACCTCGACGTCGCCGAAACGAATCGACGGTTTTCCTGTCCCCCCCGCCGCCAACCTTCGGCGTTGTGCGGCGCGGACTCTCGCGAGCAACTCGCCCACACCGAACGGCTTGGCGAGATAGTCGTCGGCTCCGGCGTCCAGTGCCTCTATCTTGTCCGTCTCGCCAGCCCGCGCCGATAGCACGATGATGGGGATCTGAGACCAGCCCCTCAGCTCGCGAATCAGGTCGACCCCGTCTCCATCGGGCAGCCCGAGATCGAGGATGACTAAATCCGGTTTGCGCGTTCCGGACTCGACCAAGCCTCGCTTCACGGTCTCGGCTTCGAACACCGTCCAGCCCTCCGCTTCAAGAGCATCGCGTACGAAGCGGCGGATCTGCCGCTCGTCTTCGACCAGGACCGCGACCGGCGACGGCTCGCTCATGGCTGAGCGGCCGTGGCCTGCGGCTGCTCTTCTATGCTATGCGGCATCTCCGGTGGGCTCCCGAGCGGAAGCGTGAACGAGAATCGCGCCCCGCCGGCGGGCTGGTTCTCCGCCGAGATCCGACCCTTGTGCGCTTCGATGATGGCACGGCAGATGGCCAAGCCCAGACCGACGCCCGACGTCGCCGACTCCCGCGCCCCGCGCGTGAACTTTTCGAAGATAGCTTCTTCCTGGCCCTTGGGCAGACCGGGGCCATCGTCAGAAACTGAAACCAGTAAATCCTTGCCCGAAGCAACTGCGGTAAGCCGTACGGTACTGCCCGTCGGCGTGTACTTCGCGGCATTCTCCAGCAGGTTGACCAATACGCGCTCGATCAGGACGGCATCGAACTGGATCAACGGGAGCCGACTGTCCAGGTCGACCTCGACGCAGTGGTTAGCGAGGGCAGTTTGCGTCGATTTCAAGGCGCTCCCTACCACTTCCTCGATCGGCTGCCACTGCAGGTTCAGCTTCACCTCGCCGCTCTGAATACGGGCCATGTCCAGCAGGTTGTTGACCAACGCGCTCATTCCGCGCGCGGCTTCGCGGATAGCGTCGGCGATATTGTCCTGCTGCGCTGAAAGGGCAGGCTTGGTCAACTTGAGAGAATCGGCCAACCCGAACAAGGCCGCCAACGGCGTACGCAGATCATGGGAGAGCGCCGACAACAGCGAGTTGCGCAGTCGCTCGGACTCCATCTTGATCAGCGCCTGCTGAGCTACCTCCACATAGTGAACGCGTTCGAGTGCGATGGCCACCAGGGCGGCAAAGGTGTCGAGCTGCCGTCGTTGTTCGGGAACCAGCAGCAGCCGTCGGCTGTCGGGCCGGATCGCAAGCACGCCCCGCGTGCGCATAGGAGCGCGCAGAGGCAGGTAGAGAAATTCGTTTCCCGGCAACGTATCTGTTCCAGCGCCCGCAGGCTGGGCCCGGTCGAAGGACCATTGAGCAGTGCCGAGATCGATGGGAAGCGCAGGCGAGGTATGAGGCGCGTAAACCAACCGGTCGGTAGAGTCGGGAAGGAGCAGAACTACCTTGGCGCGGAAGGTCCGGCCGATGAACTCGGCCGTCGTGGCGACGACGTCCTCTGCCCGAAGCGGGCTCGATAAATCGCGCGCAAACTCGTACAGCGCTCGTGACCGCTCTTCTCGGAAAGAGGCTACGCGGGCCTGGTAGCGCAAGCCAGCGGTGAGCTGGGCGATAATCAGGCCGACAGCGAGCATTACCATGAAGGTGAGGACGTACTGGACATCGCTCACCGCAAACGAGAGCCGGGGCGGTACGAAGAAGAAATCGAACGATACGACGCCCAACAGGGTGGTCAACACCGCTGGACCGCGGCCAAACATCACCGCCACAACGACGACCGTGAGCAGAAACAGCATCACGATGTTGGCGGGGTCGAAGTACGGCAGCAGCAGGGTCCCGACCAGCGTCGGCAATACGCACGCTGCCGCAGCAAAGACGTAGCCCAGCAGCCGCTGTCTGCTCTTTCCGTCGTCGCTCGCGGCCGCAGCGTCGACCTCCTCCTGCTCCTGAGCGGTGGTGACGGTGTCCCCACGCCCGATCTCGATGAGATCCACGTCGGGAGCCAGCGTTGCCAGACGCCTCCCGAAAGACGGTCTCCAGAGCGAAAGACGGGTGGGTGGTGAGCGGCCGAAAATGATCTTGGAGATGTTGTGACTGCGCGCGTATTCGATGATGGCCGATGCCGCGTCGCTTCCAGAAAGAATTGCCGTGCTTGCACCGAGGTCCTGCGCCAACTTGACAGTCTTGAGAATGCGTTCGCGTTGTCCTGAAGAGAGCCTTTGCAGTGCCGGCGTTTCGACGTACACCGCGGTCCATTCGACATTGAGCTGCGTCGCCAGGCGCGCCGCGCTGCGTACCGCTCGCTCACTGCCGAGACGGGGACCGATGCAGCACAGAAACGAAGCCTCCGTCTTCCATACGCGCTCGATCGCCTGCTTGGTGCGATAGGATTGGACATCTTCCTCGACGCGGTCGGCGGTGCGGCGAAGCGCAAGCTCGCGCAAGGCAATCAAGTTGCCCTTGCGGAAGAAGTTCTTCGAGGCGCGCTCCGCCTGTTCGGCGATATAGACCTTGCCCGCCTTGAGGCGGCCGAGTAGCTCGTCCGCGGGGATATCGCACAGCATCACCTCTTCGGCGCGGTCGAAGAAAGTGTCGGGCAGCGTCTCCCAGACGCGGATCCCCGTGATGCCACCCACCACGTCGTTCAGGCTCTCGAGGTGCTGGACGTTGAGCGTAGTGAAGACGTCGATCCCGCTCGCGAGCAACTCCTCGACGTCCTGCCAGCGCTTGGGATGCCGGGAGCCGGGCACATTGGTGTGCGCCAGCTCATCCACCAGAATAAGTTCCGGACGACGCGCGATGGCCGCATCCAGATCGAACTCCTTAAGGCGGTTGCCCTTGTACTCGTGTTCCTTCGGCGGCAGAACGGGGAGGCCATCGAGTAGCGCGGCAGTCTCGCTCCTGCCGTGGGTCTCAACGATACCCACCAAGACGTCGCGTCCTTCCTCAATCAGCTTGCGCGCTGCTAAAAGCATCGCGTAGGTCTTGCCTACGCCGGCCGAGGCACCAAAGTAGATGCGCAGCTTCCCGCGCTTCGCCTGCGCCTCTTCCCGCTGGAGTTGCGCGAGCAAAGCGTCCGGGTCGGGTCGGTCTCGTTCGGGTATAGCCACAGGGTATCTCACCTCGTCACGGACGATAGTGACGTTGTTAATTATAAGCCCGGGGTATGCAGGGCGAAGGCCGCAGCAGCTCGAATGAAGCGCCGCGGAATCCGGGGAAATCCCCCGATTGCACGGCCCAGGCTACTTCTTGATCACGCTTAAGGAAGGCCTCGTCCCGGACTTGTCACAGGACCGAACTCCGGCCGCCTTGAGCGAGCGCATGATCCGAGACATGGTCTGATCGAGGGCGTCCGACTCGAGCCCGATGTGGATGCGTAAGTCCGGTGTTCTTGCAACCGGCACAACCCTCAGAACTTCGATGTCGCTGCCACCGCCGCGCATGATGATGGCTCTGGCTTGGGCCCACTCCGCTTCGCCCACAGTGAGAGTCAGCATGACGCGCCGCGTTGCTGAAGGCGGAGCGTACCGACTCTCGACTCTGTGCACCGTTCCGCTCGCACGGTCTCGAGAACCGTAAGAATCGCTGCGAGACGGTGACTGTCGCTCCGGCGTGAACGCGGGTCCACTGTTCGTAACAGTCTGCAAGCTCACATGCATAAGAACCTCATCCGTTTGCCAAGGTCTCCCTTCACTTATTTGTTACCCGCGTCCAGCGCGAGGTTCAGCTCGAGTACATTCACACCCGGTTCTCCGAGAAAACCGAGCTGGCGTCCTACGGTGAACTGGGCTACGAGCGCTCGTACTTTCGAAGAATCCATCCCGCGGGCTTTGGCGACGCGGTTGATTTGATATTCCGCAGCAGCCGGGCTGATGTGCGGATCGAGGCCGCTGCCCGATGCGGTGACCAAGTCGACTGGAACGGGCGCCTTGTTGTCCGGATCCGCGTCGCGCAGCGCCTTGACTCGCGCCGTGACTGCATCTGTCAAAGCGGGGTTGGTCGGCCCCTGGTTCGAGCCCGACGACGCCGCCGCGTTATAGGGATATGGCGAGGTGGCGGAGGGCCGCGACCAGAAGTACTTCGGCCCGGAAAACGGCTGGCCGATCAGCTCCGAGCCAACGGCCTTGCCGTCGCGTTCGATCAGGCTGCCGTTCGCCCTGTGCGGGAAGATGACCTGTGCAAGGCCCGTCACCAGGAACGGATAAACCAGGCCGGTAAGCACAGTAAAGGCGATCAGCATCAAAAACGCAGGCTTGAGTTCTCTTAGCACTGTGAGTCTCCTTTACGCCAGGTGGAGCGCCACGAGCAGCAGATCGATCGCCTTGATCCCAAGGAAGGGCGCAACGATTCCGCCAACGCCGTAGATCCATAGATTGCGGCGCAGGAGCGGTCCTGCACCGACGGGTCGATACTTGACGCCCTTCAGCGCGAGCGGGATCAGGGCGATGATGATCAGCGCGTTGAAGATCACCGCCGAGAGTATGGCGCTGGCTGGGGTCGCCAGATACATGACGTTCAGTGCGATGAGTTGCGGATACGTCGACGCAAACGCCGCAGGGATGATGGCAAAGTACTTCGCCACGTCGTTCGCGATGGAAAACGTCGTGAGCGCTCCGCGCGTGATCAGGAGTTGCTTGCCGATCTCGACGATCTCGAGCAACTTGGTAGGGTTGGAATCCAGGTCCACCATGTTGCCGGCTTCCTTTGCCGCCTGGGTACCCGTGTTCATCGCCACTGCGACGTCTGCCTGCGCGAGCGCTGGAGCATCGTTGGTGCCGTCGCCGGTCATTGCGACCAGTCGACCGCCCGCCTGGTTCTCGCGGATGAGTTTCAGCTTCGCTTCTGGTGTGGCCTCGGCCAGAAAATCGTCGACGCCGGCCTCGGCGGCGATGGAGGCTGCAGTGAGCCGGTTATCGCCCGTGATCATGATGGTTCGGATCCCCATGCGGCGCAGCTGCGCGAACCGCTCCTTGATGCCGCCTTTCACGACGTCCTTCAACTCGATCACGCCGACGACTTTGGCACCGTCCGCTACTACCAGTGGCGTAGAGCCTTGCCGCGCTATCGTGTCGACAAAACCGACCACCTCGGCGGGGAAACTACCGCCTTTGGACGAGACCCACGCGCGAATCGCTTCCGCGGCTCCCTTGCGGATCTCACGTCCGGCCAGATCCACTCCGCTCATGCGGGTCTGCGCTGAGAACGGCACGAATGTCGCCCCAAGCGATGCTACGTCGCGCTCGCGCAGGGAGTACTTCTGTTTCGCCAGTATCACGATGCTCCGGCCTTCGGGCGTCTCGTCGGCTAGCGACGCTAACTGCGCTGCGTCGGCGAGCTCCTGCTCGGTGACGCCGGACGCGGCCCGGAAGCTTGTCGCCTGGCGATTGCCTAGCGTGATGGTCCCAGTCTTATCCAGCAGCAGGACATCGACGTCCCCAGCGGCCTCGACGGCGCGCCCCGAGGTTGCAATTACGTTGGCCCGCAGCATCCGACCGATGCCAGCCAGGCCGATGGCCGACAACAACCCGCCGATGGTGGTCGGAATCAAGCAGACGAGCAGCGCTACAAGCACGGTGATCGTGATCGGGTTGCCGGCTTTGGCCACTTCCACGCTGTAGAGCGAGAAGGGAAGCAGCGTCACCGTGGCCAGCAGGAAGACCAATGTCAGCTTCACCAGCAGGATCCAGAGCGCGATCTCGTTGGGGGTCTTCTGGCGGCGGGCAGTTTCAACCATCGAGATCATGCGATCCAGAAACGATTCACCGGGATCCACCGTCACGCGCACCACCAGCCAATCCGACAGCACTCTCGTACCACCGGTGACCGAGGAGAAATCGCCGCCCGACTCCCGGATCACCGGAGCCGACTCTCCGGTGATCGCGCTCTCATCGACTGACGCCACACCCTCGATGACCTCCCCGTCGGCCGGGATCACTTCCCCGGCTTCGACCAGGAACCAGTTTCCTTTGCGCAGCTCGGTCGAGGGCACCCAATTGAACGAGGCGTCGCGCCGGGCGACGCTCAGCCTCTTGGCTCCAACTTCGCGCTTGACCGCACGCAGTGCCGCCGCCTGCGCCTTGCTGCGCCCCTCGGCCACTGCCTCTGCAAAGTTGGCAAATAGCACCGTGAACCACAGCCATAGAGTGACCGCCAGGATGAAGCCGGCCGGCGCTTCGCCCTTGCCTCCCAGCGCCTGGAAGTAAAGAAATGTCGTCAGGATGCTGCCGATGTAGACGACAAACATCACCGGGTTGCGCCACTGATGTTGCGGCAGCAGCTTGACGAGGGAATCCGTCAGCGCCTGTTGGAAGATGCTCTTGGTGACTAGCCTGCGCGACAACGCAGGGACCGGAGGCAGTGTCGGCGTGCCGACTTGCGTGCTCATAGCGGATACTCCATAGCGATGTCGTTGCGGCGCGGGACTATCATTGCGCACCAACCATGACCAGCTGCTCCACGATTGGGCCGAGTGCCAGCGCCGGGAAGAAGGTGAGCGCCCCGATGATAATGACCACGCCGACCAGCATCGCCACGAATAGGGGTGTGTGCGTCGGCAGCGTGCCCAGGCTCACGGGAACCTTCTTCTTGGCGACCAGCGCCCCGGCAATCGCGAGCACCGGGATCGCGAGCCAGTAGCGGGAAAACAGCATGGCGATCCCAAGAGTCGTGTTGTAGAACGGCGTGTTGGCGCTAAGGCCGGCAAAAGCGCTGCCGTTGTTGTTGCTCGCCGAGGAGAAGGCGTAGAGGATCTCGGAGAAGCCATGCGCACCAGGATTGGCAACTCCTGCCTTACCGGCGTCCATGACGACTGCGACCGCCGTCCAGCCGAGTACCATGATCAAAGGCATCAACACGGCGATGGCGGCCATCTTCATCTCGAATGCCTCGATCTTCTTGCCAAGGTATTCGGGGGTGCGGCCGATCATCAATCCGGCCACGAAAACGGCCACGATGGCGAAAATGAGCATGCCGTAGAGTCCTGAACCCACGCCGCCGAAGATCACCTCGCCCAGCTGAATCAGCCACATTGGAACCAGACCGCCGATCGGCGTGAAGGAGTCGTGCATCGAGTTTACGGAGCCGTTCGAAGCCGACGTCGTGGCGGTGGCCCAGAGCGCTGAGTTGACGATGCCGAAACGGGTTTCCTTGCCTTCCATGTTTGCGCCCGCCTGCATCGAGGTCGTGGTCTGATCCACGCCGAGCTTGGTGAGGGCCGGATTTCCCGCTTGCTCGGACCCAACGCAAACCGCCAGGAGAACGACGAACACGAACGTCATGGCCGCGAGAATGGCCCAACCCTGGCGCGTGTCCCCAACCATCTTTCCGAACGTGTAGCAAAGCGCGCCTGAAATCACCAGAATGGCCAGCAACTCGAGGAAGTTGGACAGCGGTGTGGGGTTCTCGAATGGATGCGCAGAGTTGACGTTGAAGAAGCCGCCGCCGTTGGTGCCGAGCTGTTTGATCGCGATCTGCGAGGCGGCGGGCCCCACCGCGATGCTCTGCTCTTTCTGCGCTGCCTTCTCTGTTACCGGGTTGCCCTTGTCATCCTTGAGGGGTTGCCCTGCGGCATCAAGTTTGGGGTTGTCGTACTCGACCGATTCCACCAGCGGTGTGGTTGGATAGGCAGAGAAGGTTTGTACGACGCCTTGCGAAACCAATACCAGGGCGAACACCAGCGACAACGGCAGCAGGATATAGAGCGTGGTGCGGGTGAGGTCGACCCAGAAGTTGCCGACCGTATCCACTTTCTGGCGCGCGAAGCCGCGAATCAAGGGAAGCAGCACGGCAATGCCGGTCGCTGCAGATACGAAGTTCTGCACCGAGAGCGCAGCCATCTGCGTGAGATAGCTCATGGTGCTCTCGCCGCCGTAGCCCTGCCAGTTGGTGTTCGTGATGAAGCTGGCAGCGGTGTTGAACGACGAGTCGGCGGTGACCGCCGAAAAGGCTTGCGGGTTGAGCGGCAGATAGGCCTGGAACCTTTGCAGACTGTAGACCACCAGTCCACCCAGCAAGTTGAACGCGAGCATGGCCAATGCATATTGTGTCCAGCGCATTTCTTGCGCGG
>Ga0335076_10005289_pt1 | contig 13049 bp, 12 predicted proteins | sample Lox_Sample_25_FD_206717 | JGI IMG/M metagenome (GOLD analysis project Ga0335076, IMG submission 206717) | Soil microbial communities from Loxahatchee National Wildlife Refuge, Florida, United States - Lox_Sample_2.5 | ecosystem: Environmental > Terrestrial > Soil > Wetlands | place: USA...
GTGCAGCGGGCGGGGAGGCGGCGGACGATTGATCTGGCCAGCGGGGTGCGGTGGGAGCGGCTGACGCCGGGGGCCGACGACCGGGTGGACTTTCTCGAGGTGATCTACGAGCCGAGCGGGCACTCTACCGATGCGCGGCGGCCGCTGCGCCACGACGGGCAGGAGTACGGGCTCATCATCAGCGGCCGCCTGCAGGCGAACGTCGGGTTCGAGACGTTCGAGCTGGGGCCCGGCGACTCGATCGCGTTCGACTCCTCGCTCCCCCACCAGTACTGGAACACCACCGCCACCGACACCCACGCGATCTGGGTGGTCGTGCATGCCCATCCAGGCCGTGCCTAGGTACTTGGCCGGCAGCCCGGCGCGCTACGCCCGCGGCTCCCCCCGGGAGGCGGCTGGCTCACTTTGCCCCGGCTCACGGTGGGGTGGGCGCAGGGGGAGCTGGGGTGGCGGGCGGTGGGGGCGGCGCGATCCCGACCACAGCGCGGGCGGCAGATCGAGGCTGCGGGCCATCGCGTAGGCCGCGCTCTCGTAGTTGACGCGCCAGCCGCGGAACTGCGGCCAGGCCTCGTCGGGCGTGCGCTCGAAGCTCCAGCCGGCCGCCCGCATGTGCGCCACCGCCTCATCGAAGTCGGCCCGGGTCAGCTCGATCGGGTCCTCGGGCATGGGGTCGTCGGGCGCGGGCAGGCCGATCCGGCGGGCCAGCTTGCGGATGGTAAGGTAGCCGACCCGCAGCATCGGCCGCGCCTCGGGCGGCGCGCCGACCGGGCACAGCGACTCGTGCAGCGCGGCGGCGTCGAGCACGCAGACCAGGCTCAGCAGCCAGGAGGCGTCCGGGTCGGGCGAGCGGAAGTAGATCAGGGTCCGGTAGTTGCTGTGGCTCTCGGCGATGTCGGCGGCCCATTCGGTCCACCGTTCATAGACCCGGTGCAGGTACCCGATGTCGCCGATCAGCGCCTGGCGGGCCAGTAGCTCGGGTCCCCACGGAGGAGTCCCGGCCAGCGCCTCCAGCGTGGTCACCAGGGTCTCCCGCCGGTTGAAGGCGGCATACATGGCGGGCAGATAGGCGATCAGCAGCGCCACCAGGACCAGGCCGCTGGCGCCGGCCAGGAAGACGACCGCGGCCGGCCCCGGGCCCGCGGGCCTGACGAAACCCAGGGTGAACTCCGACGACCCCGATTCGCGCACGGCCGCCGGGAATCCCGCCGGCGTGAACGGCCACAGCACCAGCCCGAACCCGAGCAGAAGGCAGGCGAGCCAGAAGGCGAGCAGGCCGAGCAGGAAGGTGGGCGGCGCCGCCGACAGGATGCGCTCGCGTCGCGCCAGGCTGGACACGCGCGCGGTGGCCACCGTGAAGATGCCCAGCACCACCCGCGACACCAGTCCGGTGGCTACGGAGCTGGCCGCCCGCGGGATCAGCAGCGTCTTGACGACACTGGAGCCGGTGCTGATCAGCAGCACCAGGCCGGCCGCGAAGCCCAGCCACCGCAGCGCGCTCATGGACGATGCGCCCTAGCTGGCGTCCTCGCTGCCGGGGCCGGCCTCCCCCGGCCCGGCGGCCGGGCCGTCCGGCGCGGAAGCCGGCTGGGTGGGAGCCCCGGCCGCGGGCAGCAGCTCCGCCAGCCGGGCGCCGGTGAGCCGCCGGAACGCCCGGTGCACCATGCCGCGCATGAGCACCGCAACCTCCAGCTGGTTGGCGTTGACCTCGGTCTTGTCGCCGTTGCCCTGGCCCGCGAGCGCGGCCAGCGCGGCCTCAAGCGCGGCGCGCAGGGGCATGCCCTCGGTATAGCGCTCCTTGAGCACGGTGGACACCTGGTCGGCCTGGCCGCCCATGGCGACGTAGCCGTGCTCGTCGGCGACCGAGCCGTCGAAGGTGATCCGGTACATCTGGTCGCCAGCGGCAGTCTCGCCCACCTCGGCGACAACGATCTCCACCTCGTACGGCTTGTTGCTCTCGGTGAAGATCGACCCCAGGACCTGCGCGTACCAGTTGGCCAGCCCCCGGGAGGTGACGTCGGTGCGGTCGTACTGGTATCCCCGGGTGTCCGCGTAACGGACCCCGGCCACCCGCAGGTTCTCGTACTCGTTGTAGCGGCCGACCGCCGCGAACGCGATCCGGTCGTAGATCTCGCTGATCTTGTGCAGCGCGCCGGAGGGGTTGGGAGCGACGAACAGGATCCCCTCGTTGTACTGGATCACGACGCTGTTGCGCCCGCGGGCGATGCCCTTGCGCGCGTAATCCGCTTTGTCCTTCATCGCCTGTTCAGGCGACACGTAGAACGGCATGGTCACCGCTGGCGTTCCCCTACTCGTGTGTGATAGCTACCGGCGTTTGCCGTCGGCACCCGGCGGGTGATGGCCGGGGCCACGGCGGGCACCGCGAGCTATTCGTTTTGCTGGCTGTTTGGGCGCAGTGGCGCGACGGGGCCCGTGGGCGACTGCAGGCGCTCATTCACGACCGCCTGCGCGTAGCCGCCCGCTTCCTCTTCAGTCAGGCGCCGGAACCCGTCCGCGGTGATCGTGGCCACCACCGGGTAGATGCGGCGGGTCAGGTCCGGGCCGCCGGTCGCCGAGTCGTCATCGGCGGCGTCGTAGAGGGATTGCATGCAGACGGTGACCGCGTCATCGGCGGACAGGCCGTCGGTGTAGAGCTTCTTGAGCGCGCCGCGGGCGAACACCGACCCGGAGCCGATCGCGTGGAACCTGTGCTCTTCGTACCGGCCGCCGGCCACGTCGTAGCTGTAGATCCGGCCCTGCTGCGTCTCCTCGTCGTACCCGGCGAACATCGGGACCACGACCAGGCCCTGCATGGCGGCGCCGAGGTTGCCCCGGACGAAGCTCGACAGCCGGTTCGCCTTGCCCTCCAGCGACAGTGGCCGTCCCTCGATCTTCTCGTAGTGCTCGAGCTCAAGCTGGAACAGCCGGACCAGTTCGAGCCCCACCCCGGCCACGCCCGCGATGCCGACGCAGGAGTAGTCGTCGCTGCGGAACACCTTCTCGATGTCCCGCTGCGCGATCATGCTGCCGGCGGTGGAGCGGCGGTCACCGGCCATGATGACGCCGCGATCGAACGCGGCCGCGACGATCGTGGTCCCGTGCGGCAGGTCCGGGCCCGTTCCCGGCCCGGGCGGGCGGGCGGCCGGCTGGCCCGCCCGGTAGCCGGCGCCGGGCAGCAGGTCGGGGGCGCTGGCGGTGAGGAAGTCGGCAAACGACGAGGTGCCGGTCGCCATGCACGCAGCCGTGAACCGTTCGCCGAAGTAGTCGAACCGCACGGAGATCCTTCCGGTTGGTGGGCGGTGATTCCCTGCCCCCGACCCTACTGCCCGGCCGGCCCTGACACCGCGCACAGGCTGGGCAATATCAGCCCAGTGTGTAAGCCCTGCGCGAAGCGCCCGCCGCGGCCCGCTACTGGCCGCCCTTCTGCACGTAGGACCGGACGAACTCCTCGGCGTTCTCCTCCAGCACCTCGTCGATCTCGTCCAGGATCGCATCCACGTCATCGGCCAGTTTGTCCTGGCGCTCCTTGACCTCGCCGCTGGCCTGCGCGCTGCTCTCCTCGGTCTCCTCGCCGCGCCGGGTAGTCTGCCGCTGGCCGCCGGTGTCCTTTGTCGTCATACCGAAACCTCCGTCGTCCTCAGCGCTCCTCAGCGCCTTCAACGCTATCCTCGCCAGCCGACAGCATGCCCAACCCTGGAACCGGACTCCAGTATCGGGGCCGGGGTGTCAGCCCTGGCCAGTCAGCGCGGCCACCAGCTCGGCGGCGGTCCGGGACCGGTCGATCAGCTCGCCCACGTGGGCGCGGGTGCCGCGCAGGGGCTCCAGCGTCGGGACACGCTGCAGGGAGTCGTGGCCCGGGATGTCGAAGATAACCGAGTCCCACGAGGCCGCGGCCACCGCGTCCGGGTATTTCTGCAGGCAGCGGCCTCGGAAATAGGCTCTGGTGTCGCCCGGGGGATTGTCCACCGCCTCGGTGACCTCGGCCTCCGGTACCAGCCGCTGCATCCGGCCCCGCGCCACGAGCCGGTTGTACAGGCCGCGTTCGGGGCGCACGTCGGAGTACTGCAGGTCGACCAGCTGCAGCCGGGGGTGGCCCCAGCCCAGCCCGTCCCTGGTCCGGTAGCCCTCAAGCAGCTCCAGCTTGGCCACCCAGTCCAGCTCCCTGGCGGCCTGCATCGGGTCCTCGGCCAGCCGGGTCAGCACCGACTCCCAGCGGTCCAGGACGTCCGCGGTCAGCTCGTCGACGTCGGTCCCGTACCGGTCCTCGGTGTACTTGCGCGCCCGCTCGAGGTACTCCATCTGGAGCTGGACGCCGGTCATCCGCCGGCCGTCCCGCAAGGTGACCAGGTGGCGGCACGAAGGGTCGTGCGAAATGGCCCGGAGCTCGGCGACCGGCGTCTCCAGCGCCAGGTCGCCGTCGAGGAACCTGTCCTCGATCATCGCCAGCACCAGCGCCGTGGTGCCGAGCTTGAGGTACGTGCTGACCTCGCTCATGTTCGCATCGCCGATGATCACGTGCAGCCGGCGGTACTTCTCCGGGTCGGCGTGCGGCTCGTCCCTGGTGTTGATGATCGGCCGCTTGAGCGTGGTCTCCAGGCCCACTTCGACCTCGAAGAAGTCGGCCCGCTGGCTGATCTGGAAGCCCTCGTTGCGGCCGTCGGCGCCCAGGCCGACCCGGCCCGCGCCGCACACGACCTGCCGGGAGACGAAGAACGGGGTCAGGTGCCGCACGATGTCGGCGAACGGCGTCGCCCGGGCCATGAGGTAGTTCTCGTGGCAGCCGTAGGAGGCGCCCTTGTTGTCGGTGTTGTTCTTGTACAGCTGAATCGGGAAGGTGCCGGGCACGGTCGCCGCCTTGGCCGCGGCCTCGGCCATCACCCGCTCGCCCGCCTTGTCCCAGACCACGGCCGACCGCGGGTTGGTGGTCTCGGGCGCGGAGTATTCGGGGTGGGCGTGGTCCACGTACAGCCGGGCCCCGTTGGTCAGGATCACGTTGGCCAGCCCGAGGTCCTCGTCGGTCAGCTGGGTCGCGTCCGCCGCCTCCCGGGTCAGGTCGAACCCGCGTGCGTCGCGCAGCGGGTTCTCCTCCTCGAAGTCCCATCGCGCCCGGCGCGCCCGGGCCGACGTGGCCGCCTGGTAGGCGTTGACCACCTGGGAGGAGCTCACCATGGCGTTGGCGCCCGGCTGGCCAGGCACCGAGATGCCATACTCGGTCTCTGTCCCCATGACCCGGCGCACGCTCATATCCGCAAGCCTAACGGGGGTTGCGGTGAGCATCCTCCACACCGGGCCGGCCGGCGTGGCCGGCTGCCGGGCCCGCGGGCCCGGGCGCCACGCCCGGCCGGAGGCTGCCGGCCCTGGCCAGGCCCGGTGTCCGCGATGCCGCCTAGAGGTACAGGCCGGTGTTGGAAACGGTGTCGATCGACCGTCCGGCCTCGGTCCCGTGCTTCCCGGAGACCAGCGTCCGGATGTAAACGATCCGCTCGCCCTTCTTGCCGGAGATCCGGGCCCAGTCGTCGGGGTTGGTGGTGTTCGGCAGGTCCTCGTTCTCGCTGAACTCGTCCACGCAGGCGCTGAGCAGGTGGGCGATGCGCAGCCCCTTCTGCCCGGTCTCGAGGAACTCCTTGATCGCCATCTTCTTGGCCCGGTCCACGATGTTCTCGATCATGGCGCCGGAGTTGAAGTCCTTGAAGTACAGGACCTCCTTGTCCCCGTTGGCGTAGGTCACCTCGAGGAACCGGTTCTCCTCCGTCTCGCTGTACATCCGCTCGACGGCGCGCTGGATCATCGCATCCACCGTGGCCTCGGGCGAGCCGCCGTTCGCGGCCAGGTCGTCCGGGTGCAGCGGCAGGGCGGCCAGGACGTACTTGGAGAAGATGTCCCTGGCCGCCTCGGCGTCCGGCCGCTCGATCTTGATCTTGACGTCCAGCCGCCCGGGGCGCAGGATCGCCGGGTCGATCATGTCCTCCCGGTTCGAGGCCCCGATCACGATCACGTTCTCCAGGCCCTCGACGCCGTCGATCTCGCTCAGCAGCTGGGGCACGATCGTGTTCTCGACGTCGGACGACACCCCGGACCCACGGGTACGGAAGATCGAGTCCATCTCGTCGAAGAACACGATGACGGGCATGCCCTCGCTGGCCTTCTCCCGGGCCCGCTGGAAGACCAGCCGGATGTGCCGCTCGGTCTCACCGACGTACTTGTTGAGCAGCTCGGGGCCCTTGATGTTCAGGAAGAAGCTCTTGCCCTCGCGCTCCTGTTCGGCCGTGCGGGCCGCCACCTTCTTGGCCAGCGAGTTGGCGACCGCCTTGGCGATGAGCGTCTTGCCGCAGCCGGGCGGGCCATAAAGCAGCACGCCCTTGGGCGGCCGCAGCTGGTGCTCCTTGAACAGGTCGGCGTGCAGGTAGGGCAGCTCGATCGCGTCGCGGATCTGCTCGATCTGCGCGGCCAGACCGCCGATCTCGTTATAGGTGATGTCGGGGACTTCCTCGAGGATCAGCTCCTCGACCTCGGCCTTGGGGATGCGCTCGTACACGTAGCCGGACCGCGGCTCAAGCAGCAGTGAGTCCCCTCCGCGCAGGGTCATGTTCAGCAGCGGCTCGGCCAGCCGGGCCACCCGCTCCTCGTCGGCGTGGGAGATGACCAGCGCCCGGTCGCCGCCCTCAAGGACCTCCTTGAGCATGACGACCTCGCCGACCGTCTCGTAGCCCTGGGCGATGACCACGTTGAGCGCCTCGTTCAGCACCACTTCCTGGCCGGCCCGCAGGGTGTCGAGGTCAACGGCCGGGCTGACGCTCACCCGCATCTTGCGGCCGCCGGTGAATACGTCGGCGGTGCCGTCCTCGCAGGCACCAAGGAACACGCCGAAGCCGGACGGCGGCTTGGCCAGCCGGTCCACTTCCTCCTTCAGCGCCACGATCTGGTCACGGGCCTCCCGCAGCGTGTCGGCAAGGCGCTCATTCTGCCCAGTGACGGCCGCGAGCCTGGCCTCTGTCTCCCGCAGTCGCTCCTCAACCAGCCGGGCCTGCCGGGGTGAGTCGGCAAGCCTCCGACGCAGAACCGCTACTTCCTCTTCGAGGAACGAGATCTGCGTGGTGAGGCCCTTGACCTGGTCGTCATGCCGCGCGGAAAGCGAGCCGTCATCACGAGTGGCCACGCCCCCACCTCCTTCCGAAAGCAGGTCTCACCTAGACCCTACCTATCCGCGGCGCTCTCGTAACCTGGCCAAGTGTGCCGGCCCCCTAATCTTGCGGTCAGTGATCACTTTATTTCCCATTGCGAGGGCTTGGTAACGGCGGCCAGCACCCGCCCCTGAGCTGGCCTCAGGCCGGTTATGACTCGGCCTCTCCCTCGCGTGCGCCCTTGGCCGGCCTGCGCCGCCGCGGCGGCGGGATCATCCCGTCGGCGAGCCGGCGCGCCGTCACCAGGAAGCCGGTGTGGCCGATCATCCGGTGCCCCGGCCGCACCGCGAGCCCGTCCACGTGCCAGGGCCGGGTGAGCGACTCCCAGGCGGCCGGCTCGTCGAAGCTGCCCTGCTCCCTGACCGCCTCCACGGCCCGGGACAGCTGCGTCACGGTGGAGACGTAGCAGCAGATCACGCCGCCGGGAATCAGCGCGTGCGCGGCGGTGCCGACCTGTTCCCAGGGCGCCACCATGTCCAGCACCACCCGGTCGAACGGCTGGCCGCCGGCGTCGCCATCCCCGCCGCCCCCGGCGGCCCCGCCGGCCCCGTCTCCCGGCGCCGCGTCCGCCACGTCCGCCACGCCCGCCACGTCGCCCACCCGTAGCCGCCACGCCGGGTGCGGGCCGCCGAAGAAGCGCTCGACGTTTTCCCTGGCGATGTCCGCGAAGTCGGCCCGGCGCTCGTAGGAGACGAGCAGCCCGGCTTCCCCGACCGCCCGCAGCAGCCAGCACGACAAGGCGCCCGAGCCCGCCCCCGCCTCAAGCACCCGGGCCCCGGGGAAGACGTCGGCCATGGCGACGATCTGGGCGGCGTCCTTGGGATAGATGACCGTTGCTCCCCTGGTCATGGCGAGGGTGAAATCGGCCAGCAGCGGCCGCAGCGCCACGTAGGGGGTGCCGCCGGACGACCGGACCACGCTGCCCTCAGGGCTGCCGATGAGCTCGTCGTGGGACAGCGAGCCGCGGTGCGTATGGAACAACTTGCCCGGCTGCAGAACGAGCAGGTGCTGGCGGCCCTTGGGGTCGGTGAGCTGGACCTGGTCGCCCGGGGTGAACGGGCCACGGCGCTGTCGGATCACGCCCGACAGGGTAGCGGTGGCCGCGACGGCGGTGATCGCGGCGGCGGGGTCACGTGCGGGCGAAGGCGTGATCGAGATCGGCGGTTGCGAGTACCCCGAACACCTGGCCGGTCTTCTCGACCAGCAGGTACTCGCTGGCCGGCGTGCGGCGCACCGCGTCGATCAGGGCCATCCCCGACAGGTCGACCGGCAGCACCAGGCCGGGGTCGATGGTGCGCGCCAGCGTGCCGGCCTCGATCCACGGCCGGCGCTGCGGCGGGGTGGCCATCACCGCGTTCTCGTTCACGATGGCGATCGGCCGGTCCTCGTGATCGACCACGACCAGAGCTCGCGCCTGGGCGGCGTCGGCCCGCCGGATCGCCTCCGCCAGCGGCAGGCTCGCCGGGATGGGGATGGCGCGGCGGGCCAGCGCCCGCGCCTGCAGCCCGGGCAGGCGTTCCCGCACCCGGGTCGCGCGCAGCGCCTGGCCCGCGCCGGTCCACATGAAGGCGGCGATCACCGCCAGCCAGGCGACGTCGAACAGATCGATGTTGCTGCCCGCCCTGGCGTAGAAGGCCAGCGGGACCACCAGCACGGCGACGGCCAGCACCCGGCCCGCCCAGGCCGCCGCCACCGTTGCCTGCCCCGGCTTGCCGGTCACCTTCCACACGGCGGCGCGCAGCATCCGGCCGCCGTCCAGGGGCAGCCCAGGGAGCAGATTGAAGAGGCCGACCAGCAGGTTCGCGAAGATCACCTGGTAGAGCAGGATGGCGACGATGCTGCCGACGTGCACCTGCCTGGACGGCACGAACGCCCCGGCGTCCCCGGCGTGCACCGCCCTGAACAGCACGAACCCCACGCCCGCCAGGGCCAGCGACATCGCCGGGCCGGCCGCCGAGACGAGGAACTCCCGGCCCGGGGTGGGCGGCTCACGCTCGATCTCCGAGAAGCCGCCGAGCGGGTACAGGAGGATCTTGCGGACCGGCAGGCCAAATGCCCTGGCCACCACCGAGTGGCTCAGCTCGTGCACGAGCACGGACGCGTACAGGAGCACCACGAAGGCGGCGGCGACCACATACCGCAGCGAGCCCGGCACGGACTGGACCAGGCCGCGCGCGTACAGGAACACGAACAGGCCAGCGATGAGGAACCAGTAGGGCGAGACGAAGACCGGGATCCCGAACGGCCGCGCGATCCGCAGACCTGGGCTCGGCTCGGCGGGGCCTGGCCCCTGACGTCTCGGCTCTTCCGGTGTCGTGCCTGCCACACGCCCGATGCTACGTCCTGGCGCGGGCGGTGAGCACGGCTGCAGGACCGCATGTCAAGGCGCGCCCGGCCGTCAGGACCGAAATCACGGCAACTGTCGGAGCCGTCCCCTACCCTCCAGGCATGGGCGATGAGACGACGGCCGCCGCCGGCCCGGCATCTGCCGCGGCCGGTGCGCCCGGTGAGGCCCCTGTGACGGAGGAAGGCGCGCGTGCGCGTCCGGCCCGGTCGCTGTCTCCGTCCCGGGCCGGCGATTTCCTCACCTGCCCCCTGCTGTACCGGTTCCGGGTCATCGACCGGCTGCCCGAGCCGCCCAGCCCGGCGGCGGCGCGCGGCACGCTCGTGCACGCGGTGCTTGAGCACCTGTTCGACCGGCCCGCGCCGGGCCGCACACCGGAGGCGGCGCGCTCGCTGGTCGGGCCGGAGTGGGAGCGGCTGACCGCCGAGGAGCCCGAGCTGGCCAGCCTGTTCGAGGGCCAGGAGGAGCTGGCCGCCTGGCTGGAGGGGGCCGGCGCCATGCTCGACCGGTACTTCACGCTGGAGGATCCGCGGCGGATCGAGCCCGCCCACCGCGAGCTGTCCGTCGAGACCGAGCTGTCCTCCGGTCTGCATCTGCGCGGCTACATCGACCGGCTCGACATCGCACCGGGCGGCGAGATCCGCATCGTCGACTACAAGACCGGCACCTCGCCGCCCGAGGAGTTCGAGGCGCGGGCCCTGTTCCAGATGCGCTTTTACGCGCTCGCGATCTGGCGCGCGCAGGGCCGGGTGCCGTCCATGCTCCAACTGATGTACCTGGGCAACGGCGAGATCGTGCGGTACCAGCCCGACGAGTCCGACCTGCTCGCCACCGAGCGCAAGGTGGAGGCGCTGTGGCAGGCGATCGAGCGTGCCCTCCGCAGCGGCGACTGGCGGCCGCGGCCCGGCCGCATCTGCGAGTGGTGCGCGCACCAGGCCATCTGCCCGGCGTGGGGGGGAACTCCCCCGCCGATCCCGGCCGACGTGCCCGCCAGCCTGGCCGAGGTGCCCGGCGTGGCCGAGGAGGCTCCTCCGTCCAGCCCGGCCTCGGTCAGCCCGGCCCCGGCCCCGGCCCCATGAGCTGAAGTGTCCGGCCCGGGCCACCCGTTCCGGTACATCACCGACGCGATGCGCGAGGCTTACGCGGGCCATTACGCGAACGCGATCATGGTCGAGGGGATCGCCGTCGCGGTCGGACTGGCTGCGCTGTGCCTGTGGATCGCCTCCCGCGTCTTCGTGCGCGAGAACGCCTGACCGGGCGGGCGCCCCGGCGGCACACCGCCACCCCGGCCTGACCGCCGCGCAGGCCCGGGCGGTACCGTCTGCCGTTATGACCGAGCCTGGGTTTCCGGACACCGGCAGCGCGCGGATCCACGTCCTGAACGAGGGCTACGTGCGGGAGGACCTGGAGGGCAACCGGGTCGCCAGCACCGTCGTGCTCATCATCGATGGCACGCGGGTGATAGTGGTGGACCCGGGGATGGTGGCCGACCGCGACGCACTGGTCGGCGCGCTCACGGTGGCGGGCCCAGCGCCCGGCGATGTGACCGACGTGGTGTTCAGCCATCATCACCCCGACCACACCGTCAACGTCGCGCTGTTCCCGTCCGCGGACATCCACGATCACTGGGCCACCTACCGCGGCGACCTGTGGATCGACCGGGAGCCCGGTGATTTCGTGCTCACCGGCTCCGTCCGCCTGGTCGCCACCCCCGGCCACACCAACGAGGACATCACCACCCTGGCCGCCACCCCCGACGGCGTCTATGCCTGCACCCACGCCTGGTGGGGCCCGGACGGCCCAGCGGTCGACCCCCTCGGCGCCGACCAGGCGGCGCTGGAGAGGAGCCGGGAGCGCATCCTCGCGGTGGCCTCGGTGATCGTGCCAGGGCACGGCCCCATGTTCCGGCCGGGGCCGGACACGCCCCGTTGACCGCCCGTCCCGGTCCTGCTCAGGACGGTGCGGGCCAGGGGCGGTGCGGCTCGCGACGGCCGGCTCAGGCCGGCTCACCCTTGAGCGAGAACGACGCCAGCCGGCTGACCGCGATGACCAGCGCGGCGGCGGTCACCAGCACGCCCGCCACGACGGCCGTCGACAGGCCGAGCGCCGCGTTCAGGCTGGGGTCGCGCGCGATCGAATTGGCGATCCCCAGCGAGTACTGCCCGACCGACAGCAGCCGGGCTCCGGCGACCAGGTTGCCCAGCACGCCTTCCCAGATCAGCGCGTAGAGGAGGCCCCACGCGATGGCCCGAGTGGTCACCACCGAGATCATGACGAAGACGGCGTTGTACATCACCGAGCCGGCCAGCGCGCCGACGAACACGCCCACTGCGAGTCTCGTGGCCCCCCCGGTGGCGATGAGGCCGGCCACCAGGATCGGGACCGCGGCGAAGATCATGGTGAGCACGCAGGCGACGGCGTACTTGGCCCCGATCACCACCGTCCGGCTCACCGGCGTGGCCAGCAGGTGCACGATGCTGCCGTCGTCGATCTCCGCGCCCAGGACGCTGGTGCCGATGATGAGCGCGGTCAGCGGGAGCACCACGGTCAGCCCGAACACGCCGAGGATGTCCACCGGCCACGAGGCGCGCTCCGGGTGGGACAGCTTCAGCGCCACCGTGACCAGGACCAGGACCAGCGGCGCGAGGGCGAACAGAAGGGCGCGCTTGCGGCCTATCGTCGCCCGCAGGGTGATGCCGGCGACGACCCGGCCCTGAACTCCGAACATGGCTGGCTGCTTTCTCTCCGGGTGGTCAGGCGGTCAGGTCTCGACCAGGTAGGTGAAGACGCTTTCCAGCGACTCGTCGGCGGGCAGCAGTTCCCGCAGCCGGATTCCCTCGTCCCGCGCGAGCACGGCGAGCTCACGGCTGAACGCGCCGTAGTCGGACGCCCGCACCTGCAGACCCCGCCCGGTCAGCTCCACCCCGGTCACGGCCGGGCGGCCGATGAGCGAGGCCCCGAGCCGGCGATCGTCGGAGGTGCGGACCAGGAACACGTGCGGGCGGCTGGTCATCAGCCGCCGGATCGCCCGGAAGTCGCCGGAGGCGGCGAGCCGGCCCGCCACGATCACCTGGATCGTGCCGGAAAGCCGCTCGACCTCCTCCAGGATGTGCGAGCTGAACAGGATCGTCCGGCCCTGCTCGCCGAGCTGGTGCAGCAGGTCCATCATGTGGAGTCGCTGCCGCGGGTCCATGCCGTTGAACGGCTCGTCCAGCAGCAGGATGGGCGGATCGTGGACGAGCGCGGCCGCCACCTTGATCCGCTGGCGCATGCCCTTGGAGTAGGTGGAGATCCGCCGGTCCTGGGCGTCGGCCATCTCCACGATCCCGATCGCGCGCCGGGTGGCCGCCTCCGGGTCGGGGAGCTTGTGCAGCTGGGCGGTGGCGCGGACGAACGCCTCGCCGGTGAGGAAGGCGTACACCGAATCCCGCTCGGGCACCAGCCCCACCGTCCGGTAGATGCCGGGGTTGTGCCAGCTCGCGGCCCCGGCCACGGTCAGCTTCCCGCGGGAGGGCGCGAGGAACCCG
>Ga0335076_10005290_pt1 | contig 13048 bp, 12 predicted proteins | sample Lox_Sample_25_FD_206717 | JGI IMG/M metagenome (GOLD analysis project Ga0335076, IMG submission 206717) | Soil microbial communities from Loxahatchee National Wildlife Refuge, Florida, United States - Lox_Sample_2.5 | ecosystem: Environmental > Terrestrial > Soil > Wetlands | place: USA...
GAAGATCTGGGCCGCCCCGGCCAGCAGGAAGGCCAGCAGCGCCCACTGGTACCCGAGGAAGGCGCCGTGGCGCAGGCCGGTGACGGGCGCGGCCGTGACCGGCTCGGTGGCGGTTGCCGCACGGTTGGACGCTGACGGTTGTGTCCCTGCTCGGCTCGCTGATCGTGGCGCTGTCTCCTGATGCGCTCCTGGGCATCGACCGGTCGTCCCGCAGATCGATGGTCTACCGCGCCCTGTGGCTGCTGATCGCGGTGGGATACGTGGCCGCGGCCGCGGCCCTCGGGCTGCTCGCGAGCCAGCACCTGCCGGTCGAGACGGCGGTGCTGCTGGTCGCCGCCGCCGCGCTGCTGTTCCAGCCGGCCCAGCGCAGGCTGGAACGGCTGGCCGACCGGTGGGTCTTCGGGGCCCGGCTCGACGGCTACGAGGTGCTCTCGCGCTTCGGCGCGATGCTGGAAACCTCGCCCCGCCCGGCCGACCTGCTGCCCAGGCTCGCCGCGGCGATCCGCGACGGGCTCGGCCTGCAGTGGGCCCGGGTGCGGCTCGATCTCAGCACGGCAGGCGGCTCGCTGCCGACGGCCGGCGCCGCCGGGCTCGAGCCGGGTGAGGTGCACGAGCCGGCCCTGGTCGTTCCGCTGGTTCATGCGGGGTCGGTGCTCGGGCGGATCGAATGCGGCCCGCGCCGTGACGGTCCGCTGGCCGCGCGGGCCGAGGAGCCGGCGATGGAGGGCATCGACGCGGCCCACGCCATCAAGGCGGACAACCCGGCCATCGGCGTCGTAATCCTGTCCCAGTACGCGGACGAGTCCTACGCCTTCGAGCTGTTCCGGAACGGCAGCGCAGGGCTGGCGTACCTGCTCAAGGACCGCGTCGGCGACCTGCGCCAGCTGCTCTCCGCCCTCCGGGAGGCGGCAGCGGGCGGATCGGTCATCGACCCGCTGGTCGTCGACGCGCTGGTCACCCGGCGGGCCCGGCTGCGCGAGTCGCCGCTGGCCCGGCTCACGCCCCGCGAGCTGGAGGTGCTGCGGGAGATGGCCCAGGGCCGCGGGAACGCCGGCATCGCCCGCGAACTGTCGCTGTCAGAATCATCGGTGGAGAAGCACGTCAACGCGATCTTCACCAAGCTCGACCTGGCCAGCGAGCAGCTCGTGCACCGGCGGGTAGCCGCGGTCCTGACCTTCCTGCGCGACGCCAGCCTGCACCGGCCCGGCTGAGAATCACTCCCCGCGCAGTACCGGCCACGTGACATGTCCCACTTTTCACTTCCGGCGAGTCGGCCAGGGTCACGGGTGCGATTCCAGTAGATTCGTGCCGTGCCTAGTGGTCCGCTGACGACTGACGGGTTGCCTGGCGGACGGCGGGACGGCCGGCCTGACAGGATGCCCCCGGTAGCGCCGGAGCGCCTGGCGAGGCACGCCCGCGGACGGGCGGCACGCGTCCGCGGGCCACGCACGGCCCGGTTCGCCGTTCTGGCCATCCTGGTCTTCGGGGTCACCATGGTCGCCGGCTGGCGGGGTACCGGCCACTCCGGCAGGCCGGCACCCGCAATCCCGTCAGCGGCGGCCGCTGGACCGGTCACCGAGCCGACGACTCCGCACCGATTGCCGTCCAGCGCGCCCGCGATGTCGCGGTTCGTCGCGGCAGCAGCCAGCAGACCGGTGCTCAGTCCCAGTGCCCGCCGGTCCTGCCCGGCCGCGGCGTCCGCCTGTGCGGACCTGAGCACGGACCTCACGTGGCTGCAGTCGAACGGCACGATCACCTACGGCCCGGTGCGCATGAAGCCGGGGCTGCCCAGGACGCCGCGCGGTACCTTCCATGTCGAGTGGAAGGCAGGCGCACAGTTCATGAGCAACGAATTCCATGAACCGATGCCATACGCCGTGTTCTTTGCCCCGGGCGGGATCGCCTTTCACGGCGGAAGCCTCACCAAGAAGTCGCACGGCTGCATCCACCTGGACATCGACAGCGCCCGGTACTATAACGACCACCTGCCGGTCGGGGCCGAGGTCGTCGTATTCTGAGGATCGGGCCGACACGCCGGCGAAATGCGCCCGATGATCTGCCTGTACCCCTAGTTTCGGGACATGTCTATTAATCATCGCCTGCCACGGTATGAGGAGCTAGTCGTACCGGCGGCTCCGCGAAGCCAATATGAGGGTCGGCCGCTCCAGGGTCAGAGCGGAGCCAATGTGCGTAGCGGACGGCCGGCTAACGGTCTGCCTGCCGACCCGCCCGGGACATCGTGCCTAGATGACACTCCCTTGTACTGGCAGACCGTTCAGGCAATGGCTACCGCCAGGTGGCGGCGGGAGCCTTCCTAGCACGACGGGTTGGCGTTGTTAGCCGTCTGCACCTGATCGAAGTCGCCGTAACCGTTGAGAACACCGTTTCCGCCTGACCATTGCCACATCAGCTGGCAGGCAGCCGGGGCGCCGGCGAACCACTGCGCGCTCGCGTTGGAAGCCGAGAATCCGTGCGGGAAATTCAGCTCGGACTGCTCGCTGGTGAAGGTCCATTCGGCCGTGTGCTTAATCACCCCGCCGCCGAAGATCCCGGTCCACGAGCCGTACGAGCGGCCGCCCGCGGAATAGACCCCGGCCAGGTACGGAGAGTGGGCGTCGATGTAGTTCCTGAATCCGGAGAAGGTAGCGTAGTCCACCTCCGGGGCGATGTAGCTCGCTCGTATCCCGCCACCGCACGGGCCGTTCCAGACGGTGTTCCAGCCGTTTTCGTCCGGCGCCGTGCCGTTGTTCTCGATGTCAAAGAAGATGTAGCGGAACGAGAAGAACTTGCCGCTCAGACGGGCGATGGCCTGCTTGGCCTGCGCAGCTCCCCAGGCCATCGCCTCCGCGTACGTCCCGTTGTAGTGCGGATCGCGACCGGGCCCGGCCGCGAACCAGTATCCCGCGGCACCGAGGCCGGTGTGGTAGTTCACGAAGTTATCGTTAGCCATGTTGTAGTTGGCCTGATTCCAGGCGAGTCCGCTCGTCGAGCAGCCCTGCCAGTTCTGCCACGCGCCCATCATCCCCATGTACTCCCCGTAGGGCGTGATGGTGCCGTTGGCGCAGCTACCGACCGGCTCGGTGTAGGGACCGTGGCCGCACGCGGCCGGGGCGGAGCTGTCAGTCCCGTAGTAATAGCCGGCCGTATCGCCTCTCAGCACGCTCGCGGCAGGATTCGCCTGTACTGAACTCGCCTGTACTGAGCTCGCCTGCACCGAGCGGAGCGCGCTGCGGGCGATCGCCACGGCCGTGCGGCCGCGACCGCTCGGAAGATACGAGAGGATCCGCACCGGCCCGCAGAGGTTCACCGGCGCGCGGATCGTGACCAGACGGCCCGTGCCAACGGCAGCCGCGAAGGGATAGATCGTCACCGACGTCAGCCGGCGGCAGGTCCGGGTTCCCGTTTCCGGTGCCAGCAGCGCGATGGACACCGACCCGCCCCGCCGCAGGGTCAACGCGGTTTTCTGGGCCGTCCCGCGTTGATAGGTGGCCATCAGCGTCTTATCTGCCTGGAGTGCGGTGGTATCGGGAAGGAGCTTGGCCACCTGGCTGATACCGCTGGCCTCTTGCACCCGCACCGCGGGCCATGATCCGGGGAGCACGCATGTGCTGCCGCCGTTGCTGAGCCGGAGTTCGATGATGGAGCCGCCAGGCCCGGACGTGCTGGAGGAGACGCGGGCCCGGAGCGCCGCCGCCGTACACACCGGAGGCTCTGGGGCCGCCGTCGCCGGGAACGGAGGCGGGGCGGCGGACATACTCAGCCTCTTGATCTGGCCGGTCAATGTCGGCATGGCGTAAAACGGCGACAACTGCAACCGCCCGCCCACGCAGGCGGCAAAGAAGCCAGCCGGCTGGCGGACCGTCACCGGGCGATTCGCGCCCGGCAGAGTCAGCTTGAGCATCCACGTGATGACGCATCCGGGCGAGGCGGTCGGAGACATCACCGTCACCACTGCGCTCTGGCCGGGACGGAGGACGACCTGCGAGTCGGGGATGGGCGCGAGGTTGCCGAACCTCACATCACTAATGCTGGCCGGGACCGCCTTTCCGGTAGTCGTGCGAACCATTATGCGCGGCCAGCCGCGAAGCGAACACGTGGTGCTGGCAATATTGCGGAATACCACGTTCCATGCGTGCTTCCCCATGCCCTCGGCCGGGTCTCCCGGGATGGCAGCCGGGACGCTGATACGCAATTCGCCGGGCTGGCACCGGGCCGGAGAAGAACGGTGGGCGGCAGCCGAACCGGGAACGGACGTCCACGCTGATGCCTGGCCCGTGGTAAGCGCGGCGAGCGCCACCGAGGCCGTAACTGCCCATAGAACTGCGCGTAGCGGGAGTGCCCCCCGGACCATATTCGGAATACCTCCGGTCGACTAATACGATGACGTGCTGGCAGCACGGACTCAGATATTCCGCGGCCTGGGCATCTAATTCTCCAACGCCTGGCGATGGCTACCTTTTTACCGGGTAAATTCCCGCATGGCCCAGCGACACGCCGGAGGCGCGGAGGCGGACATTCTGCCAAGCTGGGGCTGTGGATCCGGCGGAGCCGAGAGCGGCCGCGCCGCTGCCCGATCCCGCGCTGGTCGTGCTGGTGGGCGCGTCCGGGGCCGGGAAGTCAGTCTGGGCGGCGGAGCATTACCGCCCCGATGAGGTGGTCTCGTCGGACCGGCTGCGCGCGCTGGTGGGTAGCGGCGAGCACGACCTGGATGCGTCGGCCGACGCGTTTGCCCTGCTCGACCACATAGTGGCGGCCCGGACGCGCCGCGGCCTGACCGCGGTGGTGGACACGCTAGGCCTTGACCAGGCCCGGCGCCTCGGCTACCTGGCGCTGGCCAGGGGCAGCGGCATGCCCGCCGTGGCCGTGCTGGTCGACACCGATCCGGCGGAATGCCGCCGCCGGAACCGCGCACGCGACCGGCCGGTGCCCGCGCCCGTGCTGGAGGGCCAGTTGCGGCGGATGCGGGCGGCCGCCGCGCAGATTCCCGGCGAGGGATGGGACCTGGTGACGACCGTCAGGCAGGCTCGGCCCGAGGCGTCGCACAGCCCGGGCGCGAGGATGGCGGCCAGCCAGCAGCGACAGCGGCCGGTCCGGATGGGCCTGGTCCTGCAGCTGTCGCGGTTTCCCTGGGATGAGGACGCGGCCGGCCCGGCGCGCTGGCTGGCGGCGGTGGCCCGCGCCGCCGCCGAGGCTGGCCTGCAGGGAATCGCGCTGATGGACCACCTCATCCAGATACCGCAGGTGGGCCGCGCCTGGGAGCCGATCCCGGAGCCGTGGGTGACACTCGGCATGCTCGCGGGCCTGCAGCCGGGTCTTCGCCTGGGCACGCTGGTAACACCCGTGACGTTCCGGGCGCCCGGGATCCTGGCCAAGACCGTGGCCACGCTGGACGTACTGAGCGGCGGACGATCGTTCTGCGGCATCGGGGCCGGCTGGTGGGCGCGCGAGCACGCCGGGTTCGGCCTGCCGTTTCCGCCGGCCCGGGCCAGGCTCGACGAGCTGGAGTCGGCCATCGAGACGCTCCGCGCGCTGTGGCAGCCCGGCACTAAGCCGTACCGCAGTGAGCGGGTCCGGCTGCCGGAAACCACCTGCTACCCGCGGCCGGTGTCGCCGATCCCGGTCATCGTCGGCGGCGGCGGCGAGAAGCGGACGCTGGCCATCGCCGCCAGGCTCGGCGATGGCTGCAATCTTCCCGCAGAGGCCGGCCCGCTGGACCGCAAGCTTGCCATCCTGCGGCAGCACTGCGTGCAGGCCGGGCGTGACCCAGCACAGGTCGAGGTGACCGTGCTCGACCTCCCGGTCATCGGCCGCGACCGGGAGGATGCCGCGGCCATCGTGGAGAAACTGCGCGGCAGGACCGCTGCTGCCGTCTTCGCCCGGCGCCACCACGCCGGCACGGCCGACGATCACATCGGCCGCTACCGGCTGCTGGCTGACCGCGGCGTGAAGACCGTCTTCGTCTCGCTCCCCGACCTGACCGACCCCGAGGACGTCCTGCGCCTCGCCCCGCTGGCCGCCGCCTTCGCCTTATTCACCCGCGCCGGGGGAGTCCGCATCACGGGGGGCGCGAGATGCTGCACAGCAGGCCCGTCTAAGGTGGCAGGGAACTCATCGCCGCCGGTGTCAGGTGACCATCGGAGAGTTATCAAACCCGCGAGTGAGAGGTGATCGCCGTGGATATTGGAGCCGGGCGGGAAATGCTCCCGCCAGTGGCACACGTCATGCGGACCGGGGGTGGCTGCGATGTCTGAGGATCCGCCGCCGATCCCCGTCCCTGATATGCCGACCAGCCAGGACCTCAGCCTGGCCAAGGAAACGCGGCTGACCGACCGCGTCACCGCCCACCTCGCTGACCAGGCACGCGTCACCGCCCAGGGCGCCAAGGCCCGACGAGTGAAGAGCACTGACGGCCAGCCCGGAGTGGCTGACCTGACGCCGATGCGCGAGTTGCTCGCCGAACTGGTGGAGGAGGCGCGGAAAGTAAAGGCGCGGGAGCGGATAGGTCAAGCGCTGCGGCAGGCAGCCGACATCATCGACCCGCCAGGCAGCTGAGGTCCGACGCCGTTGATCTCAGGCGGGCGGCGCGGGCCCGGCGGATAAGGCGTGGATGTCCCAGCCATGTCGTGGTAGCTGCATGAATGGGACATCCACGCCTCTGGACCGCGGGGCGCGGCTTCGGCTGAACTGAAACACGTTCTAGTCTTGTGCCATGCGTCACGGCATCGTCCTGTTCACCTGCGATCGCGGGATCACCCCGGCTCAGGCAGCACAAGCCGCGGAAGAGCGCGGCTTCGATGCCTTCTACGTGCCCGAGCACACCCACATCCCCGTCAAGCGGGAGGCCGCGCACCCTCGTACCGGCGACGGAACGCTGCCTGACGACCGCTACAAGCGGACCCTGGACCCGTGGGTCTGCCTGGCCACCGCCGCCGTGGTCACGTCGCGGATCAGGCTCTCCACCGCGGTGGCCCTGCCGACCGAGTCCGACCCGATCACGCTGGCCAAGACGATCGCCACGCTCGATCACCTGTCGGGTGGCCGGGTCACTGTCGGCGCAGGGTTCGGGTGGAATACCGATGAGCTCGCCGATCACGGCGTGCCGGCCGGGCAGCGGCGCGCCGTGCTGCGCGAGTACATCGAGGCGATGCGGGCGCTGTGGACACAGGAGGAAGCGGCGTACGACGGAGAATTCGTGAACTTCGGGCCGTGCTGGGCCTTCCCGAAGCCGGTCCAGGCGCACGTGCCGCTGATCATCGGCGCCGGCGGAGGCCCGAAGACGTTCGGATGGATCGCCCGGCACGCCGACGGCTGGATGACCACGCCCGGTGAGCAGGACATCGGCGGCAAGGCCGCCGCCCTGCGGCAGGCGTGGGCCGCGGAGAGCCGGCCGGGCCGCCCCGACATCCGTGTGCTGGTCGCCGCGAAACCGTCCCCCGGCGACCTCGCCATGTGGGCCGCGGCCGGCGCCACCGAACTCCTCTGGGGGCTGCCAGATGCCCCGCGCGAGGTGGTGGAGCGCTACCTCGACCGCCTCGCGGACCGCGTGAAGGCCTGAGCGGGCGACATGAACCCGGCCCGTTCGGAAATACCGTCCCCCCTCTCGCCATCAGTGCTGGGTGACGCCACCGAGCACTACGACGTGGTGGTGGCCGGCTTCGGCATCGCCGGCGGAAGCGCGGCCCTGGAGGCGGCCCGGGCCGGCGCCCGGGTGCTGCTGCTCGAGCGGGCCGCCGTGCACGGGGGGACCACCGGTATGGCCGGCGGGCACTTCTACCTCGGCGGGGGCACGGCGGTGCAGCAGGCCACCGGTCACGAGGACTCCCCGGAAGAGATGTATAAATACCTGGTCGCGACGTCGAAGGCGCCCGAGCACGACAAGATCCGCGCCTACTGCGAGGGGTCGGTCGAGCACTTCGGCTGGCTGGAGTCGCTGGGCTTCGAGTTCGAGCGCTCCTTCTTCCCCGGCAAGGCCGTGATCCAGCCTGGCACCGAAGGGCTGATGTTCACCGGCAACGAGAACGTGTGGCCGTTCAGGGACCAGGCGAAGCCGGCGCCGCGCGGCCACAAGGTCCCGGTAGCAGGGGACACCGGCGGCGCGAAGCTGGTGATGGACCTGCTACGGAACCGGGTCGAGGAGGCCGGCATCGAGGTGCGGTACGAGACCGGCGCGGCCGGCCTGGTGACCGACGAGTCCGCCGCCGTCGTGGGGCTGGCCTGGCGTTCGTTCGGCGATACCGGGGTGGTCCGGGCCGGCGCGACCGTGATCGCGGCCGGCGGCTTCGTGATGAACCCCGAGATGGTGGCCGAGTACACCCCGGTGCTGTGTACCCCGGCACTGGCCCCGAGGCTCATCCCGCTCGGCTCCACGTACGACGACGGGCTGGGGATCCGGCTGGGGATGTCGGTGGGCGCGGACCTCAGGCACATGGACGAGCCGTTTATCACCGCGCCGTTCTACCCTCCCCCGGGGCTGGTCACCGGGCTCATCGTCAACTCCGGTGGCGAGCGTTTCGTGGCCGAGGATTCCTACCACGCACGGACATCGCAGTTCGTGATGGAACAGCCCGGCTCCGCGGCCTACCTCATTGTCGACAGCGCGCACATGGAGCAGCCTCAGATGCCGCTGGTGCCGGTCCTCGACGGCTACGAGACCGTGGCCGGGATGGAAGCAGGACTCGGCCTGCCGGGCGGGTCGCTGGAGAAGACGCTGGCCCGGTACAACCACCATGCCGCCCGCGGCGAGGACCCTGACTTCCACAAGAGCGCTGACTGGCTGGCACCACAGGACCAGGGCCCATGGGCGGTTCTCGACCTGCGGCTCGGCCACGCGCTCTACGCCGGGTTCACGCTCGGGGGCCTGCGCACCACGGTGGACGCACAGGTACAGCGTCCCGACGGTTCGGTCATCCCGGGCCTGTACGCAGCCGGGGCTTGCGCGTCCAATATCGCCCAGGACGGCAAGGGTTACGGTTCGGGGACCCAACTCGGCGAGGGATCGTTCTTCGGCCGGCGGGCTGGCCGGCATGCGGCTCGGCTACGGCGGGCGGGTGTTACCCGTCCTCGTGGCGGCTGGTAAACCTCGTCTTTGCTTGCGGAGGGCGCGCCAGCTCTGAGTCTTGTCGCCCTCATCCGGCCCGGCCTCGCCGCGGGCCGCCGCCTCGACCTGCTCGGTCAGCTTCTCGGGGCTGCTGGCCGCAACAAGCGTTCGCTTGCCGCGGACCGCGATCCACACGCTTTCCAAGGGGTCGAACAGGATTCCCCACCGGGGGAACCTAGCCCGGAGCCTGCGTGTGTCGTCCGCCGCCTGAGCGTTGTCATCTGGCATGGCGTCCCCCAATTGCTGAGAGCCTGCCCGTTCTCACAGAATAAGACAGGACAGCCTGGACCGCTGGCGAATACCAAGATCACCCCGATCCGGCCTGGTCGAGCACGGGTTCTGGCCGCCGGAGGCGACCGCCGAGCAACATGGCCATGGCCGTCAGCCAGCCGGCCACGAACAGGACACTGGCGATCACATCGGTCGTCCAGTGCACCCCCAGTTCCACCCGCGAGAACGCGGTCGTCGCGACGGCAAGCCCGGCGATCAGCCAGGCCAGCAGCCGCACGGCCCAGGGGCGGGCGGGCGTGGCGACGCACAGCGCCAGGACGGCGAAGGCCAGGCACGAGGCGGCGGTGTGACCGGACGGGAACGACCAGCCGTGCGCGGATACCAGCCAGATCGCCTGCGGAGGCCGGACCCGGCCGACGACCGTCTTGCCGATCCTCACGCCGCCGGCCTCACCGGCCCACGCGAGCACGGCCACGACTATGGCCAGGACCGGCAGCCGCCTGGTGATGACCAGCACGACGACGACTGCGGCCGCGATCAGCAGCGCCACCCACGAGCCGAGCCAGGTCGCGGACTTCATGACGGAGTTGAGCGCTGCCGTCCGCGAGCTCACCACGGTTCGCGTGACGTGCTCATCGAAATGAGTCATCGCGGCCGAGTGGGTCACGAGCTCACCGGCCGCGATGAGCAGCCCGACCAGCCCGGCCCAGATACCGGCCAGCACGGCCAAGCGGAGCAGCACGGCCCTGAGCTGAGGTTCTGGAACCGTGCGCCGGTGCCCGTCTTGGAGGCCCTGCGTCATGAACGGCTCGGGCGCCTGGCCGGTATCGTCCACCCGATCCCGGCACCGCAGGCCGTATAGGTCCTCATCCGAGCGTTCATCTCATCCTCCCCACCAGGCTGCGGGAGTCTACGGACCGTGCGTCTGAGTCTATTCCGAACAGGGCAAACGATTGCTGACACGGCAGGAGCCTGCGCGTTCGCGCCGCAAGGCCTGCTCGATCTGGCCGTAGACGTGGCCGAGGGCGGGGCGGATGCCGTTGCCGACCGGGCAGTCAAGGTTGGGTTCGGTGTGGTCAGCACCGTATGCCCCTGCCGCTGGGCCAGCGCCAGCCACGCCAGCGCGTGAACGGCTATCGTCATCCGGCTGTTCGCTGCCACCGCGCCTCCTTGCTGTAACATTTTCGGTTACAGCAAATCCGGCGTCAACCACCACCCTGGGCGCGGTCGCGCGCCGGTCAGGAATGCGCCAGCCAGGGGGCCGCCCGGTCCCGGTCCAGACGCTCCGGTGCACGCAAGGTTGCGATCATGAGCTGGACGGCGTCCCGGACGTCTCTGGTCATCCGGAAACACTCCGCCGCTGAGTTGCACTCGGCCGGTGCGAATCGCCGCGCCGTCGCCACCACGGCGCTCGCCAGGCCGGGCAGTTCGGCGGCGTCCCCGGGATCGAGCGGCCAGCCCGCTCCCCCGGCCGCGGTTCCCAGGCTGGTGATCTGATCACTCAGCCAGGTCCAGGGATCAGAGCTCAGGTCGGCATCCCAGAACCGGGCAGAGGGCTCGTTGCCGGTGAACTGCGGGTGGTAGTGGGCAGCGGAGAAGCTGCCCGGAGGATCCGCGAGGCGGTCGAACAAATCCGCCCGCCACAGCGGGCGATCGACGATGGTGAGCTGGGACGCCGACTCGCTGTCACGATGCGGATGCCGGGCCAGCTCCCGGATCTCGATCCGGGCACCGTGCTCCATGGAGGAGTCGTCGAGGTTGATCTCGAACCAGTGCCGGATGGTGACGGCCGAGCGGGAAAGAGCCAGGATGTGCTGCACAGCGCCCCGGTTATCTGGATCTGGACATCGACGCCCAGTATGCGGCCGGGCGAGCGGCATGGTCAACGCGGCAGGCGGCGCGCGGCGATTCCCGGGAATCTGGCGGGTCTATATCAGCGGGTCTATATCACGAGCACGTCTGACACATCGGAGGAAATCATGGCGAACTCGGTTCCCGGCTCGGTTCCCGGCACGGCCGGGGATGATAACACCACGAACATTGAGGAGTTCCGGGCCAGCGGGGGACGCGTCGGCGGACCATGGGCGGGCACCAGGATGATTCTCATTCACCACGTCGGCGCCAAGTCCGGAATCGAGCGCGTCTCGCCGCTGGCCTGCTCCCCTCAAGGAGACGGCCGCTTTGCGATCGTCGCCTCCAACGGAGGCTCGCCGACCCACCCGGACTGGTACTACAACCTCAAGGCCAACCCCACGATCAGAGTCGAGGCGGGTACCCGGACGCTCTGGGCACGGGCCGAAGAGCTGGACGACGACGCCCGCGCCGGGCTGTGGCCGAAGCTGATCGCGGAGGCTCCTGCCCTCGGCGAATTCCAGGCCAGGACCAGGCGGCAGATTCCGGTCTTCATGCTGACGACGGAGGAGCCGGCGTAGCGGCTTACCCGACCGGCGGGTAGCTCGCAGGAAGCAGGCCGTACGGGTACTGGTCGCGGTTAGGCGCGGCGGGTACGCCCACCGACTGGAGCAGCTCTTCGAAGCTGAGCCCGATCCTGGTCGGGAACGGGCCGTTCCCGCCGACACTCCCGGCCTCGGGAAGCTGCGACTCCGCGGACAGGCCGCTTTGCTGCGCCCATCCGGTCTCGATGCCATCGCTTCCGGCGAACATGTTGGCGATCACGGTAGCGGACGACACGTGCTGGCCGACCTGGACGACGGGCGAGACGTCTTCGGCCAGGTAGACCGTCAGCCCGGCATCCGGGCCGTCGGTCAGCTTGTACGTGATCCACCCGCCGCCGGGCCACCCGCCGGAAGTCCCGGTCGCGTTGGTGATGACGGCGTCGCCCAGAGCGTAGACCTGACCCGACCCGCCGAAGTCGACGCCCATGTCGACGCGCTCGGGAACCAGGCCGCTGACGTCACGCAGAGGATTCTGGTAACCAGGCCCGACCGCGACGCCGACGCTGATGACCTCGGGCTGCTGGCTGTCCCGCGCGCCCAGCGTGCCCGCGAGTCGCATGCCGAGAAGATCAGCCTGAGCCACCCAGGCGAGATCAGGTTCTCTGGCTATCCAGTGGTTGGCGGTGGGCCAGGCGGAGAACAGGAGGGCCGAGCCCGCAACGGCGATGACCGCGACCCGGGCGGACTTGCTCCGCCACGGGGACGCGGCCGGCGATGGCTTCCGGTGCCGGGAAGCCGCGCTGGAGCGGCCGGATGGCAATCGCGGCTACTTAAGGTGCCGGGTGGGCGTACGGGACACGTTCGGCCCTTCGGGTCGGGCGCGGCGAACGCGCCAGCTGGTAGTGCACCAGGCTGCACCACACGCAGGGGCCAGGCGGCCGAAACCACTCAAGAGATGGGAATGACTACACTACGTCGACCCGCCACGATGCCGCGCAAGCGGGCGCCCGCCCCAGCCGGGCTCCCCCATAAGGCATGGATGCCGCGTACATGTCGCCGGAACAGCGTAGATGTGGCATCCACGTCGTTCTGTACGGCGGTGCCGGAGTGACCGACCCAGCGGCGGCGGCGCGGACGGTTACCGGTAGCGGAAGCCGTCCAGGAAGCGGCGGAAGACGCCGCCTTCACGGGCCAGGGCGGGGGCGGGCTCGGGCGCTGTGGCGCGCTGGCGGGCGATGGGCTGGTCGTAATCGGTGCGGGCGATGGCGTCAACGACCTGGGACTCGTCGAATCCCTCGGAACCTTCGATCTGGGGCACGTAGCC
>Ga0335076_10005292_pt1 | contig 13047 bp, 13 predicted proteins | sample Lox_Sample_25_FD_206717 | JGI IMG/M metagenome (GOLD analysis project Ga0335076, IMG submission 206717) | Soil microbial communities from Loxahatchee National Wildlife Refuge, Florida, United States - Lox_Sample_2.5 | ecosystem: Environmental > Terrestrial > Soil > Wetlands | place: USA...
CGTCGCGCAGGCGTCGAGGCCGCCGGACCGGCGCCACCAAAGCGCGATCGCTTTAGGTCGAATCGCGTCGCCTTTGGCTCATCTGTTTGAGCATGATCCCCCGGGTCAAGCCCGAGGCCACGCTTGTCGGAAAACCGCTGCGCACTCATCGGGTCGTGGCCCGAGGGCATGCTTTTCGGATCATGCGCTATTGCGCTTCTTCTCGATCGTGTCCCATATCCTTGCGGCAACATCCGGTCCGCCGAGCCGCGCGATGGCGCGGATGCCGGTCGGCGAAGTGACGTTGATCTCGGTCAGGTTTCCGTCGATCACGTCGATGCCGACAAACAGCAAGCCGCGCTCGCGCAGCGCGGGCCCGATGGTCGTGCAGATCTCGCGCTCGCGCGGCGTCAGGTCGGTCGCCTGCGCCGCACCGCCGCGCACCATGTTGGAGCGCAGGTCGTCAGGTGCCGGCACGCGATTGACCGCGCCGGCAAATTCGCCATCGACCAGGATGATGCGCTTGTCGCCATGCTTGACTTCGGGAAGGAAGCGCTGGACCACCCAGGGCTCCCTGAAGGTCACCGAAAACATGTCGAACAGCGAGCCGAAATTCATGTCCTGCGGCATGACGCGGAACACGGCCGCGCCGCCATGCCCGTGCAGCGGCTTCATCACGACGGCACCGTGGGTATCGCGGAAAGCGTTGATTTCCTCGAGATCGCGCGAGATCAGGGTTGGCGGCATGAGCTGCGGGAAATTCATCACGAACAGTTTTTCCGGCGCGTTGCGCACGCTTGCCGGATCGTTCACGACCAGCGTCTTGGGTTGAACGCGCTCGAGAAAATGCGTCGAGGTGATATAGGCGAGATCGAACGGCGGGTCCTGGCGCAACAGCACGACGTCGAAAGACGAAATCGGCTCTCGCTTGGGTTCGCCGAGCGTGAAGTGGTCGCCGGGCTCGTCGCGGACGGTGAGCAGTTGAACCGGCGCGACCAGCTCGTCGCCGACCAGCGAAAGCCTTTCGGGCGTATAGTAGGACAGTCCATGCCCGCGCTTCTGCGCCTCCAGCAAGAGCGCGAAGGTCGAATCGCCTCGGATGTTGATGCGCGCGATGGGGTCCATCTGGACGGCGACGTTCAATTTCATCTGGAAGGTCCGGGGTGTGAGGAATCTCTCAAGAGCTTGCGTCGAACGCAGCTAACAGGTGGCGTGGCAGATGACGCGGCGCAATCAGGACCGCGTCGAACCGCAATTCAAATTCCGCATGCTCGGGATGCGCCATGAGCCAGGCTTGCGCGGCATCGACGATGCGCGCTTGCTGGCGAGGCGTGACCGCGAAGGCGGCATCATCCAGCGTCGCGCGCGCCTTGACCTCGACAAAGGCCAACAAATTGCGCCGCTTCGCGACAATGTCGATCTCGCCATGCGGGGTGCGAAAACGCTTTGCGAGAATCCGATAGCCCTTGGCGATCAGATAGGCCGCCGCGCGGGCCTCCGCCGAAAGACCGGTGCGGAACGCCGCCACGCGCTCGGGCGCGGCTTGCTTTGCAGGCGTTGTGCGATCGGTTTTGGCGTCAGTCTTGCCATCAGTCTTGCCATCGGTCTTGGCGTCGGTCTTGGCATCAGCCCTGGCCATCGCAATCCCCTGCATTGGTTTTTCTCGCAAGCTCGAGTGCGCGCGCATAGACCTCGCGGCGCGGCCGGCCCGACAACGCGACTGCATGCGCCACGGCGTCCTTGACGCTGCCATGGACGAGAGAATCGCGCAGGATCGCGTCGAGCGCGTCCGCCGACCACACTTGCTCATCCGCGTGCGGCGGACCGACCACCAGCACAAACTCGCCGCGGGTCTCGAGCGCGCCGGCCTGCGCCGCAAGTTCAGGCAGCCTCGCGCGCAAGACTTCCTCATGAAGCTTGGTCAGCTCGCGGCAGATGGCGGCCTCGCGCGAACCGAGAATTTCGGCGAGGTCGACCAGCGCCTCCTGCACGCGGTTGCCGGACTCGAACAGAACCAGGGTTGCATCGGTTCGGGCGAGTTCGGACAATCGCGCGCGCCTCGCAGCCTGCTTGGCCGGCAGAAACCCCTCGAAGAAAAACCGGTCGGTCGGAAGGGCCGCGACCGAAAGCGCCGTCAGCACCGAGGATGGTCCCGGCAGCGCCACCACCTTGTGCCCGGCGGAGGCGGCCTCGCGCACCAGCTTGAAGCCGGGGTCCGAGATCAGCGGCGTGCCGGCGTCCGACACCAGCGCAACCGAACGACCCTCGGCCAGCCGCTGGATAATCTTCGGTCGCACCGTCGCTGCGTTATGCTCGTGATAGGTCATCAGCTCTGCTGCAATGCCGTAACGCTCCATCAGCCGCCGGGTGATGCGGGTATCCTCACAGGCGATGATGTCGACGCCGGCGAGCGTTTCGAGCGCGCGCAGGGTGATGTCGCCGAGATTGCCGATCGGGGTCGCGACCAGATGCAGGCCGGCGGCGGCCTTGGGCGCGGTCACGAGGTGACCGGCCAGGGAAAAGCTGCGATCAACCGCTTTCCGCTCGCCTTCGGTATTTATCGGGGCGGGTTTTGTGCGCATAATGTCACCTTAAGGGGGAGACAGCCCCGGCGCCACCATTGCAAGCCGGCGTTCATGCGGCGTACAGCATCAAGGTGGTGCAACTCTGGGCCGATCGGCGGCGGCCACAATCCTTTGTTTCCGTTAACCATCCGCCGACAACAGGCTGAATTCGCCCTCCTGATTCCTTATCTAAGGGGGGCATCCTGACCGACCGCGGTTGGTCAAGCGACGAGAGATGGATGGTGGACCCGATCAAACCCAGGTCCGGAACTGCAGGTCCAGGCTCCCCGGCTTTGCAAAATCTGGCCACCACGCGGCGGGCGGCGATCGGACTGTTGCTCGGCGCGCCGCTCTTGTCGGCTTGCGCGAGCGTCCAGCAGAGCCTTAGCCAGTTCTCGAGTTCTTTCGCGGGCTCGGAGGCGCCCGGTCCCACAGGACCCGCGCAGCAACCAATGGTCGCCGGCAGCGGCCAGAACAAGGTCGGGCTGATCCTGCCGCTTTCGGCGTCGGGCAATGCCGGAGTTGCCGCGCAATCGATGAAGAACGCCGCCGAGATGGCGCTCGCGGAGTTTCAGAACCCCAACATCCAGCTCCTGATCAAGGACGATGGTGGCAGCCCGCAAGGCGCGAGCCAGAGCGCCCAGCAGGCGCTCGACGAGGGCGCCGAGATCATCCTGGGCCCGCTGTTTGCGCTGTCGGTGCCATCGACCGCGCAGGTCGCGCGAACGCGCAGCGTCTCCGTTATCGCGTTCTCGACCGATTCCAGCATCGCCGGCCGCGGCGTCTATCTCCTGAGCTTCCTGCCGGAGTCCGACGTCAACCGCGTCGTCGAATATTCGGCGAGCATCGGCAAGAAATCCTTCGCCGCGCTGTTGCCGGAAAATGCCTATGGCAATGTTGTGGAGGCTTCGTTCAAATCCGCGGTCGCCCGCAGGGGCGGACGGATTGTCGCGTTCGAGAAATACGGTGCCGACCGCGCGACACCGGCGCGCAACGTAGCGCAGGCGCTGGGGCAGGCCGATGCGCTGTTGATCGCCGATGACGGCGATTCCGTCGTGGCGACCGCCGATGCGCTCACCGCAGCCGGCGCCAATTTGCGCAACATCCAGCTCCTGGGCACCGGGCTGTGGGACAATCCGCGCGTGTTCGCGAGCGCCTCCTTGCAGGGTGGCCTCTATGCCGCGCCGGATCCGGCCGGCTTCCGTGCGTTCGCCGGCCGCTACCGTACGCGCTATGGCGGCGAGCCGGTCCGAACCGCGACCCTTGCCTATGACGCGGTGGCGCTGATTGCGGCGCTGTCGCGGACGCAAGGTCCCCAACGCTTCGCGCCTGATGTGCTGACCAATCCGTCCGGCTTCGCGGGCATCGACGGGCTGTTCCGCTTCCGCCCAGACGGCACCAACGAGCGCGGGCTTGCGGTCATGCGGGTGGGCAGCGGCGGCGGCGTAGCGGTTGCAGGCTCGCCAAAGAGTTTTGGCGCGTGATCTCGCCAGGTTGGCGGCGCACGCCGGGGCAAATTGGCTGACTCCGCCGCCGCCGCAGGCAAAATCCCGGACAGCCAAAAGATCGATCTGCCGCCAGGCAAGTACAAGGTCAGCTTCAAGGTGGCGAGCTTCGCCGCGCAGACCCGGGAGTTCGAGGTCTGCTGCCGACGAGACCTGGGGCCTGACACCAGAGCACAGCGATTCTAAAGCTGCGGACCGGATAGTCTGAGCTCGCGCTCAGCTCGAAAGACATTGCTGTACAGGTTTGATATCCATTGCCGTCCGCTTGAGGTCACATTGAGATAACGAACAGCTGCTTGAATCTGCGGCGCAACGTTGGTCCAGTAGAACTGGGGGTATTTGTAGACGACGTCTGCTGGCGTACTGTAACCAAGTGTTTTGTTTAGCCCAATTTCCTCAAATTCGTGGAACAGCGCGTTCGACTTTTTCATATAATTGGGATCGCCGAGTTGCCCGATGAGATCGGCCGCGCGCAGCAGCAAACCCTCCTCCTCGTCCAAGTCATCGGCGTCCTGCCTTGGCGGAGTTGTGTAGGGAAAGCGGGTGTATTCGATCGCGCGCGCAACGCGGGCTGCGTCGATTTCGTCTATTGGATCAAGGCGCTCGGCAGCGAAGATCTTGGAGCGATCGACATGATACGGCGCCAGCGCGGCGTCGGAAGAGCCGACCGGCAATTGAATCGTTCGGCCGCTGACATCAGCTATAAAAGATCCATCTTCGTCTCCATAGACGATTCCGCGAACGTAGCCGATATCGTGTATCAGGCACGCAAGGATGAAATGAGCATAGTCGCTCGCCGTCGTATGTCGCTGGAACGCGCGCCCCATCAGTATGTCGTGCCCGACAAGCGTGACGAGCATCGTGTGTTCGATGTTGTGATACAAGGCGTCGCTGTTGCCGATGCATTCAAGGGCGAGTTTTGCCGCATAGGGCAGCAATTCGGGCAGGCTGGCGTGAGAGGCGCCAAATCGGCCTTTCGTCTCGGACGTCAGAAACGCGCCCAACGCCTGGGCTGTCAGTTGTGGAATCGTTATCATGATCGAGTTCCTCGTCGGCCATAGACTTCGTCGTTGGTTGGACGCCCAGCACTCAGCAGCACGTGCGGGAACGGCGGCGGATGGAAGCGAAAGGAACACCCGCGCTGCGCCGGAACCGTGTTGATGCAAGTCAACGAGAGAAAAAACGAAGTCACAGAACTCAATCCGTATCGACGAGCGAACGGCGGAAGTGGAGAAGACCAGTAGAAGGCCGCCGTTCTTGCGTTTTTGCCGGACTTCGACCCTGCTGATCGGACAATGACGCTGTCGCAATTCGTGCATTCTCCGTGCTTCGCTCGAGGAATAACCTTGCGCCAGCTTTGAGCCGATCGCTAATTCTTTGGCCAGCGCCGCCTCGAAAGTATGCCGCGCAACAGGCTTTGATAGCGGAGTGCGTCGGCGATGAAAAAGAAGGATCGAGTTGGCGAACTCCGTCTCGAAAGCTTGCTGAAGAACGCCTTCAATACGCAACTGCAGCCGCTGAAATCACTCAAGACTGCGACCAAAAGGCGGAGAGCCCTGAAAAGGGCCACAAACAATTCCGGGCTCACGAAGTCGGGCGCGTCCCCTTCGGGTCGATGATGCGCCCGGGCACCCTTGAATGAGGCAAGAACGCACGTGCGCCCGAACGATGGGAAGCGTACTTGTCGAGGGCTTTGCGACGCGCGCCGGTGACTGCAGGAGCGAAATCCCTGTCGATCGGTCGACCGGCTAGCTTACAAACACAACACGCGTTTCCAATGGAACGCGCCGATATAAATCTTCAACGTCGTCGTTTACAAGTCTGATGCACCCGGAAGCAACGAGATGGCCGATCGTCATGGGCGAATTGGTCCCATGAATGAACAGCCCCGGCTTGTCCAGCAACAGAGCGCGTGCACCCAGCAGACTCCCAGGACGGCCAGCTGCGGCCAGCAACGTCTCGCTGCCCCTGGTATCCGCATTCGAAGATCGCCAATCGGGCCATTCAAGCTTGCTCGTAACGCGAAAGAAGCTGCCTCCCTTGAGACATTCCTGTGCAATTCCGATCCCATAGCGACGCGCGGAATTGTTGCCATCGATCAGGTACAGAAAGCGATTCTCCCGATCGACGACAATCGATCCAGGAACGATTGTGGTACGGTAGAAAACCACCTGCCGCTGCAAGGCAAACGCCAATCCTTCGCTCGACGAGCCCCCATCAATGCCGGGCTTGAGGTCGGCGACGACGACGTCTTCGCCTGCGCGCCTCGATTTTGACGACGAGGCGGTGACGCCGGCCAGGCCTGGTGCCCTGGGTGCGACATATCCATACAGCAAAGCCGAAAGAGCGGCGGCGACGACGAGCGCGCAGGCTCCGATGATGAACGACTTCCAGTTCCGGCCGGTCGATAGCACCTGGCTGATTTCCGCTGCGGATTTCTGTCCGCGCGTCTCCCGGTCCGCCACGCCGTTTTCGATACGCCGGATGGCGTCTTCCAGAGCGGCAATATGCGATGCGCTGACCTCTCGTGTCAGGTTGGACCTCGCGATGACGCCATAAGCGTCCCTGTAAATCCTGTCTCGCTCTGCCGCGTCCTTGCCTGCAACCGCTTTCGTCAGTAACGAAAAATAATCCACTGTCATGGTCTTTTCCTTGGAAAACTACCTGACGGGAGGAGCGTATTGAATACCGCCCTGTGTCCAGAGCGCATTTAGTCCGCGCGGGATGCTCAACCTGGACTGCGTTCCGACGTTTCTCTCATAGATCTCTCCGTAGTTGCCGACCGCGCGGACAGCCCGTGCCGCCCAGTCATTTGTCAGGCCCAATTGCTTGCCAAATTCACCTTCAGTGCCGACCAGCCGACGAATATTGGGATTCGATGATTTCATCGCTTCGTCGATCGTTGTTGAATTGACGCCCAGTTCTTCGGCATTGATCAGTGAATACAATGTCCACTTGATCAGATTGAACCACTGGTCGTCGCCTTGCCGCACGGCAGGCCCAAGCGGTTCCTTTGAAATCACTTCCGGCAAGATGATATGGCTGTCTGGCGTGGTGAGCCTCAGACGCTCAGCATAGAGTTGCGAAACATCACTGGTAAGCACGTCGCATTTGCGATCGTCATAGGCCCTTAGGCTTTCTTCTGCTGTGCCAACCGCCAAAACCTTCAGCTTCATGTCGTTAGCGCTGAAATAGTCATTCAAATTCAGTTCCGTCGTGGTGCCGGTCTGGGTGCAGACCGTCTTGTCTCCAAGCTGCAAGGCAGTATCGATCCCGGTGTCCCGACGCACGAGGAAGCCTTGGCCGTCAAAATACGCCACGCCGGCGAACATCAGGCCGAGAGAATTTTCTCGCGACATCGTCCAGGTCGAGTTGCGCGACAGCACGTCAATTTTATTCGACTGGAGCGCCGTGAAACGCGCAACCGCATCGAGTGGCACGAACATTACCTTGGTGGGATCACCAAAAATCGCAGCCGCAACAGCGCGACAGAAATCCACGTCAAAGCCGGTCCAAACACCCTTTTCGTCCATATTCGAGAAGCCCAGCAGCCCTTGGCTAACGCCACAATTAAGCGCACCGCGCTCTTTGACTGTGGTGAGGGTCTGGGCGTTCGTTGTGTGGCCCCAGAGACAGGCGAGCAACGTAATGACCAGGAGGAATATGGATTGTTTCTTGCAATTGGACATTTTGGGTCACGCAACAAGTCGTGGGGGCAATTCTTGCTCAACGCCGGCAGGCTAGCATAACCGCGAGAGTTGACCACTCCACCCCTAATCGTGATTTGCCGCCAACGCGGTCGATGCGTTTCTGAAAGAGCGGGTTATGGCTGCTCTTCAAGCCAGCCACCGCGGGAAGGAGGCATCCGCCTGGGATCAAATCCGAAGGACTCGCTTCGAACACGATTTCTCAGCTGCGCCTCCCGGAAGCGGACTGCCCATCCAGTCGTTCATGAGCTTACGACGCGACTAAGCGGCCAGATCCGCCACCACAGCATCGAGCACCGGAAATCCGGCCTGCGTGACGCGCAGCCGCCCATCGGCCTCGACCGCGATCGCGCCTTCCTCGCGCAAGAGCGCGATGCGCCGCGGATCGAGCGAGCGACCGGCCAGCGCGGCGTAACGCTTGGGGTCGATGCCCTCGGCAAGCCGCAACCCCATCAACAGAAATTCATCGGCGCGCTCGACGCGCGAGAGGACATCATCGGTGACGATGCCATGACCGTTGGCTTCGACGCGCATCAACCACGCCTCGGGGCGCTTTTCGGTCGCAATCGCGCGTCGCGTGCCCTTGATATCGAGCCGGCCATGCGCGCCGGGGCCGATGCCGGCATATTCGTCGCCGCGCCAATAGACCAGATTGTGCCGGCACTGCGCGCCTTTGCGCGCATGGTTGGAGATCTCGTAGGCCGGCAGGCCGTGACGGCCGCAGACCTCCTGCGTGACGTCGTAGAGCGCACGCGCGAGCAGCTCATCCGGCGTCTTCAGCTTGCCTGCGGCGTGCAGGCCGAAGAACGGCGTGCCCTCCTCGATGGTCAATTGGTAAAGCGACAGATGTTCGGCCGCTTCCTTGATCGCAAGCTCGAGCTCGCTGGCCCATGCATGCGGCGTCTGATCGGGCCGCGCATAGATCAGGTCGAACGAGTAGCGCGCGAAGGCCTTGCGCGCGATGGCAACCGCATCGAGCGCCTCGCGCGCCGTGTGCAACCGCCCCAACTGCTTCAGCGATGCGTCGTCCAGCGCCTGCACGCCGAGCGAGACGCGGTTGACGCCGGCCGAGCGATAGCCGGCGAAGCGCGCGGCTTCGACGCTGGTCGGATTGGCCTCCAGCGTAACCTCGACGTCATCAGCCACGCGCCAATGTTTTGCGATCGCATCCAGCACCGCGCCGACCGTCTCCGGCCGCATCAAGGACGGCGTGCCGCCGCCGAGAAAGATCGACGAGACTTCGCGTCCGCCCGCCCGCGCCGCGGTGGTTTTGATCTCGCGCGCAAAGGCGCGGGCAAAGCGGTGTTCGTCGATCGCGCCATGCCGGACATGGCTGTTGAAATCGCAATAGGGGCATTTCGACAGGCAGAACGGCCAGTGCACATAGACGCCGAATGCTGGTCGCTCAGCGCCGGTCAAGGCAGATCTCCGCGAGCTTGACGAAGGCGCGGGCGCGGTGCGAGAGCCCCAGTCCCAGCGGCGGCAGGCCGTGCTTCTCGATGCTGCTCATCTCGCCAAAGGTACGGTCGAATCCGTCCGGCATGAACATCGGATCGTAACCAAAGCCGGCGGTGCCGCGCGGGGGCCAGACCAGCGTGCCGTTGACGCGCGCCTCCACCTCTTCAAGGTGATCGTCGGGCCAGGCGACGCACAGCGCGGACACGAAATGCGCGCCCCGCTGGCCGGGCATCATTGCACCGCGTTCCCTGAGCAGCCGCTCGACTTGCGCCATCGCCGCGTTGAAATCCTTGTTCGGTCCGGCCCAGCGCGCCGAGTAGATGCCGGGCGCGCCGCCGAGCGCATCCACGACGATACCGGAATCGTCGGCAAAGGCGGGCAGTTGCGCGGCTTTCGCGGCAGCGACCGCCTTGATCCTCGCATTGGACTGGAACGTGTCGCCGGTCTCCGCCGGCTCGGACAGGCCAAGCTCGCCCGCGGCGACCGCCTCGACACCATGCGGCGAAAGCAGCTCGCGCATCTCGGCAAGCTTGCCCGGATTATGGGTCGCGATCACGAGCTTGCCGGCGATCTGGCGATGCATGTCAGGCGACGGCCAGTTTCTGCAGATCCACGAGCCGCGCCACGCCCTTCTGCGCCAGCCCCATCAATGCCAAAAACTGCGCCTGCGAGAAGGGCGTCTTCTCGGCAGTGCCCTGCACCTCGATGATGCGGCCATCGCCGGTCATGACGAAATTGGCGTCTGTCTCGGCCTCCGAATCCTCGGCATAATCGAGGTCGAGCACCGGCGTGCCGTTGTAGATGCCGCAGGAGATCGCGGCGACATTGTCGCGCAGCACGTTCGACTTCACCATGTTGCGCGCTTTCATCCAGCCAAGGCAATCGGCAAGCGCGACCCAGGCACCGGTGATCGAGGCGGTACGGGTGCCGCCATCCGCCTGCAGCACGTCGCAGTCGACGGTGATCTGGCGCTCGCCGAGCGCTTCGAGGTCGATCGTGGCGCGCAGCGAACGGCCGATCAGCCGCTGGATCTCCACCGTCCGGCCGTTTTGCTTTCCGGCGGAGGCCTCGCGCCGCGTGCGTTCCAGGGTAGCGCGCGGCAGCATCCCATATTCGGCCGTGACCCAGCCGCGGCCCTGGCCCTTCAGCCAGGGCGGCAACCGGTCCTCGAGCGTGGCGGTGACGAGCACATGGGTGTCGCCGAATTTCACGAGGCACGACCCTTCCGCATATTTGACGACGCCGCGCTCGAGCGAAACGGCGCGCAATTCGTCCGGGGCACGGCGGCTTGGCCGCATGGGGTCCTCCAGGGGATCAAGCAAAAGAGAATGGTCGGCGCAGCTTGTAGGAGGGGGAACGGGAGGCGGCAAGGCCTTAACCATGCTTTTCGTACCGCCATTGGCGCTTGTCAGGCGGGCCTTGGACGGACACATTAGACGCATTCGCAGGAGTAGCTGGTGGCCCATCACGATCCGATCGGCTTGATCGCACCGCAGGCTGGCCTTGCAGCGCTGAACGAGCGTTCGCGCGACATTTTCCGCCAGATCGTGGAGAGTTATCTGGCGACCGGGGAACCCGTCGGTTCCCGCAACATCTCGCGTCTGATCGCAGTCCCCCTGTCGCCCGCCTCGGTGCGCAATGTGATGGCCGATCTGGAGCAGCTCGGCCTGATCTACGCACCGCACACCTCGGCCGGCCGCCTGCCCACCGAGCGGGGCTTGCGCTTCTTCGTCGACGCCCTGATGCAGATGGGCGACCTGACCGAGGCCGAACGCGCCTCGATCCAGACCCAGCTTGCCTCGGTCGGCCGCGCGCAATCGGTCGAGGCGGCGCTCGGCGAAGCCTTGACCCGGCTGTCCGGGCTGACACGCGCGGCCGCGGTCGTGTTGACAGCGAAGTCGAATGCGCGGCTGAAGCATATCGAGTTCGTCCGGCTCGAACCGGAGCGCGCGCTGGCGGTATTGGTCGGTGAGGACGGCCAGGTCGAAAACCGCGTGCTTTCGCTGCCACTCGGGGTTCCGCCCTCCGCGCTCACCGAAGCATCCAATTTCCTCAACGCGCGGATGCGCGGCCGCACCCTGGCCGAGGCGCGTCTCGAGCTTGAAACCGCGCTGGCGCAGGATCGTGCCGAGCTCGATCAACTCACCCAAAAAGTCGTAGCTGCAGGGCTTGCGAGCTGGTCCGGCGGCGAGAACGACGACCGGCAATTGATTGTGCGCGGGCACGCCAATCTGCTGGAGGATCTGCATGCGCTGGAGGATCTCGAACGGGTGCGCCTGTTGTTCGACGATCTCGAAACCAAGCGCGGTGTCATCGACCTGCTGGGTCGCGCCGAACTGGCCGAGGGGGTGCGCATTTTCATCGGTTCCGAAAACAAGCTGTTCTCGCTCTCGGGCTCGTCCACCATCGTCGCGCCCTACCGCGATGCCGCCGGCCATATTGTCGGTGTGCTGGGGGTAATCGGGCCGACGCGGCTCAATTATGCGCGGGTCATCCCGACCGTGGATTATGCCGCGCGCGTCGTCAGCCGGATGCTCGGCGGCTGAAGCAGGCCTCCCAAGCGATCACGGGCGCTTGATTTTCGCCGCTCAAAGCACGATATGGCGGCCGACGACATCTCCCTTCCAGTCCAGTTGCGTTTTCCGAAGATAGGCCATCCATGACCGATCCCGACCTGCAGAAGAAAGATCCGGCGAACCCGGGGCAGACCGGCGAACCCCTGGTGTCGAAGCCCTACGTCATGCCCGACGACCCCGAGGAGGGGTCGGTCGAGGCGTTGAGGAAGGAAACCCTCGAGGCGCGCGACAAGATGCTGCGGACGCTGGCCGAGATGGAGAATTTGCGCAAGCGCACGACCCGCGAGGTCGCGGATGCCAGGACCTATGGCATTACCGGTTTCGCGCGCGATGTGCTTGACATCGCCGACAATCTGCAGCGTGCCCTGGACGCGGTTCCACCCGAGGTCAAGGCCAGCGCCGATCCCGGACTGACGGCGCTGATCGAGGGCGTCGAGCTCACCGAGCGCTCGCTGCTCAACGCGCTGGAAAAGCACGGCGTGAAAAAGCTCGATCCGACCGGCGGCAGGTTCGATCCGAACTTTCACCAGGCCATGTACGAGGTTCCCGACCCGTCGGTTCCCGCGGGTACGGTGGTCCAGGTCGTGCAAGCCGGCTACACCATCGGCGATCGCGTGTTGCGGCCGGCGCTGGTTGCGGTGTCCAAGGGTGGGGCGAAGGTTGCCGCCGCCGCCAACAGCAACGAGTCGAACAGCGCGGCATAGTTCTCTGCGTCAAGCGCGTGATCCGCAAAATCATGCCCTCGGGCCATGACCCGATGGGTGGATACCGGTTTTCCGTCAAGTTCACGCGCAATCAACAGGCCGCGCGCGACTATGCGACCGCGAGATCGCTGGACTGGATGCGCTTGACGCCGGCCTTGGCCATGTCGGCCCAGGCTTTCGCGAGCGACCCCTGCGTGTCGATCCCGCGGCAGGCATCCTCGATCACGTAGGTTTCGAATCCGGCCTTGCGCGCGTCGAGCGCGCTCCAGGCCACGCAGAAATCGGTAGCGAGCCCCGCCACGAACACACGCTTGATGCCGCGCGCCTTGAGGTAGGCGGCGAGTCCCGTGGTGGTCTTGCCGTCGGCCTCGGTAAAGGCGGAATAGCTGTCGACGTCCTTGTGAAAACCCTTGCGGATCACAAGCCCGGTCTGCGGTATCGAGAGTTCCTTCGACAGGCCTGCGCCATCGGTTCCCTGCACGCAGTGGTCGGGCCATAGCACCTGTTTGCCATAGGAAAGATCGATGGTCTCGAACGGCTTCTTGCCGGAATGG
>Ga0335076_10005295_pt1 | contig 13045 bp, 16 predicted proteins | sample Lox_Sample_25_FD_206717 | JGI IMG/M metagenome (GOLD analysis project Ga0335076, IMG submission 206717) | Soil microbial communities from Loxahatchee National Wildlife Refuge, Florida, United States - Lox_Sample_2.5 | ecosystem: Environmental > Terrestrial > Soil > Wetlands | place: USA...
GGCGTCACTGCCCCCGATCATGCGCCGCCACCAGGTCCGGAACCCGCCCGCGGTGTTCCCCATCGGGTAGTAGGCATTCAGCACGATCCGGTCCACGCAGTCATACCAACCCGTCAGCAGATCCCGGTACCGCTCAGTGAAGTCATCAGCCACCCGCCGACCGTAGGGCTCCGCCGCTCCTCACGTCAGCTGGACTGCCCCCGAAGGGGGCCATTCCTTCCGGGCGAAGTCCCGGACGGAACGTAGCTGCTTGAATCTTCCGATCGGCAAAATGCCGCGCGACGTCGCGGCGGCCGGCGCCGAGGTGCCTCATGGCTGCTGGGCCTTCGTGTGAGCAACTGGTTCAGTGCACTCACGAGCGCCGTCGGCCGGGTAGCCACGATATGCTCGCCTGACCCGGGGACGGTGAGAACCTCGACGTTCGGCGCGCGCTGGCGCAGCCGGGCGAGATCGGCCGCCATCAGCGGGCCGGCCCAGTCGCTGCGTACCAGGGCGGCCGCGGTGGTCAGCCGCGTGAGCTCAGTCCACAGGGTTTCGTCCTGGCCGACCTGGGGTCCCGGCAGGTTGCCGGGATGATGCCGCCATGCCCACGATCCGTCCGGGTCCAGTCCCGGCGGACTGGCGGCAGCGCACCGCCGGGAAGGCCGGTCTCCGCGACAAGGGCGAACTCATCATCGAGGTCGGCGAATGAGGGGGACGCCGTCACCATCCGCACACCTCTTTCCTGTGCTTGATGCCTGTCTTTCAGCGTCCGCGCGGCGGGCCCGGCCGCGCCCGCTGGATGGTCCCGCGCCGCTGCTCGAGGGGATCATGCCGCCCAGGCTCATGGGAAACCGGCATTTGTCAATAAAGTCGACCAACTTTATAGCAAGACGGCCCGCGCGAGGCGGCCTCGGCGTGAGACGACGCGGATCTTCATATTGCCATATTGTCTATCGATTTGATAGCCATAAGCCTATGGCTGTGGTCCTGCACTGGTTCCTGCCGACCAACGGCGACTCGCGCACCGACCTGAGCCTCGGGAACGCGGTCGGCGCGATCGGCAGCCGGGTCACCGAGGCCGGCACCGAGCGCGCGCCCGACATCGTCTACATCGGGCAGATCGCCCAGTCCGCCGAGCAGCTCGGCTTCGCCGGCGCGCTGACCCCGACGAGCTCGTGGTGCGAGGACGCCTGGATCCTGACCGTCGGGCTCACCCAGGTCACCGAGCACTTCAAGTTCCTCGTCGCCTTCCGGCCCGGGCTGCTGTCGCCGACGCTCGCCGCCCACATGGCGGCCACCTACCAGCGCATCTCCCGCGGCCGCCTGCTGCTCAACGTCGTTACCGGCGGAGACGACGTCGAGCAGCGACGATCCGGCGACCATCTCAGCAAGCAAGAGCGGTACCGTCGCGCGGCCGAGTTCCTGCACATCGTCCGCGAGCTGTGGCGCGGGGAACCCGTGGACTTCGTCGGCGAGTACTTCGACGTGCGCGGCGCGCAGATCATCCCCGCGCCCGTCCGCCCGCAGATCTACCTGGGCGGCTCGTCGCAGGACGCTACCGAGGTAGCCGCATCCTACGCCGACATCTACCTGACCTGGGGCGAGCCGCCGACCGCGGTCGCGGAGAAGCTCGACCGGGTCCGCGAGCGCGCCAAGGCCGCCGGGCGGGAGGTGCGCTTCGGCATCCGGGTGCACGTGATCGCGCGGGAGCGCTCCGGCGAGGCGTGGGCGCTGGCCCAGCGGCTGCTCGACGGCCTGGACCCCGCTGCGATCGAGCGCGCCCAGGCGGTCCAGCGCGCCTCCCAGTCCGAAGGCCAGCGCCGGATGTCGGCGCTGCACGGCGGCCGGACCGACGCCCTGGAGGTCTCGCCGAACCTGTGGGCCGGCATCGGCCTGGTCCGCGGCGGCGCGGGCACCGCGCTGGTCGGCAGCCACGAGGAGGTCGCCGACCGGATCGCTGGGTACCACGAACTCGGCATCGACGAGTTCATCCTCTCCGGCTATCCTCGCCTGGAAGAGGCCTACCAGGTTGGCGAGGGCGTGCTGCCGGTGCTGCGGCGCCAGGGCCTGCTGGCTCCCGCCGGGCGTTAGCCAGCACGACCCCGAGGTGGGAAGCACGCCGCCCGCGGGCTCGTACCCGCAAAGCCGGTGCGGGTGGCGGAGGACTACGCCACGCTCGACTAGTCGGGCAGGCCTGGACCCGCCAGGAACTGTCACCGAAGGACCGGAGCCTGGTGACGGTCGCGAGCCTGGTCACCGGCGGCGGCACCGAACAGCTCGGCTACCACCTCGGCCTGGCCAGTCAGAACGGCGCGACCGGGACCGAGCTGATCGAGGCCATCACCCACCTGGCGTTCTACACGGGATGGCCGAAAGCCATGTCCGCCATGGCGGTGGCGAAGCAGGTATTCCGTGGAAACACCAATTAATGCATAACGACGGGCCGTGAGCGTTATGCGAAACCGGCTGCGAGTGCAGGCCTTTGGGGCCTGCGCGAGCAGTCGGTGCACGTCGCACGGGCAGCAACCGCAGCGGGTCTTCGCGTAACGCGAACTTTTGCATAAGACACCGTAACTCCGTCATCCGAAGGAGCATCTGATGGAAATCATCAAGCACCCGCCGACCTTCAAAGGTCCGCCTGAGTGGTTCACCGGCGATGTCTGGGGTGATGTCATCTACCGGGGCGAGGAACCATCCCGGATGCGGGCGAACACCGTCCGGTTCACCCCCGGCGCACGCTCCGCCTGGCACTCGCACGGGCTCGGCCAGGCCCTGTACATCGTCGAGGGCATCGCGCTGATCGGCTCCCGCAGCGGCCAGATCATCCAAGCCCATCCCGGCGACGTCATCTGGACACCCCCGGGCGAGGAGCACTGGCACGGCGCCGCACCCGGTCAGTTCATGACCCACATCGCGCTGTGGGAAACCGACGACGTCAACTGGCTGGAACACGTCACCGACGAGGAATATCAGGGCCCGCGGCTAAGCACCCGCGGCTGACGAAGGAGTCATTATGCGCGGAACCGTCATCCACGCACCCCGGGACGTGCGCATCGAAGAGCGTCCCGACCCGGAGATCCTCCAGCCCACCGACGCGATCGTCCGGCTCGCCGCGACCTGCGTGTGCGCCTCGGACCTGTGGGACTACCGCGGCATCAACCCGGTCATCCAGCCGCACCCGATCGGGCACGAGTACGCCGGCATCGTCGAGGAAACCGGCCACGACGTCACCGCGATCAAGCCGGGCCAGTTCGTCATCGGCTCGTTCTTCGCCTCCGATAACACGTGCCCCAACTGCCGTGCCGGGTACCAGACCTCCTGCGTCCATCGCGAGCTCGTCATCGGCGCCCAGGCCGAAGCGATCCGCGTGCCGCTCGCCGACGGCACCCTCGTCGCCACCCCCGGCCAGCCGGCTCCCGAGCACATCGCGAGCCTGCTGGCCCTGTCCGACGTCGCCGGCACCGGCTGGTACGCCGCCGTCGCCGCCGAAATCCAGCCCGGCTCGACCGTCGCCGTGGCCGACGACGGCGCCGTCGGGCTGCTCGGCGTACTCGCCGCTGCCCAACTCGGCGCGGAACGCATCATCATCATGAGCCGCCACGAACCGCGGCAGAAGCTCGCGCTCGGGTTCGGCGCCACCGACGTCGTCACCGAACGCGGCGACGACGGCGTCGCCCGCGTCAGGGACCTCACCGGCGGGACCGGCGCCGACGCCGTGCTGGAATGCGTCGGCACCGGGGAGTCCATGCTCCAGGCCCTGCGCTCGGCTCGCCCCGGCGGCAGCATGAGCTTCGTCGGCGTCCCCCACGGCGCCGATATCCCCGCCGAAGAACTGTTCTACTCCCACGTCGGCCTGCGCGGCGGCCCGGCCCCTGTCCGCCGGTTCCTGCCCGACCTCATCAGCCGGGTCTGGGACGGCCGCATCGACCCTGGCATGGTGTTCGACCTCACCCTGCCGCTGGACCAGGTCGCCGAGGCCTACCGCGCCATGGACGAACGCCGCACCATCAAACCGCTGCTGCAGCCGTGAAAGAGACACCCACATGACCGCATGGACCAGCAACGAACTCGGCAAGATCGCGGCCGCGGACGAGCTGCAGGTCGCTCCGCTGCGGAGCGACGGCACACCACGCACCCCGGTACCGATCTGGGTCGTCCGCCACGGCGACGACCTGTACGTCCGCTCCTACCGTGGCCGCGGCGGCTCCTGGTTCCGCAGCGCCAGGGAAAGCCGCCGAGGCTACATCCAGGCCGGCGGCGTCGAGGCAGACGTCACCTTCACCGAAGAAACCGACCCCGCCGTCAACGACCAGATCGACACCGCCTACCGTGCCAAATACGCCCGCCACAGCGGCACCTACGTCGACCCCATGATCGCCCCCGCGGCCCGGGCCACCACCCTCAAGCTCCTCCCGCACTGACCAGCACTGCCTTCTCTGCGGCGGGTACCGGGTTACGGACGAGAGCTCACTTCGCCCGGGGACCGGATGTCCTGCGGCGCGGCCGCTGCGGGGATGCCGCGGCCGGGCCTGGCCCCGGTGATGAGGCGCTCGCGGTCGAACAGCCGGGCCACCGCGAAACAGGCGGCGCAGTCGACCGCCAGCAGGCCGCCGGTCAGGGCAGCGGCCAGCCCGAACGTCGGGCCTATCACCTGGAACGACATCAGCCCGGCCAGCACGGCCGCCCGCAGGCTGCTCAGGGTAGACAGCTGCTGCGCGACGCGGGTGTCGCTGACCCTGGCCGAGATCGCCAGGCCCACCCAGACCGCCCACGCGGCCAGCAGCGGGATGAAGATCAGCGTGGCCGGCACCTGCGGCGCATGCCGCAGGTGCCGGCCACCGCCGGGTTGGCGGCGAGCTGCGTGATCGCCACGAAGACCCCGAAGATCAGGTAGCCGAGGGCGGCCGCGGGGATGAAGATCGCCGCGGCCTTGCCGATGAGCAGCTCGAGCCGGCCGACCGGCGTGGTCAGGACCGGCTCAAGGGTGCCCTGCTCCCGTTCCCCGACCACCGCGTACGCGCTCATGATCGAAGGCACGAAAACCGGGACGATCAGCGGGAAGAACAGCGATCGGTCGATCCCCTTGTCCACCCCCGCGCTCAGCGCCGACGCCTTGACGGTGAGGATCGAGACGGTGGGCAGGACCAGGAACAGCACGGGCAGCACGGCCGCCGTGGTGGCGATGAGCCGGTTGCGCCGGAACTCCGCGAGCTCCTTGCGCCGCCGCCTGGATTTTGATACCGCCATGAGCCGTGCCACCTTGCGGGCAGCCGACGCCGTTGCGGCGGGCAGGGCGGACGGGGTGGGCGGGGAAAGAAACGGAGAAGACGCGGCGGCCGTATTCGCCGAAGCGGACCACGCCCTGGCGCGTTTCGAGGGCGGGTTCCTGCGGAGCCTCGCCCGGCTCCTCGTCGCCCCCTGCGCAGACGACGACGGATGGGGGGAACCGGCGGCCTGGCTTCGCGAAGCCCTGGCCAACTTCGAGGATCTCGCGGTGGACAATTTCGCCAGGCGGTGCCGTTCGGCACTGCGCGCCATGGGGGAGCCGGTGCCGCGCCGACCCCGTGGTGATGCGCCGAAGACCCCGGCCCGGCTGGCCGCCGCGGGCGTCACCCCGCGGGAGGCCGAGGTACTGGCCCAGCTCACCTCCGGGCACAGCAACCGGCAGATCGCGGAGGCCCTGCACCTTTCGGTCCGGACGGTGGAGAAGCACGTGGAACGGCTCACCATGAAGACCGGCCGCAGCCGCTCCGAACTGACCCGCCCGGCCCAGGGCGCAGGGGCCTCGCCCTCCAGCTGAACGCCGTTACGTAGCTGTGTCCTGCTTAGCTACGTAGTCGCCCGGTCCAAGTGTCGTGACCGGCTACCGATGGCACCGCAACGCCAGTGGCAGATCATGTCCGCAGGCAGGAAACCCAGTCAGCGAGGAGCCTCGACATGGCCGCGGCACCAGTGCAGGGCCAGGACTTCAGCATCACCATCTCCGTTGACCAGGCGCCGAGCGAGGCGTTCGAGGCCATCGTCAACCCCCGCGGCTGGTGGTCGCGGACATCGAAGGCAGCACCGGCGCGGTCGGCGAGGAGTTCACCTAGCGCTACCAGGACGCCCACCTCTGCAAGATCCGCGTCACCGAACTCGTCCCCGGGGAGCGGGTCGCCTGGCTCGTAGTGAACAACCACTTCAGCTTCACCCAGGACAAGAGCGAGTGGAAGGACACCGAGATCCGCTTCGATATCGCCGCCAGGGGCAGTTGGCAGGCCGACGAGTCCTGGTCGTCGCCGACAACGCCAGGGACTCGGCGCACGTCCGGGCCTTGCTGCCGGGCACGCCAGGCAGTGCGGTACTGGTGACCAGCCGGAGCAGTCTCGGCGGCCTCGCCGCTGCCAAGGGCGCACGACTGCTCGGCCTGAACGTGCTGACCGGCAACGATGCCGCTGAACTGCTCGCGGCCCGGCTTGGCCACGATCGCGTCGCCGCGGAGCCGCAGGCAGTTGCCGAGTTGACGCGGCTGTCCGGACGGCTCCCGCTGGCGCTAGCCGTCGTGGCAACCCGGGCTGCCCTCTCGGGCTGGCCGCTGACGGTACTCGCCGGACAACTGGCTGACGCCCGGCAGCAGTTCGCTTTGCTGAGCCTCGATCACGCCGCCGTCGACATGCGGGCCGTGTTCTCATGGTGCTGCCGGCAACTCAGCGCCGAATCGGCGCAGATGCTCCGGCTGCTGGCGGTGCATCCAGGACCGGACATCTCCGTTCCGGTGGCGGCGAGCATGGCCGGCGTGCCCGCGCCGCGCGCTCAGGAGCTGCTGCGCGAACTGGAACAGGCAAGCCTGGCCGCCGAGCACGAGCCAGGCCGTTTCACGGTGCACGACCTGCTTCGTGCCTATGCCGCCGAATAGGCCGCCGACGCGGACGAAGAGCGGCGAACCGCTACGCGGGCGATGCTCGGCCATTACCTCCACACGGCGGTGGCTGCTGCCCGCGTCCTGGATCCAGTGCACTCTCCGGTTCCGGCTCTGCGGACCCGCGGTCCGGCCCGGGAGTGCATGCGCGACTGTGATGAGGCACTGGCCTGGTTCGCCGCCGAGCGAAAGGTGCTGGCTGCCCTCATCGCCCAAGCGGCCAGAGACGGTGCCGACGACCACGCGCACGAGGTCGCCTGGGCGCTGGCTCTGCTACGGGCGACCCAGTACCTGGCCGGGCCCGGCCCAGCGGACGACCCCAACCTGCTCCAAGCGGCCGGCTGACCATTTCGGCACGCCGAGCAAGGCATACGGAGGGGCATCGGTGACCCGGATACCAGGAGGCGCGACATAAGCGGAATCATCGCAGTCGCTATCGTGTACCGCTCGGCATCCCTCGACGCCGACGACCATGCCAGCAGCGCCATCCACCCGGCCAGGCGCACGAACATCAGGTGGAGCATCCCTACCCTCATAAGCCCGATGCTGCCAGTCCCACGATCCGGACCCCAGGCGAACCCGCAGGTCAGCCGCCTATGCCCCCGTTTTGGAACCCCACAAGGTCTTGGACAACCAGGAACATAGCGGGACGGGGCCCTCCTTAACACCCGCCCGCCAGCCCCCCGCCTGCCCGCGAACACGGTCAGCGCTCACTCCAAAACAAATGCACCCATGGGCCGTCAGCTCCGATAGGCCGAGTACGCAGCTACGTTACTGAGCCCGCGCTTACCCGTCCCGATCCAGGACGGGACTGTCCCCGATTTCCGGGCTTCCCGGAGCGACGCGGCGTCCGTCGCCGCAGGTGAGAAGACATCTCCCGGTCACTGTGGACGGCAGTTCCACCGTTCGCTGGACACTGTCTCCAGGGACCGCGGTGGTGCCGAGAATAGGTCACTGGCCCCGGGCGTGGCGCGTCGAAGGGCCTGAGGAGTTCTTGTAGGCTTCCGCGGGCACGCCCCCGTCAGCTGCGGCTGGCGGGGCGTCGTGCTCTGGCATGGGCGAAAGCTGCCGCGGCGCGGTTGGCGGCGGGTACTCATGGCCGGGGATGGGCGTGGTGCTGAGCGTGGATGGAGGAGAGAGCCTATGGGGCACGGTGAGCGCCGGCGCGAGCTTGAGCGGCAGTTCCCCGGCTGGGAGATCTGGTACGTGCCGCGGGAGCCGGACAGTGCGACATGGTGCGCGCGTCCGCAGCTGCTGATCACCGCCGACAGCCCGGAGGATCTCGCGGCGGCTATCCGGGCTGCGCACGGCCAGGTCATCCCGGATTCGCTGCTGCTTGCCTCCCCGCGAGGTTACCCGGCGAAGGTGAGGCGGCTGCGCAAGCTGGAGGAGCCGGCCGGTACTGACCGGAGGCGCGCGAAGGCCCGGAGAAGGCGGCGGGTTCCCCGCCGCCGGAGGGCGTTCCGCCTGGCGTGGCCGGGCGCTTCGGTGAGCGACCCACGGCACCGTTAGGCGCCGCCGAAGAGCCTGGTCCCGGCGACCTCGGCCCATGCCCGGCTGTCGGCGGGAGAGGTCACTGCGGCCGTCCGGTGCGGGTCTGCTCCCCGCCGCCGTAGCCTCCCAGGATTTCGCTTTCAACGGCCCGGGGTGCCGGCAACAATCGAGCCATGAGCACCGTTACGGCGTCCAGTTTCCTGGGCGGCTTCTGGTGCGCGTGTGGCACGGGCAGCGGTCAGCGCGGCCGGAACGGGTTGGGGTACTGTGGCCAGTTGTCGAAAATCCAACGGATATGGGCTAGTTCCGGCACTGGCGGCTATCGCCGCTGCAGTGCCGGACATCTAGCCATCTGGAGGATCCATGACCGGACCCGAGCGCTACCGTGAGGCCGGAAGACTCCTGGCGGACACAGGAGAGCACCCTGACACCCAGACCGCCAGTACCGCCAGTACCGCCAGTACCGCCAGCGGCGCGGCATCAAGGCGGGCCTGGCCAGGTGCAAGGCAGCAGGGCAGCCGGCGGCGCTGTCAGGATCGAGGCCAGGACCGCAAGCCGGGCCGGCGCCGCAGCAGGACGGAGACCGCAGCATGACCGATTACGAGCACGTGCCATGCCCTGCGTGCCAGGGCACGGGACGCATCCCGGTAGAGGAAGCCGCCAAGATAGCAGGGATCAGCGTCGAGGAGGCGAGGCGCGCGGCCCGGGAGGCCGAGAAGCAGAAGGCGGATGACCTGGAGCAGCGCATCGCCGACGCCGCCGCCAGGCGGGGCAGCCTCGAAGGGACCTGATTACCAGGACCCGGGTACCGGCCCGGTGCGGCTCCGGAACGGATGCCGCGGACCGCTCGAGGAGGGCGGTGCGCCGATCGCCGGCCGGAAAGATCCTGAACATTGAGCAAGTGAGCGACAAGCTGCCATGCTGGCCGCGGTGGTGCCGGGCCCGCGTCCGGTGTCGGGGAAGCCGGGCGCCACCATGACGCGGCTCTCGGCCCACAATGGAGCCGGTTGGGGCGTTAGCAGCCGGGACCTCCGGGCAGCGCTGCCACCCGGGCGGCATCTGCGTCGCGGCCGCGGCGAGGCCTTGGCTGGCTGAGGCGCCCGTGAACCGGGCCCGGTGGATGGAACCATCACTACTGCATTTTGGGGAATATTCAGCGGGTGCAGGTTCCACGGGACGGCGGGGTTTCCGCGACAGGTCAAGATCGTCAGGCGGCCGGTCCCGGCAGACGCCGGTCCCGGCGGCGCCGCGGCCGCCGCGGCGCGGTGGGTCGTTAGCCGTCGCGCTGATGCCGGCAGCTGGCGTGCGGGGTGCCTGGGGAGCAGGCGGTCAGTTCGGCGTGGCGGGTTGGTGATGGCGAGGTTGAGCTCGGTATCGATGTTGTCCAGCTGGAGCTGCATGCGCTTGAGTTTCGGGCCGATGTCGCCGGCGACCTCCCGGCGGAGGTAGCGGACGCGAAGCGCGCCGCCCATGAGCACATCCAGAAGTGAACCCACGAGAAAGATCACCATGTGCGGCATCCCTCCTTGTCACCAGGCCGCTTGTGGCTGCGGGTTGACATCTTCTTGGTGCTGGCGGCCAGCGATCTTGTGACACCGGAAAGCCCTGCCGGGCGCCCTGATGATCGGCGGCCCGGCTGGAGATTTTCTGGGGGGGATGTCACAGGCGCGGGTGGCGCGGGCACTACCTGATGTAAGCCGCCGCACGACAGGGGCCCGCGCCGGACCCTACGGCCACAGGGAGGGATCGACGATGATGCCGACGGCAAGGGACTTTCTCCGCCAAATTCCCAAAATGTGCTCTTGCGGAGAAACCGGGAGGTTACGATTCGACAGCGGTGTCCGTTTCGCGAGGAAGCGCTGCTCAAGGTGACGCCTCCGAGACACTAAGTTAGCGAGGCGACGTCAGCCATACGGGTTGGTGGGGGTCCCGGTATGCCCCGAAATCGGGTAGGTGCCATTCATAGACCACGGGTGAGCGATCCAGCAGTCGCAGAGCCATTCGTGCCGATGACGGTACCGGCCCAAGGTCCGGCTGCCTCGGATCGGCGGAGTAGCTGCCAATCTGGAGTCCTACCGTGCCGTGCGCACCGACCTAGTCGCGTATTGCTCATGGAGGTTTGACCTGCATGACAGGAAAGGGCCAGGGCATGGAACTGCCCCGCCGCATCCGAGGCGCGGCCGGGACGGGGCCGCCCTCGCCGGTTGTACCGGTGCTGTCGCCCGAATTGCAGCAGCACATGCAGGCGGCGGTGAAGGCCGAGCGGGCGGAGGCAGCCGCCCGCCGCCAGAAGTGCGCGCCCGGGGACCGGACCACCGAGCCGCGGGTGTCCCCGTCAAGGTCCGCAGTCGGCAAGGAAGCAGGCCCGGCAGCCGGGTCTCTGGCCGACAGACCTAACAGGGAACGTACGGGCGCCGTCACCGCGGAGGCCGCCAGGCTCGAGCCAGTTGTCACGTCCCGGACCGCCGTCGAACCCGATCCTGCAGTCCGGCCCCAGCCGGGCAAACCGCGACGCCGAGCCGGGGTTAGCCTGGTCGCGCTGGGCCTGGCCATCATCGTTACCGCGTCGCTGGCCGCCGCGGTAAAGCATTTCTCCAGCCCGCCGACAGACCAGGCGGCTGTCCGTGCGCAGGCTGCCGCATGGGTCGCCGGGCAAGTCAGCCCAGATGTCACCGTGTCATGTGACGCGGTGATGTGTGCCGCGCTCCAGGCGCGTGGCTTCCCCGCCGGCAAGCTGGTCATGCTCGGACCAACGTCGCCAGATCCGGTGTCGTCGGCCTTGGTCGTCGAGACCAGCACAGTGCGTGCACAGCTCGGCAGCAGCCTCGCCCTAGGATGGGCGCCAGCAGTCCTGGCGTCCTTCGGCGCCGGGACGGGCGTGATCACCGTCCGGGTGGTCGCGCCGCACGGTACCGCCGTGTACCAGACCTCGCTCAACGCCGACCTGGCCGACCGCAAGAGATCCGGCGCGGCGCTACTGAACCATTCCCGGATCACGGTGTCGGCCACCGCCAGAAGCCAGCTGGTGGCCGGCCAGGTCGACTCGCGGCTGCTGCTAGCGCTCGCGTCGCTGGCCGGACACCAGCCGATCGCCATCGTGCGATTCGAGAATCCCGGCCCGGGCGCCAGTCCCGGCGTCCCGCTCCGCTCTGCCGATCTGGCCGAGAGCGTCCCCGCCGCCCACATGGCTACAACCGCCTACTGGCATGCCGTCTGGGCCGTCCTGAGCGCGGCCGGTGCCCCGATCCGCCCGGCCAGGGCACTCTCCGGGACGCTCCAGGGCCGGGCCGTCCTCCAGATCCAGTTCACCGCACCCAGTCCGCTCGGGACGATCGGCTCAGGACCGTCCCGGCCGCGCGGCTAACCAGCGACCAACGCGTGTCATCGACCTGACGATCCTGGCAGCGGCAGGGTTCTCATCCCGGGCGTCATGCCCATTCACGCCCGGCGCGCGGTCCTGGCCGGTTCGGGAAACTCCAGCGAGCGCGAGGGTGCCGGAACCCCTGTCACCGCATACGACCTGCGAGTATTCGCGGATTAGGCCGCCGGGCCGGCCGCGGCGCGGTACGCGCGTACCGCGCCGCGGCGGTGACGACGACGGCGGCGAACACGATCCGGACGCGGCCCATGGTCAGCCTTCCCGGAGACCCGGCTATAGGGTCAAAGACCGCCCGGCCGGGCCCCGCCGACCCTCCGCTCGCACCAACCCCGGTACGGCAGCCGTCTCGGGCCCGGCGCCCCGTACTGCGTTCCCTTCCGGCAGAGCCGGGCCCATGACCGAGGGGCCTCCGGCCAGAAAAACAGCCTGCGGGCCGGTGAGCCCCGGGCTCAGCACAAGCTCGCCCGCGCAGGACACGGACCGGGCGCAGCTAACACACCAGACGTGCCGGGCATCAGCGGCACCAGGGCCGGGCGATGTCCGGGCGGAACCGGTGAGGACCTGGCCAGACGGGCTCGCTGACCGTTCTACTGGTGCACGTGCGCGTGCGCGACGTCGTACTTGAAGGACAGCCGCAGCTTGGTGCGGAAGATGATCTCGCCGCCCTCTTCCTCGATGTGCAGATCCTGCTCCACCACCTCGGCGACCCTCAGGTCGCGGAGCGACTCGCGCGCGGTCTTCACCGCGGTGGCCGCGGCGTCTTCCCAGGACTGGGTGCTCGTCCCGATCACGTCGATTACCCGGTACACGCTCATGGCATCCTCCTGGTCTGGTGCCAGGACCGGGACGTCACGCGACCACGCCGCGGTCTGGCAGGTCATCGATCTGCTCCTGCTATACCCAGCGGCGAGCGGGATGACAGTCACGCCGCGATAATGGTCAAGAAAAATGGAACGTCATCAGCAACGGCACACCCGACCGGCCAGCAGCTTAGACTCCGCTGCCAGGTCAGAACAGCGGCTCGCTGCCGGCGGCGGGAACACGCGGGCGCCGGCGGGGCCGCCTTGCCGATGGCGGCGCCGATTGCGGCGGCGCGGACCCGGGGCCATGCCGGGTCGTCCCAGTCAACATGCCACGTCACGCCGTGCACGTCCAGGCTGGGCTGAGCCGCCACCACGCCGCTGAGATCGCCAAGAGTGTCCGGGTCGACGCGCGGATGCGATTCGGTGATCGTTGCTGCCGCAGACCTGCTGGTCATACGGACGCCCGGGTGGCGGCGGACCTGGCGGGCG
>Ga0335076_10005296_pt1 | contig 13042 bp, 11 predicted proteins | sample Lox_Sample_25_FD_206717 | JGI IMG/M metagenome (GOLD analysis project Ga0335076, IMG submission 206717) | Soil microbial communities from Loxahatchee National Wildlife Refuge, Florida, United States - Lox_Sample_2.5 | ecosystem: Environmental > Terrestrial > Soil > Wetlands | place: USA...
GGCCTTGCGAACGGCGGGGAGAAGTTCCAATTCGCCGATCGCCGCCGAGATCTCATATTTGTCGTGCTCGAATCCGAAGGAACCGGCCATACCGCAGCATCCGGGGGCGGGAGCGGTGAAATCGACACCGAGTCGCTTCAGCAGTGACTCCTCGGCGGTCATCTTCATGATCGATTTGTGGTGACAGTGGCCGTGAAGCAAGGCTCTGCGGTTCAGGTGTGGCAGCTTTTCCGCCGCCTTGGTCTGCTCCAGAAATTCACTGAGAAGGAACGTCTGCTTGCTCAGTGCCTGGGCACGGGCGTCATGGGGAAAGAGGTTGACGAGTTCGTCGCGGAAGATGGCGACACAACTGGGCTCGAGGCCGACGATGGGGACTTCGGCTTCGATCTCGGGCTGGAGTTCGTCGAGGATGTCGAGGAGCAGGCTCTCGGCGCGATCGAGCATGCCGAAGTCGTAAAGAGGGCGTCCGCAGCAGAGGTTGGCGCGGGGGACGACGACGCGGAAACCGGCGGCTTCCAGGACTTCAACGGCGGCGCGGGCGGTCGAGGGTAAAAAGTAGTTATTGAAGGTGTCGGCCCAGAGAAGGACCGGGGGAGCATCGGCTTGAGTCGCTCGCTGGCGCTCGCGGGGCGGACCAGAGGGTCCGCCGCCACGTGAGTTGCGGTAGAACCAGGCTTTGAAAGTTTCGGGGGCGAAGGCTGGGATGCTGCGTTGCTGCGGGATGCCCGCGGCCAGCTTGGCCAGGTCGCGAACTATTGGGAGTTGCGTGGTCAGGTTTACGAGCCCAGGGATTTTCGACGCTACGCGCGCCCAGAGATCGATGTTGCCGAAGGCGTAGGCGCTGCGCGGACGGACTCGGCCTTCGTAGTAGTGCGAAAGAAATTCGGCTTTGTAAGTTGCGAGGTCGACGCTGACCGGGCAATCACTCTTGCAGCCCTTGCAGGCGAGGCAGAGATCCAGAGAATTCTTGACTTCTTCGCTGCGCCAGCCGTCACGAATGACTTCTCCCTGCGTCATCTCCCAGAGAAGGTGAGCGCGGCCGCGGGTGGAGTGTTCCTCTTCGCGGGTGGCGCGGTAGCTGGGACACATGACTCCACCCTCGTCGCGGCGGCACTTTCCGACCCCGACGCAGCGCAGCGCAGCGTGCGAGAGGCTGCCGTGATCGTCGGGGAACTGGAAACGAGTGGCTGGCTCCCAGGGCGCGTAGTTGGGCCCGAGGCGCAGATCGGCATCGAGTTTATTGGGCTCGATCAGTTTGCCGGGATTCATTTTCCAGTCAGGATCCCATGCGGTCTTGAATTGACGGAATGCTTCCATCAGCTCGGGACCGAACATTCTTGGCAGAAGTTCGGCACGCGCCTGTCCGTCACCATGCTCGCCGGAGAGCGATCCGCCGTAGCTCACGACCAGGTCGGCCGCCTCTTCGACGAATTTGCGGAATTGAGCGATGCCTTCCTTCGATTGCAGGTCGAAATTGAGACGGGTATGGACGCAGGCGTGGCCGAAGTGTCCGTAGAGCGAGCCCTTGTAGTGGAAGTCGGCCATGAGACGGCGCAGGTCGCGCAGATAGCCTCCGAGTTTTTCGGGAGCGACGGCGGCATCTTCCCATCCTTCCCAGTTGAGCGGTTCGCCAGGGACGTGCGAGGTAGCGCCGAGGCTGGATTCGCGGACGTCCCACACATAGCGGGCCTCGGCAGCAGTGCAAAGTCGGACGTTGGGAGGCGTAGCGCTGCGACGAAGCGACTCGACCAGGGCGAGGGCCTGGGATTCGGCTTCAGATGTCGTCCATCCACCGAACTCGACCAACAACCAGCCTTCGCCTTCGGGAAGAACGGAGAGGCCTTCTGGATTGAGTCCCTTCATGCGCTCGTAGTAGACGAGGAGATCGTCGAAGCCTTCGAGCCCGATGGGCTTGTGCTCGAGAATTTCGGGGATGTGATCGGCGCATTGAAAAATGTCGGGATAGGCGACGATCAGGAGCACGCGGTGCGGCGGGCTTTCGACCAGTCGGCACGTGGCTTCCAAAATCGTGGCGCAGGTTCCCTCGGAACCGACGAGTGCTCGGGCAATGTGGAAGTTGTTTTCGGGGAGAAGGTAGTTGAGGTTGTATCCCGAGACGCGGCGGGGGATGTTGGGGAACTTTTGGCGGATGAGTGGAGCGTAGTCGTGGGCGACTTGGCGGAGCGCGGATTCGATTTCGGCAGCACGGGATTTGTGGCCGCTGGGGCGGACCAGAGGGTCCGCCCCCACGTGGTCTATTTTATTTTCAGAGACCCTCAGGTGAACACCGTCATAGGTCACAACTTCGAGGGCTTCTATGTTTTCATCGGTCTTGCCCGACATCACGGAGTGGACGCCGCAGGAGTTATTGCCGATCATGCCGCCGATGGTGCAGCGGTTGTGGGAAGCGGGATCGGGGCCGAAGGTGAGGTGGTGCTTCTCGGCGGCGTTTCGGAGTTGGTCAAGGACAACTCCTGGTTGGACGCGGGCAACGCGTCGTGCGGGATCAATCTCGAGAATGTTGTCCATGTAGCGGGAGAAATCAAGGACGACCGCAACGTTGCAGCACTGTCCCGCCAAGGATGTTCCAGCGCCCCGGCAGAGCAACGGCGCGCTAAATTCGCGGCAGAGGGAGATGGCGGCCAGGACGTCATCTTTGTCGCACGGGCAAACAACCCCGATGGGTATCTGGCGATAGTTGGAGCCGTCGGTGGCATAGAGGGCGCGGGCAGAAGAGTCGAAGCGCACTTCGCCGCGAATTTCCGCGCGGAGCGCCTGCTCCAGGCCAAGGGCGTCAAGTAGAGACGTCTGCGCGGCACGATCTACAGCGGCTTCTTGCATTCCCGGCTTACTCTGACTTCTGGTTGACGTTGGTGATTTGAATGCGAGTTCCGTCTCCGGAAGATTCAACGTTGAGCGTCACCATATTCTTTTGATCGTTGGAAACATAGGTGCAGCGATCTTGATCGGAACTGGAGACCATCGCATTTGGAAAGCGCGACTTGTAAAACGCACAGACCTTGTCGACCGAGTCGCTGGTGGTGAAGGTGGCGCTAACGGTATGGACTTTGCCGATTGTCGCGGTAGCGGCACCATTCTTCTGCACTTCGGCACCCGGGTAGACATCAACGCCGAGATCCTTGGCCACCTGCCGGGAATCCGTGTTTGTATCGACGGATCCGAATGGCGTTTCGACTCTTACTTTGTCGCCTTCCTGGTGGACGCGCGTGTTCTTGGCGAAGTGATGAACGAAAATGGCCAGCGACACGATGCTGAGGATTCCGAGCCCGATCACGGCGGCAACGATAATCAGAACGACTTTAAGAGCACCGCTGCTGCCTGCTGCCGGAGGAGGGGGAGGTACAGCGGCAGGAGTGGGAGGAGCCACGGCCGCCGCGGGAGCTCCGGAGACAGTTGCACCGCACTCATTGCAGAATTGCGCGCCCGGCATCAAATTGGCGCCGCAGGAATTGCAAAAAGCCATAAGTCACCTCGGGGGCGTAGATGATTTCCGCTCGACGGGCGAGTATATCGCAGATGGTAGTCGGCAAGGCGGATTCGCAAAGTCCGATGTGGGAACCGCTTTCTGAATCAGCTCCAAAGGTGACCGGGGAAATAGCGTGTGCTGTAGTCGACCATGGAAAGGCCGAGGAGGAGGATCAGGAAAAAGATGGTCGAGACCACGACCAGCTTGAGCAGTTTTTCGCCCGCGCCTTTCAGGTGCATGAAGAACAGAGCCACTAGCAGAGCCTTGGTAGTGGCGATAATGAGAGCGACGGCGGCGTTGAAGACTCCGAGATCGACCTTGGCCGCTTCGTAGGTGAGAAAGGTTCCCACTAGCAGAGCGCCCCAGATCGTGAAGTACATCTTCAGCGGCGACGATTTTGCGTGATCAGACATATTCGAGCCTCAACCCGTGGGCACTATGCATGCCGATCGATCAAGTAGAGCAATGGGAACAGATAGATCCAAACGATATCGACGAAGTGCCAATACAGCCCGCCGATTTCAATGGGCGTGTGATACTCCGGCGTAAAGCGGCCTCTCCAGGCCATGATCAGAAGCCACGCAAAAATGCCGAGGCCGATGATCATGTGAAGCGCGTGCAAGCCGGTCATGATGAAGTAAAGGGCAAAAAAGATCTCGGCGTGACGCGGATTCGCGTAAACGCCCTCAGGCGCATTGGGAACCTGCTCGTGCTCGAAACTGAACGTCGCACCGGGGACGTGATGCTCGTCGAACTTGTCTTTGTATTCCTTAGCCTTGATGCCAAGGAACACGCAGCCCAACAGCATCGTGACGACGAGACTGCTTAGAAGTAAGGTGCGCCGGGCGGTAGCGGCGGCCCAAACAGCGAGCACGACAGTCAAACTGCTGCAGATGAGTACGGCGGTATTCGTACCGCCGAGAAGAGCGTCGATCGACTTGCTTGCCGCGGCGAAGTCCCCGAAGTAGAGACGGCGGTAGATCAGGTAGGCGCAGAACAATCCGCCGAAGAACATGACTTCTGTAGCCAGAAAGATCCACATACCGAAGCTGGCCGAGTTGCGTTGCTGCTCTTCGGTGGCGAAGTGATGCAAGAGTGCCGGATTGTGCGATTCAGCGTGAGCGGCCATGGTTTGACTCGATGAAGTCTGGCTATCCGACAACCGGGGCCTCCTGTTTGTGACCCGCATCAATCTCGTCGTAGTTGTAGGCTTCCCAGGTCACGACCGGTTCCTCCACAAAGTTAAACGTGGTCGGAGGCGATTGTGTCTGCCACTCGAGACCGGCGGCGTTCCACGGATTGTCGGGCGCGGGCTTGCCATAGCGCATCGACCAGAGGAAGTAGATCATGGGCAGCAGATAACCGATGCCAAGGATCGTGGATCCGGCGGTGGAGAGAACGTTGAGCACCTGGAACTCTGGCATGTGGCTGTAATCGTAATAGCGGCGCGGCATGCCGAGATAGCCAAGAACGAACTGCGGGAAGAAGGTGAGGTTAAACCCGATAAAGACAATGAGGGCAGCAAGGCGGGCCCAGCCTTCGGGGTAGAGTCGACCTGAAATCTTTGGCCACCAGAAATGAAGCCCCCCCAGGTATCCCATGAGGGCGCCACCGACCATGATGTAGTGGAAATGGGCAATAACAAAATAGGTGTCGGTGACGTGGACGTCGACGCCGAGCGCGGCCAAGAAAAGGCCAGTCAATCCGCCGATGGTAAACAACCCGAGAAAACCGAAAGCGTAGAGCATGGGCGCGTCGTAGTGGATCGAGCCCTTGTATAGTGTCGCAGTCCAGTTGAAGACTTTAACGGCGGAGGGCACGGCGACCGAGTAACTCAAGAGCGAGAAGACCAGCGCAGCATAGACGGAGATTCCGGCGACGAACATATGGTGCGCCCAGACGAGGAAACCGAATACTGCTATTGCCACCGACGACATGGCGACGAAGTGATACCCGAAGATGCGCTTGCGCGAGAAGCACGCGATAACCTCGGTGACGACGCCCATCGACGGCAAGATCATGATGTAAACAGCGGGATGCGAGTAGAACCAGAACAAGTGCTGGAAGAGGAGCGGGTCACCGCCAAGTTTGGGATCGAAGATTCCGAGGTGCAAGGCGCGCTCGGCAACGACGAGAACCAGAGTGATCGCGACCACAGGCGTGCCCAGGATCTGGATGATGCTGGTGGCATAGTGCGCCCAAATGAACAGCGGCAAGCGCGACCAGGTCATGCCCGGGGCGCGCATGCGGTGAATGGTGACGACGAAGTTCAGTCCGGTGAGGATAGAGGAGAAGCCGTTGATGAAGATGGCCAGTCCGGCCTCAATCACTTTGCTGTTGGAAAAGGCCGTGCTGAACGGCGTGTAAAAAGTCCAACCGGTATCGACGCCGCCGGTCAGGATGCAGTGCGTCATCATCACACCGCCGATGATGTACAGGTACCAGCTCAGCAGGTTGATCTTGGGAAACGCCAGATCCTTGGCGCCGATCATCATTGGTACCAGGAAGTTGCCCAGCACGGCGGGGATGGATGGAATGAGGAAGAAGAAGACCATCACCATGCCGTGCATGCTGAACAGCTTGTTGTAGGTATCCGCTTGAACAAGGTCGCCGGCGGGAGTAAGGAGCTCGAGTCGCATGAGCAGAGCGAAGAATCCGCCCACGAAAAAGAAGAAGGTGATGGAGATGAGGTAAAGCAGCGCAATGCGCTTGTGGTCGGTGGTGAGCAGCCAGGATCCGACGCCGTAATGCTTGTTTAGATAATCTTCGCGCTCAACGGGTTGAACGGTTGCTGTAGCCATACTCATTGCACCTTCGTTCCCTTGGGGCTGCCCTTAGAGCTGCCATGCGTTGTAACCGGCGCCGGGTTGAGGCCGGGAGCAATGGTCGCCGGATTGGCAGTCTGGCCTCCGGTCTGCCCCGCGGGCGCCAATGATTTCACGTACGCCACCAACGCATTCAGTTGTTCTTCGCTGACGATGCCTTGAAACGTTGGCATGACCGGCTTGAATCCGTTGACAACCTTTGCGCCTGGATCGAGGATCGATTCGCGAACGTAGTTCTCGTCAGCAGTGATGGTGCGCCCATCTTGCAGCTGAACCGGCTTGCCGAACATGCCTTGCAGGTTCGGCCCGCGACCCTGCGTGTCTGTGCGATGGCAGGTCACACAGCCCAGTTCGGCAAAGATCTTCTCTCCCGTAGCAGAGAGCGGTCCGCTAGGACTACCGCTCATCCACGCCTCGTATTGAGACGGTTCCATCACGACGATATCGCCGATCATGCCGGAGTGTTGCGTGCCGCAGTATTCGGCGCAGAACAGGTGATACACCCCGGGCTTGGTGGCATGGAACCAGGCAACCGTGTAGCGGCCGGGCAGTACGTCCTGCTTCATGCGGAAAGCGGGGATGAAAAAGCTGTGGATGACGTCTTGCGACGTCATGATCAGCTTGACGTCGCGGCCGACGGGCACGTGCAGTTCGTTGATTTCACGCTGGCCCTCGGCATGTTCCAGCTTCCACATCCATTGCTTGGCAACCACGTAGACTTCGGTCGAGTCACGGGGTGGGGTACGACTGTTGAAGTAGACGACCGCGCCCCAGAGAAAGATCACCATGAAAACGCCGAGAGGAATGATGGTCCAGGTGAGTTCGAGGGGAATGGAACCCTCGATCTGCTCGGCGAGCACACCTTTGCGGTGGCGAAAACGCGCGGCGAAATAAATGACCGCGGTGAAGACCAGCAGCGTCATCATTCCCGACACGATGATCAGAAAGATGAAGAGGGCATCGACATTGCCCGCGGTGCTGGAGGCCCTGTCGGGCCACAGTGGAAAATTGTTAAACATATCTTGCTCGACCCTGAGTTGCCTGGCCCTGGGTGCTTCGCCGCGGCGCGGCGCGCTCCAGCCAGAACAAGAACAGTATTCCGCCTCCGAGAAGGAGAATGGTGACAACGGCCCCAAGCCGCAACATGTTGCTGACGATCGCTCCGTATTTCCCGGTGGCAGGATCGTAGTGATAGCAGTAGAGAAGCACCTGGTCGACTACGTTGCCGATTTTGCCCTGCGATGCTTCCACCAGCCCCATACGGAGATCTTTGGGGGGGAAGTCTACGCCGTAGAAGTAGCGAGAGATGTGGCCTTGCGGCGTGAGCACCATGATCGCGGTGGCGTGCGCATACTGGTTGCGCTTGGCGTCGTACTGATATTCGAAACCGACAGCCTTGGTGAGGGCGTTAATGGACTGGGCGGGTCCGGTCAGGAAATGCCAACCGGCAGCGGCGTTCGGGCGTCCATAACGCTCGACGTAGTCTTTCTTTTTAGCGGCGGCGATCTGCGGCGTTTCCTGCGGATTGAAGCTCACCGTAACGACTTCAAATTGTTCTCCGATGGAATACTTCACCAGCTTCATAGACTGCGCCAGCCCCTGCAGAGCCTCGCCGCAAAGCATGGTGCAGTTGTAGTAGACAAGATTGAGGATGAGCGGCCGCTTGCCGAAGTAATCGCCAAGTTTCACGGCGCGCCCGGCATCGTCGGTAAAAGCGAGATCGGGTGGAACCTGCGCGTCGAGATGCTGCGTGATGCCGACGTTCTGCAGCGTGGGTGGAAGAACGTTGGAGGGCGGCGCGAGGATGCCCTTGGACATGCTTTGGGCCGCAGCGGACGCCGTGAACAAGATCGCCAAAGATAACAAGAACGACGCAAACTGAACTGTCGAGCTTCGCTCGATCGGACAGCCGGGGACGGCTGTCTCTACATGGACATTTACCAGCCTCGAATTTTGGTTCTGGCCGCTCACTTCTTCTTTGCGTTTCCCTTCTGCTGTTGCGTTTGAGGTGAAGCCTGCTCTCCGCCCTGGCGGACTGGAAGGCCGCGCTGGACGATCAGGTCCATTGCACGGTCGATCGGGATGCGGACGGTGCCGGCGTTCTGATCGACGTAGTCGTACGTGCTCAGCGTTTGTTCTTCCCGTAGGCGAACGCTGTCGAGTTGGCCGCGCTCATCTTCCTCCAGCTTCGGGCTGGGGAAGACGGTTTGCGGATAGTCCTTCGGAATGTGTCGCACATCTTTCGCCGCATTGGTCACGAGCGGGCTCAGGGCAGGCTGCTTGGCTTCCGAGCGGCGGTCGAGGAATGAGTAGAGACCATCCACGATGAAGTAAACGAGAATGCAGGCGACGGCGAGGCCAACCAGGAAATAGACCACGCCGGAGACACCGATGTCCTGGCGCTCGTAATCGCCGTGTCCGTGCGTATTGGCGTGTTGGTTCACTGGGTTGCTCATGCGCCCTCGGATGCCCCTTGATGATGATGCGCCTCGAGAACTTCGCCCGCTTGCAGATCGTAGGCCGGAAGCAGCGGCAACGCACCGAGATTGCGGAAGAAGTAAGCCATCCACAGACCGCCGATGGCGACGGGCACCACGATGTCGGCGATCGTCAGGTTCAGCGTGCGCGAGAAGTTGGGTTCGATGATCCAGAACAGGTCGACGAAGCGCATGAAGATCAGCCAGACCGCGAGCCAGACCAGCTTGCGAATGTCACGCTTGAACGGACGCGACAGCAGAATCGCGAAAGGAATGCAGAAGTGGAATAAGGCGAGGATGAGACCGATCCATCCCCAGCCGCCATTCAGCCGCTTGATATAGAAAGTAATCTCTGCGGGCAGGTTGCCGGCCCAGATGATGAGCCACTGCGAGAAGCTGAAATAGGCCCAAACCATGGTGAAAGCGAGCATCCATTTGCCGTGGTCGTGGACGAAGTCGGGCTTCAGCATCTCGGACATCGGCTTGTAGTTGTAGAGAATGCGCTCAACGACTACCGCGAAACACATGGCGGAGAGTACTTCGCCGATGAGGATGATCAGCCCAAAGATGGTAGAAATCCAGCTCGGGTCGAGCGACATGACCCAGTCGATGGCGGCAAAGGAAATGGTGAATCCGTAAAGGATGAGTCCGGGCCCTGCGACGGCTTTGAATTTCTGCGTGTTGTCGGGAGCGCCGGCGCGGTCCGTTTGTTTCGACCACAAGGAGAGCAGGAACGAGAGAAGATTCCAGATTGCCAAATAGATGAAGCCGCGAATGGCGAATCCGGTGGGATTCAGATAGCTGCGTACAAAGGCGTGCTCTTCGAGATGCTTGTGAACATGGGGCTCAGTGACCTGCTCGAGCGGCATCGCCCAGGGATATATCTTCGAGAGTCCGAACAAGAACGGGATGAAAAGAATCAGGAACAGCGGCAGCGTGCGCATGGCCGCGCCCAGAATGCGGCGAATCACCATGCCCCATCCGCCGCCGGTCAGGTGGCGGATCATGAGGATGGCCATGGAGCCGAGCGTGATGCCCAACCACAACATGAAGCCGATCAGATACCCGCGGAAGAACTGGTCTGCGGACTTGAACGCGAGCAGAACCGCCGCAATGGCGAACACGACCCCGATGATCAGCGAGCGCTGGCCGATGGTCTTGACCGCCGGGGGCGCGTTCAGATCGAGTTGTCGGGCTGCAGTCGCGCTCACTTGTGTTCCTCGGTGCTGTTGGGTTTCTGCATTTTCTTACTGTCGAACTGCTTCATCTCAGGAGTCTTTTCTCCGCCTTCGACGTGCTCCGCACTTTCGTTGACGAGGGTCGGCAATGTCGCGCCGCTGCCGGGCTGCGCGAATCTCGGAGCCTGCGAAGGAATCTTCTGCCCCTCGGGAATGTCGGCCATGGTCGCATTTTGGCTCAATTGCAGAGCACGGATGTAGGCAACGATGTTCCAGCGATCCTGCGGCGGGATTTGCGACGCATAATCGGGCATGATGCCGAAGCCGCTGGTCATCACGTCGTAGAAATATCCCAGGGGGGCTTTCTGCAGGCGCTGGATATGAAAGGACGGCGGCTTGCGGGAAAACCCGCGCGAGGGAATGAACCCGTTGCCGTCGCCCAGTCGCGAGTGGCATGGGGCGCAATAGATGTTGAAACGCTCCCGGCCGCGCTCGAGAACTTCTTTTGTGACAGGGAACGGCATGACGTCGCCGGGGTTGTTTCCAATCTTGCCCGTGTAGAAGTACGCATCTTCGCGCAGGTCGCCACGGGCGACTGTGCCTTCGATGACGGGACGAGCCGAGCGCTGGTCGGCATAGAAGTCGCTGCGGGAAAGTGGATTCTCGCGCGGCTGCACGTGCATGTCGATGCGGCAGGCGGAGGCGAGGGTGATCACGGCCAGCATGCCGAGCACGAGCAAGCTGTCGAGCTTTGCTCGACCGGACAGCCGGGGGCGGCTGTCCCTACATGGTTCATTTCGCAGGTGCGGCATTAGCTGGGCACCTCCGAGATGGAACGCGGCTGCAGGCCTTCAAGGAAACGGCGCGTATCGGCCGGATCGTATTTCTTGTCGGAGGAGAACACGATGAGGAAGAAACGATCTTTCGAGGCCGAAGAGAACCGCGGAACGTTGAACACTGGATGGTATGGCATGGGCAGGCCGTTGAGGGCGAGCATGCCAAACACCGCAGAAAGTCCAGCGAACAGGATCGTCATCTCGAACGTAATCACGATGAATGCCGGCCACGAATGATAGGGCTTGCCGCCGATGTTCAACGGATAATCGACGGCCGACATCCAGTACTGCATAAGGTACCCGGTACAGCCGCCAATAATGCCGCCGATCAGCACGACGAGCGGAACCTCATCGTGGTGGAAGCCGATTTCTTCGGCGAGGCCTTCGATGGGAAACGGACTGTAGGCGTCGATCTTCTTGTAGCCGGCAGCGTGCGTCTTGTGGGCCGCATCGACGAGAGCCTGGGCGGAATCGAATTCGGCCATGATGCCGTAAATGGGATCGCGCTTGGCCATTACTCCTTCACCTCCGCTTCCGGCAGGAGGGTACGCATTTCGAAGATCGAAATGGCCGGCAGTACGCGCAGGAACAGGAACATCAACATGAGGAACATGCCGATGGTCCCGATGTAGGTCATCCAGTCCCAGCGCGTGGGGTAGTACATGCCCCATGACGATGTGAGGAAGTCGCGGTGCAAGCTCAGCACGACGATGACGAAGCGCTCGAGCCACATGCCAACGAGGATCACGCCCGAAATGAAGAAGAGGGCGACAGGACTGGTGCGCAGTCTACGAATCCACAGCACCTGGGGAATGAAAATGTTGCAGATCAATAGAGCCCAATACGACGAAGCGTAAGGACCGTGCAGGCGGTTCCAGAGCAGGAATGCATCGGTGCGTTCACCGCTGTACCAGCCCATAAAGGCTTCGATCCCGTACCCGTAGGCGACGATCAATCCCGTGGCCAACATAACCTTGGCGGAATTCTGCAGGTGGCGCTCAGTGATGAAGTCTTCCAGGCCATAGATCTTGCGAATCGGGATGGCGAGCATCAACACCATGGCGAAGCCGGAGTAAATCGCTCCGGCGACGAAATAGGGCGGGAAGATGGTCGTGTGCCATCCGGGAACAATCCCGATGGCAAAGTCAAAGCTGACGACGGTGTGGACCGAGAGCACCAGCGGCGTAGCGAGCCCGGCCAGCAGGAGATACATGGTTTCGTAGCGATGCCAGTGGCGGGCCGATCCACGCCAGCCCATGGAGAACATGCCGTAGATAATTTTCAGGGCACGGTTGTCGGTGCGGTCACGGAGAGTCGCAAGATCGGGGATGAGCCCGGTGAACCAGAACAGTGCCGAGATGGTGCCGTAGGTGGAGACGGCGAACACGTCCCACATGAGAGGGCTGCGGAATTGCGGCCAGACCCTCATCGTGTTGGGGATGGGGAACAGCCAGTAGGCTAGCCACGGACGGCCGACGTGAATCGCGGGGAAGATGCCCGCGCAAGCCACGGCGAATAGCGTCATGGCTTCGGCGAAGCGGTTGATGGAGTTACGCCAGGACTGACGCAGCAGCAAGAGGATGGCGGAAATCAGGGTTCCAGCATGGCCGATACCGATCCACCAGACGAAGTTGACGATTGCGAAGCCCCATCCGATGGGGATGGTGACACCCCAAATCCCGACCCCCTTGAGAAACAGGTAGCCGATGGCAAACAGCATCATCATCGTCAGCATGAACATCAGGCCAAAACCGATGAACCAGCCGTTAGAGGCCGGACGGGTCAGCACAATCGCGCTGATCTTTTCGGTGACCGTACCAAAAGTGTGGCCGGGCTCGATGACCGGGGCGCGTTCGAGTTCGGTCGATGACTTGTATTGCTCTGGCATGCGGTGTCGTTAAAACTTCTCGGCTCTCGCTGTTCGGCTCCCGGTCAGGGACTCCGAGCGCGAGACGCCGTGTCTTATGTTTCCAATTCCGGGTTCGGGTTGCGAACTTCCGCCAAGTACGTTGTGCGCGGGCGGGTGTTCAGGTCGCCGAGCAGGCTGTAATTGCGGGCCTGCGCTTTCAGTTTCGAAACTTTGCTGTTCGGATCGTTGATGTTGCCAAAAGTAATCGCGTCCGCCGGACAGGACTGCTGGCACGCGGTCTGCAATTCGTCGCCAACGCGAATGTCTTTCTCTTCGCGTACCGAAGCGGTTTCGGCATCGATCTTGTGCTGATTGATGCGCTGGATACAG